>ENA-UEPH01002887-UEPH01002887.1-human-gut-metagenome-genome-assembly--contig:-NODE-2887-length-11291-cov-3.550651_pt1 | contig 11291 bp, 6 predicted proteins | sample MGYA00242891_ERZ507898 | MGnify/ENA primary metagenome ERZ507898 (study PRJEB26167, sample SAMN06115411) | human gut metagenome | host: Homo sapiens | place: China:Guizhou | collected 2014-10-15... | reverse complement strand
CGCTGCCGTCGGTGTCGGCGAAGCTGCGGGTATCAATGGAGAAGGATACAAGCTGTACGGACGGGTAGTTCGCGGCCATGTCGTCCAGCATCGAAAGAAAATCACTGTCCTCGCCCGTGCAGCAGAAGCTGATCGCCACGCTGCGGTAATAGCCCGGCTGGTCATAGTCCAGGATGAGGTCGGAGGCTAAGATCTGCTGCAAAATGGCGTTGCCCTGGGCCGTCGTGCCGGCGGTGTCGGCGGTGATGCTGTCGTCGTCACTGTCGTCGTCACCGGCAAAGACGGACGCGGCTGCGCTGGGGGCAGCGCTCTGTCCGGCGTTCTCACTGGCGGTATAATAGGTAAGGCTCTGGGTCACAGGCTCGCCGATGGTCAGCGAGTCGGGCTGTAAATTGTGGTTCAGCTCCAGGCTTGTCACCAGCGTGTCCAGCTCGTCACTGCTCAGCAGGCTGTAGTAGTTGGCGTTGGCGGTCTGCAGTTCGCCCCAGTTGTTGTTTTTCTCGGCGGCGTAGGTCCCGGCCAGCATGATCGCATCCTGCATGGAGGTCTGGGCGTCCTGCGCCTCGCGCAGATCGGCGTCGGCCTGCTGGTGGTTCTCAATGCCCGGAATCAGCAGGAACCGGACAAAAAGCACAACGAACGCCAGCATCAGAACGACGTACAGCAGAATTTTATCGCGCTTTGTCATTGGTGCAATTTCCATAGCGCCCTCCTTTACTGCTGCGGCGCTGCCAGCACACAGCGCAGATCGATGGAATAGCCGTCGTCATCGGCCTTGTAGCCGGTGTAGCTGACGGTGGAAAACACCCCGCAGTTCTGCAGGGAACGGATGTAGGCCGGAATGTCGATGACCTGGGAGGAGTTCGCGTTAAAGAGCAGCTCGCCCGTCGATGCGTTGTAGTCGGTGAACTGGATCGTGATGCCGGACCCGCCGGCAGCCTCGACCCGGTGCAGCAGACTGCTGGTCACGTCGGGGTAGCTGTTCAGCAGCGCGGTCATCCCGTCGGAGTAGTCGGTCAGCGAGCGGAACTGCGCCGCAGACTCGGAATCCTGCGTTGCGGCGCGGTATGGCTCGGTATTGTCGCTGCACCAGTTCAGGATGTCCGCCCGCTGGCTTTTCAGCATTGAGGTGTGCAGCGTCAGCACACCCCAGCCCAGCATGGAGACAGCCACGACAGCAAGGCCGGGCACCAGCGTCCGCAGGCCCTGGCTGCGGGACTCCGACTTGGCCGCACCGGCGGCCTTCTGCCAGCGCAGATAAAAGTTGTTCTGTTTCATAGCCATAATGATAAGCCCCCGGGGCAAGTATTTGCAGGTAAAAATCAGCGTGCGATCAGGTTGCCCGCCGCGTAGAGCACATCGGCCAGCGCGGTGCCGGACGGCAGCCTGACGGTGGGTGAATCCGGGAAGCGGGCCACCTGCAGGCCCAGCGCCTCACAGCCCGGGCGGCAGACCGCAAGGTCGTCCGCCGTGGAGCCGGCAAAGCAGACCGTCTCAATGCGGTGCTCGCTCTTGCTGGTCGTGTGGAACTGGATCAGGCCCGAGAGCTTCTGCGCAATCTCGGTGCCGGACTCCGCCGAGCCGCGCGGGTTGAACAGGCGGCTGCGGGTCGAGTAGGTGTACTGCCCCTGCACCTCGGAGCTTTTTTGTTGCAAAACGGGGATGGCGCCCACGGCCTTGATCGGCGCGGCCAGCCCTAAGTCGATGCTGTACAGCTTGAAGCCGACGGCCTTGGCCAGCGCGTCGTACCCGGCAATGACGCTCTGCTCCACGCGGGTGGCCAGCACGGTATCCACGCGGGTCCTGGCATCGCGGGAGAGCAGCATGTAGTCGTCCAGCGGAGCCCTGACCTCGGCGCCGCCGCTGGCAAGCTCATGGGAGAGCACGGCCATCCGCTTTTTCTCGCTCATGGCGGGCAGCGTCAGGATGCGGTGCATGAACTGGCTGCCGCCTGCAATCAGCGCCACGCGGTTCATCGGCAGCTTGTTGGCGGTGAAAAACTCTTTGAGCGCGGCGGTCAGGTCCGCCTCGTTTGTGATGACGCCGTTGATCAGGCAGCCCTCGGGCAGCTCGGTCTGGGCGGCGGCGACAACGCGCGCCCCGCTGCCCGTGGGCGTGCCGACGGCGGCATACACCGTGCGGCTGCACAGATATAAAGAGGTAAGAAGTGCCATGGTGGGCCTCCCGGAATAGAATTTAAATCGCGCCGCTCGACGCGCCGATGGTGCCGTAGGACTGGTAGATGGGCACGATGACCGCGGCCACGATGCCGCCGACCACGAGACCCATAACAACGATCATAACGGGCTCCAGCAGCGTGACAAGGCGCTTGGTCGCCATCTCGGCCTCATAGTCGAGTGTCTCGCTGATGGTCGCCAGCAGGCTGTCCAGCTTGCCGGTCTCCTCGCCGACAGCGACGGAGGAGGAGAGCTTCACTTCAAAACCGTCGATGCCCGCAATCGCCTCCGACAGGCTGTGGCCTGCGCGGATGCTGTCCAGCGCGTCACCGAACTGGCTCTCGATCCAGCGGTTGCCGATGGCGTCGCGTGCCGCGGCCAGGGTCGTGATGATGGGCACGCCGCTGCCGTACAGGTTGGACAGTGTGCTGGCAAAGCGCGCCGTGCAGATCTTGCGGTTCAGCACGCCGACCACCGGCGCGTGCAGGATGAAGCGGTCCCACTGGCGGCGGACCTTCGGCTGCGCCAGCAGGAGCTTGCCGCCAAAGACGATGAGCGCCGCCGCGACGAGCAGCACCGGCCAGTTGGCACCGACAAAGTCGCTGACGTCAAACAGCAGCTGGGTCAGGAACGGCAGGGTCTCCATCTGGTCAAACATCGGTTTGAACTGCGGCAGAACAAAGGTCATCAAAATCGCAATAACGCCGACGATCAGCACGGACAGGATAATGGGGTACATCATGCTGTTGCCGACCTGCTGGTTCATCTTGTGCTCGCGCTCATAGTAGGTCGCCATGCGGGCGCAGGCGTGGTCGATGCTGCCGGTGCCCTCGGCGCTGCGGATCATGGCCAGCAGCAGGGTGGGGAACGCGGGTGCGCAGGACTCCATCGCATCGGACAGCGGCACGCCCTTGCGCAGCTCGCTCAGGATGGCCTCGTACAGGGCCTTCTGGCGGACGTCGATGGTGCGCTCGTCCGCCATGATGCGGAACGTACGCACCAGCGGCACACCGGCGGTCAGCAGGGTGCCCAGGTTGCGGCAGAAATCCGCCAGCACGGCGGTTTTCAGCGGGCGGAACGTCGCGTGGGCCTTCTGGGCCTCCTGCGCGTCGGTCATGTACAGGCCGTCATTGCGCAGCTTGGCGTAGAGCGCCTCCTCGCTGGGGGCCTCAAGCAGTCCGCGGACGGTCTTGCCCTTCTCATTGGTGGCAGTATAACGAAAACGTGGCATGAGGGAGATTCCTCCGAAAGAAATAGATGAAAGGCTGATTCCCTTGGCCCCCTCGCAGAGGGAGGCAAGGAACATCACAAAAACGCGCAGTACCATTCCAAAACGGGCCCGCCAAACAGCATCGCGATCACGATGCCCGCACACAGAAACGGGCCGAAGGCGAAGTGGTCCTTCTTCCCTGCCTTTTTGGCGGCCAGCAGGTATATGCCGTATATACCGCCAAAAACAATGCCGAAAAACATCGCCAGCAGCGTATTCTGCCAGCCCAGGAACAGCCCGGCGGCTGCCATCAGCTTGATGTCGCCGCCGCCGAACGCGCCGTCGATGACAAGGCAGAGCAGAAACATCGGCACACTGACGCAGAGCGCGCCGATGACGTGCGGCAGCCAGTCGGCAGGGGAGAGCAGCACGCTCACCGCGCCGCAGACCGCCAGCGCCAGATTCAGCCGGTCCGGGATGGTCTGCGTCTCGGCATCAATGAGTGAAACGCTCAGCAAGATCCCGCAGACCGCCAGCGCCAGCAGCGCGGCCCAGCTCATGCCGAACAGCCCGCCCGGCAGGGCGTAGGCAGCGCCGTACCGCCAAGTGCAGCCCAGCGCCAGCACGCCGCCCAGAAGCTCCACCAGCAGGTACCGCGCCGGAATGTGCGCACCGCAGTGGCGGCACCGCCCGCGCAAGAATAACCAGCTGAACACAGGCACTAAGTCCGGCGCACCCAGCGTGTGGCCGCACTGCGGGCATACGCTGCGGCCCTTCAGCGGGTCCATGCCCCGCGGCAGCCGCCACGCCACGACGTTCATAAAGCTGAACAGCGCCGCGCCCAGCAGAAAACGAATGAGTCCCAGCAGAAGCTCAAGCAGCAGCATGGCCCACCCCCGCGCCGTATTGCAGCCGGTCCTCCGCGCGGAAAACGCGGTAACCGCCGTCGGCATCATAGATGGCGTACATGCCGTTCTCCTGATACAGGAGCCGCTGCACGGTGTAGCCGTTCGGGTCGATCTGCAAAAGCGTCACTGTGCCGGGCAGTGAGCCCAGCGTGCGGATTTCCTCGGCGATGCCGTCCGCAAAGCCGTCCGCGCGTGTCGGGTCGGCGAACGTCTGCCCGTCGGAGTAGCACTGGGCAGACACGGCACTGGCCGCCAGCCGCGCAGCCTTGACCTGAGCCAGGGCCTCCCGCGCACGGGCCTGATAGCGCAGCTCCGCCGCGCCGGTCACAATAGTATACAGGACAGCGCCCAGCGCCAGCAGTACGGCGAGCTTTTCCGCAAACGCAGCTTTGGCCCAGCGTTCCCCGGTATGGCGCAGCCATGCGCCCAGTCGTGCTGCCAGCATTGTTACACATCCTCTACCATATAATAACGCACTATTCAGTATAGCGTGCCGGGCCTGTATTTGCAAGAAATTTCACGAAAAAAACTCTGTTTTTTTGTTCAAAGCTAACGGAAATTATGGCGAAATCGTGCACAACTTGCCGCTGACCCACTATATTTGGTGTAAATTTGCTGAAATCTCGCGGAGTTTCTTGCGAAAACGTCACATTCCGAGTATAATGGCAATATATATAATCTGATATTGTGTCTAATTGTAACCTTTCACCGGAGAAACGACGGGAGCATCTATGGTGCAGTACAATAAAAATATAAAAAACAAAAAGAAAGGCTTTACGCTGGTGGAGCTGATGGTCGTTCTGGCTATCACGGCCATTCTGGCGGCGCTGGTCGGCGGCGGGCTGATCGCCTACACGCGGCTGGCCCGGTTTGAAAAGAACGAGGCCAACGCCCGCACGCTGTTCCAGACGGCGCAGATCTCCCTGACCCGGATGGAGACGGCGGGGGAGCTGGATGCGTTCCGCCGGCAGGTCATGGAGGAGGGCGACACGGGCGACCACTTCCAGAACGACGTCACCGTGACCGACGCGGACGGCAAAACCCTTGTGAGCCGCACCAAGACCGAACTGAACCAGAACGTGGCCGCGCTCTACTATGACCGCACGGGCGCTGCCGCGGGCAACCATAACGCGCTGGTGGAGCGGCTGCTGGGCGATTACATCTACGACGCCTCGCTGCTGAATGCCTCGATCTGTGTCGAGATCGACGTGCAGAGCGGGCAGGTCTACTCGGTCTTTTACGATACCAAATCCGATAAGCTCCGCTTCAATCAGGACGGTGCTACGAATATTTATGACCGCAGCTATGACCACCGCCGCAATGACAGCCTTGTCGGCTACTACTCTGCCGAGGACCGCGTCAACGTTGTGCAGCTGGTGCAGACGAAGCTGAAGGTCAAGAATCCCCGCCTGACGAACGGCGAGACGCTGACCCTGAGCTGGAGCGGCAACTCCAGCCTCGGCGATCTGGACACCTCCTACACGGCCACGGCCTACGATGCCAAGGATACCGGCAAGACGAAGCCGCTGTTTACCATCACGATCAAGCGCGACACCGCGGGTGCGGCGGATGATAACAAGCAGGTCATCACCAAGATGCCTGTTACGATTTATACGTATAATGATGCGGGCCAACAGACGAAAACCGAGAAAGAACTCTACTTCCCGTTAAGCTACAACAAGGGCAGCTTTGTGCTGACGCTGGACGCCATGGCGGACGCGGCGCTGCTGCGTGCGTGTGAGAACGACGAGGTTGCCGCCACGAGCCTGTACAGCATCACCCGTCTGCTGAACGACCCGAAGGACATCTACATTGCCATGCGCGCCGAGCCGCGGGAGAACTACAGCGATACCTACACAGCCAGCAAAGAGGAAACGACGAACGAGGAAAACACCCTGCTGGCCAAGGGCGGCACGGCGGATAAAGCAGAACTGAAATATTTCCGCCATCTGTACAACCTGCGCTGGTCTGCCGATTGGAAGATTGCCAGCAAGGGCATCTACACGCTGACCCCCCAGGCCAGCAACAGCACCGGTCTGAACTGGACGGGCGGCGGCGTTACGGTCTACTGCGCGTCGGGTGAGCGGTACCCGGCGGCCAAGGTGCCGTCCCTCAATGACCCTGTCGCCTGGCCGACGATCCCGGAGCTGGGCGAAAAAATCGAACTTACGAGCAAAACAGCGGGTGTTACAACCCAAACGACCCGTGTGCCCATCCTCAATCTGCAATTGAGCAGCAAGTCCGTTGCAAAAACCGGCAAGGCAGAGAAGGACGAGCTGGCCGACCACTATGTCGGCCTTATCGGCGAGAACAATGGCAAAATTTCTTACATCACACTGCGCGACCCGGACATTCAGGTCAACGTCAAGACCGAGACTGTTGCCGCCGGTGCGCTGCCGAAGGCAGACCAGCTCAAGCTGACCGCGACCAAATTCGTCACGGCGCTGGCGAAGGACGACGAGAACTGGCGCGATGTGCGTGCTGTCGGCGCACTCTGCGGCGTCAACACCGGCACGCTGAAAAACTGCGCCCTGACCCGCGGCACGAACTCCTCGGCCAGTGCGCTGGTGGCCGCGGCGCTGGCGTTTGACAACACTACCACCGCAACGCAGCGCATAGAGCAGACGCCGGACGCTGGCAGCAACAGCTATACCTATTATACAGACGAGCCGCGCGGCATTGGCGGTCTCGTCGGCGTTGCCATACCCAAAGCCGAGTCCGTCATGCAGGACCTGACCGTTGCGTCGGACGTGACGGTGGCGGGTCTGCTTGTGGACAAGGGCACGCAATCCGTTACAAACACAGCGCCAGACCAGCAGGCCGAGAAGGCCCGCTACGCTGCCGCGGCGGCTGAGCCGAATGACGAGAACTCCCTCTGGCGCAGCGTCGGCGTGGGCGGCGTGTTCGGCACGGTGGACGCTGCCCAGATGAAAACAGACAGTAAAACGAACATCGTCAACAACGGCTTTGTGACCGGCAACGGCTTTACGGGCGGCATCGTCGGCAACCTGTTTACGACAGGCGCAAATACCAGCACGCCGAGCCTGACGGGCCTGAGGAACAACGGCACGGTCAGCGCGGGCGCCAACTATAAAGGCGATACCGCGGGCGATGCGCGCAGCCTGGTGCTGGGGCAGTTCTTCGGCGGCATTGCGGGCTACGGCAGGGGCGTGACCCTGCAAGGCTGCGAAAGCGTGACCCGCAGCGACCTGACCGAGACCCAGCTCAAGGAGCAGGTCAAGGCGGGCTTCGACAAAACCGGCGCGTTGACCGACGCCAGCCCCCTCAAGGGCGATTTCGTCGGCGGCCTTGTCGGCTACGGCAAGGAAATTGTGCTGAACGGCTGCAAGACCGGCAAGGGCTACGTGCTCGGCAGCCGGTTTGTGGGCGGTCTGGCCGGTGGCTTTACCGGCAGCGGCGTACAACAGAACGATACGAACAGCAGTGACGTCTTTGGCAGCCGCTACGTCGGCGGCATCGTGTCGGTCAACGGCAGCAACAGCCAAATCAGCGGCATGACCAATACGGGTCTGGTCGCGGCCTTTGGGCAGAACGCGGCCTACGTCGGCGGCATCGTCGGCGTCAATGATGCCGGCTGGGGCGGCAGTGAAGACAAGACTGCCAAAGCCACCGTGCAGAACTGCGCCAACCGCATGTCCGGCGACAACGCCACCGACACCCGCCGCATCAACCTGCTAAAGGAGCTGAACGGCTGCGCCGACTACGTCGGCGGCATCGCGGGCAGCAACGGCAAAAACGGCGTTGTGACGTGGGATAAGAGCGGCACCCCGACGCTGGGTGCCATCCTGTACGGCAACAACTACGTGGGCGGCGTGGCCGGTTATAACGATGAAAAGGCGAAAATCTCCAACACCTCCGGCCAGGACCTGACCATCAGCGGCCAGATCGTGGCGGCGGGCAAGGCTGTCGGCGGCATGATCGGCCTGAACTGCGCCTCCACGCTGCCCTCCGCCACTGTGGCGGTCAGCCGCGTGGCGGGTCAGCAGCTTGTCGGCGGCGTCATCGGCGCCAACCTGCCGGTGGGCGGCTTCACCGTGACGGGCGGCGCGTTTAACACAGATGTGGCCTCGGGCCGCGTTGAGGCCGACGCCGTCGCGGGCGGCATCATCGGCTACAACCGTCTGCTGGCGGCCAAGCCCGCGGGCGTCACGCTGGCGGCGCTGCTGCCGACGATTGACAAGAGCACCGGCGTGCTGACCGACAGCACCGACGCGAATACGTCGGACGGCACAATCATCCTGACCGGTTTTCAGAACAAGCTCAACCTGCAGGCCGACATCTACGTCGGCGGCATCGTCGGCGAAAACGACGCCAATACGAAGCTGACGATTCAAAAGGCAACCAACGGCGCAACGCAGAACGCCCTGTCCGTCGGCGGCCTGAACCCGTCCAACAACGGCGCGTTTAAAGGCGGCGTATCGCTGAACGCGCTGGCCGGTGGCCGCTATGATTTCGACGACGTGCGCGGCGCACTGGCGGGCGGTATCATCGGCTATGCCACACCCAACACAACGCTGGAAAACTGCATAAACTACGGCACAGTGGCTCACAAGTGCGCCGTGGGCGGCTTTGCGGGCTGGAACGAGGGCACGATCACCGACGGCAGCATGGCGGCGTCCCTCGGCAACCGTGAAACCGGGTATACCTATCTGGGCGGTGTTGCGGGCGTCAACGGCGGTCTTATTCAGTCTGCCTACCCGGCTGAAGACTGCGCCGTGCGCGGCGACAGCTGTGTCGGCGGCGTTGCGGGCGTCAACCTGGGCGGCAACGCTGCGGCAAGCAAGGGCCTCATCATCTGCACGGGGGACAACAGCAGCACTGGCACGGTGGAGGCCAACCAGTACGCGGGCGGCGTGGCCGGTACGAACCGTGCCGAAATCACCCGTGTGGAGAACTACGCCTCGGTGCGCGCCAGCACAAAATATGCGGGCGGTATTGCGGGCGTGAACGACGAAGGCGGCACGATCAGCTATTGCAGCCATGCCCAGAATCCGATCTACGCCACCAACGGCGAGGCGGGCGGCATCGCGGGCAATAATAATAAAGACGCGCTGATTGAGAATGTGCAGGTCAGCGCCGCCGTCACCGCGGCCAACGGCACGGCGGGCGGCGTCACGGCCACGAACTTCGGCATCATCGGCCAAGGCAGCGGGCTGGAAAGCAGCAGCAGTGTAAGCGGCTGCACGATCACCGGCACGTCGGAGAGCATCGGCGCTGTTGCGGCGTACAACCGCGCGGGCGCGACCATCCGCAATGTGAAGCTGGCGGCAAACGCCAACGTGCAGTTCAGCACCCCGGCGGTCACCATCGGCGGCCTTGCGGGCATGAACGAGGGCGCCGTCACCGGCTGCCGCGTTGAGAACGGCGCGCTGGCGCTGAACAACGGTCTGCGCGCGGGCACCAACACCGTCACGCTGGCCGCACTACGGCGGACGGCACGGTCAGCAGCACCGACGTTCGGCTGGACCTTACACAAAATCTTGATAAATATACAAATTTGGGCGGCGTCGCAGGCAAGAACGACGGTACCCTGAAGCAGTGTACCTATTCCGGCACGATGGGCGGCGACGCGGGCGCGGACGGCCTTGTCTCCGTCGGTGCACGCAGCACCGGCAGCACGGTGGGCGGCATTGCCGGTCTGAACAACAGCACAATCACCGGCTGTGAGGTCAAATACATCAAACTGCAGGTCAGCGGTATCAGCAACATCACCACGACCCAGACCGCAGACGAAAAGCTCGCCAGTGCCAGCCATGTGGGCGGCATTGCGGGCCGCAACAATGTCGAAATCGCCAACAGCTATGTCGCCACCGAGAGCAGCAGCAACGGCGCGGGCAGCATCATCACGGCGCGTTACGGCTTTGTGGGCGGCGTCGCTGGCTCCAACAACGGCACTATCAAGGGCAGCGGCAGCAAAAAAGCGCTGGTCAGCGACGAAGAAGCAACACCCGCCCTTGTTGCACAGGTTAAAAATTGGCTGGGTGCGGCAGATGCCAATGCCGGCATCAACAGCATGGCGGCAGAGCTGACCACAGGCAAGACCTACGCGGGCCTCAAGGGCGTTGACACTGTGTCTGCACAAGGCTATGGGAAGGTCTATAGCCAAAGCGGTCTTGCCGCCAATGATCTGCTTGTCGCCCTGCGCGGCAGCAACAACAGCGAGACCGTCCGTGCCGCCGGTTATCTGGGCGGTCTGGCAGGCTTTAACTCTCTCCGCGGTACAATCGACACTTCCGCCACCGGCAAGTGGTTTGTCTATTCTGACAATGCGACAACGGCATCCACCGTCGGCGGTATTGTCGGCCAGAACGAATCCAACGTCACAGGCAAAAGCGTGCTGGACACTGTGGTAAACTGTGCCGCCGTGCGCCGGTTTACGCGCGTGAATAACAAGAATGATACAGACGATGAAAACATTTTCAAGAGCAAAAATCGTGTTGTTGTCCATGTGGGCGGTGTCATTGGCCAGCAGCAGAACCGCAGCGATGACCGCTGGTCTGTCAGCAAGGTAGTCAACTGCGGCAGTGTGTTCAACAGCCGCTCGGCCAATGTGGGCGGCGTGATCGCCTATTGGCTGGACTACGGCGGAACCGTGCAGAAATGCTTCAATTTTGGCAAAATGACAACAAACACGAACGACCATGACCAGCAATTAGGCGGTTACGGTGCAGTCGGCGGTGTTGTCGGCTTTATTGACCAGCCTATTTCCGGCGGCACCACAAATGTGCTTTCCTGCCGTAACTACGGTCAGATTTGGTATGAATCAAACGGCGCGAATGACTGCGCGGGCATTATCGGTAAAATCGAGATGAAGAAGGTCACCGATATTATGACGCTGAACATCATCGACTGCGTCAATAGCGGTGCAATCAAGGCAGAATCGCAGGCAGTCGGCATTCTGGCATGGATCGGCCCGTGGAATGGAGGAAAAATTGACAACGTTACGGTAAATATTGACCGCTGCCGAAACCTTAA
>ENA-UEPH01002882-UEPH01002882.1-human-gut-metagenome-genome-assembly--contig:-NODE-2882-length-11329-cov-5.955830_pt1 | contig 11329 bp, 7 predicted proteins | sample MGYA00242891_ERZ507898 | MGnify/ENA primary metagenome ERZ507898 (study PRJEB26167, sample SAMN06115411) | human gut metagenome | host: Homo sapiens | place: China:Guizhou | collected 2014-10-15... | reverse complement strand
TTTTTGCGGGCTGAGACGTATCTGTTTTGGAGCATTTTCTGATACCGGGGCGGCAGCTTTTCGGAGCTGCGCTTTGCTTTTGGTGCCGATCGGCATATCATCGGTTCGACTCGGACGGCACACTGTGCTTCAAGTCATAATCGGTTCGGCGGTTTCGGTTATTTCGTTTGGTGCAATGCATCTGCTTGTGCCTGCGCTCGGATTATAAAAAGACTGAATGCGTTAAAAATAATAAGATAGATGAAAAAGGAAGCTCCCCGCAAGGGGGGCTTCCCCCATTTGTTATGTGCAGTTCAAAACGGCGGAGACCCGCAGAATAAGTGATTTTGGAAATGCAGAAATGATGCTGCAAATGCGTTGAAGAAAGGGCTGCTGCCGCAAAAGAATAATAGCGATAACTGCATACAGCCGCAGGGGAAGCGGATGTATGAGGAGGGGCTTTTGCAGCAGCAGCTTCCCGAACGGAAGGCTCGGAGGAAGTGGTGTCCGCGCACTGCTGCTGATGCAGCATAGAGGTGAAAGAAATGAACCGTGACATGACAGCGGTGTGCGGACTGTTAGGTGCGATGTATCGGTGCCCTTTGCGATACATCGCGGGGCGAGATATCTGCGGCAGATCGGCGGCAGTGGCAAGCGTAATCATAAAAAACACTCCTTTTGCAAACTGCCCTCATGATACGCGAAAATCAGCGAAACGTCAACGCGCAAATTGGATAAAACGTGCGCCCTTGTATTGTGTGGAGCCAGGCTTTATTTCAGCGAAGAGAGGCGGTGACCGAGACCATCGGCGAATTGTAAAATGCGTGGGATGTGTGCTATAATTGAGAAAAAACGCGAAGGAAACGGAGGCAGATTCACATGGAACCGAAATGGCAGAGAATCCGATTCATGCCCGCTACGCCGCTGGGCGCGGACGGCACGCGCGTCACCGGCTGCGAAGCACACATCGCGCTTTCCCGCAGAGCGGCGACGGAGGGCATGGTGTTGCTCAAAAACGAAAACGAAACGCTCCCGTTGAAGCATGGCACGCGCGTGGCGGTGTTTGGAAAAGCGCAGGCGGATTATGTCAAGGGCGGCGGCGGAAGCGGCGATACGACGGTCGCTTACGTCCGTTCGCTGGCTCAGGGGCTTCGCATCAAGCAGGGGGAAGGCAAGATCGAGGTTTTTGAGCCGCTGGAGCGGTTTTATGCCGAAAACGTCAGCGCGCAGTTTGCCGCGGGTGCGACGCCGGGCAAAACGCGCGAACCCATTTTGAGCGACGAACTCGTGAAGCAGGCGCGCGCGTTTACGGATACCGCCATCCTCACCATCTGCCGCTTCTCCGGTGAGGATTACGACCGAACGGGTCAGCCGCACGACGGCGATTATTTCCTCTCCTTTGAGGAAGAGCATATGGTCAAAAAGGTGTTGGCGGCGTTCCCGCGCGTGGCGGTGGTGCTCAACACCGGCGGCATGATGGATACCCTCTGGTTTAAGGATAACCCCGCCGTCGGCGCGGCGCTGCTGGCGTGGCAGGGCGGCATGGAGGGCGGCCTGGCGGCGGCGGATATTTTGGTTGGCGACGTCTGCCCCTCCGGCCATCTGACGGATACGTTCGCGTCGTCGTTTGCGGCCTATCCGTCTTCGGCGAATTTCGCGGAATCCAGGCTGTATGTGGAGTATCAGGAGGATGTGTTCGTCGGCTATCGCTACTTTGAAACGATACCCGGTGCGGCGGCCTCCGTCTGCTATCCGTTCGGTTACGGCCTGAGCTACACGACATTTGCGCTGAGCGATGTGCGCGGCGGCATGAACGGAGCGGGAGAAATCGCGCTGAGCGCGACGGTCACAAACACGGGCTTGTGCGCGGGCAAATACGTTTTGCAGGCGTATGTCAACCCGCCGAAGGGACGAATCGCCAAGCCTGCGGCGGCGCTGGTCGGCTTTGCCAAAACGCGGCTGCTCGAACCGAATGAGAGCGAAACGCTGACGGTTTCGTTTGCGCCATATGCGTTCGCGACCTACGACGACGAGGGCGCGGTTCGGAAGTCCGCCTACGTATTGGAAAAGGGCGCATACGGCTTCCGCGTGGGCGAAAACGTCCGCGAGACGGTGAATGTCGATTACCGCTATGAGCTGGATGACGACGCGATTTTGGAGCAGCTGTCGCCCAAATGCGCGCCGACGCTGCTGCACCGCCGCATGCTGGCGGACGGCAGCTATCGCGAGATTGCCTGTGCGCCCGAAACGCCGCGCGAGGATTGGCGCAAGCTGGAAGGCATTCCGGACGAGGGGCAGTATCCGCTGGAGAACCCCGATCAGATTCCCGGCTGCGCGTGGATTCCGCCGATAAAGCCTCAGCTCATCGAGGTGGCCGAAGGCGACCTGACGCTCGACGAGTTCATGAGCCTGCTCAGCGACGAGGACATGGCGCGCCTGCTTGGCGGCCAGCCAAACCGCGGCGTGGCGAATACCTTCGGTTTCGGCAACCTGCCGACCTACGGCGTGCCCAACGTGATGACGGCGGACGGCCCGGCAGGTTTGCGCATCAAGCCGGAATGCGGCGTGACGACGACGGCTTTCCCGTGTGCGACGCTGCTGGCCTGCACGTGGAACACGGAGATCGTGCGCGAGATCGGCGCGGCGGGCGCACGCGAGGTGCATGAAAACGGCATCGGCGTATGGCTGACCCCGGCGATCAACATCCACCGCACGCCGCTGTGCGGGCGCAACTTTGAATATTATTCGGAAGATCCGCTCGTTGCGGGCGAGATGGCAGCGGCGATGGTTGAGGGCATTCAAAGCGAGGGCGTGGGCGCGTCGCTCAAGCACTTTGCCTGCAACAACAAGGAGACGAACCGCAAGGACTGCGATTCCCGCCTGTCCGAGCGCGCGCTGCGCGAAATCTATCTCAAGGGATTTGAGCTTTGCGTGAAAAAGGCGCAGCCGTTCACCGTGATGAGCAGCTATAACCTGGTCAACGGCCTGTGGGCCAGCCAGAACCGCGAACTGCTGACCGATATTCTGCGCGGCGAGTGGGGCTTTAAAGGCATGGTCACGACCGACTGGTATACGCACGCGCCGCAGTATACCGAAATCGCGGCGGGCAACGACGTGAAGATGGGCTGCGGCGATCCGGCGCATGTTTTGCAGATGATGCGCGAGGGCAGACTCAAGCGGGAAGATGTGGTCGTCAGCGTCAGAAGATTGCTGGAGATGATTCTCAAGCTGGCATAAATAGAAAACAGACATCCAAAAGACCTCCTGCCGTTGAACGGGCGGGAGGTCTTTTTGGGCTTTTTAAATTGATTTCATTTTTCATTCTAAAAACATAGGATTAAAAAATGAAATCCGTATCAGAAGCTTCTTTTACGCGAAAACAACATCGGGGCGAAGAGCGGTTTCGTGAATCAATTGATCCATGCTTTGCCCACAGTCCCAAAGTGCCGCGGCGAACAGAGCGGCCGGGAACCAGATTTGCCGGTCAAACAGGCCGTCTTCCAGCAAAGCGAGAATCTGGCTGTCCTCATGGACGGCCAGCTGCCGAACGGTATCCAGCATTGCGCCGCCGTTGGTCAGCCAGCTGCTCTGGACGAGCCGCATGATGCGCCGCGCCATAGGCTGACGCTGTGCAATGGCGGTTTCGGAGGCTTCGCCGATGCGTTCCGGCGCGGTGCGATGCACAAAAGTCGTCCAATCCAGACAGATCATGCCCTTGAACACCACTCCGACGGATGCGTTCGGGCGAAGGTGCGCTAGTTCATCGGTGAAAGCGGCGGTTTCTGCGCGGCCGGTCAGATTCTCCGGCATATACGCGTAGGGAAAAGCGCCGCAATCCTCCCAAACGATGCGAATGCGGGGATCGACCGCGGCGATGGAAGCGATGCGGCTGCGGACGGATGTGGCATGCAGGCCGAATTGCAGCTCAAGGTCGGGCTTCAGGGTGAGAATGCGGGCACAAACCCGATTGACCCAGCGCACCACGACATCGGCGATAATCTGCCCGTCATGCTCCTCCTCGGCGGTTTCGGTGAAGCTCTGGAAATAGATGCCGTCGCCGGGGAGCGCCGCATAATGCCGAACAAACGTATCGACGACGGAGTCTTCCAGCGCGTGGAGGGCAAGCGGATCGGATAAATCCGTTTTGATGCTGGTATCCCATCCCCAGGAATAGCCCCAAATGATGCGAATGCCCAGCCCATGTGCAAAGGCGACGATTTCATCCGCGTTGAGCGGTGCAAAATCATTCCAGATGACCAGCTCGTTGAGCTTGAGCCGCGCCATGTTGGTCAGGTAGCCGCGATAATCGTAGATGACGTGCCCCCACGTCCAAAGCCCGCGGCGGGCCACGGAAGGAGAGGACGTTTCATCCATCGGCGCGAAGCCGGTTTCAAACGGATTGACGAAGTAATACGGAAACATCCACTTGTGTGCCTGTTCGGCGGCGGGGATGATGCGATTGACGAAATCCATCGCGCCGTACATCAGGCCGACGTCGCTTCCGCCGGACAGGCGGAGCGTCTGCTTTCCGCTTTCCATGGGGGAGAGCTGCATGCGATAGCCCTCGCGGGGCAGTGTTTCGTCGATTTGGCCGACGAAATCAAACGAGTCGGGCGCGTGACAGGATTCAAGCGTCTGCCGCGCCAAGGCCAGCGCCGGGCTGACCCAATCAGGAAAATGAATGCTCATCGTTTATCCCTTCATGCCGGAATTGACCATCGCATCTGTCACCTTTTCCTGGAAAATCAGGTAAACGACCATGACGGGAACGACGCTCAGCGTGGTTGCCGCTAGCTGGAGGTGCCATTCCGGCTGACCGTATACGTCGTTGAAATTGTTCAGAGAGAGCGGCAGGGTGTATTTGGTGATGCTGGTCGTGAAGACAAGCGGCTCCAGATACGTGTTCCATGTGGCCAGAAACGCGAGAATGCCGGCAGACGAGGCCACGGGCATGGAAATCGGGAACATCACATAGCGGAAAATGCCGAAGTGATTCAGTCCGTCCAGCCGCGCCGCTTCTTCCAGCTCCTTGGGCACGGTGACGAAGAACTGGCGGAACATGAACGCGGAAATCGCGCCCTGTGAGCAGAAAATCGGGATCAGCATCAGCGGAATCAGGCTGTCCGTCAGGTTGAACGATTTCATTTCGTAGAACAGCGGAATGATGATGACCTCGATGGGCATCATCAGCGCCGTCAGCAGCAGGATGAACAGCGCGTTGCGGCCCGGAAAATGGATGCGGGAGAAGCCGTAGCCGGAGAGCGCCGAGATGAAGACATTGCCCAGCGTGCCGATGACGGCGACAAGGATCGTATTGAAATAATGCAGGGCGAAGGGCTGCTTTTGGAAGATTTCCACGTAGTTTTCAAACTTCCAGCCCTGCGGGAGCAGGCGGGGCTGACCGAAGACCTGCGCATTGGTGTTCAGCGAGTTGACCAGCATCCACCAGAAAGGATAGACAAAGAGCAGCGTCACGATCACCAGCATCAAGATGCGCGGAATCCAGCGCAGAACCTTGTTATTCTTCATAGTGAGACACCTTCTTTCTGGCGACCCATTGCAGCATCGTCAAAACCAGCATGATCAGGAACAGAATGACGGCGATGGCGGAGGCATAGCCCGTCTTGAACGCCTTGAAGCCCTGATAATAGATGTAATAGACGAGCACCATGGTGCTGCCTTCCGGGCCGCCCTCGGTCATCAGCTTGATGGTGTCAAACACGCGCATCGAGCCGATCATCGTGACGATGGAAGCCATCAACACGGTAGGCATGAGCAGCGGAAGCTTGATTTTGCTGAACAGCTTGAAGCCGCTTGCGCCGTCAATGCGCGCCGCTTCGACGATGCTGCTGTCCAGGTTCATGACCGCGCCATAGAAAATCAGCACGTTTGTGCCCAGATTTTTGAGCACGCGGGTGACGATGACGGAAGCCATGGCCCAGCCCTTTTCGTTGAGCCAGTTCGGCCCCTGAATGCCGAAAAGCGCGAGGAACCAGTTGACCGGGCCGGCCGTGCCGCCTTGCAGCAGGTATTTCCAGACGATGGCCCAGGCCACGCCGGAGGTAACGACCGGCAGGAAGATGATTGTGCGGATATAGCGCGTGCCGAAACGTCCGTCGCCCAGATACAGCGCCATCGCCATGGCGAGAATCAGGTTGAGAGGCACGAGAAACACGGAGAAAATCAGCGTGTTTTTGAGCGTCAGCGCGAACAGGGGATCGCTGAAGAGCTTTTCATAGTTATCCCAGCCGCAGAAAGTGCTCGTGCCGAAAAGCATGTTTTTGTTTTGAAACGAGTAAATGAAAACATTGAGCAGCGGCACCAGCACAAAGAGAATGAAGCCGAGCATCTGCGGCAGAATGAAGGAATAGCCGGATAAGCTCTCACCCAAATTGCGGCGCTGCCTTGCTGTTAAACGGTTCATAGGGGATCCTCCTGATGCGCGGGGGAAAAGGCCCGCGCCTGAATTCAGAAAGGGCAGCGGCTCAGCGCGCCGCTGCCCTTTTGCAAGTATGGGGAATTCATGACCGCATGTGCGGTTTCAAGCTGCCGCTTATTGGAGATTGGCGCGATACACCGCCGCGATTTCGCCCAGGATGGAAGCGATGTCCGCGTCCTTCGTCCAGAGCTTGTCGAACAGGATTTCGGTCTCAATCTTGATGCTCGGCGAATTGATATTGTTGCTCATCGCACGGCTGTTCAGCACGGAACTGGCAACGATGTTCTTCATCTGATCCGCATCGAGATACGCGTTGGAGTTGAGGAAGTCCTCGCTGTCCAGAACGCTGTGGCGGCACGGCGGCCAATACTGCGCAACGCGGGCGGCGCAGGTGTCGCTGGTCATGTAGGCGACCAGCTCGGCGGCCAGCTCGGTATTCTTGCTGTTCGCATTGGCGGACATGGCGGCCTGACCGAGGAAGGAAACGTCGCCCGGCAGCTTGCAGACGCCCCACTGCCAGGTGACGTCCTTCAGGTTGCCCAGCTGAGAAATCTGGTTGAAGGTGCAGGCTGCGCCGCCGGTGAAGAAGTTGCTCTGGTCGCCGGCCGGAACGACGGATTCATCCTCAAACACCATGTCGTGGAAGAACTGCACGCCCGCGATGGATTCCGCAGAATCGATCTTGACCTCCAGATCATCCGTCCAGAAGTCGCCGCCGAAGCCGCGCACGAACGGAGTGAGGTTCATCTCGGTACGGTCGGCAAAGCCCGCATTGTTGACGGTCATGTAGCCGTACACGCCGGTCTTTTCCTTGATGGTCTTCATGCACTCGCGGAAGGTTTCCCACGTCCACGTGCCCTCGGCCACGTATTCGTTCGGATCCTTCAAACCGGCCTGCTCGAACAGATCCTTGTTATAGATCATGATGAACGGGCTGGTGGAGAACGGAACGGCGTAGATGTCGTCGCCGTCGCGCCACAGGCTCAGCGCGCCCGCGTCGATGTCGTCCGGATCATAATCGGTCAGCGCGTCATTCAGCTTGGCGCACAGGCCCGCGCCGATGAACGCCTTGATGTCGCTTTCCATGATCCAGAACGCGTCGGGCGCTTCGTTGCTTTGCAGATCCATCAGCAGCAGGCTGCTGTATTCCGCGCCGGAGAGGGATTCAAACGTGTAGTCGATGTCGATGCCCTTTTTCTGCGCGAACTCATCCACAAACGAGCCGAGCAGCGCGAGCTGCGTTTCGTTGCTCGTCCAGGTCGCAATCTTCAGCTTGACCGAGTCGGCCATTGCGGCGGAAGCGCCGACAAGCAGAAGAACGGAAAGAAGCAGGCAAATCAGTTTCTTCATGGGTTCGATCTCCTTTTTGTTTGTTGGGGACATTCGCGTCCTTTTGTCTCTATTATAGGCTGAATTGTACAGATTGTCAAATAAAAATATTGCATTTTTGACGTTATTGCCGGAACCGACGGATGCAAAAGAAAAGCGCGCTGTGGTATAATAGAAAAAAGTTTGAACCCTGCATTTTGAAAGAATGAAAAGAGCGGACGGAGGAACGAGCGATGAAGCAGAGCGTGATTTCGTATGTACCGATGGCGGAGCGCTATGACGTGCTGGTGCTTGGCGGCGGCACGGCGGGCGTGATGGCGGCCTGCGCGGCGGGCCGGGAAGGAAAAAAGGCGCTGATTCTGGAGCGGGAATATGCGCTGGGCGGCACGGCGACGCTGTCCCTGACCATTCCGCGGATGACAAACCACATTCCGGGCTTTGTGAGCAATTCGTCGCTGGCGGAGGAATTGCAGCAAACGCTTGAAGCCAAAAAAGAGGGCGGCGACACCTATTTCTGCGATCCGCAGATGCAGAAGGTGGAGCTGGAGGCGATGTGCGCTCAATACGGCGTGGCGATTCTCTATGGCGCGGAGCTGGTTTCCGTCGTCAAGACGGAAAAGCAGATCGACGAGGTGATTGTCTCGACGCGCGGCGGCCTGCGTGGCTATCGGGCGGATTGTTTTGTGGATTGCACCGGCGACGCGTGCCTGGCACGCCGAAGCGGCTGCAAAACCGAATGCGGCTATGAGAACGAGAATCAGCCGATGACACTTCGCTTCTGTGTCGGCGGCGTGGATGTGAAAAAGGTGGAAAGGACGCTGCTGGACTGGGGTTATCGCTTTGGCGGTGATCATTTTCCGATGGAGTTTTATTCCCTGTGGCGCGAGGAGGCGTTTAATCCCTTTACCAAGCTGCTTCGTCAGGGCGTGAACGAGGGCAGGCTGACCGAACGCGACGGCAGCTATGTGCAGGTGTATTATCATCAGACGCTGGGAAAGGATACGCTCTGGTTCAACTGCCCTGAGGCCGGGAACATCACCAGCGCTGCGGATGCGGAATCGGTCACGGAGATGATTCTGTATTCGCGAAAGTCTGCAATGCGGATCATGAGTTTCCTCAAAGAGCGCTTCCCCGGCTTTGAGGAAGCGTATATCCAGTCCTTTGCGGATATTCCGGGCATTCGCGAGTCGTATCGGCTGGACGGCGAATACATCATGACGGAAAAAGATATTGAAGCGCGGTGCCGCTTTGAGGACGCGGTGGCGCAGTCGGCCTATCCCATCGATATCCACAACGAAAAGAACCTTGTGCTGATTCACATGGATCCGGGCGAGTATTACGAAATTCCGTATCGTTGCATGCTGCCCAGGGAGGTGGACAATCTGCTGGTGGCGGGGCGCTGTGTTTCCGCAACCTTTGCGGCACAGTCTTCCATGCGGATTCAGCTGACCTGCATGGCGCTGGGCGAAGCGGCGGGCATTGCGGCTTCGATGTCGCCGCAGGTCAAGACGGTGGACGGCGCGCAGGTGCGCCGCCGCATGATCGAGCACGGGGCGAAGTTTCTGTAAGGCATAGGCGCGGTTTTTGCCGGCCGAAAAAGGATTTTTTCGATTCAGCGCGAATAAAATATCTATTGTCCATTTTTGGACTCATCATTTACGATAAAGCGAGGAAGAAAGATGATAACTCGTTCAGATCGGCTGGATCATGTCCATTCCGATATCCGCGGCCCGCTGTATCAGGAGGCTCTGCGCATGGAGTCCGAGGGCATCAACGTGCTCAAGCTCAATACAGGCAATCCGGGTCGTTTTGGCTTTAAACTGCCCAACAGCGTGCGGCAGGCGCTGGCGCTGCACATCGACGAGGCCGTGCCGTACTGCGATGTGCGCGGCATGGCGGCGGCGCGCAACGTCATCTGCACCTATCACATCGGGCGCGGCCTTCAGGGCATCATGCCTAACGATGTTTTCATCTGCAACGGCGTGAGCGAAGCGGCGAGCATGCTGATGAACGCGCTGATCGGCACGGGCGACGAAATCCTGCTGCCGTCGCCGTGCTACTCCCTGTGGAGCAACAATGCGTATCTGTGCGGCGGCAAGCCGGTGTTCTACCGCTGCGACCCGAACAACGAATGGAACCCGGATATCGACGATATCAACAGCAAGATCACCGACCGCACGAAGGCGATTCTGGTCATCAACCCGAATAACCCGACAGGCGCGGTTTACAGCAAGGAAATCCTGCTGGCGATTGCGGAAATCGCGCGTCAGCATCATCTGGTGCTGCTGGCGGACGAAATCTATGACCGTCTGGTGATGGACGGTCTGCGCCATGAGTCCATCGGCGCGCTTGCGCCGGATGTGCCGTGCGTGACGTTTAACGGTCTGTCCAAGAGCCACATCGTCTGCGGCTTCCGCTGCGGCTGGATGGTTTTCTCCGGCCCGAAAGGCGAGCTGGACGAGGTGAAGGACGGCGTGATGCAGCTGGCTTCCATGCGCCTGTGCGGCAACGCGCTGACGCAGCTGGTCATTCCGGCGGCGCTGGTGGACAGCGAGAGCACCCGCGAGATGCTTGTGCCGGGCGGCCGCCTGTTTGAGCAGCGCAAGGCCACGCTGGAAGCGCTGGATAAGATCGACGGCGTGGATTATCTGCCCAACCACGCGGCGTTCTATCTGTTCCCGCGGCTGGACAAGAGCAAGTTTGACTTTGAGAACGCGCACGACTTTGCGATGAAGTTCCTGCACGAACAGCATGTACTCGTCATCCCCGGCGACGGCTTTGACTGGCACGAGGATCTGCGCTTCCGCATTGTCATGCTGCCGGAGCCGGAAACGCTCACCAAGGCGATGGGCGACATGGCGTATTTCCTCAAGCAGCATCGGGTGTGAAAAGTTTGGATCAAGAAAAGACGCTTTCCTGCGCGGAGAGCGTCTTTTTTGTATAACCCGTTTCAATCGTAGATTGCTTCGCAGTCTGCTCTGAAACTACTTTTTTTGATGATTATGGGAGACGTTGGGGCGTTTCCCCAAGCCCCACAAGGGAACTTGAGTTCCCTTGACCTTCCTCTTCGCTTCGCAGCGGTTTAAAGCTTTATTTCGTTGCGAGGAGATCGCGGTAATACTCGGCCTTTTCCGCTTCAGTGCGCATATTGGCGAGATACATCATATCGGCCATCGCGCCCGCAAGCGCTTTCGGAATACGCTGCACCATCTTAATGCGGTCGCCATACTTGGCCATGATCGCGGCATGATCCATCACAAAGTTCTTGCCGTCGCGGCGGCCGCAGTAGCAGCAATAGAAGTGTTCGCGGCCCTCGTTGCTGATGGTGCTGTGGTCATAGGCGACCATGTCCGCCCAGATCTTGTACACGTCGGTCGAGTTGGCGAAATTGAACATATCTGCGCTGAAACCGCCGGACGGGCGCATGTTGACTTCCAGACCGAGGATGTCGCCCTTTTTGCCGAGCGCGGGCTGATCTTCGTTGAGCACGAAAAATTCCAGATGGACGAAAAGTGAAAAACTGAAACTCAATATATTAAGTATGAAAGGTATAGTATTAGCCGGTGGCAGCGGTACACGTTT
>ENA-UEPH01002866-UEPH01002866.1-human-gut-metagenome-genome-assembly--contig:-NODE-2866-length-11403-cov-23.717641_pt1 | contig 11403 bp, 10 predicted proteins | sample MGYA00242891_ERZ507898 | MGnify/ENA primary metagenome ERZ507898 (study PRJEB26167, sample SAMN06115411) | human gut metagenome | host: Homo sapiens | place: China:Guizhou | collected 2014-10-15... | reverse complement strand
ATCTGCGCTTTTGGCTTGGCATCTGCCGCACCTCGCTCGCCGTATCGGCACTTAGAATTATGCGGTATTGCCCTAATTATTGCCGCTTCCAAAAATTCCGTCCTTCAACTCCTAACTCCTACTTCCTAACTTATGAACCATCTTCTCCAATCTCAACTCCAATCCTATGCTTCCTCCGGGCTTTACCCCTTGCACATGCCGGGGCACAAGCGGCGGGTGGTGCCGGCACCGGGCCTGCCCGCCGGGTGGGATATGACCGAAGTTCCCGGCGTAGACGACCTGCACGATGCAGACGGCATTTTGGCCGATGCCATGGCCCGCACCGCCGCCCTGTGGGGGGCAAAGCGAACCTGGTATCTGGTCAACGGCTCCACCTGCGGCATTCTGGCCGCCATCCGGGCCGCTGTCGTCAGTTCCGGCCGCACCGCCGTCATCTGCGCGCGCAACTGCCACAAATCCGTTTACCACGCCATTGAGCTCAACCGCTTAACGGCACACTGGCTGGTGCCCCCCGTGGACCCGGCGTTCGGCATTTACGGCAGCATCACCCCCGCCATGGTAGCGGATGCCCTGCGCGCCTGCCCGGATGCCGCTGCGGTCATCCTTACCAGCCCCACCTATGAGGGTGTTTTGAGTGATCTTGCCGCCATTGCCGCCTTGTGCCACGCCGCCAACGTTCCCCTGATCGTGGACGAAGCCCACGGCGCGCACTATCTGCCACTGGCCGCCGCCCACGGCTGGCAGGGCGGCGCCATTGCTGCCGGGGCGGACGTCATCATTCAAAGCCCGCACAAGACACTGCCCAGCCTGACCCAGACCGCCCTGCTGCACTGGAACAGTCCTTTCATTCCGCCGCAGGAGCTGGAACGCCAGCTGGATGTGTTTGAAACCAGTTCCCCCTCCTATCCGTTAATGGCCAGCCTGGACGGCTGCACCGGCCTGCTGGCCGAACACGGCGATGCCTGGTTTGCCGCCTGGCGTGCCCGCTTGCAGCGGTTCAGCGGCGCTGTGCGCCCACTGCGCCGCCTGCGCGTGCTCTGCCATGGGATGGATGATGTTTCTGCCCACCCCGGCTTTTTTGCCCACGATTCCGGCAAGATCCTCGTCAACGGTGCTGCTGCCGGGCTGACCGGCCCCGCCCTGGCGGAACTGCTGCGCCGGGGCTGGCAGTTTGAAACCGAGATGTCCTGTGGTGCCAACGTGCTGGCCATGACCTCCCCCTGCGATGAAGAAACCGCCCTTGACCGTTTTGCCGCTGCCCTGTTGGTGATCGATGCTGCGGCGGCGCAGAACGCTCCCCTGCCCGCCTCGGCGCAGGTGCTGCCCACCCCCGGCCCAGCCGCCTGTTCCATCGCACAGGCGCTTTTTGCCCCGCACACCGCGTTGGCACTGCAACATGCCGTTGGCCGCACCTCGGCGGAGTATGTCTGGGCATATCCGCCGGGCGTTCCGCTGCTGGCACCGGGCGAAGTGATCACTCCGGAATTCATCGCGGCCTGCACCGCCCTTGCTGCCTGCGGCACCCGCCTGCACCACACTGGCCTTGGCGGTGGCTCCACTTTGGATGTTCTGCCATAGCACCATTCCTGTTGTGGGCAAAAAACTGCCCGCCTCCCCGCAAAAATCCCCGCTTTTGCTTGACAAACCCTATGGTTTCCGTGTATATTTAATATAATCTATATTTATAGAAGAGGTGAAATTTCATGAAGCACATTCAGACTCTGAACACCCGCGATATGGCTAAGAGCCTCCAGAACGGCGGCTGCGGCGAATGCCAGACTTCCTGCCAGAGCGCCTGCAAGACCAGCTGTGGCATTGCCAACCAGCCTTGCGAGAAGAAGTAATTTTTACTTGAACTGGCTTTCTGCCGGGACTGCCTTTTACCAAAAAGGCGCTCCCGGTTCTTTTTATGTAACCCCACTTTGATTCGGATATGAGGAATAGTATGATCCATCAATATAAACTCAACGGCTACAACATTGTGCTGGATGTCTACAGCGGCAGCGTTCATGCCGTAGACGAACTGGCGTATGCCGCCATCGCTCTGGTCGATGCCGGCCACCCCCGCGCAGAAGCTGCCGACCTGCTGGCAAAAAAATATGCTGACCATCCCGAAGTGACCGCCGAGGACATCAACGACTGCTTTGACGATATCGAAGAACTGAAGGCCGATGGCAAGCTGTTTGCCGAAGATATTTACGCTGACCATGCCTTTGACTTCAAGAATCGTTCCACCGTTGTCAAGGCACTCTGCCTGCATGTGGCCCACACCTGCAATCTGAACTGCGAATACTGCTTTGCCGCCCAGGGCAAGTTCCACGGCCAGTCCGGCCTGATGAGCTTTGAGACCGGCAAGCGTGCGCTGGATTTCCTGGTGGAGCACAGCGGCACCCGCCACAACCTGGAGGTTGACTTTTTCGGCGGCGAACCGCTGATGAACTTTGAGGTCTGCAAACAGCTGGTTGCCTATGCTCGCAGCATTGAAAAAGAAAAAGGCAAGAACTTCCGCTTCACCCTGACCACCAACGGCATCGGCATCACCGATGAAGTCATTGAGTGGGCCAACAAAGAGTGCTACAACGTGGTTCTTTCTCTGGATGGCCGCAAGGAGATCAACGACCGTTTCCGCAAGGATATTGCAGGCCGCGGCAGCTATGACCGCATTGTGCCCAAGTTCCAGCAGCTGGTCAAGGCCCGCGGCGGTAAGGGCTACTACATGCGCGGCACCTTCACCCATTACAACACCGATTTCACCAACGACCTGTTCCACATGGCGGATGATCTCGGCTTTGACGAGCTTTCCATGGAGCCGGTCGTGAGCAAGGCTGGCAGTCCCGAAGCCCTGACCGAAGCCGACCTGCCCATCCTGTTTGACCAGTATGAGCTGCTGGCCAAGGATATGCTCCGCCGTGAAAAAGCCGGTCATCCCATCACCTTCTACCATTACATGATCGACTTGGCCCATGGCCCCTGCATTTACAAGCGCATTTCCGGCTGTGGTTCCGGCACCGAATATATGGCCGTTACCCCCTGGGGTGACCTGTACCCCTGCCATCAATTTGTCGGCGACCCGGATTACAAGCTGGGCGATATCTGGAACGGCGTTACCAACACCGAACTGCGGGATGAATTCAAGCTGTGCAACGTGTACGCCCGCCCCGACTGCAAGGATTGCTGGGCACGCCTGTACTGCGCGGGCGGCTGCGCCGCCAACGCCCTGCACGCCACCGGCGATATCCACGGTGTGTATGAATATGGCTGCGAAGTGTTCCGCAAGCGCATTGAATGTGCCCTGATGATCAAAGTAGCCGAAAGCCTTGATCCCGAGCTGGCAGGCCGCGCCGCAACGGCAGCTCCTGCCACCGACGAGGACTGTGGCGACTGTTCCTCCTGCGAATAATTTCCTTTTCCCAGGGTGTATCTGAAAAGTCGAAAATATCGGCTGTTTCTTTGTTTTCAGATACACCTTAACCGCCGAGCCAGCAAAATCGGCGTTTCTTGTTTATCCCCGCACCAAATCTTCCATCAAATTCATCTGGCAAAGCCGGAATAAGGAGCGTAACTTGTATGGAATACCGTGTCTGCCGCAATAACCCTGCCCCCTATAATGACCTCGACGGCAAAATCAGCCTGCTGGGTCTTGGCACCATGCGCCTGCCCCTGCGGGACGCCGCCGACCAGACCAGCATTGACGAGGAAAAGGCACAGGAGATTTTTGATTATGCCTATGCCCACGGCGTGAACTATTTCGATACTGCCTACCCCTACCACGGCGGCATGAGCGAAAAGTTCTGCGGCAAAGCTCTGGCCAAGTATCCCCGCGCCAGCTATCACCTTGCCAGCAAACTGCCCGGCTGGCTGTTGAAATGCGATGAGGATGTGCCCCGTATTTTTAACGAGCAGTTGGCCAACTGCCGCACTGATTACTTTGATTTTTACCTCGTTCACTCTGTGCATGAAAGCAGCTGGCCCAATTACGTCAAGTACCACGCCTATGACCAGCTGAACGAGCTGCGCAAGGCGGGCAAAATCAAGCGGCTGGGCTTTTCTTTCCATGGCAGCGCTGAGCAGTTGCCAGAGATCCTTGCTGCAGGCGATTGGGATTTTGTACAGCTGCAGCTCAATTATTTTGACTGGGACTATCAGCAGAGCCGCAAAAAATACGAGCTGTGCGCCGCTGCCGGGCTGCAGGTCATCGTTATGGAGCCGGTGCGCGGCGGGATGCTGAACACCCTTTGCCCTGAAGCCGCCGCCCTGCTGCATCAGGCCGCCCCGGAAAAGAGCCTGGCCAGCTGGGCCATTCGCTGGGTTGCCAGCCTGCCCAATGTGCTGTGCGTACTTTCCGGCATGACTACCCTGGAGCAGGTACAGGATAACGTGGCTTCCATGGATCCCTTTATTCCGCTTTCCACCACCGAGCAGGATACCCTCGCCCGTGCGCTGGATGTGTTCAAGGCCCAAAAGCTTGCCCCCTGCACGGCCTGCAAGTACTGCATGCCCTGCCCCGCCGGGGTCAACATTCCGGGCATGCTGCACGCCTGGAACGAATACCGCCTGTGTGGTGACCGCCTCGCCACCCTAAAAGAGGAATATGAGGACGCCCCCGCCGCCACCCGCGCCGAGCATTGCATCAAGTGCGGTGCCTGCCTGCCCAAATGCCCCCAGCACATCGACATCCGTTCCATGATGAGCACCATCTGCGATACGCTGTGATTTTTGGATTTACGGGGGATTTTTCCAACCTTTTTGAAAAAAGGCTTCGGCGAAAACCTTTAATCCAATAGGTACAATCGTATAAATAAGGCGCACCACGGGGATTATTCTGTGGTGCGCCTGTTTTTTGTTGTTCCTGTTTATCATCCCTGCCTATGCGGAATTACAGCAGGTTCAACCCTTGCCACGAACTTTTTCCCGCCGTCCCATTCCGAATTCCTAAATTTCCCCCTCTCCGCGTAAAATGCCAAAAGCCCGATGTCAACACGGCATCGGGCTTTTGGATTTTCTGCATATAAAACGTTAATTTACTTATCCTGCGCGTTATGCTTCGCTGCAAACGGCAGCTTGCCATAGATTCCGCCGGTCGTCTCCTTGGCGGCACAGATTTTATCTGCCAGGCACACCAGCCACGCTTCACGGCAGGTGGGTGGGATGGGGGTTAAGGGGAACATGTGCTTTTTGATGATCTCCCGCTCCACCGGGGTCAGCTTCCAATCCTCGCCTGCGTTGTGCAGGGCGGTGCCTGGGTGGGTAAAACCGTGCCAGTGGTGGCCGTTGGCTTTATCGTGCCAGTCATACAAAAAGTAATCATGCAGCAATGCACCGCGGATCAGCGCCCGCTCGTTTACGCGCAGGTGCAGCGTTTCCGCCAAGACGCAGGCGGTATCCGCCACGCTGACGCAGTGGGCATACACGCTGACCTTGCCGTGCTGGATGCACCGCCGGGTTGCCGTGTAGCGGCCCTCTTTTTCCAGCCGGGCGGCTGCGGCTGCCACGCGGGCTTCGATTGCCCTGCGGCGTTCCCCGCTCAACTGAAGGTCACCACATCATCACGTGGGGCCGCGGCAGGCTCCACGTTGATGGCCGTCAGCACCGGGCCGACAGAATCCGGGGTCTGGCCCTTGTAAATCGGGTGGTATTTCAGGTTCACCTTTGCCGTTACCGTGATCCAGTCACGCTGCTTCAGGTTCTTGTACTCCGTGTACTTGCAGGGGAAGCCCACAAACTGGATATCCTGCACGCAGCAGGTCATGGCAAAGCGGCCGGGCACAAAGCTGTCCTTGCCGGCGCGGTTGGTCTGGCACACCTGAGCCAGGAATTTCACCGTTTTGCCGTCGTACTTCTGCATCTCATCCATGCAGTCCATATACCATACGCCAAAGAACTCTTCGGGAATCTCGATCACCGGGGCGTTTACATCGAACGGCAGCGGGTCCGGGATATCGTCATAGGCAACGCTGCCATCCTTGAACTCATAGGCGATATCGCAGCGGCGGCTGGCCTGGCGCACCAGCTTGTGGATCAGCTGGTGGCTTTCGTCATCGTTTACCGCCTCGGCACGGTTCACCACCAGCAGCTCGCTGCCGCGCAGCTTGTCCAGCAGCAGGCCGCGCATGGCATTGTCGTTGGCGTAGGTCTTGATGGTAGTGCCGTCTGCGGTGGCCAGGCACTGGTAAATCAGCCAGTTATCCGGCAGGGCATCGTACAGCTCCTGCACCAGCCACATGCCGTTGTATTCAATGATCACACGCCCACAGTCAGACTTTTCAGCCAGCTGCTGCAGGTGTTCGCGGTTCAGTTCCGCTTTGTCCTCAATGGTGGCAACGGTCACGCCGCCAAAGGCAAATCGCTCGGAATCATATTCCTCTTCGCCTTCCTCACAGATCAACAGCAGCGTTTTGTCGCCGGAATCAAACTGCGGGTCCTCCATTGTTTCCTGAATAAACTTGGTTTTGCCGCTTTCCAGCATACCCACAAAGAGGTAACAGGGAATCTCTTTCTGCGCCATGTTTTACTCCTTTACAAATCAGGCGTGGAACAGCTCTTCCACCTCATGTTCCTTCAGCTGGGAACCGATCACGCACACCTTGCCGGTAACATCGGGGCCGCAGGTGCGGATCTCATGCTCACCGGGCACCATGTCGAACTCGTACCAGGTGTCGCCGCCGTCCACAATGCCCTTGGCACGCAGCACAGCGCCGTACTCGCCGGAATCCAGCGTGGTCAGGATGCTCTCCAGCTCGTCATGGCTGTACTTGTGGGCAGTCTCGTGGCCCCAGCTGGTGAACACTTCGTCTGCATCGTGGTCATGATGATGGTGATGATGGCCGCAGCAGCACTCGCCGTCATGGTGGTGATGGTGGTGCTCATGCTCGTCCTCGTCCTCGTCATCGTCGTCATCATGGTCGTGGTGGTGATGGCAGCATTCGTGGCCGTGGTCATCATCCTCGTCATGATGGTGGTGATGCTCGTGCTCATCTTCATCATCGTCGTCATCATCATGGTCGTGGTGATGGTGGCAGCACTCGTGGCCGTCCTCATCATGGTCATGGTGGTGGTGATGATGCTCTTCCTCATCCTCGTCCCCATGGGCAGCATTGGAAGCCTGTGCTTCGCTCAGAAGCTCGGCAACCAGGTCGCGCTTACCATCCATAACGGAAACGATCTGTGCACCGGTCAGTTCGTTCCAATCGGTGGTCACAATGGTGGCGGTGGGGTTCTTTTCCTGGATCAAGGCAACGGCTGCGGCAACCTTCTTCTCGTCTGCGCTGCCGGTGCGGCTCAGGATGATGCAGGATGCGTGGCTGATCTGGTCATCATAGAACTCGCCAAAGTTCTTCATATACATTTTGACCTTGTTCACATCGGCCACAGTCACAAAGCTGTTCAGGCTGACCGGCAGGGTCTCGCCCACACCCTCAACAGCGCGGGTCACATCACTCAGCTTGCCAACGCCGGAAGGCTCGATCAGGATGCGGTCAGGATGATAAGTCTCCACGACCTTTTTCAGTGCCTCGCGGAAGTCGCCCACCAGGGAGCAGCAGATGCAGCCGGAGTTCAGCTCGTTGACCTGAATGCCAGCCTCACGCATAAAGCCGCCGTCAATGCCGATCTCGCCGAATTCGTTTTCGATCAGCACGATCTTTTCGCCCTGGAACGCTTCCTTGATGAGCTTTTTGATCAGGGTCGTTTTGCCTGCACCCAAAAAGCCGGAGAAAATATCAATTTTAGTTACCTGTTCTGCCATGGTAATATTCCCTTCTATCTTAAAGTTTGTTTGTGTTGTTAGCAATCTTGTTTTCTTACTGCTAAACTTATTATATCAAACCCGTCAAGAGCTTTTCGCCCATTTGGGCCTGCCAAAATTTGAAATTTTTGAAAACTTCTTGCCCCGTCAGCGCCTTTTTGCCGCGGCGTTTCCCCCGTTTGCTGCAAAATCCTCTCACCTTTCAGCAGTTTGCCCGAAAAACCGCCCAGTATCGCCTGAAAAACCGTTTTTTCTATTGAATTTTGCGCCGGGCGCGTGTTACACTTGATTTATGCTGTTTTTACCGGAATTTTGCCTTGTTCACGCCCTGTTTTGGAGGTGAGCACCTTGCCCGCTGCCCCTGCATCCCGCGCCGCCGGGCGCGAAGTGACCCCCGTGGAACTGTTCCGCCTGCTGCCCGCCCATTTCGCCGCGGTACTGGTTTGTACCCTGCTGGGAGGTATTCTGGCCTTTGCTGCCGCACGCCTTGCCCCGCGCAGCTACCAGGCCGAAGCCCAGCTGTATGTTGCCGCCGCACAGGAGGGGCTGACCTCCGGCTATGCGGAACTGCAATTAACGGCTGATTATCAGGAGCTTTTGACCAGCCGCACCATGCTGGAATCCGTTATTTCCACCCTTGGCCTTTCCACGGATACTGCCCACTTAAAAGACCAGATTACCATTCTGCACCCGGCAGATACCCATATTCTGCGCATTGTTGCGGCCGATTCCTCCCCACAGCGCGCAGTAGATATTGCCAACGCACTGGCTGCCCTTGCGTTGGATGATCTCTCTGCCCGCATGGGCACCACCCCGCCCCGCCTGGTGGAGCAGGCAGCCCCGCCGCAGCGCTTTTCCGGGCCGGGGGCTGTGTTCCACGCAGTGTTTGGCGCTGGCATCGGCTTTTTGCTCTGCTTTGCTTTCCTCTGCCTGCATTACCTGCGGGATGACCACATTTATACGGCGGACGATCTGACCCGTTGCCTTGGCTCTTCGCCGCTGGCCTGCATCCCGGATGCCACGCCCCGCCGCCTCCATACCCGGAAAGGCGGCCGCCCATGAAAGAACTTGCTTTGAACCACCTGCCGGAGCTGGCACCCCGGACGGTTGAATCCCTGAATCTGCTGCGCCTGCGTCTGGAACAGACAGCCCCAGACTCCAAAATCATTCTGCTCACCAGCACTACCCCGCAGGAAGGTAAAACTACTCTGGCTTTGCAGTTCTGGCAGCTGCTTGCCGGGCTTGGCCAGCGCTGCCTGCTGGTTGACGGTGACCTGCGCCATTCCGGCATCTGCCGCCAGTGCGGGCTGACCGGTGAACACAAAGTGCCGGGTCTGGCACACTATCTTTCCGGCAGCGTTCCTCTGGAGGAAGTTCTCTACCACACCGAGATCCGCGGCACCTGCCTGGTTCCGGCCTCCGGCACCACCAGCCGCCCGGCCCTGCTGCTGGAACACCCCCGTTTTGCCCGCATGGTGGAAAGCTGTGCACCAAAGTTTGCTTATCTTTTGGTAGATGCTCCAGCCCTGAGCGAATGCAGTGACGCTCTCAGCCTTGCCAAGGTATGTGACGGTGCCCTGCTTGTGGTACAAAGCGGCGGCGTTACCCACCAGGAGCTGCGCCAGGCGGCTCATCTTCTGCAGGGCTGCGGCCTGCCGCTGTTGGGCACTGTGCTGAACCGCACTCCGTATTGACCTTTTATGAAAACATGTTAGAATGGACTTGTTCAACATTCTGCATATAAGGAGAGGACTATTTTGACGACCAATGAAAAAATCGCCGCTCTGCGCGCCGCTGCCCAGGCAGCCGGTGCCCACGGTGTTTTGCTGATGACCAGCGACCCCCACTCCAGTGAATATCTGCCCGCTTATTACAACAGTCTGCCGTTTTTCTCCGGCTTTACCGGCGAGAACTCCACCCTCGTTGTCACCCTGACCGGCAGCGCCCTGTGGTGCGATGGCCGCTTTTATGTTCAGGGTGACCGTCAGCTGGCCGGTACCGAAATTGAGTGCATGCACGCCGGTTCCGCCGGGGTGCCCACCGTGGAAGAGTACCTGACCGCCCATTTTGCCGCAGGCCAGACCCTGCTGCTGGATGGCAGCTGCGTGCCTGCCACCATTGCCAACGGCTATGCCGCCGCTCTGGCCAAGAGCGGCGCCAAGCTGGAAAGCAAGGATATCGTCTCCCCCCTGTGGGAGAGCCTGACCACCCGCCCCAGCCTGCCCAACACCCCCTGCGAGCTGCTGACTGTTGAGCAGACCGGCGCCACCGCCGCCCAGCGCATTGCCATGGTGCGTGACGAGCTGAAAAAAGCCGGTGCCACCGCCCTGGCCGTGACTGGTCTGGACTGTGTGGGCTGGCTGACCAACATGCGCGCACGCGACCTGCCCTGTACCCCGCTGGCCGTTGCTTATGCCCTTGTCACGATGGACAGCTGCACCCTGTTTATCGCCCCCGGCCGCCTGAATGATGCCGACGCAAAAACGTTGGCCGATAACGGCGTTTCCCTGCGCGACTACCCGGAGCTGATCGATACCGTACACGCTCTGCCCGCAGAAGAAGTGTTCCTCGTAGACGAGAAAGCCACCAACTATGACCTGTACTGCGCCCTGAACGAGCACAAGACCGTTACCGGTGCCGACCCGATCTTTGCACTGAAAGGTGTCAAAAACCCGGTCGAGCTTGCCAACATCCGCGAATGCCATGTGCGTGACGGCGTTGCCATGGTGCGTTTCCAGATGGACTTGGAAAAGGCCATCGCCGAGGGTAAAATCCTGCACGAGACTGACATTGAAAAGATGCTGCAAAAGCGCCGTGCCGAAATGCCCGGCTACTTTGAGGACAGCTTTGATACCATTGCCGCTTACGGCCCCAACGCCGCCATGATGCACTACCATGCCGAGGGCGAAGTGGACAGCGTGATTGAGCCGCGCGGCTTCCTGCTGGTGGATAACGGCGGCCAGTATGACTGCGGCACCACCGATATCACCCGCACCTATCCCGTCGGCCCCCTGACCGAGAACGAGCGCAAATACTACACCTGGACCCTGCAGAGCCACATTGACATTGCCCGCGCAGTATTCTTGGATTACTGCACCGGCTTTGCACTGGACAGCTTTGCCCGCGGCCCGCTGTGGGCACACAAAATCAACTACCGCTGCGGCACCGGCCACGGCGTTGGCTACATCTCCTCGGTGCACGAAGGCCCCCAGAGCCTGCGCCCCCAGAACCCCATTGTCTTCAAAGAGGGCATGACCATCACCGATGAGCCGGGCGTTTATGAGACCGATGAAGTCGGCATCCGCATTGAGAACGAGCTGGAATGCGTGGATGCCGGCACCAACCAATATGGTCACTGGCTGAAATTTGAGCCGCTGACCCTGGTGCCCATCTCCACCGAGCCGGTCATTGTGGACGAACTGACCCGTGACCAGATCAACTGGCTGAACGCCTACCATGCCCATGTATACGAGATGCTCAGCCCCCGCCTGACCGAGGAGGAAAAGACCTGGCTGAAAGCCAAGACTTCCCCCATCGACCGGTAAAGCTTTCTTTTCCGCATTTTTGAGTTATTTGAATCACTGAGGCAATACCGCATAATTCTAAGTGCCGATACGGCGAGCGAGGTGCGGCAGATGCCAAGCCAAAAGCGCAGATAA
>ENA-UEPH01002858-UEPH01002858.1-human-gut-metagenome-genome-assembly--contig:-NODE-2858-length-11433-cov-3.208612_pt1 | contig 11433 bp, 6 predicted proteins | sample MGYA00242891_ERZ507898 | MGnify/ENA primary metagenome ERZ507898 (study PRJEB26167, sample SAMN06115411) | human gut metagenome | host: Homo sapiens | place: China:Guizhou | collected 2014-10-15... | reverse complement strand
GGCGTACTCCTCGCTGAACCCATGGGCGATTTCCAGCGTTTCTTCCAGCGAAACCTTATGGAATCCGCCCAATTCCCGAATGCGGCGGGCGGAATTTTCCAGCACCGCATGGACATAGGTTCCGAATTCCGCCGGGTCGATGGCGGCTTCCTTCCGCTCCTGCACCCGAAGGCCGTACTTGAGGAAATAGGACAGGCGGCATTCCGCCTGCCGGTCGATCTGAGAGGCGGAAAGATTCAGCGTCGAGCCGTAGAGTTTGCCAATGGTTTCCCGCTCCACCTTTCCGAAGCGGTAGTCCCGCCGATGGCAGGTTTCCAGATATGTATCCCGGACATTCAGTCGCCCGGCAGCGTCCCCGGCGTCCCACCGGGCGAGATACGCCCCCGCTTCCAGTCCATCCGCCGGGGCAAAATCCAATGTGTTTTTCACCTGCTGTTCCCCGCCTGCAAGCTCGCACAGGCGGCGGTAGACAAAGGACGGCTGGTCGCCGGAGCAGAACACGCTCACCGACGCCATGGCGCCGCAGAAGCAGCCGTAAATTTCCGCGAACTCCGCCTGCACGCCCTCCATCGCGCCGCCGGTGAGGGGCACGCCCAGCTCCCGGAGGGTGACGCGCTCCTGATCGGTCAGGATACCGGCAGAGCCGGAGTAGCCAGGGAGCTTGCCTTCCTCCGCCCCCAGCACGATCAAATGCTTTTCCTGATGGCAGCGCATGGCGGATACGGGGCCGACCTGCACCGCGTCCAGCACCGGTGGGATGGTTCCCACGTCGTACTGGCTCAGCAGCAGCCGGAAAAGGCGGATAAACTGCTCCCCCTCCCAATGGGTGTCCCCCAGCATGTCGTACATCTGCTCCAGCGCACCCAGAAGGATTTCCCACAGCTGGTTCAAAATCTGCGCGGCCCGGTTGTCCCCGGCAGCATCCAGCTCCTGCGCCATGCGGGAAAGCCGCATTTCCAAAGAAATATCTTCCAAAAAGCCATACAGCGCCAGAATCTGTCCCCGCAGGTCGGAAGCGTCCCGGAAGCCCTGCCAGAGCCGCGTCAGCGGCGCGATTGCCAGTTCCCGCGCCGTGTTCAGTTCCTCCAACCGATGCTGGTCTTCCTCCGTCCACACGCCGCTGAGACCGTCCGGATGGTTTTCCCAGCTCTGCGTCCACTTCTGCCCCCGGATGCCCCAGATGATGGCGTAATTCTCGATCCGGTCGCAGGTATCCGGGTCAACGGGAGACAGGGCGGAGCGGAGATAGCGCAGGACGCTTTTCTGGTCGAATCCGCTCAGGGCAGCGTCCAGCGCCATCAGCACCGTGGCGATGACGCTTTTTTGCAGAATATCCTCGGTTCCGGACTGATACACCGGAATATGGAGCCGGTGAAAGACCAGATTCACCAGCGGCTGATACACCGTCATATCGGTGCAGACCACTGTAATGTCCCGGCAGCGGCACCCGGCGGCGAGAAGAAAGCGAATCCTCTCCGCCGCGCCCATACACCCGAGGTACGGCGATTCCGCCCGGAACACATCCAGACATTCCTTTGCCGCGCCCCGGCTGATAACGCCCTGAAACAGCCCCTCCCGCAGTGGAGAAAGGGGCAGGCGCTTTCCGGGAACGGTTTCGATCTTCACCTCCACCCCGGCGCGGCGGGCGCAGAGAAACAGCTGGGACGCCGTGTCCCCCGCCTTTTCAAAGGCCAGAAGCTGGGAACCCTCCCGGTCGCAGTTCAGGCTCACCGTCACGTCGGGGGACGCCTGAATGAGATGTTCCAGAATCGCCAGATGCTGCCGGGTAAAATCCGGGAAGCCGTCTATGTAAAACACATGCGCCCGGGCAAAGTCCCCCTGCTCCATCTGTTCCAAAAGCCACGTCATCTGGTCTCTCGGGTCGCGCTTGCCCCGGCTGCACAGAGCATCGTAGCTCTCCATCAGAAGCGACAGCTCTTCCAGCTTCTGCGCGAGACTGCCCTCCGTCTCCCCGGCGGCGCGGCTCAAGTCGGCCGAGGAAATGCAGCAGCGCTTGAATTCGTCCACGGAGTCGATAAGGCCGGTAAGGAACTCCGGCTTCGTCTCCACGGCGGCATAGGCTTTCAGACGGCTGGACAGGTTCTTTGCCGCAGCCGCCATGGCAACCACCCGGCCGCCGTTGTCCAGACATTCCTCTGCGGCGCTTCCCATGGAATCCGCCACCCGTCTTGCCAGCCGGGTAAAGGACAGCACCTCGGCGTACCGGCTGGCCGTGTCCCCGGCAGCAGCGCACAGCCGCCGCTCCGTTTCATGGCTGATGAGTTCGGGAACCATCAGAATGCGGTTCCCCCTCCTCCCGGCAACGTCCGCCGCGATCCGCTTCATAACTTCGTCCCGGTTGGCCGTCCAGTCTGTGCCAAGCAAAAGGTGCAGCATTTGCCCACCCCCTTCTCTTTTTTGTCCATGATACCACAAATTTGCTTTCATGAACAGAGCGGGATTCATCCTGCATATAAAAATTTTTCCAGTTCTCCCAGCGCGTCCAGCAGGAAAAACCGCACCTCGTATTTTTCTTCCCCGTCCAGCGCGCCGGTAAGGCTGTCCGGAAAGCCTGCCCCCGCCGCCTTGTCCGCGAATTCCTCGGAGGTCGCGCTCAGACACAGGCTGGGAAATGCTACGCACCACCAGTTATGCCCCGCCCCTGCGCCAATCTCAATCTTAAGGGCGTTATAATACCCGGCGGGTAAAGTCACATTCTCATACACCCGCGTATTGAAATACTCCCGCACGACGCGGGCAGTGACTTGGTAATTGTAGCCCTCCTGCCGAATCCGCTGCCGAGCGATCTCCGTAATGCGCTGCAAGTTGTTCTCCGCCGCCTGTTGGGCTTCCGTTACCGATTGGCAGTCGGAGAAGAAAGTGCACGCCTGCAGCACATCGTCCCGCACCAGCAGCTTTAAGTCCTGGTCCGCCTTGGTGTCGGAATTGGCCAAAATGTGCAGGCGAAACACATCCTCGCTTACCCGCTCACCGGTTTCCACCAGCGGGGCAAAGCAGGCGGCAAACAAGCAAAAAGAGAGAAATAATGCGGAAAATAAGTATAGTTTTTTCATATAAGAAAACCTGCCTTTCAAAAAAAGTGTTGGCAGGTTTTGGTATTTTTATACAGGGGCAAACAGACTACCGGTCTGCGTTGGCGCATACTTGCCGCCGGACAGCTCCGTCAAAGCCGCTGCAAAGGCCGGGAGCCGTGTTTCTTCCATGGTATAGGCCAGGGTGACCGCTGCGCCAAAGTCCGCGTTTTGCACCCGCGCGCCGTGGTCGGCCAGCAGGTTGTTCACCCGCTCATAGTAGCTGTAATCCACCGTCAGCTCCATGGCGGCGCAAGGCGCCATGGTCACCACACCGGCAGCCTCCAGCGCCAAAGAACAGGCGTGAGAATAAGCGCGCACCAGTCCACCGGCACCCAGGAGGATGCCGCCAAAATACCGGGTCACCACCACGCACACATCCTGCACACCGCTTTTCAAGAGTACATCCAGCACCGGCATACCGGCAGTACCGCCCGGCTCACCGTCATCCGAGGAACGCTGAACGCCGGACCGCAGCACAAAGGCTGGCACATTATGGGTAGCATCCCAATGCCGCTGGCGAATACCGGCGATAAAGGCGTTGGCCTCCTCTACCGTATGCACCGGCGAAGTGTAAGCGATAAAGCGGGATTTCTTCTCCACAAACTCATCTTCTGCCGGCTCTAATATGGTCTTATATGGCTTTTCCATACCATCACCTACGAAAAAAGGGCAACGCCCAAGCGTTGCCCGTCTTTACTTGATTAGCCCTTCTTAGCGAATCTCTTGTTGAATCTGTCTACACGGCCGCCGGTGTCCACCAGCTTCTGTTTGCCGGTATAGAACGGATGGCATTTGGAACAGATATCGACTTTCATATCGCCCTTTGTGCTCTTAGTCTCAAAAGTAGCGCCGCAGGCACACTTTACTGTGCAAGTATCGTAGTTGGGATGAATTGCGTCCTTCATTACTGTCACCTCTTTACCAATTAGTCATAATGCTTTGATATAGTACCACATCTTGTAGCAAAATGCAAGCATTTTTTTAATTTATTTATATTCGCAGGGCTTGGACAAACAAAACGAATACAAATACACCGCGTGTACCGGTTTTTGCAGGGTGCGAGACACCGCGGTTTTGTAAAACATCAGCTGCTGCCGGTAGCGCGCCAGCAGTTCTTCTTCCGTTTTCACCCGGTCGGTTTTATAGTCCAGCAGCACCAAGCCCTCCGGCTCCTCAAACACACAGTCCGCAATGCCCTGTACAAAGACCAGATCGTCTGCGTCCACCTGTTCCAGTGCGCGCACCGGCAGAAATGACGCCACTTTCAGCTCACGGTAAACCGCCTTGGCGCCGAACACCCGAGCACCAAATGGCCCGGTAAAGAAAGCGGTCAGTTTTTGCCGATCCAAGGCGTGCGCCTCCTCCGGTCGCAGATATCCGGCACTTTGCACTCGGGCGATCTCCTGCTCTAAATCTGCACGCGCGGCGGCGTAGTCGCAATACTGCATAAAGGTGTGCATGGCTGTACCCTTCTCGGCCGGAGTCAGGCCGTCCGGCTGCAAAAAGGCCGGCACGGACCGAGCAACATACGCACCGGTAAACACAGCCTCATCCAGTGCGGAAGCGTTGCGCTTGCCACTGACTTTTGACAGTGCCGCATAAGGATAAGTATAATCCAGCTTTTTCCGGATCTGCTCAACGATGCGCGGATCCGCCGCCGTTTCCCTTTCTGCCGTCTGCACAGGCGCTTCCGTCTCCGGGGTGTGGAACACCACTTGCAGGGCAAAATCTGCCGGGTGCACAGGCACCTCCACCGTCGCCATCTCTCGAAGGGCGCCGCCGTCCGGGTGGCATAGCGCCGACATCAAGAGAAAATCGCTATCATACAGCAATTTGGAGCACAAATGAGGCAAGGGCTTGCCCTGCTGCATATAGGCGGCCAGAGTCTTGACTCGGCTTTCCAAGCTACGCACGCTGGCAAAAGAGATAAACTGGCTTTTGGCGCGCGTCATGGCCACATACAGCACCCGCAAATTCTCGCTCATAGCAGCCAGGCGGCTCTCTCGCTTAACCACTTCCAGCGGCAGGGTTGGATAATCAAAATACCCTTCCTCCTGGTGGCACTTGGTTGCCAGTCCCAGCTTCGGGTGCAGCAGCATTTTGCCGGTCAGATCCTGCATATTGTACTTGCGCCCAGCGCCTGCCAAAATGCACACAGGGAATTCCAGCCCCTTGGAGTGGTGCACACTCATAATTTTGACTGCGTTCTCGTCTGTAACGATCACCGGCGCGCTGTCCGTTTTGCCGTCGCCGCGGATCATGCTGTCCACATAGCGCAAGAACGCTGCCAGTCCAAGTCCGCCGTTTTGGTCGAAGCGCCCGGCAATGGACAGAAAAGTCTCCACATTCTCCTGCCGCTGCTGACCGTCGCCCAAAGCGCGTATATAAGCAAACAGACTCTTATCCCGAATCAGGCGGCGAATAAATGCCTCCACCGGCATGGTCACCGCCAGCTTTTTGTAAAAAGACAGATCCTTTTGCAGCGCAGCGCAGCAAGGACGGCAGCTGTTGTCCGGGTGGAACACGGCGGAATAAAACCGACCGTGACCGGCAGTCAGCTTGATCTCTGCCAGCTCATCTGCCGTAGCGCCGTAAATGGGAGAGGACAACACTGCCAGCAACGGAATATCCTGCATGGGGTTGTCAATCACCTGCAAATAAGAAAGCAGCAGACGAATTTCGCCATTCTCAAACAAGCCGGTGGCATTGTCGCAGACCACCGGAATATGCAGATCTTGCAGTGCCTGGGCATAATCTCCGGCGTGGGCGCGCATGCTGCGCATTAAGATGGCAAAATCTCCATACCGCAGCGGTCGGCGGCTGTCGCCGTCCTGCACGGTCTCGCCGCTTTGCACCTTTTCTGCGATCAGGCGCGCCACCGCCATGGGTTCGTCCATCACATGATCCTTGCCGGTAGCAGCGTCTAAAATATGCAGTGCCGCGTGGGGCACAGAGTCCGGTGGCGTACTGTCAAAGGGGTTCAAATACTCACTTTGGGTGTAGTCTAACTCCCCCACCCTGCGGGTCATAAACAAAGAGAATACTTGGTTCACATAAGCGCACACACCGGCGCGGCTGCGGAAGTTTTTATCCAGCGTAATGGAAGCCGGGAACGCCGGGTGCAACCGATTGTAAGGGGTGTAGCTGTCTTTCTTTGCCATAAAGATCTGGGGCATGGCCAGACGAAAGCGGTAAATGCTCTGCTTCACATCGCCCACCATGAAGCGGTTGCCGCCGTTGGATAGAAAGGCAAAAAGCCGATCCTGCGCCTCGTTGGTGTCCTGATACTCGTCCACCAAAATCTCCGCATAGCGCCCTTGCAACTGGCGGCCCAGTGCCGTTGCCTGCACCGTACCGTCTGCGGCTTTTTCCATCAATAGATCAATCGCAAAATGCTCAATGTCTGAGAAAGCGTAACCACCCAGCTCGTCCTTTTTCTCTCGCACCAGGCGCTCCACCGCCTGCACAACACGGAGCAGCGCGCGGTAGATTGGGTACAAATCGGCGGTATCCTGGGCGTAATCGGCACTGTCAGACACCAAAAAAGTTTTAATATCCTTGGTAATAATCGTTTTATAGATATCACGATTGGCAGCTAAAGCCGCCTTGACCTCCGGGTCGATATCCTTACGCACCCGTGGCATATTGGTGAACGCAACCGGGAAGCCCTGCTTCATAAAAGCGTCCCAGCCGCTGTGCAGCAGACTTTGTAAGTGAGCAATCAGTTGCCGATCATCGGCAAGCATCTCTGCATATTTATCGTAGGCCGGTTCAGGAGGCAGTTGCCCTGCCGACTGTTTCACAAGGGCAGCGGCAGTCTCCAGCATTTCCTCCACCTGGCGCATTAGCGCAGGATACCAAGGCGAATCCATCAGCGGCACTGCCGGATCGTAAGCGGCCACAGCTTGCTCTAACCAGTCAAAGGGAAAGGCTTGGGCATTCATAAACCGCATCAGTTCTTTAATCAGCCCAAACAGATCCCTGTCCTTGTCCGGAGTTGTGAACGCCTCAGTCAGATGGAGAAAGTCCGGATCGTCCTCTTCGTAGAATTCCGTTAGCACGGTATCAATGGCTTCTTCAAACAGACGGTCATTTTCATTCTCGTCCAGCAGGCGGAAGTCCGCCGCAAGATTCAGGGAAAAAAAGTTCTCACGCACCAGCTTTCGGCACAATGCGTCTATGGTGCAACTCTCCGCACCGCTGAGCAGGGACCGCTGGCGCTTAGCGTTGGCATTCCCCGGATCTGCCGCCAAAATTTGGCGCAGCCGTACGGAGAGACGAGACCGCATTTCTGCCGCAGCCGCATTGGTAAAGGTAACGATCAGCAGTCGGTCAATGTCTACCGGGTGCCCCGGGTCGGTAATACACTTGCTGACCCGCTCAATCAGCACAGCCGTTTTGCCGCTGCCGGCAGCGGCACTCACTAAGATATTGCCGCCTCGTGCGTCAATGGCATCCTGCTGGGCATCTGTCCACTTAGGCATGGCTCTCCCCCTCCTTTTCCAGTTCTGCCAGCACGGCGCTGTCCGTTTGGTCGTCATAGGTACGCGGGGTTACGCTCTTTTTGAACGCGCAGACCGAGGCAAAATCGCAGTATTCGCAGGTTTTGTCATGGTCCTTAGCCTGTACCGGGTGCTGGCCGATTTGACCGTTTTGCAGGGCATTGCCCATATCCGCCACCAGCGCTTCGATCTTGCGCTGAAGCAGCCCCAGCTGTTCCAAGCTGGCAAGGGAGCCGCCAACGCCGCTTTTTTTCAGCCGTACAGGAATGTACTTGCCCGCCAGGTCGTGCTCCATGGCCGCCGGAATGTCGCAATCCGGGTTGGTAATCACTATGCCGTTCATACCGAACGCCTTGTCCTCCTGTCCGGCAATGTCCCTCTCCGCACTGCTTTTTGTTTCCACAGTCAGTACACTGCGGGCAGCGTGCATATACAGTACCCCGGCAGGCACACCCGCATAGGGATTGCTGCCGTCGGCGCATACATTAAACAAATATAAGAACATTTGCAGGTTCAGCCCGTTAACAATATCTGCCAGACGAAAGGCCTTGGCGCCGGACTTGTAGTCCACCACGCGGACGAACTGCTGACCTTCCTGCTCCAATACATCCACTCGATCCACAGATCCGCGAATGCGCAGGCTGCCGCCATCTTGGAGCGGGATCACCTTGGAATGCACCGCTCCGTCCACATCAATGGGCAGTTCAAAGGCCTTGGCCTCAAAATCGCTTTCGGCAAACTCCCCTGCCAAGCGACACACCACATCCACCAGCATTTTGGACAGGCGGCGGAAGTTGTAGCGGAAGCGGGAGGGCATATCTGACGGATCGCCCATCTCCTCCTTAAAATACTGTTCAATATAGCCGTCCACCAGCGCGGTTATCTGCTTTCTGTCATAGTTGGGCAGTTGCTTGGTGCCCACCTCAGACAGCAGTTTTTCCAGCACATAGTGGATCAGCGTGCCCCGCTCCATAGGATTGATCTCCGCCTTTTGGCGAGGCTGTGCCCCCAGCCCAAACTTGCAGAAATAACGATAGGGGCAGTTGTAATAATCCTCAATGCGAGAGGCGGACAGCACCATATCCTTGCCAAACAGTTTGCGTGCAGTGGCAGTATCTTTGATCATGGGTGTACGGTTCTCCGCCAGCGCCTGTACCGCCGCATACTGCGGCTCGTCGCTGAAATAAGCACGCAGCGCCACGAAGAACGGATCCGTGCTGTCATAAAGGCCGGACATCAGTTCAAAGGCATTTTGCGGTGTATCGACCAGATTCAGGCCGTTTGCCGGGTTCCATTTTTCTACATGCAGATTCGGGAACAGCGCCTGTATGCCGGTGACAATGGCCGACGGTGCGTCAGCCCGCCCGGTAGCGGTATAGGTAACAAACAGCCGCTCCCGAGGGGCGCTCACCGCCTTATAGGCAAAATACCTCTCCTGTAAATTCAAGATTTCGCCAAAGGAATACAGCTTAAAATCATGCGCCGCCAGTTGCTTGCGCTCATTGTCGCTGAGCAGGCCGCCACTGGTGACCGTTTGGGGAAATTCCCCTTCGTTGGCGCCCAGAATAAACAGCGCCCGCGGATTATTGAACCGCATACGATCCGCCTGGCCCACCTGCACATTGTCAAGCCCCATTGGGATCTCGCCCAGGTCCTCCGTATGGGTCACCAGCGCATAGAGGGCACAATAATCCTTCAACGCCATGGGCTTCTCCGGCAGCACCGTTGCCAGCTGGTCCAAAATGCGCATCAGCACATCCCAAGTGCGCCCCTGCTCCTCTGCCAGCGCAGACGCGCCGTCCTGCGCAAGTCCTGCCGCCAGCTGTTGCAAATGCTTATCCGCATGGTAGGCTTTTATGGCCTCAAACAAAGCGGTGCTGATCTGCCGCGGTGTGGCGCCGTGCACTTTCTTTTGAAACGCCAAGAGCGGCTCCATCAAGCTTTGCCGCAGGGCGTTGATCCGTTCCAACTGCACCCGGTCGCTGTCACTAAGCGCACCGGCAAAGCCCTTGGGAGACTTGTCAAACGGTCGCTTCCAGGCAGCACCATTGATGCCCCAGGTATACACATAATTTTCTGTACGGTGCAGATCCGGGCTGTCGGACACATCGGTCAGGCCGGTTTTGATCAGACTGAACAGATCGTCGCTACGCCAGCCGTAGATCACAGATCGCATCAGATACATAGGAAAGACCAAGATCGGCTGGGCGGTCACCGGCTGCCGCTGGTCTGCATAATACGGCACGCCGTATTTTTCAAAAGCTGACGCCAGCACCGGTGCATATTTTTCCCGGTCACGCATGGTTACAGCAATTTCCCCGGCACGGTAGCCGCAGCGCAGCAAACCTTTTATCTGTAAGGCCAAATCATTACAGGCATCCGTCACGGTAGAAGCTGCATACAGGCGAATGTGCTCCGCTGGAATCTCCGTCTCCGGCGCTTGGTCGGCAAAAATATACTGCTCTACCCGGCGCAGATCCGCATAGTCCGTGCGGCAGTTTTCGCTGAGCTGCAACGCGTTGGTGGGCACGCCCGCCTTATCGGCAATGCGCTGCAAAATGCCCGCCGTCTCATTCACATAGGCAAACAGGTCATAGCCATCTCCGGTACCAAAGGAGTCGCTGTCCAGTGCAATATAAACCGCCTTAGCCTCAGCAATAATCCGCTCCAAAATCTTATATTCCTGGGCTACAAAGCCATTAAATCCGTCTAAAAACACGGTTTGACCGGCAAAGTAATTTTGATCCTTGATTTGGTCATACAAGCGAGTCAGTCGGTTCGCCGGATCCGCAAAACGGTCTCCAAGCAACGCCTCATACGCGGTCATAATACGCGAAAAGTCCCGCATTTTGCACCGCAGAATATCCGTATCCAGATCGTCCGCCGCCGCATATACCGCCGCACCGGACAGATTGCAGGACTTCATCTCGTCATAAATGCCGGTCATGGACTGCACAAAGGCCGCAGAACTGCCTTTCTTCTCAAACAACTCCAGATCCGGGCGCACTTGGTCAATAGCCGTTTTCATCAAAATGGCCTTGCCGCCCTTGGTCAGCGGTTTTCTGCCGTCGGCGCCGTACAAACGGTCGCATTCATCACAAAGGCGCGAAAAGGAGAGACATCGAACGGCGTGCGCTCGTGCCTCCCCCAGTTGCTCCAGCAGACTGTACTCGCTGATAAACGAGTACTGCTCCGGTGTGATGAGAAGCACCTGTGTTTCTCCCCGGTCAATCTTGTCTGCAATGCGATTTCTTATATATTCGGTTTTGCCATACCCGGATCTGCCAAAAACAAGTTGCAGCATACAGGTCTCCTTTTATTTTTTGAAGCCGGAAAGATCCAGCTTATCAAAGCGGGTCAGGAATTGCGCAATCTCATCGGCAACCTTTGCGGCAGTACCCGCCACATCGTTCTCAATGTTCAAGGGCAAGATCGGATCGTGCACAGACAGGCGCAGCAAAAACCAGCCGCCGGGTATGTTAATGCGCACACCCTCATAATTCTCCGGCTCCACACTCCAATTCTCATGGTCAGCAGCGAATGCAGCCAGTTGCGCCATCACATCTTCCCCATAGTCGTGAAAGTCCTCTAAGAGAATGGGCACACGGATCTCCACACTCTCTGCCGGGCGGTGCAGATCGGCCGTCAGGTCCTCAATGGTCTTACCCTCTCGGCGCAGTTTGGCTGCCTTAATGACAATCTTCGTTGCCAAATAGGCGCCATCGTCCAGGAAGTAATTTTCCCGCATGGCCGCATGGCCGGACGTTTAAATCGCCAACGGGCAGTTGACGCCCTCCTGATTCAGACGCAGCGCCTCGTTGATGACGTTTTTGTAG
>ENA-UEPH01002854-UEPH01002854.1-human-gut-metagenome-genome-assembly--contig:-NODE-2854-length-11445-cov-4.779733_pt1 | contig 11445 bp, 9 predicted proteins | sample MGYA00242891_ERZ507898 | MGnify/ENA primary metagenome ERZ507898 (study PRJEB26167, sample SAMN06115411) | human gut metagenome | host: Homo sapiens | place: China:Guizhou | collected 2014-10-15... | reverse complement strand
GTGGTCAGCTGCCAGACCCAGCGCAGCCAGTTCCAGAACCGCGACTACGCCATGGAAATGCTGAAGGCAAAGCTGTATCAGATCGCAAAGCAGCAGCATATGGATAAGATCGACGACATCAAGGGCGTGCAGAACGAGATCGCATGGGGTCACCAGATCCGCAGCTATGTGTTCATGCCCTACACCATGGTCAAGGATCACCGCACCAACTACGAGACCGGCAATGTGGATGCCGTGATGGACGGCGATCTGGACGGTTTCATCTTCGCATACCTCAAGGCTGCAAGCCGCGGGGAGCTGCAGGATACCTGATCTTGAACGTATAAAATGCAAAGGCCGTGCTTCCTTTTATGGAGGCACGGCCTTTTTTGTGTTCTTACGCCAGATCGGGCAGAATGGTATCCCAGAGATTTTCCTCCTGCCGCAGGGCGTTGAAGCAGCAGTCCAAGTACATTTTGTTTGCCGCTGCAAGGATCGTGCTGCGGAGAAGCAGCTTTTCATCTGCGGCATCCACGGCAAGGTCGCGGATCTCCCTGGTGCAGCCGAATACAAACGGCAGGCAGTTCTCCATCTCGTCGCAGAAGTAGTCGTAAGCTGCCCCGGCGGAACAGTGCGCCCGCTGCATTTTAAACAGGGCATCGATGTTTTCCATTGAGAGCACCGTTTTGGAGACTGCAATGTACATCAGGGATGCGATCTGATCGCGGGCGTACTTCTTGCGCACCGGGTGGGACAAAATGCCCTTTTTAACGTAGTTGCTTACCATGGAAGAGGTGAGCTCCACGCCGCAGAAGGTGCGGAAATAGCTGTTGACGTACTGCACGGTCTGGTCAAGATAAAGCCCCATCTGCGGGAGATCGGCGTACCGGGGCAGGGCAAACCCGGCGGCGCAGGCCGCAACGCGGCATTTGGTTTCAGTTTTCATATCGTAAGCAGTTTTCTAAGGTTGGCGCAGCTGGGCTGCGCGGGATACAGAAAATGGTTTTCTGGCGGTATTATAGCGCAAATCGGTTCTCTGGTCAACGGATTTTTAAAACTTTTGAAAGAATGCATAAAATCCCTTGACAGGTTTTTGAAAAACTGCTATGATGTCTGCAGTGAACCGAAAACCATGCAGGCGGAAGTGCGTGTAAGGCACGGAAAATAAAAAAATGACCTGCTATCACAAAATAGATTTGGAGCGTGCATTTTATGAAAACCAAGATCGTTGTGGATTCTTCGTCCAGCCTGTATGCCCTGCCGGGCGTGGATTTTGCCTGTGTGCCGTTGAAGATCGTCACGGATGAACAGGAATATCTGGATGACGGTACTCTGGATGCTGTGGACATGGCCCGGTCTCTGCGTACTTACAAGGGCAAGACCAGCACCTCCTGCCCCAATGTGGCAGACTGGCTGGCTGCTTATGAGGGTGCGGAGCAGATCTTTGTTGCCACCATCACGGGCACACTGTCCGGCAGCTACAATGCTGCACTGCTGGCAGCGGAAGAATACAAGGAAACGCACCCGGAGGCCCGTGTTTTTGTTCTGGACAGCCTGTCCGCCGGGCCGGAGCTGCGTCTGCTGGCAGAGCGTCTGCGGGATCTCGTCCGGATCGGGATGGAGTTTGACGAGATCTGCGAGGCGATCCTGGCTTACCACAAGCACACACATCTGCTGTTTTCGTTGGAATCGCTGGCCAATCTGGCCCGCAATGGCCGTGTGAAGCCTGCTGTTGCCGCTGTGGCACGGATGCTGGGCATCCGGGTCATTGGTCAGGCCAGTGAGAGCGGCGAGCTGGAGGTACTGTGCAAGACCCGCGGCGAGCACGGTGCACTGGAGCGCATCGTGCTGGAATTGAAGGATCACGGCTTTACCGATGGCAAAGTGCATATTGCCCACTGTGATAACCCGGAAGCGGCCAAGCGCCTGAAGCTGATGATCCACGCGGTGTTTGCAGGGGCGCAGGTGGATGTGACCGAGTGCGGCGGCCTGTGCAGCTACTATGCTGAGCTGGGCGGGCTGATGGTGGGCTTTGAGGACGGAGAAACAGAGTAAAAGAGTTTTTGATATTGCAAGCAAGCCGGGCCTGTGGGTCTGGCTTGCTTTTTTTGAACAATGCAAAACTTGAAAAAGTTGTAAAACCGCGCTATACTTACACATATTATAAATGGGAATGGAGGGCAGGCCCATGCTTTTTCGTTCACCGATCGTGCGCTTTTTCAGCCGCATTCTGAACCGCGTCACCATCACGGTTGTGTTGGTGGCATTGCAGCTGCTATGGCTGTGCTGGGTGGCGTTTGCCATCACCACCGGCACGGGCCGCGTGTGGGTAAACGGCCTGCTCAACGCACTGAGCCTGCTCATCGTCCTGTACCTTGTGCGCAAGGATGAGAACAGCGCCTACAAGGTGGGCTGGATCGCGCTGATCGGTATTCTGCCGCTGCTGGGCGGTGCGCTGTATCTGGCCTTTGGCAACAAACGCCCGGCCAAGCGTCTGCGCCTGAAAATGCAGGCGGTGGAGGATGCCCACAAAAAAGACCTTGTACAGGAGCCGGGTGTGCTGGAAGGTCTGGATGCCCGCGAGCAGGGGCAGAGCCGATATGTGGCAAAGTACGGCCCCTATCCGGCGTGGCAGAACACTCGCACGCAGTATTTTGCCTGCGGCGAAGCCATGTATCCGCAGTTGCTGGCCGATCTGGAAAAGGCTGAAAAGAGCATCTTTCTGGAATTTTTCATCGTGAGCCACGGCTGCATGTGGAACGGCATTGAAAAAATCCTGCGCCGCAAGGCTGCGCAGGGCGTGGATGTGCGCCTGATCTACGATGATTTTGGCAGTCTGCTGGGTCTGCCCGCCGATTTCATCGTGCGCATGGAGCGGGCGCACATCCGCTGCATCCCGTTCAACCCGGTGGTGCCGCTGCTCTCGCTGGTGATGAACCACCGCGACCACCGCAAGATCGTAGTCATTGACGGTACGGTGGCCTACACCGGCGGCGTGAATCTGGCAGATGAGTATATCAATGCGGAGCAGCGCTTTGGCTACTGGAAGGATGCAGCCCTGCGTGTGGAAGGCGATGCCGCGTGGAACTTTACGGTGATGTTCCTCAACTTCTGGAACGCCTTCCGCCCCAGCGAGACGGATTATGATGCATTTCGTCCCATGCCGCTGGTGCCGCCGGTATCGGACGGCATCGTGCAGCCCTACGCGGACAGCCCGCTGGACGAGGAACCGATGGCCGAGACGGTGTACCTGAACATCCTTGCGCAGGCACAGCGGTATGTTTATATCTACACGCCCTACCTTGCCGTGGGCGAGGAAATGCTGGACGCACTGAAAAACGCGGCCAAGCGCGGGGTGGACATCCGGCTGGTGCTGCCGGGCATCCCGGACAAAAAGCTGGTGTTCCGGCTGAGCCGGTCGTACTATCTGCCGCTTTTGAAGGCAGGTGTACGCATTTACGAATATACGCCCGGCTTTCTGCATGCCAAGTGCTGGGTAAGCGACGATGTAACTGCCGTAGTGGGCAGCATCAACATGGACTACCGCAGCCTGTTCCTACACTTTGAGTGCGGTGTACTGCTGCAAAAGAACAGTCAGGTGGCAGTTCTGCGGGACGATGTACGGGCCACGCTGCCGCAGTGCCGCGAGATACAGGTGACGGAATGCCGCACCAGCCTGCCCGGCACGGTGCTGGACAGTGTGCTGCGGCTGCTGAGCCCCTTGATGTGATAAAAACTCCCTCAGTCACCTCCGGTGACAGCTCCCTCTGGGAGGGAGCCTTTGGCGCGGTGGTTTCGATAAGCCTCCCTCCGGGAAACAGACTTCCCCCGGCCGGGGGAAGATGTCACGTAAGTGACAAAAAGGGGAACAGGTGGATGCGAACGAAGTGAGCAGACGGAAGGAGTTCCGTTTCATAAAACGTTCCTTTTCCGGGCAAACTAGCCCAAAGCCCCTTCACGATCGGGGCAGGAAAGGGAGCGTTTTATTATAATGAAAAAGATACCTCGCATGATCCTGGGCTGCACGCTGGCGGCAGCTCTGGCCCTGACCGCCTGCAGCCGAAGCGATCCCGGTTCCTCCGGCAGCATGAGCACGAACATGGGCGGCAGTTCATCGCAGACGGGGCAGGCGGGCCAGAACGCTGCATACCGCACCGGCCTTGGCATCCTGACCGAAGCGTCTGATCAGGAACGCGCGGGCAAGATCGATACCATCGCAGCTGCCGTTCTGCTGGATGCCGAGGGCAGGGTGGCAGATGTGATGCTGGACGAGGTGGAGATCTCGGTCACGGGGGACAGCACCGGCAAGGTGACGATGCCCACCGATGATCGCACCAAGCGTCAGAAGGGCGACGATTACCCGCTGGCGGCGGTGTCCTCGCTGAAAAAGGGCTGGGCAGAGCAGGCGGATGCCTTTGGCAATTATCTTACCGGCAAAACCCCGGATGAGGTGAAGAAGCTTGCCACCGACGATGACGGCAAGCCGAAGGATGCTGACCTGCTCTCCACCTGCACCATTGCGGTGGACGGCTATCGGGATGCTGTGGTGCGCGCCTGCGAGAATGCAAAGGCAGTCGGCTCGGCCCGCGGCGACCGCGCTGTGCTGGGCGTGTCAGTGCGCAATGACACCAAGGAACTGACCGCCGACGATGACCACGATGTGACCGCGCAGGTGGACATCACAGTGGCAGCCCTGACGCTGGATGCTGACGGCCGTGTGACCGGTGCAGTGGCGGATGTGGCAGAGCCTGCCCTTACCGTGGGCGCGGATGGTACGGTGTCGGCACCGGAGATGGTCAAAACCAAGGTGGAACTGGGCGACAGCTACGGGATGCGCGGGGCATCCAGTCTGGACAAGGAATGGTACGAGCACAGCGAGGGCTGGTGCGATTACCTGAAGGGCAAGACCCGTACTGAGATCGCAGGCATCCCGGACGATGGTTCGGATGCCGACCTTGCGGCACTGTGCACCATCTCGGTGACGGAGCTGCAGAAGGCTGCGCTGGCGGCGTTTGCGCGCCGAGGCTGAAATGCGCCTTTGGGAGCTGAAAACCGAACGCCGAAGACGCGACATGCTTTGCGCCCGTGCCGCGGCGGAAGGAGGCGGGCGATGAGACTCCGGAGATGGTTTTATGCGATTGCTTCGGTGTTTGCGGTCGCGCTGGTGATGTTCCCGCTCAATTTTTTGTGGGTGGGGCAGTCGCCGCTGCATGCGGCGGTAAGTTCCCTGCTGTTCGGCCTGCCCGCACTGCTCTCTGCATGGACGCCCAAGGAGCGGCGCACCGGCAGGCGCAACGAATCCCGTGGGACTGCCGTGTGTGCGCAATCCCGCAGATGTGCCGGAGCCGGCATCCATGCCGCATCTGCCGGGCGTATTGACTCCGCCGCGAATGCCGGGGCCGCCATGCCAGCCGGGGTCGCAAGGTGCAGCGAATCCGCCGGTCATGCCGGAACAGTGGGAGGGCGCGAATCCGCCGGTCATGCCGGCGCTGAAAGGTTCGGCGAATCCGCTGTGCATCCGGAATCCTGCGGTCGCACTGCGTCCGCGGACGGCATCGAACCCGCCCGGCGGAAATCCCTGTTGTCGAAAGCCGCGCTGGGGATTGCTTTTTGTGTGCTGGCGGCGATGCTGGCGTACGATATTGTGACCGAAGGCGTGGCCGTCGGCGTTACGAAATCGGTCGGATTTGTCCTGTTGATATTGGTTGCTGCATTGGGAATTAGATTGGGTTACCTAAAGTTTTAGTTTATGAAAAGAATAGTCGTTTTTACGGGCGCCGGGGTGAGCGCCGACAGCGGCCTTGCCACGTTCCGCGATTCGGACGGCCTGTGGGCCGACTACCGCATCGAGGATGTCTGCACACCCGAAGCCTTGGCGCACAACCGCGCCACCGTGATCGAATTTTACAACAAACGCCGCCGCGAGATGCTCGCCGCCGAGCCGAACGCCGGGCATCGGGCCATCGCGGAGCTGGAGCGGGATTTCGAGGTCGAGGTGCTGACGCAGAACGTCGATAACCTCCACGAGCGCGCCGGATCGTCGCGGGTGACGCATCTGCACGGCGAGCTGACCCGCCTGCGTTCGTCGCGCGATTCCGGGCTGATCGTCCCGATCGAAGGGTGGGAGCAGCGGCTCGACGCCACGGCTCCCGACGGGTCGCTGCTGCGGCCGCATATCGTCTTTTTCGGCGAGTCGGTGCCGATGTTCGAACGTGCGGCGGAGATCGCGCAGACGGCGGATATCATGGTCGTCGTGGGCACTTCGCTGGCGGTCTATCCTGCGGCGTCGCTGGTGCGTTACGTGCGGTCCGACATTCCGATTTACGTCGTCGATCCCGGCAATCCCGATACGGCGGGCATCCGCAATCCGCTGACCCTGATCCGCAAACGCGCTGCCGAAGGCATGCCCGAACTGGCCGCCCTGCTACGGGAACGCTATGCCGGATAGATAGGGTGTTGCTACGAAAGAGGGTGTCTGCACTGCGGCAGACACCCTCTTTTTTGTTCGTATTTCACCCGGAAGTTTCCGCAATCCGCAGTTCGCGCGGCGTGCGTCGGCCGGAGGACTATTTCAGGTCCTTGAAATAGATGTCCAGCAGCTCTTTGGCGGCGATGAACGACGAGATCTTGTCGTCCAGCACGCGCTGTTCGTATTCGGCGATGCGCGATTCGACCGCGGGATCGTGGTAGAACGAGTTGCGCAGCACTTCGTTGATCGACTCGTACATCCAGTATTTGTTCTGGCGGTTGCGGTTGTGTCGGAAGTAGCCGTTGGCCTCGATGTGGTCGAGGAACTCCTCGACGCCTTTCCATACCTCTTCCAGTCCCGTTCCGGCTACGGCCGAGCAGGTGTAGACTTTGGGCCGCCAGCCCGATTCCGGCACCGGGAAGAGCCGCAGCGCCCCCTGAAACTGGGTTTTGGCGAGTTCGGCCTTGTGAATATTTTCGCCGTCGGCCTTGGTGATTACCATGATGTCGGCCATCTCCATAATGCCGCGCTTGATGCCCTGCAGTTCGTCGCCCGCGCCCGAAATCTGCAGCAGCATGAACATATCGACCATCGAATGTACGGCCGTTTCGGACTGTCCGACGCCCACCGTCTCGATGAAGATTACGTCGAATCCCGCGGCTTCGCACAGCACGATCGTCTCGCGCGTCTTGCGGGCCACGCCGCCCAGCGATCCCGCCGAGGGCGAAGGGCGGATGAAGACGTCGGGATTGCCCGAAATGCTCTCCATGCGGGTTTTGTCGCCGAGGATCGAGCCGCCGCTGCGTTCCGACGAAGGGTCGATGGCCAGCACGGCGAGCTTGTGCCGCAGCGAGGTGACCATGTTGCCGACGGCTTCGATGAAGGTCGATTTTCCGGCTCCGGGGACGCCCGTGATGCCGATGCGGACCGATTTCCCGGCGTGCGGCAGGCAGCGCTCGATGATCTCCTGCGCCTGCGCGTAGTGCGCAGGGTTGTTGGACTCGATGAGCGTGATGGCCTGCGAAAGGGTGGTGATGTTGCCGGCGAGAATGCCCTCGACGTATTGGTCGGTCGAGAGCTTCGGCTTCTTGCGGCGCGTGAAGTAAGGGTTTACGATCGGCTGATCTTCAACGCCTTCGGTGACGTTCAGAGCCGTGTCGTGGTGCATGTCGGCGTACTCTTTTTCGTAATGGTTTATCTTGGTGAAAGACATGTTGTTATTTGCTTGATTTCTCGATGATTTCGGGTGTCAGTTGAAGTGAATTTCCCTGCCAGAGCGCCCTGTTTTTGGAATCGACCAGCACCCCGAACGGAACGTACTGCACGCCGAACGCCGTGAAGATCTTGCCTCCGGCGTCTATTGCCACGGAGATTTGCGGCGATAGGTAGGGTCTGAGCAGGGGGCCTATTTTGTCCTCTTTTTCCTGCGTTATGACAACCACGCGCAGTTTGGTACCCAATTTGTCCGTCATTGCCCGGAGCTGTTTGAGCGACGTGATGCAGGCCGCGTTCGACGACTGGAAGAACTCGACGTAGGTCAGCCGCGGCGTGGCCGCGGGTTTCTGTCCGTCGAGCCATGCCGGGACTTTCAGTTCGGGCACACGCTCGCCCAGAGCGATATTCTGCGCGTCGGCCGCCGCAAAAGGCAGCAGGGCCGCGAAGAGTAAAATAAGCAGTACTTTCTTCATAAGAGCGGACTTATTTTTAGCGAAGATAACAATTATTTGCCACATAGACGAAATTTTTTACTTGGACTTATGAAAATCGGATTCGACGACACCCCGGCCGCACCTGCCGGAACCTATTCCCAACACCTTGCCAGACTTTTGGCCGAGTATGCCCCGGAGCATGAATATATCATTGACGGAAAGCGCTGTAAGGAGTTCGACCTCTACCACGGCTTCCGGCCCGGACTTCCCTTTCCGGTGCTGCTGCGCCGCATACCGTGCGTCATGACGGTCCACAACCTCAATTTCCTGCGCTACCCGCATCTCTATTCGCTGGGCGAGCGGCTGGTGCTGCTGCGCCTGTACCGGCGGATGCTGCGTTCGGCCAGCCGGGTGATTACGGTCAACCGCGACGCGCGGGAGGAGCTTTCGGACCGGCTGCGGATCGACCCCGGCAGGATCGAGGTCGTGATGCCGCTCGCGGCGCGTATGCCGCAGAATCCGCCCGACGGCGCCGAGCTGGAAGGCGTGCGGCGCAAATATGCTCTGCCGCGCGATTTCGTGCTGATGCTGGGGACGGTCGAGCCGCGCCACAATCAGGAGGTGCTGTTCGAGGCGCTGGCCCTGCTCCGGGAGCGGGAGCGCGAGATGCTCGAAACGAGAGGGGCGGAGATGCCGGCGGCAGCGGAACGGACTGAGGTGCGGGCTGCGGAGCGAACCGGGGCGCAGGCCGGAGCGGAAACCGGGATGGAAACCGGGGCGCGGACCGGGGAACAACCTGCAGGAGGTGCTGCGGAGCGAACCGGGGAGCGGGCAGCCGGACGGAATGCGGAATCGGCTGCGGATGCGGGGACTTTTGCGGAGACTGTTGCGCGATCCGTGCGGGAGCCGGACGGCGGCGGGGACCTGAAGCCTGAAAATGCAGGCTGGCGGGACAGTGTGGCGTCGGACGGCGTCGGAGGGTACGGCGACGTGGAAGCCGGGGCCGGGTTGGCGATGCGCGGCGTCGGTGAGGACACTCCGGATGCGAACCGGAATACGGTCGCGGAGTTCGCCCCTGCCGGTCGGGAGCGTGTCCGCCCGGCGGACGGGACCGCTCGGAGCGGCGGCGCCGGAACCGACGGAACCGACGAAACCGCCGGAGTCGTTGGAGTCGGCGAAGCCATTGGAGCCGCGGACCGCGGTGCCGACATGTCGGTCGGAGGTGTCTGCCGCAGTGCCCGTACATCCGTCGGAGATGCGGGCCGCGACGTCGGTGTGTCCGTTGCGGATGCGGGGCGCAGTGACGCCGCCGTTGCCGCAGGACGGCGGGGCGGCGCCGAAACCGACGGCCGACCCCCGCTGCCGCAGCGCGTCGGAGTGGTGGTGTGCGGCCGCCGTACGGCCTATGCCGACTTCCTGCTGGGCTATGCCCGTGAGCGCCACATGGCCGCGCGGGTGGATTTCATCTATGAACTTTCGCCCGAAGACCTGCCGGCGCTGTTCCGGCTGGCCCGGACTTTCGTCTACCTGCCCGACGCCGAAATCGAGGCTTCGATCGTGCCCGTGGTCGAAGCGCTGAGGGCCGGGCTGCCGATGGTGCTGAGCGATACGCGGCTCAACCGCGAAGCGGCCGGAGACGCCGCCGTTTACGTCGATCCCGAAGCGGTGGGGGAGGTCGCCGCGGCATTGGAAAACGTGCTCTGGGACGAGACCTTCCGCAGCGAAATGCGCCGGCGCGAAGGCCGCCGCGCCGAGCTTTTTTCGGAATACGCCGTCGCCCGCCGTCTGATCGACATTTACAGTTCGTTGTGAAGCGCGCGGCCGGTCCGAAAAGAGACAGATATTCCGAAAAAAATACGATAAAAGGCTTGGGTATTTCGAATTTAATGCCCTATCTTTGTGTTCGTTTTGTAACAGTGCCTTGAAATGACACGGAACATCCACTAACTTAAATTAATATTTTGCTATGAAAGTTTCTCATATCGAGCATCTTGGCATCGCAGTGAAGAGCCTCGATGAAGCAATTCCCTATTGGGAGAACGTTTTGGGCCGTCGAAGAGGTCGCAGACCAGAAGGTCCGCACGGCATTCTTCATGCTCGGTCAGACCAAGATCGAACTGCTGGAGCCTACTTCGGAGGAGTCTACCATCGCCAAGTACATCGAAAACCGCGGTGTCGGCATTCATCACATGGCGCTCGCCTGCGAGAATATCGAGGAGCAGCTCGCCGACGCCGAGGCCAAGGGCATCCGCCTGATCGACAAAACCCCGCGCAAGGGCGCCGAGGGCATGACCATCGCCTTCCTGCACCCCAAATCGACGCAGGGCATCCTCACCGAGCTTTGCGAGAATAAGAACAAATAGTGTAAAAAGGAATATTACGGAATCTCCGAATTCCGCCAAAGGCGGAACAGAAGTTCCTCCCAAAGGAGGGATTTAGGGTGGGGTCAGACCTGTAACGCGGCAGCAGGCCGCGGGCGATACCTGCCGGGGAATTCCGGGGTTCGGGAAAATTACAAACCTACATACTTATGAGTGAAATTCAAAACAAAATCAACCAGCTCATCGAGAACCGTGCCACCGCACGTCTCGGAGGCGGTCAGAAGCGTATCGACGCCCAGCATGCCAAGGGCAAGTTCACGGCCCGCGAGCGTATCCAGATGCTGCTCGACGAAGGCTCCTTCGAGGAGTTCGACATGTTCGTGACGCACCGCTGCTATGATTTCGGCATGGACAAGAGCCACACCTTCGGCGACGGCGTCGTGACGGGGTACGGTACGATCGACGGACGTCTGGTCTATGTCTTCGCACAGGACTTTACGGTAACGGCGGGTTCGCTGTCACTGTCGATGTCGGACAAGATCTGCAAGGTGATGGACATGGCGCTGCGCAACGGCGCGCCCTGCATCGGCATCAACGATTCGGGCGGCGCCCGAATTCAGGAGGGTGTCAACGCGCTGGCCGGCTACGCCAACATTTTCCAGCGCAACGTGATGTCGTCGGGCGTGATTCCGCAGATTTCGGCCATCTTCGGTCCCTGCGCCGGCGGCGCCGTCTATTCGCCCGCGCTGACCGACTTCATCATCATGAAGAAGGAGACGTCGAACATGTTCCTCACGGGCCCGAAGGTCGTGAAGACCGTGACGGGCGAGGACGTGACGCAGGAGCAGCTGGGAGGCGCCACGATGCACACCACCAAATCGGGCGTGGCGCAGTTCGCCGTAGATACCGAGGAGGAGGGCATCGCGCTGATCCGCAAGCTCATTTCCTATATGCCGCAGAACAACATGGAGGACGCTCCGCTGGCCGTCTGCACCGATAAGATCACCCGTCTGGAGGATTCGCTCAA
>ENA-UEPH01002840-UEPH01002840.1-human-gut-metagenome-genome-assembly--contig:-NODE-2840-length-11509-cov-3.418562_pt1 | contig 11509 bp, 6 predicted proteins | sample MGYA00242891_ERZ507898 | MGnify/ENA primary metagenome ERZ507898 (study PRJEB26167, sample SAMN06115411) | human gut metagenome | host: Homo sapiens | place: China:Guizhou | collected 2014-10-15... | reverse complement strand
ACTGGGCCATCCGCACGTCCCGGACACCGCCTCCCACTGGAGGAACGCCGCGAGTGGCGGCGAAGAGGAACACATCACAGCGGAACAAGTCCCCGGCCGCTACCGGCTCCACTGCCGGAAGGGCGTCGTAGTCCCAGGGCCAGGATACCTGCTCCATCTCCGTGACCCAGCGGGCCACAGTCTTCTGATTCAGGTCGCAGATACCGATGCTCTCAATACAGTCGCCTCCCAGGAGCTTCAGCGCCGTCAAAAGGGTGCTGCCCACATCTCCTACCGCCAGCAGATTCACCCGCAGGCGGCTTGGCAGATGCATGGCGGGCGCCTTGGTAAAGTCAGCCCAGCGGGGGTGGCGGATGTTAACCGCCCGCAGCAGCCGGGCGTCGATGGTGTGCTGGAGGCGTTTGGGCAGGGAGGGGACCGGAACGCCCATCCGGGAGGGGTCCAGCCAGGTCACATCCTCCGTCTCCGCAGTGAGCTGCCGGGGGTCTGAGACGCAGAAAGAGGACCGGCTGCGAATCGGGTCCCGGTCGATGAGGAAGAGGCTGGGCGTCCCTGCGGAGGGACGCTTCGCCGGCTCCAGGGGGAGGTCCGGCAGCAGAGAGGCGAAGATGACCTCCCCGTGGCGGTAGTAATACATAAGGGCTCCTTTCGCCTGGATGGCGCGCCAGGCCCGCGGTCAGGATTGGAGGACGTTCCGCATCCGCAACAGCATCTCCAGGTCGTTCTGCAGAAATACGGAGGCAGGAAGACTGGGGTCATAGTGCATACAGCTGCCCTTGTCCGGGGAGAGGGGCAGGATCACCGCCTCACTGAGGCGGGAGAGGGTGAGGTTGCGGGCGTACCGCTCCCGGAAGGTGGTCTCCAGGGCCAGCAGGATGTCCCGGGCGTTCTCCAGGCAGGCACAGGAGAAACGGAACACCGCCTCCCGTCCGCACTCCCGGTAGAAGCGGGGGAAGGCGTAGGGCAGGATCAGGTTCACCGCTGGGGTCAGGCCGGGGACGGAGGGCTCCTCATGCCCCACAGTGTCGCCGCCGATGAAGGGGTACATGGTGGACTCCACAAACCAAGAACGCATATTCGGAATGAAATAGACGCTGTCCACACTGCGGCCCTTGGCGGCCATCAGATCCCGTCCGCGGCCGGACAGCAGGCCCACCAGCACCCGGTCGATGACCACACCCTCCTGCCGGAAGAGGGGATCCAGCGCCCGGATCCGGTTGCCGGAGTGGAGCAGGTCGTCCACCAGGATCACCGGCCGGCGGAAGGAGTGGATGGTGCGGATCTGGCTCTCCAGCGGCGCGTAGCCGGGGAAATTCTCGATGTCGAAGGAGGTGAGGTCCCTGGCAAAGACCTTGTCGGTGTGGATGGTCTTGGTGACGGTGTTGGGGATGGCATTGCCCCGCAGGATCTTGCCGAAGGGTACGCACATCTTGGGACCCAGTACCCGGGGCACTGTGGGCTCCGCCGGGACGCCGTTCAGGTCCACGATCTTCCGCACCAGACGGTGGTAAATGACCTCCGCGTTCAGGGACAGGATCAGAGAACCCGGATACAGGCCGGTGAGAGCCCGCTGCATCCGGCAGTGGGCGGCGCGGACCGCCGCCAGCACGGTACGGTCGGAGGAGAAAGGCTCCTTCAGCGTGGTGGGGATGTTCTGCAGCAGTACGGAGGGAGAGCGCATATCCACCAGCAGCAGGGGCTTTGCGCTGGGCAGCTCCGCCGGGACAAAGCCTTGCCTCTCCAGCAGGTCCAGCGTCTCCTCCGACGCAGTGGCGTGCCACACGGCATAGCTGCAGTCCGCTCCCAGGGAGCGGGAGAGGGCCTCTGTCATCAGCAGCTGGCCCACATCATAGCTGCCGCTGGAGCCGCGGGCGGTGTAAAGTCCGGTGAGCAGCTGAACCCGCCCCGCCGTGTGCTTGCGGACATAGTCCGCCAGCTCCGTGTCCCCCAGGGCCTCATACAGCCCGCCGGAGTTCACGGTCCGCAGGGTCAGAAAACCCAGCACCCGGGGGCGGGATCCCGCGTCCCGCAGGATGCAGAGGCCGTCCCTGGGGTCGATCTCCGGCGGCTGCTCCCGCCCCTGAAGCGGTACCTCCGTCAACTCCTCCCACAGGTGCCGGTCCGGCTGGGAGATGTGGGAGAACTCCAGATCCCCCGCCCGGAGGATCCGCTTGTACTGGGGCTCCCGGAGATAGAGGCTGTTGCGGTAGATGAAGTCCTGTACCACCGGGTCAATGAGGGTGGAGATGTCCCGTCCCAGGTCGATGTTCTCCCGGATGCGGGTGGAGCTGATGTCTTCCAGATGGGTGGGCAGCTGCAGCTGGATGATGCGGCCGGAGATGCAGCCCAGATCTGCGTCGATCTCCCGTCCCTCCGCGTCGCTGGAGCGGCGGAAGACGATGTGGTTCATGGAGTGGACGGACCCCGGCACCGGTGCCGCCTTGTAGGAGGAGGCGTTGGCTACCACGTCCGAGCCCACCGCCAGGTACAGCTCCCGGCCGGAAAAGACCTCCCGCAGCCGGTCCAGGTCCTCCGGCGTGGCCAGGTTCACTGGGATGTCGTGGGGGAAGAGGTACACGTCGAACTCGTCCGCCACGGACATGCTGACGATCTGCCTCCGCACCAGGGAGGGCTGCGCCTTCTTGGACCAGGAGAACTCGTCGATGGCCAGATACACCTCCATCCCCAGGTCCCGGATCTCCTGGACGATGCCCTTGTGGCTCAGGGAGAAGGGGTCGAAGGTGCCGGGGAAGAAGGCCACCCGCCTGGGACAGGTGAAGGCGAAGGGGCCGTGGTCCATCCGCCACAGGGAGATGAACCGGTTGATGTGGGCCAGGGCGGCGGCCCGGTAAAAAAAGGTGAGCCCGTCGTCCTGCACCGGGGCCTCGTGGATCAGGAAGAGGAGCTTGCGGTAGCTCAGGGCAAACAGCCGGGCTTTCTCCTCCATGGGGAGGACGGGACTCTCATACAGCAGCTTGCCCGTCACCAGCAGCGCCTCCTGCCGCACCGCGGGGCGGTAGTGGGCCAATCCCTGAAGCAGCAGGCCCAGCAGTTCCTGACGGCGGCTTTCAAAGGCGGCGCTGGACTGGGAAAAGCGCTCCCGGTAGGCGGGGTAGTGCTGAAGCAGCACCCCGATGGTGTTCAGCGCGCCGGACACCGCCGAGTCGTTGGAGGAGCCCAGCAGATTTTTCAGCCACAGCACCTGCTCGTCCAGTTCACTGGGATAGAGGTACAGGGCGGCCTGCCCTAGATACTGGGGGATATATTTGGAGATGGAGTACTGGCCCATCTCCAGCCCCTTGCCCAGCTCCACCACCACCTCGTTGCGCTGATCCCGGCGGAGCAGGGGCAGGATGCGCACCAGCGCGCCGCCGGCGTCGTGCCGGACCACCACCCGCTCCGACACCTTGATGAGGTTGGAGAAGTGCGTACAGATGTGGAGGATATGCTCCACCAGGCCGTGCTCCACCTGGTCCCGGAGCAGCTCCACACCCACCGACTTCACCATCCATGGGGTGGCAGTCTTGAGGTTGTCCAAAAACACCTCGCTGGTGATGTCCTGATCGTACAGAATATGCCGGTGCTCCCTCACATCCTCCCCCGCCCTGGCCAGGATCCGGTACTGGAGGAAGGTGACCGGCAGACTGGTGGAGGGGATGGACCGGGCCAGTTCTGCGATGCGATGCAGATGGGGATGCTCCTGGCTGAGGGGGCGTTCCGCCGCACGGAGGAAGATCAGGGCGGCGGTCTCCAGGCGCAGCTCCCCGGAGCGGAGCCAGTATCCGGCAAATTCGATCAGCTGCTCCCGCTCCTCATCTCCATAGTATTTGGGGGGCAGATAGCGCACCGCGTCCAGCAGGGTGAAGGCGGTGTCCGGGTCCCGCTCCTCCGGGTCGTGGAAGTAGCGCAGCAGGGCTCCAATGAACCGTGGTATGTCGGCGGGCCGGGCGTGGGTCAGCATGGAGGCCACCACCAGCTTCAGGGTGTAGCTGATGTGGCTGCGCTGCTGCTGGGTGGTTTTATGGTCCGGGTAAATGATGCGGTCCAGGTACTGCTCCCAGAGGGTGAACGGCACCTCCGCAGCCGGGTCGCTGGGCACGTCGGCGGGCAGCTCCTTGCGGTAGACCAGGTGGAAGCGGGCGATGATCTGCCCGATGAGGGCGGCGGCCTGACGGCGGATGTCGCCCTCTCGGTGGACCAGCAGCTCATACAGGAAGGAGAGGGCCTGGGTCTTCTGCCGCACCGACAGATAGGTAAAGTACTCCTGGAACACATTGAGATAGGCCCGCAGCTGCTTCCAGTCCTTGGTGGAGCGGGCGGCCTCGATGATATTGCCGAACTTGCGCTCGTTGGACAGCATATGCATCAGGCGGATGCTGTGGCCCACAGACAGCAGGGTCAGGCCCTCCACCGTCTCGTCCGGCCCCATCAGGGCGGGGTCCTTGTCCGGAGCCGGTGGTGCGGGATGGCCACTCAGGTCCACATCCACCCCCAGGGAGCGCATATAGTCCTCAAAGTCGTGGAGCTTTCCATAGACAAACTCGTACCGGCGGCGCTTGATGCTGTCCACATTATCCAGCTTGGACAGAATGACCTGGAAGGACTGGTCCAGGGGGTAGAGCACGGTGGTCTCGTTCCCGCCGGCGTCCCGGTCCTGCTTGGAACGGAAGTCGGCGTAGATCAGGCACAGGGACTCCACCGACAGGGACTCCAGTTCCAGATCCCAGGTGGAGTGGTTGGCCGCGATGTGGCTGATCCGCTCCATCCCCCGTTCCAGCAACCATTGATCGGTGTAGTAGTAGTGGAGATAGGGTACACGCTCCCCGGGCCGGCATCCGAACTTCCCAATGTCATGGGCCGCCGCCGCCCCGGAGATCAGGGCCAGGTCCACATCCACCCCTGCCTCCTGGAGCCCACGGGCCGCCGTCATGGCGATGTAGTGGACCCCGGCGATGTGTCCCAGGGTGCGGAAGGGGGTAACCTCCTGCCCCAGGCGCATCAGCTCATAGATGTACTCCCGGCGGAAGCAGGTCAAAAACCGCTCATACTCCCGGGCGCAGTCGCAGGCAGAATACTCCTCCGGCGCCAAAAAGTGAAAGTCCGCCAGAGGATCGAAGGGCAGTGTCCTGCGCTCCTGATCCAGCAGCACCTGGAGGACCGTGAGATAAAAGCGGGCTCCACCGGCGTACTCCTCCCCGTCCGGGGCAAAGTCCCCCTCCGGGTAGAGGATGCTGCGGATATAGCGGTAACAGAAGGACAGCCAGCCGTCCTCCGGGGCAGGGGACAGCTGGGCCAGCTCCTCCGCCCAGCCCGGGGCGCGCAGTAGCTCCAGCGCCGCCCGCTGGTCCGGAGCAAAGGGCAGTGACTGCTCCGCCAGGGCCTCCGCCACCTGAGCCGTGATGGTTTGGATCTGTTCCTCATACATGGGACACCCCGCCTTTCCCAGCAAGATTTCTGGGTCAAGTCTAGCATAAAACTCTCCGGTTGAAAAGAACAAACCGCACCGTTTTTGGAAGTTTTGGGAAATTCGGCCGTAAGACTTAATTTTTGTTGAAAAAGGCCCCGTTCCCCTTGCCGAATCCCCGGGAATCCGATATACTGGTGAAGCACGACCCACAGATAGGAGGGATCAACCCTGGCACATACAGATACGCGGTCCCAGCGGCGCACATCCAGCCGCTCCAGCCGCTCCGGCCATTCCGAATATCCCAGCCGCAGCAGGACGCACACGCCGGGCGGGCGGAGGGTGCAGCCCGCACAGCGGAACGTCAGGCGCCGGAGACACAGCATCTGGTTCCGCCTGTACATGGTCCTGGTGGTGATCTCAGCCATCATTGTCGCCACTTATATCGGCCTTCAGCTGGTCATCCGCGCCCCGGAAATCCCTCAAACAGAGCCAGATACTCCCCCTTCCTCCAGCAGTCAGATCGGGCAGCCCTCCGCCCCACCGGAGGACCCCAACGCCCTGGTGCGGAAAGAGGGCGTCTATACCTTCGCCCTGCTGGGCAAGGACGTGAAGGGCAGCAACACCGACACCATCATTCTGGCCCGCTATGACACCGTGGCACAGACGGTGGGAATGGTCTCCATCCCCCGGGACACTGCGGTGCACCGCACCTGGTCCAAATATTCCAAGATCAACGCTGCCTTCTACGGCTCCAGCCCGGAAACTCTGAAAGAGGAGATCCAGAACACCTTCGGCATTCCGGTGGACTACTACATTCTGGTGGACCCCAAGGGCTTCACTGCCCTGGTGGATGAGCTGGGCGGGGTGGATGTATACATTCCGGAGAATATGAACTACGACGACCCAACCCCGGGCGAGGAGCTGCACATCCACTATCAGGCGGGGACCCACCACCTGAACGGCAAGCAGGCCCTTGAAGTAGCCCGCTTCCGGCACAACAACGACGGCAGCGGCTATACCGACACCGGCCGGGCGGAGATGCACCGTCAGATGCTGGTTGCCCTGGCCAAAAAGGTGGTCTCCTGGAACTCGATCCCCAAGGTCACTGCCTTTGTGGAGCTCTTCCAAACCTACGTCAAGACCGACCTGTCCGCCTCGGATATGCTCTTTTTCGCCACTCAGGCCATGGGGGTGGATTTCTCCTCCGGCATCACCCAGGGGGAACTCACCGGCCGGGGCGACGGCGTGGTAGGCAATTCCAAGTGGTGCTATGTATTCCAGCCGGAGGACATCCTCCCCACGCTGAACGAGCAGCTCAACCCGTATACCCGGGACCTCACAGCCGACGACCTGGATCTGCCCCAGCCCGACCGCTATCTTCAAAATTACTGATCTCTCAGGGCCGCCCACGATCCGGGCGGCCCATTTTTATTTTCTCCACAGATCCCGCTTGACAAGCGGACGGTTTCACGGCATGATGGAGAAAAAAGCAGAGAGGATGAGGCAGTTATGGAACAATGGCAGATGGAGATGTCAGGCTGGTATCCGGAATTTCAAGCCCTGCGCCACCGGCTGCACCGGGAGCCGGAGCGCTCCTTTCAGGAGCATGGGACCACCCAGCTGATCCGGGAGCTTTTGACGGGCTGGGGGGCCGAGGTGGAGGAGCACCCCGGGCTGGAGACCGGCCTCACCGCCCTCATCCGGGGGGCGCACCCCGGCCCCACCGTCGCCCTGCGGGAGGACATCGACGCCCTTCCCATGGGGGAGAACACCGGTCTGCCCTTCTCCTCCTGCCGGGAGGGGCTCTGTCACGCCTGCGGCCACGACATCCACACCGCCGCCCTGCTCTGGGCCGCCAAGGCCCTGTGCAGGCTCCGGGACCGCCTCCACGGGTCGGTCAAGCTGATCTTCCAGTGTGCCGAGGAGGTGGGAGCCGGCGCGGAGCAGATGCTGGCCCTGGGCGCTCTGGGACCGGACCGCCCGGAAGCGGTGGTGGGCTTTCACTGTGATCCCAAGCTCCCCTGGGATACGGTCGGGCTCCGGTATGGGCCCAGCAACGCCAGCTTTGACATTCTCACCTGGCACATCACAGGCCAGGGGGGCCACGGCGCCTATCCTCAGCAGTGTGTGGATCCGGTGATGGTCAGCGGCTATCTCCTCACCCAGCTCCAGACGGTGATCAGCCGGGTGAACTCCCCTACCCACCCCGCTGTTCTCACCATTGGCGAGATCCACGGCGGTACCGCCCCCAACATCATCCCGGACCGGGTGACCATGCGGGGGACCATGCGTGCCTTTGATCCGGCCATCCGCCAGCAGCTTTTATCCGCCATCCGCCGCATTACTGAGGAGGGATGCCGGGCGCTGGGCGCGGAAGGGACCCTGATCCACGATGTGGGCACCCCGGCCATCCACAACCACCCGGACATTGCGGACCGGGTCGCCCGCGCTGTGGAGGAGACCTTCGGCAGAGAGCACCTTCAGGTGATCCCGGAGCCCTCTCTCGGGTCAGATGACTTCGCCTGCTGGATCGAGGCCTGCGGCGGCCGGGGCGTTCAGTTCCTGGTAGGTTCCCACGATCCCCAGCTCCCCAACAGCAGCTTAGGACTCCATGTGGCCGAAAACATCTTCGTGGACGAGTGCCTGAAAACCGCCGCACCAGTGCTGGTCCGCTTCGCCCTGAACTACCTCAGCGATCCCCGCTCTTAATCTCCCCAAACATCTTGCCTCTGCTGTGCTCCAGAAGGCAGGCCGAATATGACAGAAAACCGGAGCTTCCGTGTACACGGAAGCTCCGGTCCCATATTCTCCTATAATCGATATCAATTTGGGGCTCAATAGCGCCGGACCACGGCAACCACCTTTCCCACGATCTGGGCGTGCGTGCCATCGATGGGATCGTAGGCCGGATTCTCCGGCATCAGCCAGACATGGCCGTCCCTGCGGCGCAGGGTTTTCACAGTGGCCTCGTCCTCAAACAGTGCCACCACGATCTCCCCGCTGTGAGCCTCCTGCTGTCGGTGGACCACCACTAGGTCATTCGGGAGGATGCCGGCCCCCACCATGGACTCCCCCCGGACTTTCAGGGCGAAATGCTCGCCGCTGAGTCCCTGTGTGTCAAAGGTGAGGTAGTCCTCGATGCACTCCTCCGCCAGAATGGGGGAGCCGGCAGCCACGCTGCCTACCACTGGGATCCGGTCCGCCCGGGCGTTGGATTCCTCCGCCACTGCCCGGTTGGGCGCGGCAGGGAGGGTGATGGCCCGGGTCTTGCCCTCAGCTTTGACGATCATACCTGCCTCTTCCAGCCCTTTCAGATGAAAGTGGACGGTGGAGGGGGACTTCAGCCCCATGGCCGCGCCGATCTCCCGCACCGAGGGGGGATAACCGTGCTCCGCAGTGAAGGACTGGATGAAATCATAAATTTTCTGCTGCTTTGGAGTGATAGTTCCCATGGTCAAGCTCCTTCCCGCAGACCCGCCGTGACAGAACGCAAGGCCAGTTCGGTACTTACTTTCGGCATTATTATAGCATATCCTCCCTTGGAAGTCAAACGAATGTTCCAAATCACAGCAGATTTTTGTATTTTATGAATCATTTGTGAATCTTCGCCGCCCTTCCCTTGACATCTTCCGGAAAGGTGCTAAAATTCAAACACGTTAATCGTTAACGGGTTAACCATCGAAATGCGTTGAGCCAGGAGGAGGAGCAATGGCAAATTTTGATTTTGATCTGGGCCTTCTGGAGCATCAGCTCCACCTGGCCCGCCAAAATGCCATCCAAACTGAGCTGGCCGCGGCGGGGCTGCAGGAGGTGGGACACCCCATGCTCATGTGCATCCTGCACACCGCGGGGGCCAGGGGGGCGGACGGGCAGACCCAGCGGGAGCTGGCCCAGCTGCTCCATGTCTCGCCCGCCGCGGTGGCCACCTCGCTGAAGTCCCTGGAGAAAAAAGGATATATCTGCCGGGAGCCGGAGCCTGGAGACGCCAGGCGCAACCGGGTCACGCTGACCGACAAGGGCCAGCGGGCGGTGGATGACTGCTTCGCCTGCCTCCAGCGGGTGACCCGCCGGGCCTTTACCGGTCTGTCCAACGAGGAGCAGGCCGTTCTGCGGGGATTTTATCTGCGGATGCTGGACAATCTGCGGGGGAACAGCCGCCCCCATTCCACACCAAAGGAGGAATCTTGATTTGCTTTCCTTATTCATCACCCATCTCCAGGGCTATAAGCGGCAGGCAGTGCGCTCCCCGGTCTTTATCACCCTGGAGGTCATCTGCGAACTGATCCTGCCACTGATCATGGCAGAGATCGTGGACGTCGCCATCCCCGCCGGGGATACGGCCTATATCTTCCGGCTGGGAGCGGTCATGCTGGCCCTCTCCCTGCTGTCCATGGCCTTCGGCGTGCTCTCCGCCAAATACGCCACCTTTGCCAGCCAGGGCTTCGGCGCCAACCTGCGCCAGTGCCTCTTTGATAAGGTACAGGAGTTCTCCTTCGCGGACATCGACCGCTTCTCCTCGGCCTCCCTCATCACCCGCATGACCAACGACGTCAATCAGCTTCAGTCGGGGATCAATATGGTGTTGAGGCTGTTTCTGCGTTCCCCGTTTATCGTGTTCGGCGCGATGATCATGGCGTTTTTCATCGACCGTCATTCGGCGCTGGTGTTCGTCGGGACGATCCCCGTCCTGAGCGCGGTGGTGTTCGCCGTTATGCTGGTGTGCATGCCTTTATATAAAAAGTCGCAGGGGAAGCTGGACAAAGTGCTGCTTTCGACGCGCGAAAACCTCACGGGCGCGCGCGTGCTCCGCGCCTTCTGCAAGGAGGACGATGAAAAGAGGCTCTTTGCCGAGCGCAACGGCGAACTGACCAAAAGCCAGAAATTTGTCGGCGGGATCAGCGCGCTGATGAATCCGCTGACCTACGCTCTCATCAACGGCGCGATTATCGTGCTGATTTACGTCGGCGCATTGCGCGTCGATTACGGAAATCTTTCGCAGGGCAGCGTGTTGGCGCTGTATAACCTGATGACGCAGATTCTCGTGGAACTGATCAAGCTTGCCAACCTGATCATCACCGTCACCAAGGCGGCGGCGTGCGGGAGCCGTATCGAGGGGGTGCTGGACATGGAGAGCTCGTTAAAGCTGTTGCCCGCGGGCGAAGAAAATACTTCCGCGGGCGGCAAGGGAGAAGGCTCAATCGTATCGGAAAGCGGCGAAACTTTACAGGCGTTTGTCGAATTCGACCGCGTGAGCATGCGGTATAAAGGCGGCGGAGAAAATTCGCTTACGGATATAGACTTCCGCTTAAAGCGCGGCGAAACGGTGGGGGTCATCGGCGGAACGGGTTCGGGAAAGACGACGCTCGTCAATCTCGTGCCGCACTTTTACGACGTAACGGAGGGGAGCGTAAGGGTGGCGGGCAAAGACGTGCGCGCGTACGATCCCAAAGTCCTGCGCGATAAAATCGGCGTGGTGCCGCAAAAGGCGGTGCTGTTCAAGGGCACGATCCGCGAAAATCTGCAATGGGGAAAAGCGGACGCGACGGACGAGGAGCTGATGGCGGCGGCAAGAGCGGCGCAGGCGGATAAGGTGATCGAGGACAAGGGCGGGCTGGACGCGCCCGTCGAGCAGGGGGGAAGAAATTTTTCGGGCGGACAAAAGCAAAGGCTGACGATCGCCCGCGCGCTTGTGCGCAGGCCCGAAATCCTGATTTTGGACGATTCGGCGTCCGCGCTCGATTACGCGACGGACGCGGCGCTCCGCCGCGCGCTGAAGGAGCTGGATTACGCCCCGACGGTATTCGTCGTTTCCCAGCGCACGTCCGCGATGAACGGCGCGGACAAAATCGTCGTGCTCGACGAGGGCAGGGCGGCGGGCATCGGCACCCACGAGGAGCTTTTGAAGGATTGCCCCGTCTATCGGGAAATCTACGAATCCCAGCATAAAAAGGAAGGCGGCGAAAGGAGGGCGGAAGCATGAAGCGCAAAAATATTGCCGCGGCGCGCTCCGCGGGCGTTTCTTCGGCTAAGTCGAAGGTGCGCAAGGGCACCGTGAAACAGGTGCTCCGCTACGTCGGGAAATACCCCTTTTCCCTTTCGGCA
>ENA-UEPH01002839-UEPH01002839.1-human-gut-metagenome-genome-assembly--contig:-NODE-2839-length-11511-cov-77.517929_pt1 | contig 11511 bp, 10 predicted proteins | sample MGYA00242891_ERZ507898 | MGnify/ENA primary metagenome ERZ507898 (study PRJEB26167, sample SAMN06115411) | human gut metagenome | host: Homo sapiens | place: China:Guizhou | collected 2014-10-15... | reverse complement strand
AGCATTGGGAAGCGGTGTACCGGGACTGCTCAAATCGCTTGTCTTCTCCATCATCATCGTACAGTTGACAGGACTGCTGGTGAAAGGCAAAATAAAACTGAAAGTTTAAAATACTTCATGACTATGTTGAAAATTCAAACTCCCAACGGCGAAGACAGAGTTCTGCTCCATTCCTGCTGTGCTCCCTGTTCCTCCGCCATCATTGAATGCCTGCTGGCAAACGGCATCCGCCCGACAGTGTTTTATTGTAATCCCAACATCTATCCGCAAGAGGAATATGAGATAAGAAAGCAGGAAGCCGTTCGTTTCGTAACGTCCCAAAACCTCGATTTCATCGATGCGGATTACGATTATACCCACTGGCGGAACACAATGCTGGGACTGGAAAACGAACCGGAACGAGGCAGCCGTTGCCTGAAATGCTTTACATTACGCCTGACGGAAACGGCACGCTATGCTTCCGAACACGGCTTCTCTGTCTTTACCACTACCCTCGCATCTTCGCGTTGGAAAAGCCTCGACCAGATAAACGAAGCGGGAAAACGGGCAGCCGCCCTTTATCCCGGTACAATCTTTTGGGAACAGAACTGGCGGAAAGGCGGATTGCAAGACCGCCGCAACCAGCTCCTCAAAGAGTATGACTTCTATAACCAACTGTACTGCGGCTGTGAATTCAGCAGGAAGCGGTTGGAACAGCCTGAAGAGAATAAGCGGGAATAAGGCATTTTTAGTAAAGGGAGATTCCAAAAACAAGCAGCCGGACCACACATCCTAATTCGTCAGACAGTTGTTACCCTTTCGTTCAACAACTGTCTGACGAAAGGATAACGGATGTCTGACGAAAGGGCAACATCCGTCTAACGAATTAAATTCAATAAGAGTCCGGCATAACAATCCCTGCTTCAACACCTGAGTTCAGCAACGGAAAAGGCTGTCAATCGTAAACAAGTGTCGATAAATAATCCTCCGCAAACATCTCGTTTGCCACTTCCAACAGAATTTCGGGAGTCAGTTGTCCGATACGCCGGAACACGGCTTCGGCCGTTTCATATTTATTGTAATGCAGGAAAGTCTTTGCCATGCCGAGGGCATTGTTCTCGTTATTGTCCGAAGCCACGCCTATCTGCCCGATAAGCTGTTTTTTGGCGGCGGCAAGCTGGGAAGAAGTCATCCGGGTATCGCGCAGGCGTTTCAGTTCTTTATACACAAGGCGGGTACAAAGCTCCGCATCCTCCGGGTCGCAACCGAAATAAATACAGAAAGTTCCGGTATCGGTATAAGAAGTCAGGTTGGACTCTACATTATAGACCAGTCCGCGCCGTTCGCGCAAGGCCACATTCAGCCGGCTGTTCATGCCCGGACCTCCGAGGATGTTATTCAGCAGATAGAGCGCCGTACGCTTGTCTTCATACGCATTGTACCCCCTACTGCCAATCATGATGTGCGCCTGATGGGTATCTTTGTGTAAAACCAGATTTTTCGGAACATATAAAGGCGGGGGCGTACGACGGTTATCGACAGCCTCAGCCGGAATATCAGCCAATAGTTTTTCCGCCCAACGCACCACTTGTCTGAAATCCATATTGCCTAAAACAAAGAACACCATATTGCCCGGACGGTAAAAGCGGGAAGTAAAGGCCGCCGCATCTTCGCTGCGGAACTTCTTCAACTGTTCCGGATTGCCGAGGATATTACGTCCCAGAGGATGCCCGCGAAAGATTAAATCCTCAAAATCATCAAAAATCAGTTCGGACGGGTTGTCTTCGTACGACTGGATTTCGTCTATAATGACCTCTGTCTCCTTTTCAATCTCCCGCTGAGGGAAAGTGGAATGGAATACAATATCCGTCAGCAACTCAAAAGCACGCCCGAAATGTTCGGTAAGAAATGCGGAATAAATTACGGTTTCTTCCTTATTGGTGTAAGCATTCAAATCGCCGCCCACATTCTCCATGCGGTTCAGAATATGCCACGCCCTGCGCTTCCTGGTGCCTTTAAAAATAAGATGCTCCACAAAATGCGCCATCCCCTGCTCGTTTTCGAGTTCATCGCGTGTTCCGGCATCCACCGCAAAACCACAATAAGCCACCTTCGACAAGGAGGGTTCATGGATGATGCGCAAGCCGTTCGGCAATGTGTGCTGATTATGGCGAGGCTGTATTTCTTCTGTTAAATTCTTCATTCTTACGCTACAAACAGTTTACCGGCACAAAAATACAATAAAACTTATTGCCGTTTATGGAAAATTACGGATATTTGTAGACTTATAATCCATAAATCAAAATTGAGACAATGATAGCATCCATTCAAGAGCTTTTGCAGAAAGAAGCGCAGGCCGTATTGAATATCCCTGTAACGGACGCATACGAAAAGGCGGTAGAACTTATCGTAGAACAGGTACACCGTAAAAAAGGCAAACTGGTAACTTCCGGCATGGGTAAAGCAGGGCAAATAGCCATGAATATTGCTACAACCTTTTGCTCGACCGGCATTCCTTCCGTATTTCTGCATCCCAGCGAAGCACAGCATGGAGACCTGGGTATCCTGCAGGAGAATGACCTGCTGCTGCTCATCTCCAATTCGGGCAAAACACGGGAAATCGTCGAACTGACACAGCTGGCGCATAACCTGAATCCGAAACTGAAATTTATCGTCATTACAGGAAATCCGGACAGTCCGCTGGCACAGGAATCGGATGTATGTCTCAGCACAGGAAGTCCCAAGGAAGTCTGCATACTGGGCATGACCCCTACCACTTCCACAACGGTAATGACCGTTATAGGAGATATTCTGGTAGTACAGACCATGCAGAAAACCGGATTTACCATTGAAGACTACTCCAAACGTCACCACGGCGGTTACCTCGGAGAAAAATCAAGAGCGTTATGCGTAAAGTAATCGGCATCGGGGAAACGATATTAGACATTATTTTCCGTAACGAGCAACCTTCGGCTGCCGTTCCGGGCGGTTCCGTATTCAATGGAATCGTTTCATTGAGCCGCACCGGCGTTCCTGTCTGTTTCATCAGTGAAACCGGCAACGACCATGTAGGCAATATCATCCTCAGGTTCATGCGTGACAATCATATCTCTACGGACTACGTCAACGTATTTCCTGACGGGAAATCGCCCGTTTCGCTTGCCTTTCTGGATGACAACAGCGATGCCGAATATATCTTCTACAAGGATTATCCCAAACAGCGGCTGGATGTCATATACCCCAAATTGGAAGAGGACGACATTGTTGTCATCGGCTCTTACTACGCATTGAATCCGGTGCTGCGCGAGAAAGTGTTGGAGCTGCTCGACCAGGCACGCGAAAAGAAAGCCATCGTGTACTACGACCCCAATTTTCGTTCTTCCCATAAGGAAGAGGCCATAAAATTGGCGCCGACCATTATTGAAAATCTGGAATACGCGAACATTGTACGCGGCTCGCAGGACGATTTCTTCTATATGTACAACCTGCGCGAAGCAGACAAGATATACAAGGACAAGATTAAATTCTACTGTCCCAATTTCCTATGCACGGCAGGAGCGGAAAAGATTGCGCTCCGCACCGCTTCCGTCTCCAAAGAATATGACATACCGCCACTGAAAGCCGTAAGTACCGTCGGAGCGGGCGACAACTTCAATGCAGGCATCATTTACGGCTTGCTGAAATACGATGTCCGCTATGACGACCTGAATACAATCGGTGAAGCCAAGTGGGACCAGATTATCCGTTACGGCATGGAATTTGCCGCAGAAGTCTGCAAAAGCTACAGCAATTCGGTGTCAAACGAGTTTGCGGAGAGATGCAAATATTGAGGGCCTTCTCTAATCAGCACTTAAAAATAAATTATCATTTAAAAATTATAAAAGCTTCATATACGCTGTATAATCTGCAACGAAAAACCATATATTTGCTGTAAACGACATTAGAGAGTTTACGAATTATGTATAAGAATCTGTTGAACTTGCTTGTTCTGGCAGTGTTGCTTCCTTCTTGCAGCGGCACAGCTCCACACATATCCGTTGTATGCGAAGAAAATAATGTAGGGAACTGTATCGTCAAATGGGAAATGGCTCCGCTTATCAAAGGGAACATAAAAGTATATGCTTCGACCGATCCTGACTTCATTCCGGAAGATGTTCCCGTGGCCATGGCCGATATCTCGGACTTGAAAATGACCATCGTCACAAACGATCCGACCAAACGTTATTATTACACCCTTTTGTTCGACGACAAATATCGTGTTAAGATTGCCACGCGCAACATCAACATTCCCGGTGTACAGAACTTCCGTGATTTGGGCGGCTATCCTTCTTATTCCACCAAGAAACAGATGCGCTGGGGAATGATTTACCGCTCGGCAGAGATAGACAGCCTTGAATGTTCCTCACGCAGGGAGCTCAAAAACCTCGGCATCAAGACACTTATCGACTTGCGGGCTTCTTCGGAGATAGGCAGGCAGTCACCGCTGCAAAAAGGGTTCAACGTCGTGCATATTCCGCTTGCCACAGGAGATATGGAAGGCATACTGAAAGGCATACGGGAAGAAAAAATCAAAAGTGACACCGTCTACCGCATGGTAGAGCGTATGAACCGCATTTTAATAGACCAATATACCAAAGAATACCGGCAGATATTCGATATCCTGTTGGATAAAAACAGTTATCCGGTAGTCATACACTGTTCCTCCGGCAAAGGACGTACCGGCATCGTGTCCGCACTGGTGCTTGCCGCACTGGGAATAAACGAGGACATAATCATGGAAGATTACCGGCTGAGCAATGATTACTTCAACATTCCAAGCGCCTCCAAATACGCTTATCAGTTGCCTGCACGCTCGCAGGAAGCCATCACTACCCTTTTCTCCGCACGCGAGGATTTCCTGAACGCTGCCAAAGACGAAGCGGAACGCCGATACGGTGACATGGATACTTACCTGCGGAAAGGTATCGGACTAAGCAAGAACGAAATAAAAAGGTTACGGAGTATTTTGCTCAGTAATTAATGATTAATCGCCAAAAAACTCTTATCTTTGCGCCAAATGCGAAGATAAACCGCACCTCGGCATAAAAAACAGACAAGTTTATTTTATTATGCTCCCGGCTTGCATTATCTTTGCACCTGAAATATAAAGATATACAAAGATTTAATGAAGACATTTGAAGAGCTCGGTGTGTCGCCGGAGATACGCCGCGCCATTGAAGAAATGGGATATGCGTGTCCCATGCCGGTACAAGAGGAAGTAATCCCTTACCTTTTGGGAGAAAATAATGATGTAGTAGCACTGGCACAAACAGGAACAGGAAAGACCGCAGCGTTCGGTCTGCCGCTTATACAGCAAATCAACGTTAACAACCGAATACCCCAATCACTTATTCTTTGCCCTACCCGCGAACTCTGTTTACAGATAGCGGGCGACCTGAATGATTACTCCAAGTACATCGACGGTCTGCGGGTATTGCCCGTGTACGGCGGTTCGTCCATCGAAAGCCAGATACGTGCCCTGAAGCGGGGGGTACACATCATCGTAGCTACCCCCGGACGTCTGCTCGACCTTATGGAACGCAAGACCGTCTCACTCTCCACCATCCAGAACGTGGTTATGGACGAGGCGGACGAAATGCTGAACATGGGATTTACGGACAGCATTAATGCCATTCTCGCAGATGTGCCCCAAGAGCGTAACACACTGCTGTTCTCCGCGACCATGAGTCCCGAAATCGCACGTATTTCCAAAAAATACCTGCACAATGCAAAGGAAATCACCATCGGACGCAGAAATGAAGGAACCAGCAACGTGAAACACGTGGTGTTCACCGTTCATGCCAAGGATAAGTACGCCGCCCTGAAACGCATCGTAGATTACTATCCGCAGATATACGGCATCATCTTCTGCCGTACCCGCAAGGAAACCCAGGAAATTGCCGACAAACTGATGCAGGAAGGTTACAATGCCGACTCTTTGCACGGTGAACTGAGCCAGGCGCAGCGCGATGCCGTCATGCAGAAATTCCGCATACGCAACCTGCAACTGCTGGTGGCTACCGACGTTGCCGCACGCGGTCTGGACGTCGACGACCTCACCCACGTCATCAACTACGGCCTGCCCGATGATACGGAAAGCTACACACACCGCAGCGGACGTACGGGACGTGCCGGAAAAACAGGCACATCCATCGCCATCATCAACCTGCGCGAAAAAGGCAAAATGCGTGAAATTGAACGCATCATCGGCAAAAAATTCATTCAGGGAGAAATGCCTACCGGCAAGCAAATCTGCGAGAAGCAGTTGCTGAAGGTTATTGACGAACTCGAAAAAGTAAAAGTAAATGAGGATGAAATCCGTGATTTCATGCCCGACATTTACCGCAAGCTGGACTGGTTGAGTAAGGAAGACCTGATTAAACGCATGGTTTCCCTCGAATTCAACCGCTTCCTGGACTACTATCGCGACCGTGAGGAAATAGAAATTGCCACCGGCAGCGAACGCAGCGCCAAAAGCGGCGAACGCGGCAGCAATGCCCGTAAGGCAACTCCGGGCTTTAAACGTCTGTTTATCAATCTCGGTAAAATGGACAACTTCTTCCCCAACGAACTGATCAGCCTCCTGAACAACAATACCCGCGGGCGTGTTGAATTAGGCCGTATCGACCTGATGCAGAAGTTCTCTTTCTTTGAAGTGGAAGACAAAGAAGCGGGCAACGTTATAAAAGCCTTAAACCGGGCCAACTGGAACGGCCGTAAGGTTTCTGTAGAGATTGCGGGAGAAGAAGGGAAAGACGCTCCCAAAGGAAAACGCAGGAACGAAGGCGGCAACTACGGCAAAAAGGAATTTGACGGCAAAAAACGCAGCTACAAGGATGAGCGTCGCAGCGAGGTTGCCGGCAAACGCAGCGATAAGACCGAATATGCCGCTACCGACAAGAAAAAGAACAAGCCCAGTCGCGAAGAACGCGGTTATACCAAGGCACGCGGCAAAAAAGACGATTGGAAACAGTTCTTTCAAGGCAATAACGAATTTAAAGATTCAGAACCGGACTTCAGCGAAGAAGGCTGGGCAAAACGGACACCTAAAAAGAAATAAGCAAACGACGTGAACAAAGTCAACGGTTTTTTATATGGACTATTGTCTTCTGCCAGCTTCGGATTGATTCCGCTATTTACAATCCCCGCCATGCAGCAAGGAATGGGTTTCTGGTCTATTCTATTATATCGTTTTCTTTTCGCCATGCTGGCACTGGCAGGCATACTGCTGCTCGACAAGCAGTCTTTCCGCATACGCCGTAAGGAGATATTGCCGCTTCTGCTGCTGGCATGCCTTTACGACAGTTCCGCAGTATTCCTCTTTTGGGGGTATCAGTTCATGTCGAGCGGTGTGGCCACCACCCTTCATTTCATGTATCCGGTGCTGACTACGCTTATCATGATGATATTCTTCCACGAGAAGAAATCTTTGTGGCGCATGGCGGCCATTGCACTGGCAGTAGCCGGCGTATTTTTCCTGTCCAACGGAGACGGTACGGGAAGCGTCACCTGGTCCGGCATATTCATTGTTTTGCTTTCTGCATTGGGATATGCCCTTTACCTGGTAACGGTAAGCCAACTGAAAAATCTCGAGATGAAAGGGCTTAAAATGACGTTTTACGTCTTTTTGTTCGGCGGTATCCTGTTATTCACCGGAACGGAAATCTCCGGGATAGGGTTACAGGCCATTCCGGACCGCACCACATTGGGCAATCTGGTGATGCTTGCGTTAGTACCTACCGTAATATCCAACCTTGCACTGGTACGCGCCATCAAAAACATAGGCTCCACACTGACATCCGTATTGGGAGCTATGGAACCTGTAACGGCGGTATGCGTAGGCATTGCCATCTTCGGAGAGCCGTTTACCCGAAGCATAGCACTGGGCATCCTGCTCATCATTTCAGCCGTAACTGTCATTATTCTAAAAAGATGATGGAGTGACAAGGTGATAAATAACAGTGTAACAAAGCAATAGGGTGACAAAGCAATGCATCATCACTTTATCACCCTACTATCTTATTGCTTTTTATCTCCTATTTCGTACAGCTCTTGGTACTGAAAGCAACGAGCATCCAAACCATTTTTTCCTGCTCTTTCAGGTAACCGGTCATTAAGTCGGCCGTTGCATCATCACCGGCTTCATTGGCCAGTTCTATCACTTTTCTTTCTTCACCGATAAGATAACTGTAAGTTTCGAGGATATGCTCAACAGCCTCACCGCCACAAGTAATACCGGAGATTTCCTTCACTTTGGCAACCTTGAGATATTCGCTGAATTTGTTTTCGGGCGTACCGCCCAACATCAGGATACGTTCTGCGATTTCATCCACTTTCTCTGCGGCATCGTTGTACATATCTTCAAATTTGCCGTGCAGCACGAAGAACCCGTGTCCTTTAATATCCCAATGGAAACCGCGCAAATTGGTATAATGTACCTGAAAGTCTGCCAATAGCTGATGCAATGCCGATACTACGTCAGCAACTTTCTTTTCATTCAAATGTAAGTAATCTAAAGTTTTCATAATCTTTCTATTTTAAAAGTTCATACTATTTTTCTTTGTTCCTGTTGCAAAGATAAGCGGCAAATAAGTGCTTGTCAAACAGATAATTTCTATCTTTGCATTGAACGATTCTATATATAACATTCAAAAGCCCTGTTTCTATGACTTTACAACAATTGGAATACATACTTGCTGTCAATCAGTTCCGTCATTTCGCCAAAGCCGCTGAATATTGCCGGGTCACACAACCCACCTTGAGCGCCATGATTCAAAAGTTGGAAGAAGAGTTGGACACAAAGATTTTCGACCGCAGCCAGCAGCCTGTGTGCCCTACTCCCATCGGCCTTCACATCATAGAACAGGCCCGGAATGTGTTGGTTCAGACCCATCGTATAAAAAACATTATAGAAGAAGAAAAGCATTCGCTCAGCGGAATTTTCAAACTGGGCATACTTCCCACCATAGCCCCCTATCTGCTGCCGCGTTTCTTTCCGCAATTGATGAAGAAATATCCGCAGCTTGATATCCGGGTGGTAGAGATGAAGACGAACGACATCAAGAAAGCCCTGCAAACGGGAGACATAGATGCCGGAATCGTAGCCGGTCTGGCAGGAATGGAAGAATTCCGGCAAATACCGTTATTCTACGAACAGTTCTACACGTATATTGCGCGGGAAAACCGTCTTTTCAGCAATGAAGTCATACGGACTTCGGACTTGACGGGAGAACAGCTTTGGCTGCTGGATGAAGGGCATTGTTTTCGCGACCAGCTGGAGCGTTTCTGCCAACTGAAGGCAGCCCGTGCCAGCCAGTTGGCCTATCATCTGGGCAGCATGGAAACCTTCATGCGCATGGTAGAAAGCGGCAAGGGCATCACTTTCATTCCCGAACTGGCTGTCCTGCAACTGAACGGCACGCAGAAAGAACTGGTACATCCTTTTGCCATCCCCTGTCCTACCCGGCAAATCATCATGCTGACCAACCGGAGTTTTATCCGCAACACGCTTTTAAATACAATCGCCCAAGAGGTAACAGCGGCAGTGCCCAAAGAAATGCTCTCCCTGAAAGCCACTCAGGTACTCGTATAGATTTTGTCTATCGGCCCATAAAACCTTTCAATCGGATTTTTTGTTCTACCGGAGAAAAATGCTATATTTTTGCAAACAGGAAAAGCAAAGATCGGCTGCACCTCGGCATAATCAGGCAAGCCTGCTTCTGCATTCGGTCTGCACAATCTTTGCACCGGTAAAACAAAAACCAAACCTTTTAAAAAGTATAATTATGGAACCGATTATCAACTCTCAACTCCCTGAATTCAAAGTTCAGGCTTTCCAAAACGGAAGTTTCAAAACAGTGACTAACGAAGATGTAAAAGGCAAATGGGCCATTTTCTTCTTCTATCCGGCAGACTTTACGTTTGTATGTCCTACCGAACTGGTGGATATTGCAGAAAAATACGACCAGTTCCAAGCCATGGGCGTAGAGGTCTATTCCGTAAGTACAGACTCTCACTTTGTACATAAAGCATGGCACGATGCTTCCGAAAGCATCCGCAAGATTAAATACCCGATGTTGGCAGACCCGACAGGAACATTGAGCCGTGCATTCGGTGTGATGATCGAAGAAGAAGGTATGGCTTATCGCGGTACATTCCTTGTAAATCCTGAAGGAAAAATCAAGATTGCCGAGATTCAGGACAACAACATCGGACGCAATGCGGACGAACTGCTCCGTAAGGTGGAAGCTGCGCAATTCGTAGCCACTCACGACGGTGAAGTCTGTCCCGCCAAATGGAAGAAAGGCGGTGCAACGTTGAAGCCGAGCATCGATTTAGTCGGCAAGATTTAATCGTACCCCCATACGATAGACATTACTATGTAAAGACTATCTCCATTTCTTCCTTGCAAGAGTACAAGAAATGAGATAGTCTTTTTTTATACTCCAACATTTAAAAACCTGCATCATCATGTTAGAAGCAACTATATTAGACCAAGTGCGGAGCATATTCCAACCATTGGAAGCCCGCTATACCTTTCACATCACCTGCAATCCGGAACATGAACGGGCCGGTGAGATGATTGATTTTCTGAATGACATAGCGAGCTGTTCCGACAAACTGTCCTGCCAGGTGACCGAAACCGATGAGCCCAAACTGGAGTTTACGCTCCTGAAAGAGGGGAAAGAAACCGGAATAAAATTCCGTGCCGTTCCGGGCGGACATGAATTCAGTTCGCTGCTTCTTGCCGTGCTAAACGCCGATGGAAAGGGCAAAAATCTCCCGGACGAGGGTATCGGCCGCCGCATCAAGGCATTGCAAGGCCCAATCCATCTGCAAACCTATGTGTCGCTGGCCTGTACCAACTGCCCGGACATTGTGCAGGCGCTCAATGCCGTAGCACTGCTGCATCCCCATATCACCCACGACACAATAGACGGAGCCGTCTTTCAGGAAGAAGCGGATGCGCTGAAAATACAAGCCGTACCGTCCGTTTACGCCAATGGGAAGCAACTTCATGTGGGACGCGGTTCGTTAGGGGAACTCCTGAAAAAACTGGAAGATACCTTCGGCAGCCTGCCGCAAGAGAATGCAGCACCCGTCTTAAGGGAGTTCGACGTACTGGTCCTGGGCGGAGGTCCTGCCGGGGCTTCGGCAGCCGTTTATTCCGCCCGCAAAGGATTGCGCGTAGCCATTATTGCCGAACGAATAGGCGGACAGGTAAAAGAAACCGTAGGCATCGAGAACCTCATCTCCGTACCCCGGACAACAGGTTCACAGCTTGCCGACGCACTCAGGACGCACATAGAACATTACCCGATAGAGATTTTTGAAGACCGGAAGATTGAAAGAGCAGAGCTTCAGGGCAAAGAGAAAAAGGTTTTCTCCGGTGGCGGAGAAACGTTTACAGCCCCTGTATGGGGCATAGAACGAAGCGGTTTTTTCAATGGTCGGGAAAAATGGGCGAAAGGTTTTGAAAACCAAAGGGTTTAG
>ENA-UEPH01002820-UEPH01002820.1-human-gut-metagenome-genome-assembly--contig:-NODE-2820-length-11585-cov-4.537018_pt1 | contig 11585 bp, 13 predicted proteins | sample MGYA00242891_ERZ507898 | MGnify/ENA primary metagenome ERZ507898 (study PRJEB26167, sample SAMN06115411) | human gut metagenome | host: Homo sapiens | place: China:Guizhou | collected 2014-10-15... | reverse complement strand
AAGGTGGGAGCGTAGACGGAAGCGCCGTTGTGGGCCTTCTTGTAGTCCTCAACGATCTGCTGCAGCTTTGCCCAGCCTTCGTTGGCCTTGTTCTGGTCGATGCTGTCGGGGAAGTTGATGATGAACTCGCGGTGCTTAGGAATACGTGCTTTCATGGTAGGTTCTCCTTATAACAGTTTGGATTTTGATTGTTGATTTATACAGAAGCACAGAGAAAAACCTGTGCAACTTGCGAAAAACGGATCACAGCCCGTATACCCGGCGGGCATTTTCGGCTGTGGTGCGGAACACCTCTTCGGCAGAGATGCCCCGCAGCTGGGCGATATACTCGCCCACATAGCGGATGAGGGAGCTGTCACAGCGGGTGCCGCGCACCGGCTCCGGTGCCATGTAGGGGCAGTCGGTCTCCAGCACGATGCTTTCCAGTGGCAGGGCGCTGATAGCTTTTGCCGCCCGCTTGGCACCCTTGAAGGTGCACGCCCCGCCAAAACCGATGAATAGTCCCTGCTTTGCCAGCCACACCGCGTCATCGGCACTGCCGGAATAGCAGTGGACGATGCCCTTGGGCTGGTATTTTTTGAGCAGGGCGTAAACGTCGGCGTGGGCGTTGCGGTCGTGCACGATGATGGGCTTGTCCAATTCCAGCGCCAGCCGGATGTGTGTCTCAAACATGGCCAGCTGGGCATCCTTGGGCACAGGCCAGTGGTAGTCCAGCCCGCACTCCCCCACAGCTACCACCTTGGGGTCCTCGTAATACGGGGCCAGAGCGCGCATCTCTGCGGCCCAGTCCCCGCCGTACACCGAGACCGTAGGAGCCGGGTCTTCCTCGCCGCAGTCGGCAGCGGGCAGCAGGCTTTCCGGGTGAATGCCAACAGCTGCCACCACCCACGGGTAGCGGTGCGCCAGCTCCAGCACCCGGGGTGCATCCCCGGAGTGGGTGGCCTGTTCACACACGCCCACCACGCCTTTACCGGGCAGGCTGTCCAGTAGGGGATAGCGGTCGGCGTCAAAGGCGCGGGCGCTGTAGTGCGCGTGGGTGTCAAAAATGGGGCCGGTCATTTGCCCTCCTTTTTGGCGGGGGCCTTGTTCACCAGCCAGATGCCCACACACACGAACACCAGCGCCGCCAGATACTGCCAGCGGAACAGGGGCTCGCCGTTGAGCACGGCGCTCAGCAGCACGTTGACCACCGGGTTCACGAAGCCAAAGATGGCAATGCGGCTGACCGGGTTGTTCTTCATCAGCAGGGCCCACAGCACATAGCCTGCCCCGCAGATGAAGGCCAGATACAGCATGACCACCACCGCCAGTGCGCTCTGCACATGGAGGCTGCCGCCCAGCACAGTGCCCAGCACGAACAGTGCCAGACCGCCCACGAACAGGTTGATGAAGCAGACGGCAAAGCTGTCTGCTTTTTTGGTCACGGATTTGTTCCACGGGCCGGACAGGGTAAAGATGATGGTAGCGGCCATCATGCAGAACACGCCCCAGCCGCTTCCGCTGCCGTGGTTGCCCAGCGTGCCGATGAGCACGCCCGCAAAGCCAACGGCGCAGCCCAGCGTTTTGGCAGGGGTCATGCGGTCGGCATTGCCATAGATGAAGTGGGCAAAGATCACGCCCAGAAAGCTCTGGGTGCTGTTCAGGATGCCGCCAAAGGCACCTGTGAGCATGGCAACAGCGATGTAATAGAATGCGTACTGGGTCGTGGTCTGCCACAGGCCCAGAGCACAGCACTCCGCTGCCACTTTGCCGCGGGGGAACTTGGGCAGGCGGCTTTGCAGCAGCACACTGCCCAGAAGCACCAGAAAGCTGCCCAGCATGAACCGCACACCGGCAAAGCAGAAAATGGACGCGGTGCTGCTGGAATCAATGGCGAACAGTCGGTAGCCCAGCTTGATGAACGGGAACGCCGAACCCCACAGTACATTGCAGAAAATGGCCAGCAGCACGGCAAACACCGGCGTGCCGAAAATTTTATCCAGCCTTTCGGCACGGGAAAGCTTTACAGTTTCCATGGCTCAGTGGATGCGGCTGCCCACGGGGGTGTCGTCGCCGTAGAAAGCGATGGAGCAGCCGCCATCGGCGGTATCAGCAGCAAAGATCATGCCCTCGCTGACATACTTGCCCTTCATCATGGGGCGAGGTGCCAGATTGCACACGATGCCGATCTTCTTACCGATCAGGTCTTCCGGCTTGAACCACTTTGCAATGCCGGAAAGGATGCAGCGCTCCCGCTCGCCGTCAAACACGGTCAGGTGCAGCAGTTTCTTGCTTTCCTTCAGGTTCTCGCAGGCGCGCACTTCGGCCACGCGCAGTTCCACCTTGCAGAAGGTGTCAAAGTCGATCTCTTCCTCGTGGGTAAAGTCCACGGTGCTCTCTTCAGCGGGGGCGGCAGCCTTCTTCTCCGCTTCAGCCTTGGCCTTGTTGGCAGCTTCGGCAGCGGCCTTGCGCTTCTCGTCCTCTTCCTTCAGGTGGGCAATTTCCTTTGCCACATCGATGCGGGGGAACAGTGCCTCGCCCTTGTGCACGGTATAGGTCTCTTGTGCGCCGTAGGTGGTCTTGGTCAGGTCCAGAGCAGATGCGTCCAGACCCAGCTGTTCCATCATCTTGGGTGCGGTGGTGGGCAGGTATGCGTTCAGCAGGATGCCGCACACGCGCAGTGCCTCGCACAGGTGGTACAGCACGCTCTCCAGACGGGCCTTGTTGGCCTCGTCCTTGGCCAGTGCCCAGGGAGCGGTCTCGTCGATGTACTTGTTGGCGCGCTGGATCACCGCAAAGATCTCCATCAGGGCCTGCGGGATGGTCAGGCTGTCCATGTCGGCCGTGACCTTGGCGGTCAGCTCGTTGACCATGGTCTCCAGCTCGGTGTCGATGGCCTCGGTACCGGCAACGTTATGCACGGTGCCGCCGAAGTACTTCTCGCACATGGCGACGGTGCGGCTGAGCAGGTTGCCCAAATCGTTCGCCAGATCGCTGTTGATGCGGGTGATCAGGGCTTCGTTGGTGAACATGCCATCGTTGCCGAAGGGAATCTCACGCAGCAGGAAGTAGCGGATGGCATCCACGCCGTAGCGGTCGCACAGGATCACAGGGTCCACCACGTTGCCCACGGACTTGGACATCTTGCCGCCGTTCATCAGCAGCCAGCCGTGGCCGAACACCCGTTTGGGCAGGGGCAGATCCAAAGCCATCAGCATGGCGGGCCATAGAATGGTGTGGAAACGCAGGATCTCCTTGCCCACCATGTGCAGGTCGGCAGGCCAGAACTTGTCGTAGTCGTGATATTTTTCGTTACCGTAGCCCAGCGCGGAGATATAGTTGCTCAGGGCATCCACCCACACATACATGGTGTGCTTGGGGTCGAAGGGCACGGGGATGCCCCACTTCACGGAGGTGCGGGACACGCAGGTGTCCTGCAGGCCCTGCTTGATGAAGGCGATCATCTCGTTCTTGCGGCTCTCAGGCTGGATGAACTGGGGGTTCTCCTCGTAGAGCTTCAGCAGGCGGTCAGCATACTTGCTGGTCTTGAAGAAGTAGGCTTCCTCGTGTGCGTCGTACACTTCGCGGCCGCAGTCCGGGCACTTGCCGTCCACCAGCTGGCTGTCGGTCCAGAAGCTCTCGCAGGGCTTGCAGTAGTGGCCGATGTACTCGCCCTTGTAGATGTCGCCTTGCTCATACAGTTTGGTGAAAATTTTCTGGCAGGACTCCATATGGTAGTCGTCGGTGGTGCGGATGAAGCGGTCATAGCTCACATCCAGCAGCTTCCACAGATCCTTGACGGTGGCCACGATCTTGTCCACGTATTCCTTGGGGGTCACACCGGCGTCGGCGGCCTTGTCCTGAATCTTCTGGCCGTGCTCGTCGGTGCCGGTCAGGAACATCACGTCGTAGCCCTGCATCCGCTTAAAGCGTGCCAGTGCGTCGCAGGCGACAGTGGTATAGCTGTGGCCGATGTGCAGCTTGTCGCTGGGGTAGTAAATGGGAGTGGTAATGTAGAATGTCTTGTGCTCACTCATAGGTTGATACTCTTCCTTTCCTGATTGGTAGCGACGAAAAAAGCCCTCATCCTGCCGGACATTGCCGGACAAGGACGAGAGCCTGAAACTTTCGTGGTACCACCTTGCTTCGCTGCACCCTTGCAGGCACAGCCTTTTGCCGGACACAGAACCCGGCGCAGCGCAGTAACGGGCGCACCCGTCGCAGGCTCAATTTTCACCTGCGCAGCTCCGAGACCATCTTCGGCATCGCGCGGCCTGCCCGGTTCCATCCTTCGGGCTTTCTGTCAGGCGCAGACGATGCGTACTCTTCTCTTCACAGCCAATTTACATTGTTATGCCTATAATACGCAAAAACGGTGGGTTTGTCAACATTAAATCTCGTAATCCAGACAGAACCGTGCCTTGGTGTAGGGCCGTACCTTGCCGTCGGCCACAGCCACATGGGCGGGATGGACGGAGTAGCCCTTGAGGGCTTCGGCGCTTTCAAAGGTGGTGTCCAGCATCAGGTCGGCGGTGGAAGAGGGGAGACCGTGGATGTTGACATGCACTTCCACAAGGCCCGGGACCTTGCCTGCCAGACCTTCCAGCCCTTCCTTGATGCCTGCCTTGACGGCGGCTTTTTCGGCGTCGGACAGTTCGTCCTTCAGCTGCCAAAGGATCACATGCTTGACCATAATAAAATACCTCCTGCGTTTTTTCTCATTGTAGCAGGGTGAGAAAAAATCCGCAAGAGGAAAGCTGCAAAGTATTATTGGGGTGCGAACAGCAGCACCACCAGAAGTACGGCACAGAGCACCGAAAGCCCAATGCCTTCCAACCGGGTCTGCTTGATGTACTTTTCCGTTGGCTCGGTCTGCGTATACCGCCCACGGTCATGCAGGGCAATGGCATCCTCCGGCTGCAGCGCCATAAAAATGCCGAACCCGATGCCGAAAAGCGCGACCAAGATCGATAAGATGACTTCCATAGCAACCCCTCATTTTTTGTCGTCCCTGCTCAGGGCATAGCACAGATACGAGATCAGCAGGGCAGCGCACAACACGAGCGCCGCCACCATCAAAATAGAGTGCAGTGGCTCGACCTTTGGCAGAAAAATGTTGACCAGTAAGAACGCGCCGCCGATGGTCGAAGCAATGCCGTAAAATTTGCGGAAGTGCTTCTTTTCGTCCTCGGTGCTCCAACCGGTGCCAGTGCCATTGTACAGGTCCCGGATGCCGCGGTATAAAAACAGCACACCCAGCGCGGCGTTCAGCCAATCCCAGTCCGAAAGATTCAAATTCATAGTGGCCCCTTTCCGGCTGTCAATCCGCACTATGGTTCCAGCTTTCGTAAGCGACAAGATAAAGAAGGTCTCCCACGATGGCGATGCCGAAGAGGATACGGTAGATCAGCGATGTAACAGGTGTGAAGGCTAAGATCAGAAAGGCGATGCTGTTGAGCATGTAAAACACGCCGTTCTTTTTCTGCCAGAAGGCGCGGTACTCCGGGTCGCGGTGATACTGGTTGAACGGCAGATCGAGGAACGGGTCTTTGCCTTGAAGATCCCGAATGCCGGAGATGAACCAGATAACGGTCAGCACAAGGTTGAACAGAGTGGAAAACGAAATGAACGACTCCATGAAATGCACCTCCCATCTTTTTCCACAGTATACCACAGAAAAGTGCAAAAACAAAGGACGGTATTCAACCGCGCAGCGTAAAATTTGCACAAATCGGGCATCAACTGTTGGTTTAAAAAGCACAAAATAAAACCAGCCGGACGAGGCGGTTGCAAGCCTTCGTCCGGCTGGATACTTACTTCTTCGGAGTCATAAGCCTCTTCTCCTTGGGGTTCCTCATTTTCGGAGTAAACGTTTCATAGGGTGACTCTCCTTAGAAACTACTGGAAACTGAGAATCTATTTCAAGGGGACTGATTACTTAGTACATTGGATTGACCCTTCTCTTAACTGATGGAGTGCGGCACCGAGATTCTAAAGATGAATTTCATATTACCACATTCTTTCGAGTTAGATTCGCCAGGGGCAAACTACTTAGTACATTGGTAGAACTCCTTTTTTGCTATTCAAATAATGTTCTCCGTACAAAAGATACCTTCATAGGAATCATCTCCGGCGGATCTATTTGAATCGCTGGGGGTTAAATTTATCGACAGGTTGTCATGTAATCGCATTTTTGATGCTCAAGACTGGCTCATTTTTGTTGTGTTTTTATACGGGGGAAACATCCCGTCTGTGGTGAGCCTCTATTTTGCTTCTCAGCGAATCCCGACAGCCTGTCCAAACTGTGCGGGTTCCATATCGACCATCGGTCTCGCTCCTTTCTGCTTCAAGTCAGCGGGATTAGCTCTCTCTTGAGCTTCTGCTGTACTTCTCTGGTTTCTGGCTTTATTATACATATTCCTGATCGATTTGTCTATTCGCAGAGTGCACAAGGATAGAAACATAAAATTGTGCAGTTCTTGAAAAACAGCAGATGGAACGTGCAAAATGCCGCTTTCTGTGCGATGTGTCCGGACGATCGGACCCTTTGGAGAGGAACTCTGTGCCCTGCAGGGAGGGCTGCCGAGAGGGTCAACAGCAAAGCTGCCCAGAAGTTCCGGGCCGTTTGTGGAGGATTTTGCGCAAAACGGGAGAAAGTGTCCACAGGGTATTATGCGTCAGATCGATTTGTGCTAAAATAGCGCCAATGAATGGTAGTCGCCGCCGCTCCGCGAGATGAAAGTTTCGCGGGGCGGCTTTTTGCGGCAAAAATTTAGACACAAAAGAAACGGAGAATCAAAATGCCTAAAACTTTACCGGAACGTATCTTCTTTACCATTGTCATGGCCGCAATCATGGTCTATGGCATGATCGTTTACAATGTGGCGCTGAACACAGGCGGTGTCACCAATGCCACCTTTGTTATGGCTCTGCACGAGATGCCGATCATGGTTCCCATTGCCTGCGTGCTGGAATTTTTCGTGGTGGAGAAACTGGCCACCGGATTGGCGTTTATGTTCATGCGGCCCACAGATCGTCCGCAGTTCATCACCTATGCCATCTCGCTGATGATCGTGTGCATCATGTGCCCGGTGATGAGCCTGATCGCAACGGTGCTGTTTAAAGAACCCGGCTTTGGCACTTGGGTGCATACGTGGGGCTGCAATATGCCCATGGCCCTGTGCTGGCAGCTGCTGTACTGCGGGCCGCTTGCCCGTGCCATCTTCCGGCTGGTGTTCCGCCGCGGTGCAAAACAGGCGGACTGACAAATTTTAGATATGCAGTTATAATAAATATGTATAGGAGCGGGTGTAATACCAGACGAGACACCTATACGAATTTTATATATCGGGCATATAAAGTATGTACAATGGGGCATTTTTGATGGAAATATTTCCCGGAATGCCCTGAAAAAGCCATTGAAACCTAAGAATTGGCTAAGAAATTTGTGGAAAAAGTACATGCGAAGAGTGTTTTGTTGGACAAGATGCACAACTTTTTTAATATATCAATGCAGTAGAATCACCTAAAATGTAGAATGTGCACAAAGCCACTTGCCAATTTTCGTCAATCGTACTATCATACACAACGAAAAAAGACGAAGTGACCCGTGCAGGAGGGAGGGTGTGACCGGACAGAGCCGAACACCTTCCTTACTTTTTTCACAAAGCTGCGCCTTTCTTCGAGCGATAAGAAGGACGCTGTGCCGCACACCGGCATGGCACCTTGCCCCCCAAAAATCCCATTCTTCAGGAAGGAGGAAAAATAAATTGAGCAATCTGACCAAAGCCCTGATGGAAGAACTGACTGTCGAGTACGTCAAGGTCGGCCCGCTGCAGATCCCGGAATCCGTGGTCATCAGCTGGGTGATCATGCTGATCGTCGTCATCGGCTCGATCCTGCTTACCCGGAACCTGAAGGTGGACCATATCAGCAAGCGTCAGGCTGTGCTGGAAATGGCCTACACTGCAGGCAACGATTTCTTTGTAGGTCTGCTGGGCGAAAAAAATAAGTGCTATGTGCCGTATCTGATGACCGTAGCCATCTACATCGCCTTCTCGAACCTGATCGGTGTGTTCGGTGTCAAGCCCCCCACGAAGGATCTGGACGTGACCGCAGCGCTGGCGCTGATGAGCATTGTGCTGATCGAGGGTGCCGGCATCCGTGCACGCGGCGGCGTTGGCTTTCTCAAGAGCCTTGCCGCTCCCACCCCGGTCATGACCCCCATGAACATCCTCGAGATCGCCATCCGCCCCACCAGCCTGTGCATGCGACTGTTCGGCAATGTGCTGGGCGCATTCGTTATCATGGAGCTGATCAAGCTCGTGGTGCCTGTGTTCGTCCCGGCGGTGTTCAGCCTGTACTTTGACCTGTTCGATGGTCTGATCCAGACCTACGTGTTCGTGTTCCTGACTTCGCTGTTCATGAAAGAGACCATCGGCGATGAAGAGGAATAAACCAAAACTTTTACTTATTTCAAATGAAAAAGGAGATTTAACTATGAGCGGATTGGTTGCTCTGGGTGCTGGTATTGCAGCACTGACCGGCATTGGCGGTGGTATTGGTATTGGTATTGCAACTGGCAAGGCAGCTGAGGCTATCAGCCGTCAGCCGGAAGCTTCCAGCAAGATCCAGACGAACCTGCTGCTGGGCGCTGCTCTGGCAGAAGGTACTGCAATTTTCGGCTTCGTCGTTGCACTGCTGATCATCCTGTTCCTGGGTCAGTAACGGAGGCGCGTACGAATGCTGAAGTTGGATATGAACCTGCTGTGGACCGTTGTGAACGTCCTCATCATGTATGTGCTGCTGCGTAAGTTCCTGTTCAAGCCTGTTCAGGATGTGATCGCAAAGCGCCAGCAGATGGTGGATGCAAGCATGGCTGATGCGCAGGAAGCAAAGAACAAGGCACAGGCTGCCTTGAATGCAGCAGAAGACAAGCTGCACAATGTGGATGTGGAAGCTGCTGCCCGCCGCGAGGCAAGTGAGCAGCTGGCTGAGAAACAGAAAGAACAGCTGCTGGCCGACGCACAGCGTCAGGCCGATGCCATCGTGGCCGAGGGCAAGGCAGCTGCAGAGGCAGAGCGTGCCAGCAAGCTGCGTCAGGCCGATGCTCAGATCGCTGACCTGACCCGTACCGTGTGCGCCAAGGTGCTGGAACGCAACCTGACGCAGCAGGACGATGCCCGTTTGCTGGACGACCTGCTGCAGAAAGCGGGGGACAGCGATGGCAAGCGCAGCTGAGACCTTGAAAGCATATCTGCACTGCGCCCGCACTCCCTCTGAGGAGGCGCTGCAGCGCATCCGCACCCAGCTCAAAAAGCAGTACGGCGCTGAGGTGGTGATCACCGTCAGCGTGGAGCCGGAGCTGATCTCCGGCTATGTGCTGCAGGTGGGCGACCAGGTGATCGACAACTCCGCAAAGCATATGCTGGAGAACATCACCGCAGGCACCCCCGATCTTGCCACCATGCAGACCCGCGCAGAGGACTACAAGCCCGCTGCCGAGGCTTCTGAGGGCGGTACGGTCATTTCCGCCGCCGACGGCGTTGTGGATGTCAAGGGCATGGACAAGGCCGTTTACGGCGAGATCGTTACCTTTGACACCGGTGCAAAGGGCATGGTGGAAAGTGTGGAACCCGATCATCTGGGTGTCATGCTGTTCGACGATATCGAGAAGGTGGGCGTGGGTACTCTGGTGACCCGCAGCGGCAAGCGTGCCGGCATCCCGGTGGGCGATGCCTTTCTGGGCCGTGTCATCAGCCCGCTGGGCGAGCCTATCGACGGAAAAGGCCCCATTGAAGCTGTGGGCTACAACCCCATCGAAAAGCAGGCTCCCGGCATTCTGGAGCGTCAGAGCGTGGATACTCCGCTCCACACCGGCATCCTCGCCATCGATTCCATGTTCCCCATCGGCCGCGGTCAGCGTGAGCTGATCATCGGCGACCGCCAGACCGGCAAGACCTCCATTGCCACCGATGCCATCCTGAACCAGAAGGACACCGGCGTGCTGTGCATCTATGTGGCCATCGGCCAGAAGGCTTCTTCCATCGCCCGCGTGGCAGGCGACCTGCAGAAGCACGGTGCCATGAGCTACACCACCATCGTGGCGGCTACCGCGTCCGACTCGGCACCGCTGCAGTACATCGCCCCTTATGCCGGCACTGCGCTGGCCGAGTACTTCATGGGCAAGGGCAAGAGCGTGCTGATCGTGTACGACGATCTGTCCAAGCATGCGGTGGCCTACCGTGCCATCTCGCTGCTGCTGCGCCGTTCTTCCCTTATTCCAGCTTTACTTTATCCAGTTCCCAGTACCATGCGTTGTTGATTTTTCTTGCCCGGATACCCAGCTCTTTCTTTGCATTTTCCAGTGTTCGTTTAGAAATTCCCAGTTCATCTGCCCGGTCAAATATCTCATTGCTTAAAACCGCACTATGTGTTTCCGCAAGTTCACGTAACATCTGCTTTGCCAGCTCCATTTTATTTGCCTTTGGTGCAATGCCGCCAAGCACCTCATCCACCGTAATCTCATAATCTCCAATCCACTGAAAGCCTTCCTCTGATAAGGCAAATGCTTTTGGATGTCCAAATGCTGCAAGGTTATTTTTTATCTATAACCTTTGCATTTTCGGAGGGGTATCCGGTGCAGGAATTTTCACTGCGCAGTATTTCGGACAGGGCAACGATGAGGGTGTGCGAAACACCTTCCGCTTCAAGCTCTGGATCGGCGTGATCCTGACGGCAGCGGCAATCACTATTTTCCTTGGTGCGCACGAGCCTCTGATTCGTCTCTACCTGACAGGCGATCAGGGAAGCCAGGACATGAATGCGACATTAGCTTATGGCATTTCTTATATGAAGGTCATGCTGGTAGGTCTGCCGCCGTTCCTGTTTGTGCAGCTTTATGCCAGCACGCTGCGCGAATGCGGCGAGACGATGCTTCCGATGAAGGCCGGTATCACAGCCGTATTTGTCAATCTGATTTTTAATTATATTTTAATCTACGGAAAATTCGGTGCACCGCAGCTCGGCGTTGTCGGCGCGGCAGCCGCAACGGTGCTGTCCCGTTACGTGGAGATGGCGATTGTGCTGATCCGCACGCATGGAAACAAAGAAAAATATCGTTTTACGAAGCATCTGTACCGCACGATCCGTGTTCCGGCGGCTTTGACGAAACAGATCCTCATCAAAGGAACACCGCTGATGCTGAACGAAACGTTCTGGGCCGGCGGCGTTGCGATCCTGATGCAGTGTTACTCCGTGCGTGGACTGAATGTCGTAGCCGCGATGAATATCTCTAACACGATCTCGAACCTGTTCAACGTCGTTTTCATCGCACTCGGCGATTCCGTTGCCATCATCGTCGGACAGCTCCTCGGAGCCGGAAGGATGGAAGAGGCAAAGGATACCGATACGAAGCTGATCACGTTTTCTGTATTACTCTGTATTGTGATCGGCGCGCTGATGGCGCTCGTGGCTCCGCTCTTCCCACGCCTCTACAACACGACGGACGAAGTACGCCACATGGCGGCAATCTTCATCGTGGAAGTGGCCATGTTCATGCCGGTCAATGCATTCCTGCATGCAAGCTACTTTACCCTGCGCCCCGG
>ENA-UEPH01002811-UEPH01002811.1-human-gut-metagenome-genome-assembly--contig:-NODE-2811-length-11634-cov-12.941940_pt1 | contig 11634 bp, 9 predicted proteins | sample MGYA00242891_ERZ507898 | MGnify/ENA primary metagenome ERZ507898 (study PRJEB26167, sample SAMN06115411) | human gut metagenome | host: Homo sapiens | place: China:Guizhou | collected 2014-10-15... | reverse complement strand
ACGACGCGCCACATGGTCCAGCACGTCGTCACCGAATACGGCGTGGCGCACCTGCGGGGCCGCAACCTCGCCGAACGGGCCCGGGCGCTGATCGCCGTGGCGCATCCCGCGGTCCGCGAGGAGCTGGAACGCGCCGCTGCGGAACGCTTCGGCTACTCGTTCCTGCGGATGAAACCATAATCCCGTCCCGGCCCCGCGAGGCCGGGCTTTTTATAAAGAATATGTACAGGAAATACCTCTTTTTCGACCTCGACGGAACGCTGACCGACCCCATGCAGGGAATCACCCGCTCGGTGCAGTACGCCCTGCGCCATTTCGGCATCGACGAACCCGACCTGCGGAAACTCTGCCCCTTCATCGGGCCGCCGCTCGCCGATTCGTTCCGGGAACGCTACGGCATGAGCGACGCCGAAGCGGCCGAAGCCGTCGCCAAATACCGCGAATACTACGCCCCGAAGGGCATCTTCGAAAACGACATCTACCCGGGCATTCCCGAACTGCTGGCCGCGACGGCCGCCGCGGGATGCGTGAACGTGATGGCGACCTCGAAACCCACGCCGTTCGCCGAACGGATCGCCGAACACTTCGGCTTCGCCCGGTATTTCCGCCTCGTCAGCGGCAGCACGCTCGACGGCACGCGCACGACCAAGTCCGACGTGATCCGCCACGCCCTCGGCACGCTGGGGATCGCCCCGCAGGAGGCCGTGATGATCGGCGACCGCCGCTACGACATCGAAGGAGCCGCCGAAACGGGCCTCGCCTCGATCGCCGTCGGATGGGGATACGCCGCGCCGGGCGAACTGGAAGCAGCCCGCCCCGACCGCTTCGCCCCCGACATCGAAACGCTCCGACGGCTGTTGATCGGACAACCCTCCGGAGCCGTTTACGATTCGTAAGCCCCCTCTTATCGGGGAGGGGTAACATTTTATTGATTTTCGATAAAAATAAATTGTTTTTCAAAAATTAATCCCTATATTTGCCCCCGCATGCGTAACGAACCGTTACCCGGCAACCCTCACCCGATGCGGACGGATTATGATCAAACTGGAAAACATCAACAAAACCTATAACAACGGTTCGCCGCTTCACGTGCTGAAGGGCATCGACCTCGAAGTCGGAAAAGGCGAACTGGTGTCGATCATGGGAGCCTCGGGTTCGGGCAAATCGACCCTGCTGAACATCCTCGGCATCCTCGACGACTACGACAGCGGCAGCTACTACCTCGCGGGCCGTCTCATCCGGAATCTCAACGAGACGCAGGCCGCCGCCGCGCGCAACCGGATGATCGGCTATATCTTCCAGTCGTTCAACCTCATCAACTACAAGAACGCCGTCGAAAACGTCGCCCTGCCGCTCTACTATCAGGGCGTCGCGCGCCGCAGACGCAACGCCCTGGCGCTGGAATACCTCGACATGCTGGGGCTACGGGACTGGGCCTCGCACATGCCCAACGAGATGTCGGGCGGCCAGAAGCAGCGCGTGGCGATCGCCCGGGCGCTGATCAACCGGCCCGAAATCATCCTCGCCGACGAGCCCACGGGCGCGCTGGACAGCGCCACTTCGCAGGAGGTGATGGACCTCCTGCGCCGGGTCAACACCGACCTGGGCATGACCATCATCTGCGTCACCCACGAACAGTCGATCGCCGACCAGACCGACAAGATCATCCGTCTCAGGGACGGCGTCATCAGCAGCATCGACCAAACGGGCCTCGGAAAACGATGAGGGAACTGCTGCTGGAGATATGGACCTCGGTGCGGCGCAACAAGCTGCGCACGTTCCTCACGGGCTTCTCGGTCGCGTGGGGCATCTTCATGCTCGTCATTCTGCTGGGCTCGGGCAACGGGCTGCAAAACGGCGTGCTGGCCAACTTCAACGACTACGCCACCAACTCCATCGACCTCTACGGCGGCCGGACCTCCGTGCCGTGGATGGGCTACGAGAAGGGACGCCGCATCCGGATGCGGAACAGCGACCTGGAGATTCTCGAACGGGAGTTCCCCGAGGTCGAGGAGGTCTCGGCCAACAAATGGCTCGACGGCAAGAAAGCCACCTACGGACACGAGTTCACCCAGGTCTGGCTGCGGGGATCGCTCCCGAAGGTGCAGCAGATGGAGGGCATCAAGCTCTCGGCCGGACGCTACATCAACGACGCCGACGTGAAGAACTACCGCAAAGTCATCGTCATCGACGAACCGATGCGCCGCATCCTCTTCAAGGGCGCCGACCCGTTGGGCCGGCAGATCAAGGTCGGGGGCCTCGTCTTCACGGTTATCGGCGTCATGCAGGGCGACGCCCAGCGCAACAGCTCCTCGTGCACGATCCCCCTCACGACCGGACAGCTGATCTACTCGGCCAACGACCCCGAGGTCAACAACGTCATCCTCACGCTGCGGGGCATCGACACCGACGAACAGATGGAGGATTTCGAGAAGCGCCTCATCCGCCGCCTCTCCGTCGAACAGCACTTCGCCCCGGACGACCGCAGCGCCATCTGGATCAACAACACGATGGAGATGTACAAGAACATGATGGTCGTCTTCGGGGGCATCCACCTCTTCGTCTGGATCATCGGTCTGGGGACCCTGCTGGCGGGGATCGTCGGCGTGAGCAACATCATGCTCGTCACCGTCACCGAACGCACCGCCGAATTCGGCATCCGCAAGGCCCTCGGGGCGCGGCCGTCGTCGATCATCCGCCTGATCCTCACCGAATCGGTCCTGATCACCGCGGCGTTCGGCTACCTGGGGATGGTGCTGGGCGTGGCCGTGATGGAGACGGTCGGTTATCTGCTCGACCGGATGCAGCAGCAGGCCGGGAGCGGCATGAACTCGGTGTTCCTCGACCCGACGCTCGACTTGGGCGTGGCCGTGAGCGCCACGGTGGTGCTGGTCGCCGCGGGACTCGTCGCCGGATACATCCCCGCCTACCGCGCGGCGCAGCTGAAAACGATCGACGCATTGAGATATAACAAATAAAGCAAAAACACACTTCGATGTACCAGTCGCTTACGACCGCTGTCCTTGCCGCCTGCGGCGTCATTTACAAATCTGACCCCACCCCGACCCACCCTCAGGGAGGGAGACGGCGTACGCTCCCGACGGTCGGTGCAAGGGTGCATAAAATATAACCACATAACAAATCGCCCGAACCATGTCCTTTTTCGACACAGACCGCTGGAACGAAATCTGGCAGACCATCGCCCGGAACCGCAAGCGCAGTATCATGACCGCGCTGGGGGTCTTCTGGGGCATCTTCATGCTGACGGTGATGCTGGGTGCGGGCATGGGGCTGGGGCGTCTGTTCCGGGCGCAGCTGGGCGACATGTCAACCAACACGCTGCTCATGCAGCCCCAGCAGACCGGCATCCCCTACAAGGGCATGCCCAAGAACCGCTGGTGGTGGATGAACAACGAAGACGTGGAGACGGTGAAGCGGCTCCCCGAGGTGCAGTACGCCTCGGCGGTGCTCTGGGGCCGCGAGGTCCACGCCAGCCACCGGGAGCACAAGGGCGACTACACGCTGATGGGCTACACGCCCGACTACCAGAAGATCAACCCGCAGAAAATCCTCTACGGACGCTTCATCAACGAGGTGGACATGGTGCAGAAGCGCAAATCGTGCGTCATCGGCACCCAGGTCTGGAAGGACCTGTTCCCCGGCGGGCAGGACCCCACGGGCAAGATCATCAAGCTGAGCGACACCCACTTCCGGGTGGTCGGCGTACTGCGCAAGCAGAGCACCGCCATGTCATTCAGCGATGTCGAGCGCACGATCGTCGTGCCCGTATCGCTCGCCCAGCAGATGTTCGGGCGCGGCAACGGCATCGACATGCTCGCCGTGGCGGGACACGAAGAGACGCCGAGCCAAGAGGTTGACAAGGCGTGCCGCGAAGCGGTCTTCGCCCGCCACATCATCTCGCCCGAGGACGAAAAGGCCGTCTGGTCGATGGCCACGGCCGAGATCTTCGAGAAGGTGATGGGGCTCTTCCGCGGCATCGCGCTGCTGACGTGGATCGTGGGCCTCGGAACGCTGCTGGCGGGCATCGTCGGCGTGAGCAACATCATGCTGGTGCTCGTCAAGGAGCGCACGCAGGAGATCGGCATCCGCCGCGCGCTGGGCGCCCCGCCCCGGACCATCATCGGGCAGATACTCTCGGAGAGTTTCGTGCTCACCTTCATCGCGGGAGTGCTGGGGCTCACGGCGGCCGTGGGGGTGCTCTCGGCGGCAGACTCGATCTATTACCAGGTCGTCACCGTGGCGCAGGACGGATTCGAAATCTCGTGGATGATCTCGTTCGGCACGGGCATCCTCGCCCTGGCGATCCTCGTGGCGGGGAGCCTGCTGGCGGGCGTCATCCCCGCGACCCGCGCCCTGAAGATCAAGGCCGTGGACGCCATCAGGGAGGAATAAACCTCCAATGAAGAATTAAAAATGAAAAATTAAAAATGATAGCCCTATGAAAAAATTCCTTAAGATTTTCGCAGCCGTCGTTTTCGCAGCGCTTTTACTGGGAACCTTCTGGTTCCTGTGGCAGAAAACCCGTCCGGCGAAGGTCGTCTACACGATCGTGGAGCCCGTGCCGGACACGCTCAAACAGTTCGTGGTGGCCACGGGCAAGGTCGAACCGCGCGACGAGGTGCTGATCAAGCCCCAGATCTCGGGCATCATCTCCAACGTCCGCAAGGAGGCCGGACAGTCGGTGAGCAAGGGCGAAGTGATCGCCACGGTAAAGGTCGTACCCGAAATGGGCCAGCTGTCGAGCGCCGAATCGCGCGTCTCGGTGGCCGAAATCTCGCTGGCGCAGACCCGCCGCGAACACGACCGCACGACGGCCCTGCACGCGAAAGGCGTCGTCTCGGACGAGGAGGCCGAGCAGAGCCGCACCGCCCTCGCCAAGGCCGAAGAGGAGCTGCAAAACGCCAGGGAGAACCTCGAAATCGTGAAGAACGGCATATCGAGACGTTTCAAGGAGCTGAGCAACACGCAGATACGTTCAACGATCGACGGTATGATCCTCGACGTGCCGATCAAGGTCGGCAACTCGGTGATTCAGGCCAACACGTTCAACGACGGCACGACGATCGCCACGGTGGCCGACATGTCGAACATGCTCTTCCGGGGCAACGTCGATGAGACGGACGTGGGCAAGCTCCGGGAAGGCATGCCCGTGAAACTCACCATCGGCGCATTGCAGAACGTCGAGCTGGACGCCCTGCTGGAATACGTCTCGCCGAAGGCCACCGAGGACAACGGCGTGGTGCTCTTCGAGGTCAAGGCGGCCGTGACGGTCCCGGACGAGGTTTTCGTGCGGGCGGGTTACAGCGCCAACGCCAGCGTGATGATCGAGAGCCGCGAAGGGGTGCTGACCCTCCCGGAGAGCACCGTGGAGTTCGAGGAGGGCAAGAGCTACGTCTACGTGCTGACCAGCGCCGAGGGGGCCGAGGAGCAGACTTTCGACAAACGCGAGGTGCAGCTGGGCCTTTCGGACGGCATAAACATCGAGATCAAGGAGGGCGTGACCGCCGGGGAGAAGATCCGCGGCGCCAAGGAGGACAAAAAGAAAAAGTAACCGCAAAAACACCGCATGATGAAAACCGGCATCTTATTCGCGGCCCTGTTCGCCGCCGTGGCGGCCTGTGCACAGGATGCGGCTCCGGAGGGCTCCGGGCAGTCGCCCGCGGCAAACGCCCCCTGGACGCTCGACGACTGCATCGGCTTCGCCCAACGCAACAACATCGACGTGCAGCGGCGCACGTTGCAGGTCGAGAAGAGCGACGTGGATCTCTCGACGGCGAAATACAGCCGCCTGCCCGACCTGAACGCTTCGGTCGGCGCCGACGCCTCGTTCGGCCGCGTGCTGTCGAGCGACAACACCTATCAGACGAAGAACCAGACCTCGGGGTCGCTCAACGTCTCGGCCTCCATGCCCCTGTTTCAGGGCATGCGCATCAACCACCGGATCAAAGCCGGGAAACTGGACCTCGCGGCCGCCGTGCAGGACATGGAGCGCGCCCGCGAGGATGTGGCGATCAACGTCATGACGCTCTATCTGGAGGTGCTCTACAACAAGGAGATGGTCGGCGTGGCCGAACGCCAGCTGACGCTGAGCGAGCAGCAGGCCGGGCGGAGCCGGGCGCTGGCCGCCGCGGGCAAACAGCCCGAATCGGCCGTCTACGAGAGCGACGCCCTCGCGGCCGGCAGCCGCATGACCCTCACGCAGGCCCGCAACGACCTGCAACTGGCGCTGCTCGACCTGAGCCAGGCCCTCAACCGCGAGAGCGCCGCCGGCTTCGACATCGTCGCCCCAGCGCTCGACAGCATGGACCTCGCCGCACTCCACCGCCTCGGTTCGGCCGACAAGGTCTACGCCTATGCCGCCGAAAACCGTCCGCACATCCGGGCCGAACGACTGCGGCTCGAAAGTTCGGAGCACGCGGTGGCGGTCGCCCGCTCGGCGCTCTACCCTTCGCTGTCGCTCTCGGGTGGATACGGCACGGGGGTTTACAGCGCCGACAAGGACAAGTTCTGGGCCCAGGTGCGCCACAACAGCCGCGAATACGTGGGGCTCTCGCTCAACGTTCCGATCTTCAACCGCCGGGCCGCGCGCAACGACATCCGCACGGCGCAGATCGCCGTACGCAGCCAGCGGCTGGCCGTCACCGAGGCCGAACGCGAGCTGCGCAAACTGATCGAACAGGCGTGGTACAACGCCGACGCCTCCTACGCCAAATACCGCTCGGCCGAAGCCGCCGCGGCATCGGCCCGGGTCGCCTTCGCCTACGAGGAGCGGAAAGCCGAAGCGGGCCGCTCGACCGTGTTCGACTTCAACGACGCCAAAACGCGCATGGAGAAGGCCGAAGCCGAGGCCGTGCAGGCCAAATACGAATTCGTATTCCGTTCGAAAATACTCGATTTCTACCGCGGGAAACCGCTGACGCTCTGAAAAAGCCCGCCCGCAATAAACAATTCGAAACAAATAGAGCGACCCGAAAAGGTCGCCCTATTGCCATCCGAAACATCAGTCCCAACAAAATCCCGGACGGCTTCCGGTAGTGAGTCCCGGACTTCCTCCGGCAGGAAAGTCCTTCGTGCGTCACTGAAATCTGTGTTTATCCCAGCGATACAAAGGTAGAACAAATTATTCGCCCCCACAAGCGACTGGGCGTTTCTGTATTCACGCCCGGCCGAATTGTTGCAATATAACACACGAAACGATGCCTCCGGCCGTATTCGGACTGCTTTTCGTCCGGCAAAAAGGCGGCAATCCCGAAAATTTGCCCTACTTTTGCAGCGTTTTCAATGACAACAGGATGGAATGGCTTAAAGAATTGCTCGTCGAGCACTCGGCACTGCAAGCCGTCGTGGTGATCTCGCTCATCTCGACGATCGGCATCGGACTGGGCAAGATCCGCTTCTTCGGAATCTCGCTCGGCACGGCTTTCATCTTCTTCGTGGGGATCATGGCCGGACACTTCGGGCTGTCGCTCGACCCGGCGATGCTGACCTACGCCGAAAGTTTCGGACTGGTGATCTTCGTCTACGCCCTCGGTCTGCAAGTGGGACCGGGCTTTTTCAGCTCGATGCGCGTCGATGGGCTGCGGCTGATGTCGCCGGCCATCGCCGTCGTACTGCTCGGCACGGCGCTGGCCGTGGGGCTGAGCTACGCCTTCAAGATCCCGATGTCCGACATGTCGGGCATCCTCTGCGGCGCGACGACCAACACCCCGGCGCTGGGTGCCGCACAGCAGGCCCTGCAACAGATGGGGATGGACACCAACGGCGCCGCGCTGAGCTGCGCCGTGGCCTACCCGCTGGGGGTCGTGGGCGTCATTCTGGCCATGATTTTCCTGCGCAAACTCTTCGTGCGCCCCGCAGACATGCCGGGCCCCGACGCCGAACACCACAAGAACGTCTTCATCGCCAGCTACCGCCTGACCAATCCCGCCGTCTTCGGCAAAAGCGTGCACGAAATCGCGGTCCACAGCCACCACCACTTCGTCATCTCGCGCCTGTGGCGCGACGGGCGGGTGTCGATCCCCACGTCGGACATGACGCTCGACGCGGGCGACGTGATCCTCGTGATCACCACCCCCGGCGACGCCGACGCCCTGCGGCTGATCTTCGGCGAGCAGGAACAGAAGGACTGGAACAAGGAGAACATCGACTGGAACGCCGTGGACCGCCAGCTGATCTCGCAGCGCATTCTGGTGACACGCCCCGAGATCAACGGCAAGAAGCTCTCGCAGCTGCGCCTGCGGAACAACTACGGCATCAACATCAGCCGCGTCTACCGTTCGGGCGTGCAGCTGCTGGCGACCCCCGACCTGCGGCTCCAGATGGGCGACCGCCTGACGGTGGTGGGCGAAGCGCAGGCGATCCGCAATGTCGAGAAGATCCTCGGCAACGCCGTGAAGAGCCTCAACGAACCCAATCTCGTGGCGGTCTTCATCGGTCTGATCCTCGGTCTGACGCTCGGAAGCATCCCCATAGCCATCCCCGGCATCTCGATCCCCGTGAAACTGGGTCTCGCCGGCGGCCCGATCATCGTCGGCATCCTCATCGGCACGTTCGGACCCCGACTCCACATGATCACCTACACCACGCAGAGCGCCAACCTGATGCTCCGCGCCCTGGGGCTCTCGATGTACCTCGCCTGCCTCGGGCTCGACGCCGGAACGCACTTCTTCGAAACCGTCATGCGGCCCGAAGGGGCGCTGTGGATCGCCGTCGGATTCGTGCTGACCTTCGTCCCGGTGGTGCTGGTCGGGCTGTTCGCCCTCCGGGCGCTGAAGGTCGATTTCGGCTCGGTGTCGGGACTGCTGTGCGGCAGCATGGCCAACCCAATGGCCCTGAACTATGCCAACGACACCATCGAAGGCGACAACCCCTCGGTCTCCTACGCCACGGTCTACCCCGTCTGCATGTTCCTGCGCGTGATCATCATTCAGGTGATGCTGATGCTGGTGCTTTAGCCTCCGGCGAAGTGCCCTGCGGCGCGGGCGGCGTGTTTTGCGATGCAGGCGGCACACCGCCCTGCGGCGCCGGAGCGCGCAGCGAAACGACATCCGCACCCGAGGGGTTCTGAAAGACCCGCAGCCCGAATTCCGGAATCACGGCCAGCACATGGTCGAAAACATCCGACTGTATTCTCTCGTAATCCACCCAGACGACCGTATCGGTAAAGAAATAGAGCTGCATCGGAAGCCCCGTTTCCGTCGGTTGCAGCTGGCGCACCATCAGCGTCATCGACTTGTTCACCGGCACCTCGTTTTGCAGGTAGCGCACCAGATAGGCCCGGAAAACCCCGAGGTTGGTCTGATGCAGGCCGTTGACCCGCCGTTCGGCAGCCCCGATGCCGTGCGCGGCGTTGTAGGCTTCGATCCGCCGCTCGGTCTCCTCGACATAGTCCTTGATGAGGTCGATGGTGCGGTAATGGTCCAGCATCTCGGGGGTGCAGAAACGCACGCTGGTCATGTCGATCGACACCGAGCGCATCACGCGCCGCCCGCCCGAAAGCTGCATGGCATGCCAATTCGTAAAGGAATCGGTCGTCAGCAGATAAGGCGGCAGCATGACGAGCGTGTTGTCCCAGTTGCGGATTTTGACCGTCGTCAACGACACCTCCTCGACGTTTCCGTCGGCGCCGTACTTCGGGACCGAGATCCAGTCCCCGACTTTGAGCATGTCGTTGGCCGATAGCTGGATGCCCGACACGAATCCGAGGATACTGTCGCGGAAAATCAGCATCAGTACGGCCGCCGAGGCCCCCAGCCCCGTGAGCAGGATGGTCGGCGATTTGTCGAGCAGGATCGAGACGATCAGGATAGCGCAGATCAGCGCCGCAATGCCCTGCGCCGTCTGCCGCAGACCCTTGATGGGTTTGTTCTGCCACGCCGGGCGCGACGCGGCGATATGGAAAGCGGCGTAAAGCAGGGCGCTGACGAAGCTGAAGACCGTGACGACGATATAGACCTGCATGAGCCGCATCACGATGACGCGGCCGGAAGATTTCTCCTCGAAGACGACCGGCAGCACCACCGCCAGCAGGATAGCGCTCAGAATGTGACACATGCGATTGAGAACCGGAACGCTGAAAAGCGTGTCGTCCCACTTGGCCCGGGTGCGCGTAACGAGTTTGCGCACTCCGCGCACGATCCCCAGCCGCAGCAGCAGATCGAAAAGCACGGCGGCCAGCACGACCAGCGCGAAAGCCACCCAGCGGTCCCAGCCGTCATCGGCGGCCGAGGTCGCGCCCAGCCACTCCAAAAGAGAATCGGTCCAGCGTTTCAGATGAGTTTGCATACTCCCGCCACGACGCAATTTCCGCGCCACGGGCGCAGGCGCAAGAGGCCCTTCTATCCGAGCACCAGCTTCACTTCGCCTTCGAAATTGGGCGTGAAGATCCCTTCGCCCAGATTCTCACGAATCTCCTGCGGAGACCAGAAGCGTCCGCCGTCGAGTTCGCCGCTCGGACGGACCGGACCGTCACAGACCGCCCGGAAGACATGGACCAACTCGCGCTCGCGCTCCGAACGGAACTCGTAGACGGCGACCGCCTCGGGCGTGAACTCCGTGATGCCCAGCTCCTCGCGGACCTCGCGCCGCAGGGCTTCGGCGATCGTCTCGCCGTAGTCCACATGCCCGCCCACGGCCGTATCCCACCGCCCGGGCTGGATGTCCTTCCAAAGGGGACGCTTCTGCAAGTAAAGCTCCCCGCGCGAATTGAAGACGTGGAGGTGCACCACCGGGTGCAGCAGCATCGAACCGCCGTGGCACTCGCCGCGCGTGGCCCGGCCGACGACCTTTCCGGCGGAATCGACCACGGGAAAGACCTCTTCGCTGTTATCGCAGTTCATGGCGGGGATATTTACGGATGTAGACCATGACGGCCGCCATGCCCAGCAACACGAAAGCCGCGCCGGGCAGCGCCGTATATTCATAGCCGAGTCCGCGGCCGATCGGCAGGCCGCCGACGTAGGCTCCCAGGGCGTTGCCCAGGTTGAAAGCCACCTGCACGAGGGCCGCGCCGAGCATCTCGCCGCCGCGCGAATTTTCGAGGATCAGCAGCTGCTGGGGCGACGAGACGCAGAAGAGGCAGGCCGTCGTCAGACACATCAGCGCCAGCGAGAGGTAGGGGACATGCGCCCCGAAGAAGATGCCGACGAGTGCCAGACAGGCCGTGCCGAGCGTGAAGCGCACGACCTTCTCGGGCGAGAAGCGGTCGGCATAGTGGCCGCCGACAATATTGCCGGCGAACATGCCGAAGCCGGCGAGCATGATGATAAGCGTCAGGTCGTCGGGGCGGAATCCGGAGGTATGGAGCATCAGCGGGCTGACATAGCTGTACCAGCAGAAGATGCCGCCGTTGCCGAGCATCACCGACGCCAGCACCAGCCACGGAGCGGCGCTTTTCAGGAACCGGAACTGTCCCTTCATCCCCGTATCGGGCAGCGCGGGCAGGGCCGGGACCCACAATTTCACGAGCAGCATGGCCACGACGCCCCACACGGCGACGATCCCGAACGTGGCGCGCCACGTCACGGCGCCGCTGATGTAGGTTCCCAGCGGCACGCCGAAGAGGTTGGCGACGGTCATGCCCACGACCATGATCGACACGGCCTCGGCCCGCCG
>ENA-UEPH01002778-UEPH01002778.1-human-gut-metagenome-genome-assembly--contig:-NODE-2778-length-11761-cov-4.908850_pt1 | contig 11761 bp, 10 predicted proteins | sample MGYA00242891_ERZ507898 | MGnify/ENA primary metagenome ERZ507898 (study PRJEB26167, sample SAMN06115411) | human gut metagenome | host: Homo sapiens | place: China:Guizhou | collected 2014-10-15... | reverse complement strand
GATTTGAGCAGTGCCTGTTTATTTTGTGAATGACTATATATGCATATAAATAAACTTAGGGTAAAGAAAATGGGATACACCCATGTGGAACTGCTGCCGGTGATGGAGCATCCCTTAGATGCTTCCTGGGGATATCAGGTCATCGGTTATTATGCACCGACTGCCAGATATGGTACACCGGAGGACTTTATGTTCTTCGTGAATGCACTGCATAAGGCGGGAATCGGTGTGATCCTTGACTGGGTGCCTGCACATTTTCCGAGAGATTCTTATGGATTAGCTGCATTTGACGGCACCTGTCTTTATGAGCATCAGGATCCCAGACAGGGCAGTCATCCTCACTGGGGAACCCTGATCTACAATTACGGTCGTCCCCAGGCATGCTTTATCTGGATTACGGCAGACAGGACGGAGAATGGATTCCCAATATGTACGGTGGCAACGAGAATCTGGAAGCCATTGAACTGATCAAACACTTAAATTCTATCCTGAAAAAGAGAGATCCCGGGGTATTATCCATCGCAGAGGAGAGTACGGCATTTCCCCTGATAACCGGTTCTCTGGAAGAGGGGGGACTTGGTTTTGATCTCAAATGGAATATGGGCTTCATGAACGATTATCTGGATTATATCAAATACGATCCGTACTTTAGAAGTCACCATCACGGAGAACTTACCTTCAGCATGATCTATGCCTACAGCGAGAAATTCATGCTGGTATTTTCGCATGATGAAGTGGTACATGGGAAAGGAACCTTACTTGGCAAGATGCCCGGAGACAGAGCACAGAAGCTTGCCAACTTACGTCTGACCTACGGCTATATGATGACTCACCCCGGGAAAAAGCTCCTCTTCATGGGACAGGATCTGGCGGAAGAAAAAGAATGGAATGAAATGCGTCAGGTGGAATGGGCACTGCAAGAGCAGAAGGAAAATGCCGGAGTTCAGAGGCTGGTGAAGGATCTGAATGCATTATACAGAGAGAATAAGGCATTGTACGAATGTGACGATCAGGCGAAGGGATTCCAGTGGATGAACGAGATCTCTGCCAATGAATGTTATGTAAGCTTTGTGCGTAAAGGCGAAGCTGCGGAGGAGATGCTTTTGGTCGTAGCAAACTTCTCCGGTGTGCCCAGAGAGATCACTACAGGAGTTCCTTACGAGGGAAAATACAAGGAGATCCTGAACACGGATGCTGTCTGCTACGGTGGTACCGGTGTGGTCAATGACCGCATGAAACGGGCAGAGGATTTGGAATGGGATGATAAGAAGCAGTCCGTCACCGTGAAACTTGCACCGTTGTCCTTAAGTATTCTGCAATTTATCCCTTACACAGAGGCGGAACTGGAAAAGGTGATCGAGAAGCGTATCCGTAAAAATACGCCCATTCGTAAGACAACGAACAAGACAGCAAAAAAGAAACAGGAGAAATAACACAACATGGATCTGACAGATAACGTAATCAAAGAGGTACAGCAAAAGGAAGGACTGATAGCGTCTTTTCTGGATACCCTTCCGGAGAAAGCATTGAACTTAGGCATCCGCATCGGACTGGCACTGATATTTTTCTTCATCGGTGTAGAACTGATCAAGCTGATCCGCAAGATCATCCGCAAGTCCATGAACAGGGCGGGAGCGGAAACGGGAGTGATCCAGTTTGTGGATTCTTTTGTGAAAGCTTCTTTATATATCATACTGATCCTGACCCTGGCATCCTCCTTCGGCGTTGATGCTGCCAGTATCGTGGCACTTCTTGGCTCAGCCGGAGTGGCAGTGGGACTGGCAGTGCAGGGAAGTCTGTCTAATCTGGCGGGCGGTGTGCTGATTTTATTATTGAAGCCGTTTAAGGTGGGAGATTACATTGTGGAAGGCTCCTCCGGTAAGGAAGGTACAGTAAAAGAGATCCAGATCTTCTATACAAAGCTGTTAACCTATGATAATCAGACGATTATTCTTCCAAACGGCAATCTGGCAAATAACACCATTGTAAATGTCACTGCTGCCGAATCCAGGCGATGCGATGTGAAGGTGTCTGTTGCTTACAGCGCAGATATTAAGAAGGCAAAGGAAGTTCTGACAAAGGTTCTCTCTGAAGATCCCGATACTATAAAGGAAAGAGAGCATTTTGTATTTGTAGATGAACTGGCAGACTCCGGAATCAATCTATGTGTACGCTGCTGGTTCAAAAATGAGGATTTCTGGCAGGGAAAATGGCGTATTACCGAACAGTGTAAGTATGCACTTGATAAAGCAGAAATTGAAATACCGTTCCCTCAGATGGATGTGCATATGCGTTAATTAAAAATAGATATTGAATTTTACAGACTATAATGATAATATTACCGTTGTGATTCATTGTTTTAATATTTACATTTTTAGGAGGAAAAAATTATGAAAAAGTTTCTGGCACTTGCACTTGCATCTGTCATGGCTGTTTCTCTGGTAGCATGCGGCAGCACCAATGCTGACACCAATGCAGAATCCAGTGCGGCAGCTACCACCACTGCAGCAGCTACAGAGAGCGGCAGTGAAGAACCCGGTCTGAAGATCGCTATCGTATCCAGCCCCTCCGGCGTGGATGACGGTTCCTTCAACCAGGACAACTACAACGGTGTTCTGAAGTTCATCGAGGAGAATCCGAATGCAACCGTAACCCCCATTCGTGAGGAGACCGGTGACAGTGCAGCAGCTGTTCAGGCAGTAGCTGATGTTGTAGCGGATTATGATGTTATTGTATGCTGTGGTTTCCAGTTCGCCGGCATCGGCAATCTGGCACAGGAGAATCCGGATACCAAGTTCATCCTGATCGATTCCTGGCCTACCATTGACGGTACCGAAGTAACTGCTGATCAGGTGATCGACAATGTATACGCTGCTTACTATGCTGAGCAGGAGAGTGGTTTCTATGCAGGTATGGCTGCAGCTCTGTCTACCACTACAGGTAAGGTAGCAGTAGTAAACGGTATCGCATATCCTTCCAACGTTAACTATCAGTATGGTTTCGAGTGCGGTGTTAAGTATGTGAACGGTACCGAAGGCATGAATGTAGAAGTAGTAGAGCTTCCTTCTTACGCAGGTACCGATGTTACCGGCGCTAATGTAGGCGGTAACTATGTTGGTAACTTCTCTGATGAAGCTACTGGTAAAGTACTGGGCAATGCTCTGATCGCTGAAGGCGTAGATATCCTGTTCGTAGCAGCAGGAGGTTCCGGTAACGGCGTATTTACCGCTGCCAAGGAAGCTGACGGCGTTAAGGTTATCGGCTGTGATGTTGACCAGTATGATGACGGTGCAAACGGTGACAGCAATATCGTTCTGACCAGTGGTCTGAAGGTAATGCATGATACTGTTTACAACGTACTGAACGAAGTAAAAGATGGTTCCTTCAAGGGTGCTAATGTGACTCTGACCGCAGCAGATGATGCTACCGGTTTTGTAAGTGAGGAAGGCAGATGCCAGCTCACCGCAGAGGCTATTGAGAAGATCAATGCAGCACAGGCTCTGTTAAAGGAAGGCAAGATCGTTCCTGCGGCAAACTTTAACGGTGTAACTCCGGAGACCTTTACCTGGTAGGAAGAATGAATTCACAAGAAGGTGATGGTGAGGAACTGTCACCTTCTTATTTATTTACATGAGTAGAAATGAGGATGAACATGTCGGAATATATTGTTGAGATGAAACATATCACCAAACGCTTTCCCGGGATCGTAGCCAACGACGATGTGACGATCCAGATCAAAAAGGGTGAGATCTTTGCTCTGTTGGGAGAGAATGGTGCCGGAAAATCCACCTTGATGAGTATGCTGTTTGGAATGTACGAGCCGGATGAAGGAGAGATCTATATCCGGGGAGAAAAGGTGAAACTGGAATCCCCCAACCATGCCACCAAATTAAACATCGGTATGGTACACCAGCATTTTAAACTGGTATCCAACTATACCATTGCAGAGAATATTGTGATGGGTATGGAACCGGTGAAGAAGGTATTGGGATGTATTCCGGTAGTGGATATGAAGAAAGCCAATCAGGATATCCGCGAACTTTCGGAGAAATACGGACTGGCAGTGAATCCTACCGACGTGATCAGTGATATTAATGTCTCTACACAGCAGAGAGTAGAGATCTTAAAAATGCTTTACAGAGAAGCAGAGATCCTTATTTTCGATGAACCCACAGCGGTTCTGACTCCTCAGGAGATCGACTTTTTATTAGACATTATCAAATCTCTGCGGGATGACGGAAAGACCATCATCTTAATCACACATAAACTGGAAGAGATCAAACGTATTGCAGACAGATGCGCGATCCTGAACCGCGGACGTCTGATGGATGTTATGGACGTGGCAACCACATCCACCAAAGTCATGGCAAACAAAATGGTAGGCCGTGAAGTGAATTTTGAGACAGAAAAAGAACCCGCGAAACCGGGTAAGACGATCCTCGACATACAGCATCTGAACGTCTATAACAAGCAGGATTTTCAGGTGGTAAAGGATGTATCCCTTGAGGTGCATTCCGGTGAGATCGTAGCCATTGCAGGTGTAGCCGGCAACGGTCAGGTAGAGATTGCCGATGCTATTGCAGGATTGATCCCGGCACGTTCCGGTAAGATTCTGTTAAACGGCAGAGATATTACGGATCTGTCCATCAGGGAACGTACCACAGAAGGAATTTCCTATATTCCCGAGGACAGACAGAATTATGGACTGGTCATGGATTTTACCCTTTCGGAGAATCTGGCACTGCGTAACTACTACAAAGAGCCTTTCTGTCATAAGGGAGTGCTGGACCAGAAGATTTTTGAAGATAACAGTGAAAAACTGATAGAAAAATACGATATCCGAAGCGGACAGGGTAGCAAGACGGTGGTACGCTCCATGAGCGGCGGTAATCAACAGAAAGCCATCATCGCCAGAGAAGTGGAGCAGGATTCCTCTCTGATGATCTTCGTTCAGCCCACCCGTGGACTGGATATCGGTGCCATAGAGAATATTCACAAACAGATCATTGCGGAGAGAGACAAGGGTAAGGCAATCCTTTTAATATCTCTGGAACTGGATGAGATCATGAACTGTGCGGATACCATCGCCGTTATTTATAACGGAAGCATACAGAAGATCGCCAAAGCCAGTGAGCTGACCACCAATGAAGTGGGCGAGTTCATGATGGGCGTTAAGAACAAGGAGAAGGAGGCATAAGACCATGAAAAAGATGACAAAATTCTGGAATGCAGTAAAGATCCCTCTTCTTGCAATCCTTTGCAGCCTGGTAGTGGGTGGTGTGATCATCGCCGTGACCGGTTCAAATCCTTTCAAGGCTTACTACGCTTTGCTGCAGGGCAGCGGACTGTCACCCAAGTCTTCTTATGCAAGCTATAAGAGCATGCTGACAGACTTTATGAGTTATGTGAACTATTTTACCCCTATGATCTTCGCAGCATTGGCAGTAGCGGTAGCTCTGCGTGCGGGTTTGTTCAATATCGGTGTCTCCGGACAGATGCTGGCAGCCGGGTTCACTGCAAGTATTATTGTGGGCTACAGCAGTTTAAATGCTGTACTGGCAAAGCCACTGGTAGTGATCATCGGTCTGATCGTCGGCGGACTGGTGGGTGGACTGATCGGCTTTTTGAAGTATCGTTTTAATATTAATGAAGTTGTTTCGTCCATTATGTTAAACTATACGTTCCAATACGTGATCAGCTTCTTTATCAATACCTTTTTCGTGGATCCGGTCTCCAGACAGTCAAAGGAGATCTCTGCGGCTTCCAGACTGACGCTGATGGATACCATGGTGGGCAATCTGAAAATGGATATTCCGCTGGGAATTATTCTGGCTCTGCTGACTGTAGTGGCAGTGTGGTTCTTATTAGAGAAGACGAAATTAGGATACGAACTGAAGGCTGTGGGCTATTCCCGCAGTGCTGCAAAATATGCGGGTATTAAAGTCGGCAGAAGCATGGTGCTGTCCATGATGATCTCCGGTGCCCTGGCAGGACTTGCCGGTGTGACCTATTATCTGGGTTATGTGGGTTCTATTCAGCCCAAGGTACTGATCAGCACGGGATTTGATGCTATCGCAGTGTCACTGCTTGGTAACAACAATCCCTTCGGAATCGTATTTTCCACCATGCTGATCACCTTGATCAGTAAAGGCAGTACTTACATGAAATCTGCAGCCGGTGTCGATGCGGAGATCGCATCGGTTATTACCGGAATTATTTTGTTGTTCAGTGCATGTAATGCTTATATCAAATGGAAGATGGAACGAGGCAGAAGAGAGAAAACGAACAAGACAAAGGAGGACAAATAAATGGATATTGTGATCATTGACGGGTTATCCTTTGCATTACCTTTATTTATTATGGCAATTGGCGGTATTTATTGCGAGAAGTCCGGTGTGACTATGTTAGCTGTGGAAGGATTGCAGGGTTTCGGTGCCTTTATCGGGGCATTTGTGGCAGTTGCCATTGCAGGGAATTTCTCCGGAGATTCTCCGGTACCTTTCTACATTGCCATGATCATGGCGGCAGTAGGAGGAAGTATTTTTGCCCTGATCCATGCGCTGCTGTGCCTGAAGTTTAAAGCCAATCAGGTGATCAGTGGTGTCGTAGTCAATATTCTGGCTATGGCATTGACAGCATATTTGACCAAACTACTCAACAGAGTTGTATTCGGTGCCACCTCTGACAAGTTTGTTCTGACCGTATCTTCCAGAATTACCATCCCGGGAATTTCTAAGATTCCGGTGCTGGGAGCTGTATTTACCAATCTGTATCCTTTTGAACTGGTGATCGTTGCCGTAGCATTCATTGCATGGTTTGTAATGTACAAGACCCGCTTCGGCATGCATCTGCGCGCCTGCGGTGACAATCCCCATGCGGTGGATGCAGCCGGAAGACAGGTGGGACAGATCCGCCTGGCAGCTATCATGATCTGCGGTGCGTTGTCGGGACTTGGCGGTATCTGCTTTGCATATTCTATTTCCGCGAACTTTTCTTCCAGTATCTATGTAGGTTACGGATATCTGGCCATCGCAGCGCTGATCTTCGGTAACTGGCGAATCCTTCCGACCCTGGGAGCATGCCTGTTATTCGGATTCGCCAGATCCGGCGGCTACCGACTGGTACAGGTATTACAGATGCCAAGCAGTTATCAGGATCTGGTGATGATCCTGCCTTACGTACTGACTCTGCTGTTACTGGTATTTTTCTCCAAACAGAATGGTGCACCGAGAGCTTTGGGTGTGATCTATGACAAGGGTGCAAGATAAATCTGCCGGAATGCAGATATTTACAGAATGCGGTTTTACGTGACTTTGAATAATTACTACAAAAAAGAGAAAGCAGAAGGCTTTCTCTTTTTTAGGTTAAAATATATAAGCTGAAAATGGGACTCGAACCCACGACCCCTTCATTACGAGTGAAGTGCTCTACCAACTGAGCTATTTCAGCGGACTAAGTTATTATATATGTTCTTGGGAATTTTTGCAACTGTAAAATTTATTATTTTAAAAGTTCGTTTCGCAGAACTGTAGATTATGTAGGAGACTGTAAGACGAAGATGCCATCCTGCAGATCTCCGAAGAAAACATTATAATCAGTTGCGATGCTTTTTGCTGCAATGTTCCAGAGACTGGGTCAGCAGATAGAGCAGCATGGCAATGACACATAACAGTAAGATAGAACTGATCACCATATCCAGCTGGAACACCTGGGAACCGTAGATGATGAGATAACCCAGCCCTCGTCTGGCTGCCAGAAATTCTCCGATGATGACACCGACTAAAGACAGACCGATATTGACCTTGGTGGTGCTGAGCAGCGTGGGAACAGATCCCGGGAGGACGACTTTGAAAAAGATATCTCTGCGGTTTCCACCCAAAGTGCGGATCAGAATCTCCTTTTCCGGATCCACCTGGTGAAAGGCAGTGTAAAAGCTGATAATGGAGCCGAAGACTGCCACAGAGATCCCGGCGATGATAATGGTGTTTATGCCGGTGCCCAGCCAGACGATGAACAGGGGAGCCAGGGCAGATTTCGGTAGACTGTTGAGTAGTACCAGATAAGGCTCTAAAATCTCCGACAGTTTGTCAGAGAACCACAATAGGGTGGCGAGCAGGAGACTGATAACGAACACTAAAAGGAAACTTAATATGGTTTCTAATAAAGTAATGCCGATATGCATCGGAAGAGATCGCTCGGTCCACAACTGTATCAGACATAGGACGACTCTGCGTGGGCTGGAAAAAAAGAAACTGTCGATCCAGTATGCATCTGCACTGATTTCCCAGAGAATCAGAAAGATTCCCAGGAGAAAGATACGCAGAAAGGCAACCTGTCTATGATGATTTTTGTGCTTGCGAAGATATTGTTCCTGGATCGTCAACAGGTGGTCATTTTGCACATTCTTAGGTTTCATCGGTTAATTCCTCCCAAAGTTGTTTGAAATAATATGGAAATTCCGGGGCGTTTCTGGCGGCGAGTGGAGAACTGTCCGTCAGGGTGAGCTGAATGGGCAATACCGTTTTGATCGTTGCGGGACGGGCAGACAGCACGTAAACTTTATCCGCCAGGCTGATAGCCTCTGACAGATCGTGAGTGACGATGATCATGGTCTTCCCAGCCTTGCGGATCAACTGACAGATATCCGAAGATACCATAAGGCGCGTCTGGTAGTCCAGGGCGCTGAAGGGTTCATCCAGTAACAGCAGCTGGGGATCCAGGGCAAGGGTTCGGATCAGAGCAGCGCGCTGCTTCATGCCGCCGGATAATTCGCAAGGGCGCTTGTTCTTAAATTTTTCCAACCCGTAATCGGACAAAAGTTGTTCCACATGGGCGATGCGCTCCGGAGTGAGGGCGTGATGGATCTCCAGACCCAACGTAACATTCTGATAGATGGTGCGCCATTCGAAGAGATGGTCATGCTGCAGCATATAGCCGATACGGGGATAATGAAGGGAACTGTCGGGATTATTTACGACAATGGTTCCGGTCTCAGGGGCGAGGAGCCCTGCGATAATGGACAGCAGAGTGGATTTACCGCAGCCGCTGGGTCCGACAAGTGCTACAAAATCCCCTTCCTCCACGGAGAAGGAGATATCTTTTATGGCATCGGTCTCTCCGGACAGTGTGTGATAGGAGTAACCTATATTTTTAAGTTCGATAAGAGCTCCCATAAAAAGGCATACTTCCTTAACATGAATATTTATAGTTATTGTATGAATTCCAGTGGAAAAAGTGTTTCCTGTAGCGGAAAGTGATGAAATTCACTGTATTGCATTAAAGTGTCGTTTGTGATATGATTAATTGCAATCAATGTCTGTGAGAAATTTTATCTGATAGACTACCAACGTAAAAAGATGGGAGAATGATCATGGCACAGTTATGGGGAGGACGTTTTACGAAACAGACCGATCAGCTGGTATTTGATTTCAATGCGTCCATAACATTTGATAAAAGACTGTTTCACGAAGATGTCACCGGCAGTATCGTACATGCCACCATGTTGGCAAAGCAGGGGATCCTCACCGAAGAGGAGAGGAAGAGTATTGTCGAAGGACTGACTGGGATCTTAGAGGATGTGGATGACGGAACACTGGCAATTGATGAGACCCAGGAAGACATTCACAGTTTCGTGGAGGCTACCCTGATCGACCGGATCGGAGATGCCGGGAAAAAGCTTCACACCGGCAGAAGCCGTAACGACCAGGTGGCACTGGACATGCGTCTCTATACCAGGGCAAGAGTGGCAGAGATCGACGGACTGCTGAAAAAGCTTTTGGAAGCCATTCTTGATACCATGGAGAACAATTTAGATACCTACATGCCGGGCTTCACCCATTTACAGAAGGCACAGCCCATTACCCTGGCGCATCATTACGGTGCCTATTTTGAAATGTTCAAGAGAGACAGACAGCGTCTGACAGATATCTATAAGCGTATGAATTATTGCCCTCTGGGAGCCGGAGCACTGGCAGGCACCACATATCCTTTGGATCGTGAATATACCGCGAGACTTCTTCGCTTTGAAGGTCCGACGTTAAACAGCATTGATTCTGTGGCGGACAGAGATTACCTGATCGAATTCCTTTCCGCACTTTCCACGATCATGATGCATTTAAGCCGTTTCAGCGAAGAGATCATCATCTGGAATTCCAATGAATATCAGTTCGTAGAGCTGGATGATGCTTATTCCACCGGAAGCAGTATCATGCCCCAGAAGAAGAATCCGGATATCGCAGAGCTGGTAAGAGGCAAGACCGGAAGAGTCTATGGTGCTCTGATGGCGTTACTTACTACCATGAAGGGACTGCCCCTGGCTTACAATAAAGACATGCAGGAAGACAAGGAGATGGCATTTGATGCCATGGATACCGCAGCAGACTGCATCACTTTATTCACAGGCATGATTCAGACCATGAAGTTCCGCAAGGACCGCATGGCGAAGAGTGCCATGAACGGATTCACCAATGCCACCGATGCTGCAGATTATCTGGTAGGTAAGGGTGTGCCTTTCCGGGATGCCCACGGTATTATCGGCAGGCTGGTATTGTACTGTATTGAGAAGGATACTTCTATTGATGCTTTAAGCTTAGAGGAACTGCGTTCCATCAGTGATAAGTTCGACGAAGATATCTATGATGCCATCTCACTGAAGACCTGTGTGGAGAAGCGTCTGACCATCGGTGCACCGGGTGAGAAAATGATGAAACAGGTCATTGAGAAAAATAAAGAATACCTGAAAAATGATGCCATAGAAGAGTATCAACAGTCTTTGGAAGACAGACTTTCGTAAAATCAGGAAAGAATGTCTTTTCAGATAAAAAGGAAATGCATAGAGCTGAGGAGGAAAATGAAAAATGAGTGAAAAATTACGTGTAGGTATCCTGGGTGGAACCGGTATGGTAGGACAGAGATTTATCTCTCTGTTAGAGAACCATCCATGGTTCGAGGTAACGACTATCGCAGCCAGCCCCCGATCCGCAGGCAAGACGTATGAGGATGCAGTGGGTGATCGATGGAAGATGACGACTCCCATGCCTGAAGCTGTGAAAAAACTGATCGTCATGAATGTCAACGAAGTGGAAAAAGTAGCCGCACAGGTAGACTTCGTATTTAGTGCCGTAGATATGTCCAAGGACGAGATCAAGGCAATCGAAGAAGCTTATGCCAGGACAGAGACCCCTGTAGTATCTAATAACAGTGCCCACAGATGGACTCCCGATGTTCCTATGGTAGTACCCGAGATCAATCCCGAGCATTTCCAGATCATTGAAGCACAGAAGAAGAGATTGGGAACCACCAGAGGATTTATCGCTGTAAAGCCCAATTGCTCCATTCAGAGCTATGCACCGGTACTGACCGCATGGAAGGAATTCGAGCCCTATGAAGTAGTAGCCACTACTTATCAGGCTATCTCCGGTGCCGGCAAGACTTTTAAGGACTGGCCCGAGATGGTAGGCAATATCATTCCTTACATCGGCGGTGAGGAAGAAAAGAGTGAGAAGGAGCCTTTACGTATCTGGGGTAAGATCGAAGGCGACAAAATCGTTCCTGCAACTTCTCCCGTGATCACATGCCAGTGTATCCGTGTTCCGGTACTGAACGGACATACAGCAGCCGTATTCGTAAAATTCCGTAAGAAGCCCACTAAGGAACAGCTGATCGAGAAGTTAACTTCTTTCAGCGGAGAACCTCAGAGACTGGGACTTCCCAGCGCACCGAAGCAGTTCATCCAGTATCTGGAGGAGGACAACAGACCTCA
>ENA-UEPH01002771-UEPH01002771.1-human-gut-metagenome-genome-assembly--contig:-NODE-2771-length-11785-cov-3.967202_pt1 | contig 11785 bp, 6 predicted proteins | sample MGYA00242891_ERZ507898 | MGnify/ENA primary metagenome ERZ507898 (study PRJEB26167, sample SAMN06115411) | human gut metagenome | host: Homo sapiens | place: China:Guizhou | collected 2014-10-15... | reverse complement strand
ACACAAAAAACGGAGCCGGCATTGCGCCGGCTCCGCTCCAAACTATTTACAGGTATCTACTCGATCGTACCTATCTCGGTCTGAGTCAGGTTCGGGTTCTTGTTCATCGCCGTATTGCTGATCGGCCACAGCAGAATGTTCTTCTCGTTCTCCCGGCCGACAAGACTCGGCACCTCGTCGAAGACCACTCCGAGACGGATAAAGTCCCACCAGAGCTTGCCTTCGGCGCAGAACTCCTTCTCGCGTTCACGCAGGATCGCGGCATCGACCTCCTGCTTGGTAAGCGTCTTGGGGTAGAAGTTCGCACGGCCGTAAGCGCGCTGCGCCACCTGATTGAGCGCATCGACGGCGGCATCCTTCTGATTCTGGTCGTTCTTGATCTCAGCATCGAACATCAGCAGGTCCGCATAGCGGTAAACGATGATGTCCGAATCGAAAATGCGCGCCCCCTCGTTCCACGTGCCGGCATACTTGTTAATCCAGCGGTGCGTGGTGTTGTTTTTCTCCACGTCGAGGAAGAAATCGTAGCTTACGCGCGCACGGGAATCCTCCACGCTGACGCCGTTCACGGTCGTCTCGTCGATCACCCCGCGGAAAGCCTCGGTGAACATCGCCCACTGCTGATGGCTTCCCACCTTCACGGGATTCTCGACGTATTTCTCCGAAACATACTGAATGGCGCAGAGCCAGTCGGACTGGAAACCGCCCTCCTTCTCGTCCTTCTTCATGCTCCATGCGAAGAGCACTTCGGGATTGAGCTTGTTGGTTACCGAGAATATGTCGGCGAAATTGCCGAGGAGCTGCTTGCCGGCAGCTGCCGCCGCAGCCAATGCGTTGTCGCAGGCCGTACGCGCATCGGCGAGCGCGGTCGCGTCCTTGCGCACCTTCGCCATCCACAGGTAGTAGTCCGTCTGCATGGCGTATGCGGCGGCGAGCGTCGGAATGTCGGTACTCGATACCGAAGCGTTCTTGAGGTAATCCACCGCCGCCACGATATCGTCGCCGACCTGCCGGAATACGACGTCCGCGGGATCGCGCGAGGGGAACAGCCCCTCCTGCCCGTCCGACTCGAAACCCGCCGTCAGCACCGGAGCGTCACCCCAGATACGGCCGATCCAGTAGTAGCAGAACGCGCGCACGAAATGGGCGGCTCCCAAGATCTGGTTCTTCTGCCCCTCGTCCGTAAAGCCGATTCCCGGCACGTACTTGAGAATCAGGTTGGCATGGTTGATCGTCGTGTAGAGACTCGTCCAGTCCGCCTGCGCATGCGTCGAAGCGATGTTGTTGGTATATACGAAGTCACGCGAAGGCTGCGTCTCGTTTCCCTTACCCCAGATCTGCGTGCGGTACTCGCCCCAGTACATATAGTCCGTGGCGAAGGCCGCCCGGAAAGTACTCATCATGCCGTACATGTTGGCCAACGCATTGGACTGGCTGCCCCAAGCGTCGCCGCCCGTTACCTGCCCCTTCTGCGCGATGTCCAGATCGCCGTGACAGGAGACTCCGGCCAGCGAGAGGGTGATCAGGCACAATATTCCGAATATCTTTTTCATAATCGTATATTTAACTTAGTTGCTGTAATATTTAGAAAATCACCTTGATTCCGAGCGAAATACGACGGATCGGAGGATAGTTGTTGTAGCCTGCGGCGTTCGTACTCATCGTACCCACCTCAGGCGATACGCCCGGCACTGCGGTAAAGTAGTGCAGGTTGTTTCCCGCCAAGGTGATGGAAGCGCCCTGCATGCCCAGCTTCGAAACGAACTTCTTGGGCAGGTCCCACGCAAGGCTCAGCTCGCGGATACAGAGGTAGTCGCCCTTGAAGGCGAAGACGTCGGAGTCGTTCTTGAAGTTGGCCGAAACGCTCTCGCCGCCCGAATAGAAGCGGGCGTACTTGGCATCCGGATTCTGAGGCGACCACGTGTCGAGCACACCGGCGTTCAGGGCCGTATTGCCCGTAAAGGTATTGATGAACTGGCGGGCCATCTGGGCGTGACGGATGGTGTGGCCGATAGCCCAGTCGAGGTAGACGTTCAGCGAGAGTCCCTTGTAACGGAACGTATTGCTGAAACCGCCCGTCGAGTGGGGCACGCTGTAACCGATCACGAACTTGTCCTCGGAGTTGATCTGCTCCACCTCCTCACCGTTCACCACGGCCTTGGTCGTACCGGGACGGTTCACCCATTCGTAGTCGCCCATGTTCTTGCGGCCCTTCACGGTCGTGCCGTCGTCGGGATTGTAACCCTTCGAATAGCTGTCATAGATCGCCGCGGCGAGCTGTTCGGGCGTACGGATGATGTGCTTCATCTTGAAGGCCACCACCTGATAGAGCGGCTCGCCCTCGGCGATACCGCCGAAATACTCGTTGGTATTACCCACGCGGATACCGTCCACACGGTTCTGGGGCAGACCGTTGTCGGGCAGCTTCACCACCTTGTTCTTCACGTAGCTCCACGTGAACTTCGACTCCCACGAGAAATTCTTCTTCACGATATTGCGGCTGCTGATCTCAAGGTCGAAACCATAGAAACGCACCTTGCCGATATTCGTCTTCACGCTCGAAAAACCGGTCGTGTTGGGCATATCCTTCGAATAGATCAGGTTGTCGGTCAGACGGTTGAAGTAGTCGGCCGTCACCATCAGCCGGTTGTTGAACATCGACAGGTCGAAACCGGCGTCCAGCTGCGTGGTCACCTCCCACTGCAAATCCTGATTGGGCATCACGGCGGGATGAAGCCCCGGATTGCCGTTGTAGAAGTTCACGTTGTACTTGCCGCGCGCGTCATTGACCGAGATGTAGTTGTTACCGGTCTGACCGTAGCTCACGCGAAGCTTCAGGTCGTCCACCACCCGGCGGGTAGACTCCATGAAGTTCTCTTCCGAGATCATCCAGCCGGCGGACATGGCGGGGAAGTAACCCCACTGATTGCCTTTGAGGAACTTCGACGATCCGTCGGCGCGGAACGTCGCGGTAAGCATGTATTTCTTCTTATAGTCATAGTTGATACGGCCGAAGTAGCTGAGCATCACGATTTCGGAGAAGCTGCTCGTACTCGACGTACGGTCGGGCTGCGCCGTCAGCGTGGGCGTCAGGTCCGAACCTCCGCCCTCGGCGGAAGCGGCGAACGCATTGGTTTTGTCGCGCGAATAGGAGTAACCGGCCATGGCCGAAAGACTGTGCTTCTCGGCGAAGGTGCGGGAATAATTCACATAGGCGTCCAGTTTCGTGCGCGTCAGCTCGTTGAAGCTCTCCGTGGTCGGAGTCAGGTTGGAGAAATAGCCGCGTTTGCGGAACGAACTCTTGCGGGTCACATGGTTGTAGGTCGAAGCGTCCACCGTTGCCTTCAGTCCGTCGATGATCTCCCAATCCAGCCCGCCGACGATCGAAAGCCGCTTGTTGCGGTTGTCGAAGTCATAGATGTAGGCATAATATTCGGGGTTCAGCGACGTGGCGTTGTAACCGTAGGCCGGGGTCACGCCGTCCGCCATGTAGCGTTTCATGGTCGGCGCAGCGGAGAGTGCGCGCGAGATGGCATTCATCTGGTTGTCGAACTCTTCGCTCCGGGCATCCGAATAATCGGCCGTAGCACGCACCCGGAGGCGTTTCGTAACATTGGAATTCAGGCTGATGCGCGCGTTGAGACGGTCATAGCCCGTACCCAGCGCCACGCCGTCGTCCTTGGTATAGCCCACGCTGGCCGCATAGGAGGTCTTCTCCGTACCGCCGTCGATACCCACGTAGTAATTCTGCCACCAGTTGTCGCGGAAGAGCACGTCCTGCCAGTCGTTATCTTGGAAAATCAGCCACTTGGTGTTGTCCAGCGGGTCGCGCATCTTCTTGTAGCCGGCCGGCACGGCCTCGCCCTCTTCGAGCCAGCGGGTCGAGTAGACCGAATTGGCGTCGTTGATCGAACTTGCCGAGAATCCGGATGTAAAGTTGTTCATGGGACTCGTGCCCTCGGCGATCGAGGTACGCACGATGCGGATGTAATCCTCGGCGCCGAGCAGGTCGAAACGGCGCTCCGCCTGCTGGAAACCGACATTGGCGTCGAACGTCACGCGGGGACCCGTATTGCGCTTGCCCGACTTGGTCGTAATGAGCACCACGCCGTTCGAACCGCGCGAACCGTAAACGGCCGTCGAGGCGGCGTCCTTGAGCACCTCCATCGACTCGATGTCGTTGGGGTTGATGCCCGAAAAAGCGCGCTCCACGCCGTCCACCAAGATCAGCGGGTCGTTATTGCCGTCGATCGACGAGCCGCCGCGGATACGGATCACGGGGTCTGCGCCGGGCGTGTTGTTGCTGCTGTAAACACGCGCACCGGCGATCTTGCCCTTCAGCGCCTCGCCGAGCGTATTGACCGGCGTGCCCTTTACCAGATCGCCGTCGATTTTGGTCACGGCCGAAGTGATCGTACGGCGCGACTGCGTACCGTAGCCCACCACGACTACTTCATCCATACCCACCGCGGTCTGCGACATGACGACGTCCACGACGGTCCTGTTGCCCACCTCTACGCGCTGGGTTTCGAAACCGAGGAAGAAAAACACGAGCGTCGCTCCCTTCGGCGCTTCGATCGAGTATTCGCCGTCGCTGTTGGTCGTCGTACCCGTCGAGGTATTCTCGACAATAATCGACACGCCCGTCAGTTTTTCACCCGTATTGTCCTTCACCACGCCCTTCAGGGCTACGTTTTGCGCTAAAGCACCTGCACACAGGAAAATTCCCAGTACGGAAAGCAGCATGCGCGCCATGAGGCCGGCCCTGCTTCTGTTTCTGTTCGTTGAGAAAGCTTCAAGCATACTTCAAGTTTTAAATTAATAGTTAGGTTAATAATGAATTCGGTATACAGTCAAGGTTTATTAAGTATTATTTAATGACGCAATATAACAATATTTTTTGAGAAAAAACACATCAATCGGCTTTTTGTATTATTTTATATAATATTTATTCAAAGATTAGATCGTTCCTGCGGTTCGCAACGCCCGCCTGCCGGACGACGGACGGCCCGCGGCCCCGCATATCGCCGGAAGAAATGCCCTGCCAGCTCCTCAAAAACACGATTCACCCCCGCCACATCCATAGTGACGGGGGTGAATCCGTTAAAACCGACCGGTTTACCTTATTTATTTATAAGAACCGACGTTATATCATAACAACCTGCATTCCGGCCGGCAGCCTACTGCAGCGACTCAGGAGCCGGAATCAGGAACAGCAATCCGATCAGCAGGATCAGACAGACCACCGCGATCAGGATTATTTTTCCCAAACTGGTTTTCTTCTTTACGGGCACTGCGGTCTCGTATCCGGCGAACGCTTTGGCGTCGGAGTGCGCTGCGGCGGGTTTCGCCGCGCCCAGACGGGCCATCTCCTGCTCCATGCGCTTCGAACGGTCGGCGGCCAACTCGGCCTGCTTCCGGCGGCGGGCCTCCTCCGCAGCCTGCCGTTCGCGGGCTTGCTGCTCCTGCTCGTCGCGGGCCTCCTGCTCGCGGCGCGCCTGCTCGGCACACAGGTATTCGATATACTTGCCGGCCCGGAAAACGTCCACGAAGACAAACATCTCCTCGGCGCTGTACTGCTGATCCAGCTGGATATCGTCGCGGATAAGCCGCTGCAACGCGTCGTAAACCATCGTCAGCGGTTTGGACAGATACTCCCGGCGGATCGAAGCCGACAACTCCCCGGCCCGCTCCAGCATCGAGCCTTCGAACGAATCGAAGCCGCGCGCGAGGTAATAGACCGTCTCGGCCAGCCGCACGTCGTCCTCCCGATCGCCGAACACCGCGCGCACGCGGTCCACGGCGGCGCTTCCCTTGGGCGATCCCGTGTTGCAGTAGGCCAGAAAGCCCCAGTAACGCTGCCAGTAATCGTCGGTCAGCTCCTCCTCGTAACTCTTCACCGATCCGGCCGGATCGAGAATCGCCATGGCGAGGAAATACCAGTATCCCACCTCGTAATTCGACGAAACCTCGTGCAGCGCCGTAAAGGTCTCCAGACTCTTCAACCCCTGCTCACGCTCGGTCGCCGTAATCAGACGCTTCGCCGCGGCCTCCAGTTCGGCCCGCTGCACGGAACTCAGCTCCGCCGCATTTCCGGACGGAGCGCGCTGCTGCAAGGCCCGCAGAATCGAAGCCTGCGTTCCGGCATCGATGCGAAGACGCCGCGCCTCGGCGTCCAGCTGCTGCTTGCGCGCCGCATCGAACGGTCCGGGAGCGCCCATGACGCGCGCCACGAACACGCGGTACTCCTCGCGGGCCTGCTGCTCGCAGTTCTCGCAGCGCTTCGAGGTCTCGACATAATACTCCAGCGCCACCTGCCCGCCGCATTGCGGACATACCACACTCTGGTCCATATAGATACGCTTGCCCGAAACCGCGCACTCGACGATCTTGTGCGACTGGTCCTCGTTGATCGTATTGTGAATCGTGATGTTCGAAGCCTCGTACTTCTCCTGTTTGCCGATGATCGTACTTTCGTTGATCAGGTTCTTGTCGCCGACCAGCGGTCCGGCCTCTCCGGTTTCGGGTCCGGACTTGGGTTTGCGTTTCACCTCCATCGTGCGGCACTCGGTGCCGCACTCAAGGCAAAACCGGGCGTCGTCCGCCAGTTCCGAACCGCATTTATGGCATTTTTTCATGCTTGTTCCCTGTTTTCTGTCGTTTCACCATTATCCATCTCTTCGGCATCCGCCGCTGCTTCGACCGCATCCGCCACCAGCCACCCGTGGCTCATGCGCCCCGTCACGACCACCTCCTGCCGGTCATATGCGGCAAAGAACGGATCGTCGGCGGGCGGCACGCCCCCGCGGCAAAGCTTCAGGACGCTCATGTCGTCGTCCCGCACCAGAAAGGCGTAACGCCCCTCCGATTTCGATCCGGCATTCTGCAGCCGGACCAGTATCACACCTTCGTAGCGTTCCATACTCCGGCTTATTTGAGGTCTCGCCCGCAATGGGCGCAGAAACGGACTCCCTGAGCGGCCACCGTGCCGCAGTCGGGGCATACACGGCCGACGGACTGCGGGGCCTGCGGCTGGGGCTTGGGAGCCGCCTGCTGATTGTTGCGGGTGGCGTATTCGAGGGCGCTGTCCTGCGTCTTGTCCACGCGCTCCTCCTGACGCTCCATGCGTTCGCGGTAGCGGTCGCGCTCCTCGTCCTTGTTCTGCACGATATGCCCGGTCATCGTCGTGGCCATCTCCTTCATCTCGCGCATCATCTCCAGCATGCGGTCCTCGTGACGCTGCGAATCGGCGATACGGGCCTCGGCGGCCTGCTGCACCTGTTCGACGTTCTTCCCCGCCGAGAACGACTCGGCGAACTTCACCGCCGCCTGCGAATCGAGGTTCTCCCCGGCGGCCACGGCCATCAGCTGTTCGGCGGTCATCCGCGCCTTCTTGTCGAGGGCTTCCTGCTTCAGACGCTCCATCTCGCGCTCGTGGTCCAGATCCATCTTCTTGTCCTCGCGGTTGATCTCCTTGACCTTGCGCAGACGTTCGATCTGGGCGTTCATCTCGGCGGCGTCCAGCTCCAGCTCCGCCTCACGGTCGGCCCGCATCTGCTCGCGCTCCTTGGCGCGGCGGTCGTCGGAGTACTCGTCCTCCCGCCTGCGGTGCGCCAGCGTCAGCTCCTGCAGTTCCAGCCCCTGACGCATCGTCTCCACGGCGATCTGGCCCTCGCCCGCCGTACGGACCTTCTCGAATTCGATCTCGTCCTTCAGCTGCATGAGCTTGATCACCTGTCCGCGCTGGTAACGCCGCTCGGCAATGTCGATCCGCAGATTCTCGACGTCCTCTTCGCGCAGCAGACCCGTCTTTTCGATGTCGGACAAGGCCGCTTCGACCTCGTCCTCGCTCTGCGCATCGCGGATGCGCTTCTCGCGCGAAAGCACGGTGTAGAACTTATCCAGCTCGTCGTCGGCCAGCAGACGGTCCTTGTTGACCTCCTGCAATCCCTGATATAGCTGCAGGTCGCTGCGGGCGTCGGCGATGGCCTGTCCGTTGGTCTCCGTCGCCAGCCGGTTGCGGAAATCGTTGGTCCGGCGCAGGAAATCCAGCTCCTGCTCCGAGAGGTAAAGCTCGCGGCTCAGGCTGCGCAGGCGTTCCAGATCCTCGTTCGACGCCGCCACTTCGGCGACGCGCTCCAGCGTAAGGCCGTAGAACTGGTCGCCCGCAGCGACGATCTTGGCCGTAATCAGCTCGACGACGTCGGCGGGAATAGACGTTCCTTCGACCTCGCGGTCCTGCATGACGGCCTGCACGGCATTCTGAATCGTGGGCTGCAGCTTCCCGGCGATCTTCAGCGTTGTGGCGACGCGCTCGTCGGTGAGGAAGTACTCGGCGAAGCGGTCGAAATCGCTGATGCGGAAAATCGCACGCAGCCCCATCTGCAGGTCGAGCAGTTTCGTACGGACGGTCATCGGCTTGAATTCGGCCATCTCCTCGGCCGTTCCCGAACCGAAGACCAGCGAGAAGCTCTTGTCGAGTTTGAGAGTCAGCGAGAAAGCTTCGTGCCGCTTCATGCTCTCGATCACGGCGTCCAGCGAACGCTGGCGTTCGGGATCGCCGCTCTTGTCGAACTTGTCCTTCACACGGCGGCCCAGCAGGGCGTTTATCAGGAAACGGCCGCCGCCCGCAAGCGCGCCCGCCGCACCGCCCCTGCGGCTTTCGAGTATGCGCTCCAGTTCGTCGGGATCGACGAAATCGTAGATACCTCCGTGAATCTCGGCCAGCACCTTGCCGTTGGCCTTGATATAGGCCGTGGTGCCGTCGTTCACGATCAGCCCCTGCGCCGAGTCGTAGCTGACGAACTCCGACTCGTTGACCCGACAGGCCACTTCGCCTTTCTGGATGTTCCAGAAAATCTTCTGCTTCACGGCGGCCAGTTCGCCCCCTTCGGCGGCCTGCGCTTCGGGTGCGGGCGCACTCTCCGGCGCAGCCGCGGCCGGAGCGCCGCACGTCGTGCAGAATTTGGCGCCGGGCAGCAGCCGGGCGCCGCACTTCCCGCACACGCCGCCGGCAGGCTGCGCGGCGACGGGCGTTCCGCAGGTCGTGCAGAATTTCGCCCCCTCAAGGAGTTCTGAATTACAATTCTGGCATTTCATAGTAGTCGTTCTATTTAGTTGATATTATTGATTTCACATCGCCCTTCATGTCGGCCGTCGCCGTGTGGCGGCTCTCGATCGTGCCGTCGGTCTCGACATAGTTGAAGACGTAGAATTCATCGCCGTTGCCGTATCTGAGCCGGGTGACGGTCGAGAGTTTGCGCGGCTCCACGCCCAACCGTTCGTAAAGCTGTTTGTCTACCGTGGCGCGTATGGCCAGCAGGTTGCGGTCCACGGCGTTGCGCACCTGATCGAGGATGGACGCCGGAGCTGCCTCGTACACGCACTTGCGTTCGACGACGGCGTTCACCGGCCCTTTGGCCAGTGCCTTAACCTCGCGCAGCTGAACCTTCGCTTCACCGCGCCGCGTCCCGACACAAAGGTAGGGATCGCCGAAAAGGTTGAACTCGACGATCGTAAGCGCCTAATGCGGCGTAAAATAACCGTCGTTATAATCGAAGAAGCTCTGACGGGCCAGATAGAACGCCTCGCCCGCGCTGTACCCTTCGAGCAGTCTGGACATATAGACATTGGTCAGGCGGTCGGCGTTGTTGAGATCGGCCGCCGAACTGCTCTGCGACGCCCCCCACGCAATGCGCGACGAGCCGAGGTAAAGCAGCGTCTTGTCGCCCATGGCGGCGAGCAGCATCGTCTCGCCGCGGCCGTAATCCTGAAATTTGGCTCCGTAGCAGGCTTCGGTCACCACCACGTTCGCCGCTTCGGCCGAAGCCAGCTGGCGCGGCGTGATCGCCTCGTAGCACTGCTGCCGGTAGGAGGCATAGAAACTGCACGCCGTCGGCGCGTCGCTTCCGTGCAGGTTGAAGTAATACAGGTCGGCGTTCCGGTCGAAGACCTTATCGACAATCGACCGTTCGACGCAGGGGCTGATAAAAAGATTCCGGGAATAAATGCGCTCGTCCAGCCGCTCGTCGCCCCGGTAAAGTTTGTGGCGGCGGAAGGGTTCGCTGACCGAAGCCGAAGCCGAAAGCCACGTCAGGTCGGTCTGGCCGTACACACGTCCGATACCGAGCGTGCCGGGAGCCTTCGCCGCGCGGCGCAGATACCCCGCCAGATCGTCCAGCGAAGCGTCCTCCGCAAGCGGCAGGCGGCCTACATGGAAATACTGTTCGTATTGGAAAATCTCCGCCGACCCCAGCATGGGATAGGTCTTCTCGCCCAGCAGGTAAGCATACGGAATATCGGTGTCGATGTCCGTATCGCTGTAATCGGGATCGGAGATATACTGCGGCACCACCGGCATCGGGATCACGTCGCTGCCGCCGATGATGAACAGATAGTTGGTTTCGTCCTCGGAGGTGCTGCGCCCGAAACGGAAATAGTCGGCCAGCAGACAGCCGTGCCCGACCCACGAATCCGACGGCGAAAGGCTCACCCGGCGGTCGTCGCCCGCTTCGGGGTTGATGAAAGCGTAATCCGCGGCGTCGATGATATGGTAGCGGATACCGTGCGCGAGCGACGCCTCGGCATAAGCCGCCAGCAGTTTGCGCACCGCGCCGGCATCGGTGCCGAATTTGCGGGAGAGCGCCCGCAGGTTGGTGAAAAGGACTCCTTCGGCCATCCGCCCGCCGGATTCCTTGGCATAGCGACTCTGCGCACCTCCGGGTGCGGCAGTCCCCGAAGTCGTGCCGGGAGCGGCCGGAGCCGCAGATACCGGCGGAACGATCGGAGCCGCAGGTACTGCGGAAGCTGCCGACGCAGTCGAAACGGTCGGTGCGGCCGCAAAAGCCGGAACCGCCGGGGCGGACTGGACCGGCGGAACCGGAGCAGGTGAAGCCGGAGCGGACTGGCCGCCGGAAGCCGCCGAAGCGGACCGTCCGGCTGCTGCGGGCAGTTTGGTGCCGCAGTTCCAGCAGAACAAAGCGTTATTCTCGCACTTTTTTCCACAATTGGGACAAAACATCGCGAATCGGGTTTTAAGGGTTAGTCAATTTTGACGACCTGCGCCGCGACCCGTTTCAGGTCGGGCATCGCGTCGCCCACGTCGGCCCCCACGTAAGTCGGGTCGCAGACGACATAGCGTCCGGCGCCTATCTGCATGTAGTCGCCCTTCACGTCTTCCTTGAAACAGACCGCCGTGGCGATATGCTCCGGGTAGTAAAGCAGGACTACGTCCAGTTTCATCAGGTCCCTGACCAGCCGTGCGAAGAGGATCGAACGGTCCTCGCAGTCGCTGTAGGGGTAATGGAACATCTCTTCGGCGAAGAGCGTGCGCTCGACGCCGAACTGGGCCTCGTCGGTCTTATAGGGAAACGCCCGGTGCAAGTAGTGCAGCAGCAGGTTGGCCGCGTCGTACTCGCCTTTGCCCGCCAGCGCGCTGCGCAGGGTCGGGTAAAGCTGGTCGCGCACCGCCGGAGTCAGTTCGGTCGCCGCATAAATGCTCCAGTAGCAGGGCGGATAATCGGTATAGAAATCCATCAGGTTCCGGTTCACCGCGACCGTCGTCGTGAGCGCTCCCTCACCGCACTTCCGCACGGCGGGCTGTCCGGATTTCTGCGCCAGCACGGGCGGCACGGGCATCGCCAGCGACAGCGGGCGTTCGCCGGGCATCCTGAAATTGCAGATGTTGTACGATGCGGCCCGCGCCATATCGTCCAGCAGGTAGAAGGTCTGTCCGTCGATCTTGAAGTAGGGTTTGGCATAGACCTGATCGTCGAGCGCCAACAGC
>ENA-UEPH01002763-UEPH01002763.1-human-gut-metagenome-genome-assembly--contig:-NODE-2763-length-11810-cov-3.699651_pt1 | contig 11810 bp, 10 predicted proteins | sample MGYA00242891_ERZ507898 | MGnify/ENA primary metagenome ERZ507898 (study PRJEB26167, sample SAMN06115411) | human gut metagenome | host: Homo sapiens | place: China:Guizhou | collected 2014-10-15... | reverse complement strand
AGGTTTGGCCGTTCGGCGCCAGATAAACAAAGAAGCTGTGTCCCAGCATTTCCATTTGCACGATGGCCTCATCGTCGGTCATCATTTGCAATTGAATGTTCTTTTTGCGCTGAATATCCACAGCGGAGCTGTCATAGCTCTCAAAGTCGTCCATGGTCACTTCTTCTATGGGCTCCAGCATGGAGGCAATCTGGTCAATGCCGCCCTTACGCTTCTTATCTACCAGGTAGGTCTTTAGCTTGCGCAGCTTTCGCTTCAGGTCGTCCACTGCCATATCAATGACCGGCTCAATCTTGTCTGCCCGTGCCTCGCCGCGGATAAAGGAGCCAATGTACTTGACTGTAATGTCGCACTTGTAGCCGTCCTTTACCTTGGCTAAGGTCACGTCAAAGGAGGCGTTGTCCGGCAGCATTTTTTCAATGCGCTGCAGTTCTTTGTCAATACCGTCTTTGGTGCCTTGCTTTAGGTCAAATCCTCTTGCCGTAATGTTGATCATACTATCACCCCTTTGGGAATTCAGAGGTATACCTCTGTACCCATATTATACACCACCGGGAGAGAAAGAAAAAGTATTGAGGTTTTGGCTGTTTTGTAGTATAATATATAGCCGACGGCTCCGTTGCGGGCACAATGAAAATCGACGAGGATTTTACCTATGCGTAAAACGAGACGAACCGGAATAGATAAGCTGCATACGCTGCTGTTTGGGCAGGATCTGCGGATTACAGAGGGCGAACCGTATTGTCAGGTGCGCCCTTTTGATTTTGCTGCGGATTTTGAGCCGCGGCACCTAACAAAACCGCTGCCCGTCCCGGCAGGGGAAGTGTTTGACATTCGCACCTTTGGAGCAGATCCGGCGGCGGAGGATAACGCTGTGGCCGTACAGCAGGCGGTGGACGCGGCGGCGAAAGTAGGCGGCACTGTGCTGGTGGACGGAGGTAGTTATCCCATGTCTACGGTGGAGCTGCGCAGCGGGGTGACGCTGTTTATTACCCCGGGCAGCTTCCTTGCCGCGCGACCGGACGGTAAGGGCTTTCGCCACAAGGCGCTGCTGTACGGCCGGGATCTAACCAATGTAACCCTTACCGGTGGCGGCGGTTTAGAGGGAGAAGGGCACCGCTTTGGCCTGCGTCCGGCGCTGCCGCAGAACTGTACCAAACCGGCAGACTTGATTGATGTGATCGAAATGCGGCGCACCTACCGTGCCCAGCTGCGCTTTGCCCACCCCAGTAAGTACGGCGGGCTGCTGTGCCTGGAGCAGTGCCAAGGGGTGCATATCCACCATTTTCTTTTCCAAAACAGCGCCCACTGGACCTGTCGGCTGCAAATGTGCCGGGATGTGCTGGTAGAGTACGCCGCCATTCGAAATAATCGAAATGTAGCCAACGCAGACGGCTTTGATATTGTAGGTGGGCAGGACTTGACATTTCGGCACTGTATGGTGTCTACTGCGGACGACGGTTTTGTTTTTAAGCATGCCGTATGGTTGGGCAGCAGCGGCGAAATGCGCCATATTTTGGTAGAGGACTGCCGGGTAGACAGCCGCACCAACTGTATAAAAATCGGTACGGAGACCACTTATCCCATTACGGATGTGACTGTGCGCCGGTGCCGGCTGGAACTGCAAGATCTGTACCCGGGCGCTGTCAGCGGTATCAGTGTAGAGGCCTGCGACGGCTCAGTGGTATCGCAGGTGCATTTTGAAGATAGGGAGATGACCCGCTGTACCTGCCCGATTTTTGTGCGACTGGGCAACCGCGACCGAAGAGAGTGCCAACGCAGTGGAATTCGGCGCCAAAAAGCAGCCCGGCGGCACAGTGGACAAGCACCGCTTTGACGGCAAAAGCGCCGTGCGGGACATTACTTTTAATAGGATCACAGCCCGGGAGGCGGAAATTCCCATCATCATTGCCGGGTATCGCCAGCAGGGTCGAACCCATCGGGTGGAGCGGGTGACGCTGCGTGACGTGCAGATCACCTATGCCAATCGGCCGGAGATCGTGGATCGGCGGCTGTTTATCCCGGAATATGTGCGCACATATCCGGAGGGCTGGCGCTTTCGTAATCTGCCGTCCTACGGCATTTGGGCACGGCACACCCGGGACTTGTGCTGCTCCCATGTAACCGTTTTCCACCCTCGATATACGCAGCGGCCGTTTCGCATTTTGCAAGACTGCCCCGGCACTCAGCTCACCGATACATACGGCGAAAGTCAGGGCCTGTTTGGCACGGACAAAGAGAACGGATAAAAGAAAGCATAAGAAAAGAGCACACCATAATCGGTGTGCTCTTGTTGTTTATCCGGCTTAGATGGTGCCGTCCCAGGTGGAGACTTCCGTTGCCTTTTTCTCCTCCTCATCGAACCAGTGGGTGGTGACCGCCTTGCTCTCTGTGTAGAAGCGATAAGCGTCCTTGCCCAGACAATGCAGGTCGCCGAAGAAAGACTTTTTGTGCCCGCTGAAGGGGATAAAGCCTACCGGTACCGGAATACCCACGTTGATGCCGACCTGGCCGCCGTCGGTACGGCGGGCAAACTCCCGGGCATAGTAGCCGCTCTGGGTATAGATTACGGAGCCGTTGGCATAGGGGTTGGCGTTCATAATGGCCAAGCCCTCCTCAAAGTCCTTGCACCGTTTGATGCATAGCACCGGACCAAAGACCTCTTCGTCGCCGATGGTCATATCTGCCGTTACATGGTCAAAGATGGTGGGGCCTACAAAGTAACCGTTCTCGTAGCCCTCCACAACGGTGTTACGGCCGTCCAACACCAGGGTGGCGCCCTCGGCTACGCCCTTGTCAATATCGGCCAGTACCTCTTTATAATGCTTTTCATAAGTGATGGGACCCAGGCGGGAGTTCTTGTCCCAGGCGGGGCCGCAGTTCACTTTCTCCGCCTGCTTTTTCAGCTCCGCCACAAAGGCGTCTGCAATGCTGTCCTGTACCACGCAGCAGGACAGCGCCATGCAGCGCTGACCGGCACAGCCGAATGCAGAGTTGATCACGCCGGCTACCGTACGCTCTAAGGCGCAGTCCTCCATCACCAGAGCATGGTTCTTGGCCTGGCACAGGGCCTGGCAGCGCTTGCCGTTGGCAGCGGCTTTTTCATAGATTTTCAGACCCACCGGGGTGGAGCCAACAAAGGTAATGCCCTTAACATCCGGGTGCTCCAGAATGGTGTTGATCTCATTGCGAGAGCAGGTGACCACATTGATGACACCGTCCGGCACGCCTGCGTCCTTGTACAGCTGTGCAAAGAGCATGGCGGTCTTGGGGGTCAAGGAAGCGGCTTTCAGTACCAGGGTGTTGCCGGCGGCAATACAGGTGGGTGCCATCCAGCCAAAGGGGATCATGGCCGGGAAGTTTACAGGCACAATGCCGGCAAACACGCCCAGCGGCTCTCTGTATTTCACGGTATCGTACCCGCGGGAGGCGTCCATAATGGACTCGCCCATCATCAGGGACGGTACCTGGGTGGCCAGCTCCGTGCCCTCTTTTGCCTTGAGCACATCTCCCTCGGATTCTGCCCAAACTTTGCCGTTTTCCTTGGCAACGCTCATAGTCAGTTCATCCATGCGCTCCAGGATCAGTTCCCGCACTCTATATAGAATCTGTGCCCGCTTAATGGCCGGGGTGGCGCTCCAGCCCGGATAGGCAGCTTTGGCGGCCGCAATGGCCTCCAGCACCTCATCGTTGGTGCAGCAGGGCGCCTGGCCGGTGATTTCGCCGGTGGACGGATTGTGCAGGTCGTACCATTTGTCCGTCTTGGACTCACGGAATTGGCCGTTTACAAAATACTTTAGCTTTTCTGCCATAGATTTTACCTCTCTTATCCTCCCCGCCGCAAAGCGGAGCATAATTTTGCAATTTCATTGTACCACAGCCTCTACGCCAAAATCAATACCCAGCCGTCGAGAACAGCCTAAATTGAACAAAAGTGCGCCTGCCGTCACATTTGATCGACGCCTGCATAGAATGGGTAAGAAATAACGGCAAAGAAGGGGTAGTATGGGCGAATGTACCGTGGTATTGGTGGGCGGCAACAATGGGGGTAAGGAGAATTTGCTGCAGGAGCTTTTGGGGCGGCGGCAGGGTGGTGCCTGGTGCTATTCGTACCGGCATATTACTTATGATTTGCGGCTGCTGCCTCTGTGCGCTCTGCAAAGTCCGGCGCTGCGCGGGGCGGACTGTACGGTGCTGGTGACCCCGGCGCTGGATCTGCAGCGGGCACTGGCGGCGTTGCCTGCCCTTTGGCAGCGCAGTCATCGGCTGGTGGTGTACATCACGGATCGGGGTGCTGCCCGGCGGCGCGGTGTTATCATTGACCCGGCAGCGCTGTCTGCCGGGCTGGGGTGCCCGGTGGTGGTGGCCACCCCTTACAGCAGCCGTGGGGTCAATCGGCTGCTGGCTGCGGTGGATCGGGTGGTACATTTTCCGCCGGTGCCCCATACCCTGGGGGATACGCATATCCAAACGGTACTGGCGGCAGCGGTGCGCCCGGGGAATCGTGTGCGCACATTCCGTCGGTACCGGGTGTGGACGGCGGCGCTGTGCGTGACCCTGTGGGCGTTGGCTGCTTTGCTCTTGGCGTTGCTGTTGCATTTTGGCAGGGGATAGAGCGTTTTTCAGTCCTATATTTGAGAGAGAGAACCGCAGCCCTGAAATTCTCTGCTAAAAGAATCGGCTTCGGCACAATGTCTCCACAGTTCAAAGCGGTAGCAAATGCTGCCGCTTTTTTCTTAGCTGTACTGCTTTAACACTGTGCTACGCTACAATTTCCTGAATTTGGCGAATATTTATACAAGATCATGAATTTCTGCTTGCATTTTTGTCAGAGTTATCTTAAAATATAATTATCTTTTTTCAAATTCTGAACAGGAGGCCTGAACATGAGAGAAGAATCCAAATCCTATGCCCGCGAAGCTATGGACATTGTGGAACACGCCGCACACAAGATCGGCTCCCGCTTGCCCGGCTCTGACGGTGAAATCAAATTCCATCAGTATATGGGCGACAAGCTGCGCGACATCGGCATTGAACCGAAGACGGAGGAGTTCGCCGTTTCACCCCGTTCCGGTATCGGCGGTCTGTCCTATGCCGGTTGGTCCGGCGTGATCCTGAGCATCGGCGCCATTATTGCCCTGGCCAGCGGCTTTAATAAGCTGTGGTACGCCCTTGCAGCGCTGGGTCTCATTACGATCTTTTGGCTGGTGATGAGCTGCTTTTTCTACAAGACCTGGTTTGATATGTTCTTCCCCCAGGAGATCAGCCGCAATACCCTTGGTGTGCTGGAGCCGGAGGATGGCAAGTATGACTATACCATTATCCTGTCCGGCCATACGGATACGTCCTGGTGCTGGCGCCACAGTGAGCACGCATATAAGTATGCCAAGACCAAGCCGATTATGGGCCTGATCGCTACATACGGCAAGGTGGGCTTCGGCGCGGTTTGCTTTTTCTTTATTGCGCTGTTTTCTGTGTTTATGGCTGTCGTGAACATTTGCGATTACGCCGGCGCCCAGTGGGCACAGACCATGCTGGCCTCTCAGGGCTGGGACACCTTTATGTTCATTATGAACTTTGTGCCCATCGTCACCGCCATCGGTTCTCTGTTTGTGGTGATGTGGGGCGATCCCAATCCCCGCAACGCTTCTCGCGGCGCTATGGATAACGCCACCGGCATCGGCCTGAGCTATGCGGTGATCAAGTATTTCAAGGAGCACCCGGAAAAGATGCCTAAGAACTGCCGCATTGTAGACGCCAATATCGGCTCTGAGGAGGCGGGTCTACGCGGCTCCATGTACTTTGCCCAGGAGCACCGCTTTGACGATCTGTCCCAGAACGCCTGGAACATTAACATTGACTCTGTGGCAGATAAAGAGTATTTTGAAGTGGTGATCAAGGACGACTGGCAGGGCGTGCGCTTTGATACGGATATGGAAAAGATGTTTAAGGACACCTTTAACGAGTTGGGTATTGAGAGCAAAACAAACGGTTGTATCCACAATCCCGTTGGCGGCTGCGACTCTACACCTATGACCCGCGCGGGTATTAAGTCCGTGACCTTTGCGGCCCAGAACCCCATGCTCACCTATTATTACCACACCTGGCGGGATATGCCGGAGCGGTTTGAGATGGAGACCGTAGGCGACGGCTTTGATGTGATCCTTGGCGTGATCGACAAGATCGCCGCTTTCCAGGAAAAGAACGGCTACAACGGCCCTCAGAAGAAATAAATCAAAAATGCAGCCTGGCAAGGTTCCTTGTCGGGCTGTTTTTGTATACTTATGAGAGGTATGATGATGCTCCGCTCTACGCTTCAAAGATATGCTGCCATGCAGCAGCTTGCCGCGGATACCATGCAATTTATTCAAAACCATATACAGGTGGGCCAGACTGCTGACCAAATCAAGACCTTATGCGAAACCTACATGTTGGCCCATGGTGCGCAATCGTTTTGGTACTACGATGTAGGTGCTTTGGTTTTTCATCACCCGGATACGCTGCTTTCTGTGTCCGGTCGGGAGTATGTGCCGGCGCATACCTGTATTCAGTCAAATGATATGATCACCATTGATCTGTCGCCGCAACGACGGCGGATCTGGGGCGATTTTGCCCGGACATTTGTTGTGCAAAATGGGCAGGTAGTTCGGCGATTAGATGATATTAGAGAAGCGGAAATCCGCAATGGCCTACGCTTTGAGAATCAGTTGCACGCGGAATTGAGACGCTTTGTAGATAGAAATACGACCTTTGAGCAGCTTTATGCGTATATGAACGATTATATTCGTGCGCAAGGGTATCATAATTTGGATTTTAACGGCAATTTGGGTCACTCTATTGTGAAAAACAAAAATCACCGTATTTATATTCAAGCCGGCAATCACAAAAAATTGAGCCGGGTGCGTCTTTTCACTTTTGAACCGCACATTGCGCTGATCAACGGCACTTATGGGTTTAAGAAAGAGGATATCTATTATTTTGATGGCGGGCATTTACGCCTCTTAGCTGACACGGAAGATACATATTGCGGTTGACCTGCTGCCCTGACAAGAAGCGCTTTGGCGTGTTATAGTGTGGCTGAAAGAGGTGGACGATGTGAAAAATCGTGTTTATACGGCTTCTCGGGCGCTGGCGTGTGTGATTTTGCTGGTGTTGATTTTTACCGGGTGCCAAATGAAAAATCAACGGGCGGATGTGACAAATGTACAGATCGATTACGGTACTTCTGCGCGCTATACAAGAGCAGATATTGATGCGTGCACTGCTTTGGCAAAAGCGCAATTCTCCGGGTTTAGCCACAACTTGGTTTTACAGCAGTTGATTTTTATGGGCGATGATTATTGCCCCTCCGGCGATTGCCTGATTTTAAAAGCTGTGTATTATGACGGATATATCGACCAAACCGTAACGAATTTCGGTTGGCGGTTTTCGCCCGGAGAGGACGGAGAATGGTACATAGAGGATTTCACAGAGCTGTCCAATATGGGCGATCACATATAATGTTTATAAAAAAGGACCGATGGTATGCAACCGTCGGTCCTTTTTATGGGTATTTAGTTGTTGTGGGGGAAGATGACGGTCAGCATCCACTTGAAATTCTCCGGAGCGTACACCGAATGGGGCTTTTTGGCGGGCATCACCAGCGCCTCGCCGGGTTTTAGCAGGTAGGGCACACCGTCTATGGTGAACTGACCCACACCCTCCAGAACGGTAACCATAGCGTCGCCGGTGGAATCATGGGTGCCGATTTCCTCACCGGCTGCAAAGGCAAACAGGGTCACGCTGACGGCGTCATTCTGCGCCAGGGTTTTGCTGACCACCTGGCCGGGCTGCACCCGGACTTGATCCGCAAGACTGAAAATCGCCTCATGAGGTACATTCTTAATATAAGGCATCGTTGCACTTCCTTTCTTTGATCTTATCTCTATTATAGCAAACCTGCAGCCAAATATCCACCATAAAATAAAACCCGCCGGCAGAAGTCGGCGGGTCGTTTTGGTATGGCCGGTTATTTCAGCTTTTCTGCCCAGGCGGTGACGACGGGCATGGGGGGCTTCTGGCGGTCGCCGCCCAGGGTAGACGCAATTTCCCGGGCAATCTTTTTGGTGTTGTCGCGGGATTGGGAATAATAGACGACCAATGTTTTTGCCATTTTGTTCTCCTTACAGGTTTTGCAGATCGTCGCTAATTTGTGCGGAGGTTAGGCGGTTTTCTTCCAGCACCGACTGCACATCGTAGCGATCCAGGAATTCTTTTTGCAGGCCGTAGCACAGCACCTTGGTGTCTGTTCCGCCGTAGTAGGCTGCGATTTTTTGGCCAAAGCCGCCGTCCAGCACGCCGTCCTCCAGGGTGACTACGGTTTTATGGGTCTTGCCCAGCTGGGCCAGCAGTTCCTTGTCCAGCCCGGTGATATAGTAGGGGTTGATCACCGTGGGGCGCGCGCCGGTGCGCTTTTCATATTCCGCCGCCGCTTGCTGTGCCAGGGGATAAAAGCCGCCCAGGCCGATAAAGGCCACATCGCTGCCCGCCTGGGTCACTTCATAGGTGTTCAGCTTGCCAAAGTCCTTGGTGACTGCCTTGCCGTCGGAGAGTACGCCGTAGGCCGGTACGCGAATAGCTACCGGGTGCTCCCGTTGCGTCATGCTCCCGTGCAGCATGGCAAAATACTCCTCCTTGGTGGTGGGGGCCAGGTACACCAGGTTGGGAATGTTGGAGATCATGGGAATGTCAAAGATGCCCAGGTGGGTCACATCGTTCATACCGTACACAGAGGCGGCGAACACCAGCAGGGTGGCCGGGTTGTTATTGATGCACAGGTCCTGGCTCAGCTGGTCATAGGTGCGCTGCAAAAAGGAACTGTACACGCCATACACCGGCTTGGCACCGCCGGCAGCCAGTCCGCTGGCCAGCGCTACGGCGGTCTCTTCGGCAATGCCCACATCCATGAATTGTTTGCCTGCCTGCTTACGCAGATCCTCGGTAAAGCCAAATACGGTGGGGGTGCCGGAGGTGATGGCCACCACTTTGGGGTCCTTTTGCATTTCCTTCAGCAGATACCGGGCGGTTAGATCGCCGTAGTCCTCGCCCTCAAAGTGCACTGTGCTCTCGCCGGTTTTGGGGTCGAAGGGCATACACCAGTGCCAGTTCTCCTTGTGGGTCTCTGCCGGGGCGTAGCCCTTGCCTTTCTCGGTGACAATGTGCACCACTACCGGGTGGTCGCAGTCCTTGACCTGCTGAAAGGTCTCAATCAGCGCGTCTGTGTGATTGCCCTCCGGTTGGAATACATAATCAAGCCCCATAGCACGGAACAGGTTGCACTCTGCCTTGCCGCCGGATTGGCGCAGTAGCTCCAAATTTTTATAAATGCCGCCGTGGTTCTCTGCAATGGACATACCGTTGTCGTTCACCACGATGATCAGATTGCTGTTCATCTCGCCGGCCAGGTCCAGCCCCTCCAGTGCCTCGCCGCCGGACAGAGAGCCGTCGCCGATAATGGCCACCACATTGTGGTGCTCGCCTTTGGCGTCCCGGGCCTTTGCCAAGCCGCAGGCCAGGCTGACGGAGGTGGAAGTGTGGCCCAGCGTAAAGGGGTCGTGGGCGCTCTCCTGGGGCGCGCTGTACCCGGTAATATCGTCATACCGGGCCGGGTCTAAGAAACCGTAGCTGCGCCCGGTAAGCATCTTATGGGGATAGGTCTGGTGAGACACATCAAAGACAAACCGGTCCTTGGGGGAGTCAAACACCGTGTGCAGGGCAATGGTGGCCTCCACCAGTCCCAGATTGGGACCGCAGTGGCCGCCGTGGTGGCTGAGTTTTTGAATCAGCGCGGTGCGCATTTCTGCTGCCAGGACTGTGCGCTCTGGGCTGTTTAAGGCTTTTACATCGGCAGGGCCGTTGATCTTTTCCAAATACATTTTGCGTTTCCTCCTTTTGTTAATTCCAGGTGAGCTTGCCGGTTTTTACCGCCGCACGGTAGCGAGAGATCTTGTACTCCAATTTGTCCAGCATACGCTGCGTGTCTGCCATTTGGGCCTCCAGTGCGGCTTTTTGGTCCAGCAGCAGTTGCAGCCGGGCGGGAATGGTGCTGTCGCCCTGCATATAGAGCCGCACATACTCGATCATCACCTCTACCGGCAGACCGGCGCTGCGCATACAAATGGCCAGTTCTACCCAGCCAAGATCGTCCTCTTGATAATCCCGAATGCCGCCGCCTGTGCGGTGCACCTGGGGGATCATACCCACCCGCTCGTAGTAGCGCAGGGTGTCTTGGGAAATGTTGTACTTTTCGCTGACTTCTTTAATGGTCATAGGCTCACCTCGTTTCAAGGGTAGTATATACCTTTGAGTTGACTCTAAGTCAAGACTTTTTTGAACTTTTTTTGATTTCCGTAAAAAAAGCAGCCGATTTTTATCGACTGCTTTATGTTTGGATTTACTTGATAATCAGCTGGCGGCGGTCTGCCGGGGTTAGGCGAATGTTCGGTGCAAAGGGTGTGTCGCCCCGATTTTCTACCTGTACGGTAACGGTATCGGCAGCACAAGCAACGGTAAAGACCGCGTCCACGCAGTGGCCGTCCCGGTAGGCATAGGTGTGGCCGTCATCATCAAAGTAGCGGCTTTGGAAGGTGCCGTTATCAATGGGATAGACGGTGAACTGCACCTGACTGGGCTTTTGGAACCCGGTAGGCCCAACATCCAGAGGGAATACGCAGCCGCCACGCACAAAATAGGGCACGGTGCCGGTGGCCGGAATATGCAGTACCACCGTTTGCCCGCCGGTGTAACACCGGTCATCCTTGTACCAGATCTCACCGGACGGCAGGTAGACTTCTATATCCTCCAAGCCCGGATCCAGCACGCAGGCTGCCAGCAGGTCGCGCCCCAGCAAAAAGGCAGGATCGTCCGGATGGATTTGCCGGTCGTCATAATAAAGACACAGGGGCGCCTGCAAGGGCAGCTCCTCCTGCACGCTGCGGTAGGCGGTGCTGTAATAGTAGGGCAGCAGAGCTTTACGCTGGTCAAACAGGGTATGCACACTGTCCATCACCTCCGGATAGCTCCAGGGCATGGTGGCGGAGCCGTCCGCGTTCCAGGAATGAATGGTAAAGCGGGGCTCAAATACACCGTGCTGGATCCAACGCAGCAGCAGCTCCTTGGAAGGCATTTCCCCGGAAAAACCGCCCAGATCGTGGCCGTAAAAGTAAAAGCCGGACAGGCTCAGGGTCATGCCTACATAGTGACAGTAGCGCAGATCGTGGAAGGATGTATAGTTGTCACCGCTCCAGGTCTGGGCCAACCGTCGCAGACCGATCCCGGCACTGCGGGTAGAAAGGAACGGCCGTTCTGCCGGGCGCATTTCCATTTGAGCCTGATAGGAACTGAGCACCATTAAGTAGGTGAGCGCCGGGCGAATATGGGCAGCCGGGGCCGCCTTGCCGCCAAAGCCCACAGCCACGGCGGTAGGGTCCTGAATGTCAAATTCGTTATTGTCGTTCCAAGTGGCGTCCATGCCGTTTTGCAGCAGTTTTTCCGTCACCTGATCGTGCCAAAAAGCAAAGGCCTCCGGGTTCGTAAAGTCCAGGTAGCTGCCCAGGCCGTCCCAAAACTGGGTAACATAGGGGCTGCCGTCTGCATTCTTGACAAAGAGACCCTTGGCCGCCAGGTCATCGTACATCGGGTGGCTGGTTAGGAACGCCGGCTTGATGTTGGGAATCAGGTGCACCCCGGCGGCGTTGAATTTACCGATAAACCGTGCTGGGTCCGGGAATTTCTCTCTGTTCCAGTGGAACACGCAGCGCTGGTTGCCGATG
>ENA-UEPH01002756-UEPH01002756.1-human-gut-metagenome-genome-assembly--contig:-NODE-2756-length-11827-cov-8.875489_pt1 | contig 11827 bp, 13 predicted proteins | sample MGYA00242891_ERZ507898 | MGnify/ENA primary metagenome ERZ507898 (study PRJEB26167, sample SAMN06115411) | human gut metagenome | host: Homo sapiens | place: China:Guizhou | collected 2014-10-15... | reverse complement strand
CGATGTTTTAAGTGTGGAAGCAAGATAGCTCCACTATCATAGTATAAAAACGGAATAATTCTTACATCGAGATAAGGTGATACTCGCGGGAACTTTCTTCCCTTCCGGCCGGAGCACTTTGCGGAGTAAAGCCGGGATGACGAAAGGCGATGTGGTCATCACGCAGGGCGCTTTGCGCAGTGTGCGGTTTGGTGACAGCCGCGGCAGCAAGGCACCAAACCGACTTACAGCCTTTCCGCAAGACATTCAAGAAAAGCCAAGCTACCGCTACGGTTATTTGGGCTCTAACACAACAACCGCATACTTGATGTCAAACACCTCCTACTGTGGAAGCAAGCAATTATAGCTGAAGTGCAGTTGCATACAAATCTCTCGCAAAACAATAATGTACTTGACTTTTACACAAATATATGTAAAAATAAGGAAAACAAATTAGGAGGTGGCATTGTGATCCACGAAATTCCCTTGAGTGAAAATCAAAAAGCTTTTTTGGCAAACGGTATATTTAGAGCAGTAACCCAAGATATGCCTGAGCTAATCTACGAAAATGAGTTGCCAACCGCCGTTGGAGGTGGGCTCTTCCGCTGGAATTTTATTAATAGAAACTTATCGAACGGACTCAATGGTGAATTTCAAGTTAGCTTTCAGAAACGAGGGGCGTGGAAGTTTTTACTTCTTTACGACAGTATTACTAACTTCTCGGTGTCGGTGATGACCGAACAGAATTTAAAAAAACTACAACGTCACCCTACACTCCACCCACACTACCTCGAGGCGTTAGTGTCTAACAATCAGAACCGGGTTCCCATAGAGGGACAGTTATGCCTTGAAGAAATGATGGTTGAACGAGATTTTTCAATATTGTCCGAATTAAGAAATCAATTATTGAGCGGCTTTTCTGGTATTATAGGCGAACATCTTTTGATACTGTTCGACTATAATTATACTGGGGTGACGTCAGCTCGAGCGGTATTGCTTACACCTACGCTTGAAATCACAGTAAGTGATGATTGGACAAAATACTTGAAATCTAAACACATTCCAAAAGGTTCTCCTCTTATGTCTATCGTCTCTGACGACGAACCTATTGTTAAACTTAAAGACAAATATATTAACAAGGAAAATGATTTGACCGCCTTACACGAGAACGACTCGGAAACCAGTGGGACGGCCAAAAAATAAGCGTTAAATAGTTTATATCAGAGGGGTGAGCATTGTGAGTCAGTTTAATTCTGAACATTTAGCTGAAGCTCGTGCTTACAATAAAATGACTGGCGAGGAACTGGCTGGTCTTATTGGAGTAAAAAAGCAAGCTATATCTCAATTTGAAAACAAGAAAACAGAACCGGATTATGGTACCGTTTGTAGAATGAGCGAGGTCTTGAATTTCCCTGTAAGTTTTTTTTATGAGAAAACTGTATCAGGCCTTATGGGAAACACATATTTTCGTGCACCATTTTCAAGCAACAAAAAAGACTTAAATTCGCAAAAAATAAAAACTAGGTTTGTCGCACAGATTTACGGTACATTAGCTCGATATGTGGATTTTTGCCCATACAATGTTCCAGAGTTTAGAGATACTCAAAATATTGCAAGCGTTGCACAACGGTTAAGAGATTATTGGGGCTTAGGGCAAGAACCCATACAAGACATGATTAGCTTAATGGAGCGAAACGGTATTATCATGTCAGAATTTGCTACGGATACAAAAAAGATTGATGCTTTCTATCAATATGGGGAAATCGGAGATAATGCGTACCATTGTGTTGTTCTAGGAACTGAAAAGCCATCTTTTGTCAGGCGACAGTTTAGCGCCGCTCATGAGCTCGGTCATATTGTACTTCATGAAAAGTTTAATGACCTTGATGAAGTATCTCGCGAAGATTTTCGTAAACGAGAAGACGAAGCGAATGAATTTGCAGCCGAGTTTTTGCTTCCTAAAGCCGCATTCTTAAACGATCTCAAAATGTATCCCAACAAATTAACTCACTATATAGAGCTTAAAAGGAAATGGCGAGTTTCCATTTCGGCTATGGTAGTACGTGCCTATAATTTAAAAGCGATCAGCCAAAATCAGTACCAATATTTGATGCGACAAATTTCTAAAAATGGGTGGCGAACTGAAGAACCCCTGGATGATTATATTCCATTAACGCATCCTAAGGCTCTCCGTCAAGCAGTTAATCTTATAATCTTAAATAATGTCCTTTCCGGTCAGCAATTACTAAACGAGTTCAAGGCCGATGGCATTTCGTTATCCAAATTCGTTGTGGACGAAGTCCTGTCACTTGACCCGGATACAATAACTCTCGACAGCAGTCAAGCTGAATCAAAAATAGTTCCTTTCGCAAAATTGAAAAGGTAGACTCGGATAACTATGAAGACATTTTTTGAGAGTGGAATTATGAAAGAAGTGCCTTATTTTATTAACGGTAGTGGCACGTTTTATATCCAAGAACTTAAAGACGCTGATTTTGACAAGTATGTATATTCTGGAGATTCAATAAAATATGAGCTTGATACAGAATTAGTATCTCTCTATGATAAATTTCGAGATTTATTTTTCGAAGATACGGATGCATACTATAGAGAACTGGGTTCTCTCCCGATTTTCATTCAAACAGCAGGACAAGATTCTAATTGTGATCTGACGGCTGAAGCTTTTAGCGAGTGGATACTCAAAGACGAGTTTACCAGTATTCCCAACTTCTATAGACATTTATATCTGGTAGATTGCCAATTTCTAGTTGGGGCAATTCAAAATCTACTTATCGGAATGGATAATTCCTTCATAAGTTATTACACTCAGATTGCTAACATAGGTAACCACGAATCTGCGTCTGTTTCCAATGAAGTAATGTATGAAATGTCCCCGTCAGTAAGCTGCATATCGACTCAACTTGAAAGCTACTTTACAAAAGCATATTCCATCTTAGACATGCTCTGCAAAATTGGATATGAATTTCAGTTTCCAGAAAGGGACTTCCCTTCATACAGAAAAATTAAAAGTTCGGAGATACTATGGGGCGCACGGAAGAAACTGCAGATTAACAATACTCCACATACCCTATTTGAGAAATGCGACCTAATCACCTTGATTGAGTCCTTGAGAAACGAAGTCGTTCATAACGGGACATGGGAGTTAAATCCAAAAGTGTTTTTAAGATTCGAGAGAGGCTCACTTATCGAGCGCTACATGTTATTTCCTGACATTTCTCAGGGGCATCTATCTACTGTAAAAAGTCGAAAGCATTTCTTTGGAAATGGTATAAAAGTAAACGAAGTGCTCCCCAAAATTCATATTGCATATCAGCAACGACTGTTAAATTCTGTAAAACTACTAAATGCACTGCAATCATAAAAAGTTGAACGCCGGTCATACTGATTCGATAGTTTACCCGTAGATACATTATAAGTGAATCTGTTCCTATAAAGAACGTCACAGTCTCATTTGTTCCCTGTGATCCCCGACATTAAGGTTTCCTACAAATCTTTAATTTTGTAGGAAACCTTATCTTATCTGAAAATTTGCAGCGCCCTGGTTGGCAACTAGATTCCGCCATAAACCCGCTACAGTGTATCAAGCACACCCTTTGCGCAGGACTCGTGAGGCGTCAAAGGTCAAAAAGTCAACGGATACTCATTAATAATGTCCAATGCTTGACGGCAAAACAACTGATCATCAATAGTATTAGAATTGCGATTCCGGTTGAAAAGTAATTTCCAGGATTTAGGTTCAAGTATACTCGGACGTATGCCTGTAATAGTGAACAGGACTTTAGAATTACAAGATATTTCAGCATCACGTAATTTTTCGTCAAGGACAAACATGCGAAACCGTTGACCCACATCTGGATTGGTTCCCTGCCACACATAGCGAAAATCTGTAGACATAAGTTGATCCAATGAACTTGTATAAACGATGATAGCTGTAATTTTGCTGAATGCCTCTGGGTTAAGCGGCTCACTGAGGGGCAATTTCGGGCCAATTTCTCGATGTGTCAATAGCCCATTGAAATCATTTGTAAGTAGGGACCAAGCTTCTAAGAAACTGTTTGATGGGAAATCACTATACGACCAGTTAATATACAACAGATTATACTCATTTTCCTTAGGCTCTTGAAATTTTTTTGATGCGCTATTGATAAACTCAACCAATTTATTGACACGAGGAAACACGCACACCACACCGTGGCTCTCACAAAGCTGTTGAAACTTATCTCTTCCCGCATTTGTTAGTAAGACAGTGGAAATTGCGCTCCTATCATGGCATTCATCAAGCGAAGGAAAGCGAGGGGTCTTTACTTCAATGTTAACCTTAATTTCAAAATCTTCCCCCTGATCGCACGGAAACATCGCCCTAAAGCTAGCCTCTGGATTTGCTTGGCCTACGCCAAGACGTGGTTCATACACAGCGGATTTAGCAGAAAATCGAGAACAGTAGAAATCGAGTATTTCAATTTCTGACAGAGCTTGAAAGAACATATTTTCATCATAGTGCGTCTTTCCTGCAGAAAGCTGGTTTTGTATAAAAGCGGAAATTTTTTCCTCGCTGAAACACATACTCATCGTACTCAAGCATTCGGAGATATTCATAACAAAAACTTGTGAGAATTGTGAAAAATCAACAGCACCATTTTCGTTAATTGGCGAGAAAATTGAAAGTGAATTATTAGAAATCATCTGAGTCTTGCACTCCAAATCACTTACCCTATCTTCAATGGCTTTAATGAGGAAGTGATCGTTAGAGTATTCATCAAACCACCCCTCTGTCCAGCAATGGTTTAAAAATCCCGTAATATCTATCCTTTTAGCTGGAAAATCGTGCTGACTTCTCCTGTCCATCATACCGACCTCCGATTTTTCTTACAATTCTATTTTGACATACTCGGATATTTCTAATAATACCTGAAGCACTGTGAAAAGCAACTTCTATTTTGTACACAACATATAACAATGGAAGAAGGCTTCCCTTATGAACATCCGCAAATCCATAGATTACAGCATCTTGTTTTCAGAAATAGACAAGCTCATGGCAGGGCAGCTTCCGCAGATGAAATTGTACTGTGAGATCGGTCGGCTGGTCAGCGACCGAGCGGAGAAAGGCGCGGCTGTCGCGGCGTCGGAATACCTGCAAGCGGCCTATCCTGCGGCCGAGGGCTTTTCTCCCCGCAATCTGCGCCGTATGCGCGCATTCTACGCAGCCTACGATGAATCCCCTGAAATCATGCAGCAGGCGATGAACCTCGGCTGGACGCAGAATGTGGCGATTTTAGAGAGATGCGGCAGCAACGAGGAGCGGGCGTGGTACATCCGAGCCGCGCCGCACTTCGGCTGGAAGAAGGCAAACCTGCTGGAAGCCATAGAATCTCAAGCGTGGCTATATTCTTCTCTCGACGAACAGGCAGTTTCCTGCTATACTGAGGAAAAAGAAGCAATGCAGGAGAGCGAATGCGATGAAGAAAATACTCTTTGTGTGCCACGGCAACATCTGCCGCAGCCCCATGGCCGAGTTCGTGATGAAGGACTTGGTGAAGAAAGCTGGGCTGGCGTCACAATTTCATATCGAATCGGCGGCCACCAGTCGAGAGGAGATCGGCAACCCGGTCTATCCCCCGGCGCGGCGCAAGCTGGCGGAGCATGGGATCTCCTGCGACGGCCACGCAGCTCGGCAGCTCACCAATGCCGACTACGAAAAATACGATCTCCTGATCGGCATGGACAGCACGAACCTGCGGAATATGCACCGCATCTGCGGCGGCGACCCGGACGGCAAGCTCCGCCTCCTGATGGACTACACCGACCGCCCCGGCGATGTTGCCGACCCGTGGTACACGGGCGATTTCGAGGCAACATGGCAGGATGTGCTGGCGGGCTGCCAAGGGCTGCTGCATAAACTGATGGAGGGAAACGAGAAATGCTGATGAATTCCAACGAATATCTGAATATCGTCGAATCGATTAAGCAGGAGATCCGCACGGCGCAATACCGTGCGACGGTCAGCGTCAATCGTGAGCTGCTGGTTCTCTACCACTCCATCGGCGAGGTCATCAACGATCACAAGACATGGGGCAACAAATTTGTTGAAAATCTTGCCGCCGACATTAAAATGTCTTTTCCAGACGCCACCGGCTACTCGGTGAGAAACCTGAAATACATGGCGAAGTTCGCACTGCATTTTCCCGAAAAGTAAATTGTGCAAGCGGTGCTTGCACAATTTACTTGGTATCACCATATTGCCCTGATGGACAAGGTGAAGAATGCAGATGAGCATATTTGGTATGCCGAACAAGTTGCTAAAAACGGCTGGTCCCGCAACGTGCTGGTACACCAGATCGAAAGCGGGCTGTATCAGCGGCAGGTGCTGGCAGAGAAGGTGTCCAACTTCGAAAGCCGCCTTCCGTCTCCGCAGAGTGAACTCGCGGCCCAGACGATGAAAGACCCGTATATCTTCGATTTTATTCCTTTCAAAGAGGATATGATAGAGCGTGACATCGAGCAGGCTCTGGTCAAGGATGTGACAAAGCTCCTGCTGGAGTTGGGGACCGGCTTTGCGTTCCTCGGCAATCAGTACCACCTCAATGTGGGCGGTGATGACTTCTACATCGACCTGCTGTTCTATAACCTGAACCTCCGCTGCTATGTGGTGATCGAGCTAAAGACCGGCGAGTTCAAACCGGAATACGCCGGGCGACTTAACTTCTACCTTTCTGCCGTGGATGGTATCCTGAAAAAAGAGCAGGACAATCCGTCGATTGGCCTGCTGCTCTGCAAAAGCAAGAATGACCTCCTGGCGGAGTATTCGCTCAAGGACATGAGCAAGCCCATCGGCGTCAGTGCCTATCAGATCACCAGCAACCTGCCGGAAGAACTGGAGCGCCAGCTGCCGTCTGTGGAGGATATTCAGAAGCGAATCAAGGGGGATAAACGTCCCCATCACAATTACAATTCGATTAAAGCCATGCAAGTATCCTCGCTATATTATGTCCGCGAAGTATAACTACAGGCAGATTGGCCAAAATTGAGCGCGCCCCAATTTGGTTGCGAAGCAAAAAGGCAGTCGTTTTGGATTGCTTTTTTGCTTTTGTGTGCTATACTTACCGTAGAGGTGAATGGACTATGTCGCAAAATTACGCAGCATTAATTATTGACCTAAAAAAATCTAGAAGTTATACAAAAGAGGACAGAAATAACATCCAACACTACATTATGGACGTTATTCATCTGCTAAATTGCTTATATTGCAGGGAACTTGTACGTGAAGTCGACTTCAGTGCGGGCGACGAAGTTCAAGGTCTGTTTTTATCCCCTGAAGCTGCCTACTTATACTATCGAATGCTCTCTCTATGTCTGCATCCTGTTGCGATTCGTGCAGGTATTGGTGTTGGTGGTTGGGATGTCCAACTTGATAACAAGGGTACTACTGGTCAAGATGGACCAGCTTACCACAAAGCACGATATGCTATAAAAAATGCCGATGACAGCGAAGGTTATCCCGTTTTGTTTTTATCCGGTTGTCAATCTGATGTTACAATCAACACCATAATTGGTGGCGCTGCTTCCATTATGGCAAAGCACAGCGTTTACCAAAATCAAATCATGTTAATTACGGAATTATTATTTCCAATCTGCAATTATTCTGCTCATGCGTATGATTATGTTTCGTCAGATGATGTGGAGCATTGCTTACACGAGAAGTGTTTGCTTGCTCATAAATTGGAAAAAATAATGCGTCCATTGCCATTTGATCGTTTGGCACACATCTCTATTGATATCACCGATTCAATCAATGAAGAAGATACTCCAGAGAAAATAAGGTTCTATATAACCAGTGGAAAACAGCGAGGTATTCCTACAAAATTGGCTAGCATAATGGATACCAGCAGACAGGCGATTGAGAAAACGCTGAAGGCCGGAAACATCTATACCGCCAGAAATATGGCAATTACCGCAATCAATGAAATGAAAAACTTACGATGGGAGAGATAAAGATATGTCCCTGTGGCTCCTTTTAGCTGCGCATCTAATTGCAGATTTCTCATTGCAGCCTGCTGATTGGGCAGAAAAGAAAACACAGAGATTCAAATATTTAGCAAGGCACGCATTTGTGTATGCTATTGTAATTGCTGCTGTGGTTTTCTTATGTATTCCCTGGGAAAGTGCCCGGATTCCTTTTGTAATCATCGCTTTGTCGCACTTCTTCATCGATAGGATTAGAGTTTATGTCGATAAAAAGCATGAGGCACCAGCCGCACACTTCTCTTCCTTTGTGATTGATCAAGTGCTTCACATTGCAATCATATATGGTTCTGTCCGTATCTTTGGATTGGACGAGCAGACAAGAAACTGGCTCACAGATCTCGCTTTAACATTTCCTGTAGAGCAAATTCTGCGGTACTCTTTAATCTTTATCATCATTCTTGATCCCGCATCTGTTTTTGTGAAGAAGCTATCCATTTATGTGACTGGTGGAACCAGCGACGGTCATAAAAAAGCCCCTCCTGTCGGTAGTGTTATCGGAAAGTTAGAGCGTATTCTTACGGTTATTTTGGTTCTCTGCAATCAGATTGGAGCGATCGGCTTTGTACTTACCGCTAAGAGTTTGGCTCGCTATAAGCAACTAGATAATCAAAGTTTCGCCGAAAAATATCTTGTTGGTACATTGTCCAGCACTACTATTGCGATTATTGCAGCTCTTTTACTCAAGTGAGCAAAAACACAGCCTTAAGTAGTTGCAAAGTTTAAGCGCAACCGTTTTTGATTGCGTTTAAACTTTGCAGATAACCTTTCACCGAGGACATCGCTTTTGAATTCTATTGCAGCAATGAATGTGGAATCAAGTCTCCTCATGTATATACCACATCCGAGCAAACCGTATATCGTCTGCTCCGTTTTTTTCAAAAGTTAGAACTTCCCCCATTCCTCTACCCACCTTTTCTTACCATGATTCGTGATCGACTTTTGACCGAAAACAAAGCAAAATATCCAGAATGGAGTAGCTTGCCATCAAGCCACACCAATCTGGATATTTTAAGCTGAACGCTTAGAGTACCAATGGGTGTGGCTTTTTGTTTTTCTAAAATTTCACGGTTTTTCCAATAGATATTTTCGGTGTCCCCCACTGTTTGAAGGGATTCGAACTCCCCTTTTCACAGATTCAAAGGCAAAATCCTGAGAAGCGCCCTTTTTGCGGGCGCAAAATAGAGCGATCTTTCCTCAAAATTTTATACGATCTTTCGGGCGTCTGTTTGTTGGTTTCGTCGAAGCCATCAAAAAGGCGCCCTTTTTCATTTCACACCTTAATTCATCATCCGGCCGGAGCATTTCAGGATGCTCCGGCTTATTTTTTTGCTTACGAGGAGGACTCCAAAATGAATCATCAAAACGAACCCGCACAGCTCCGCTTCCTTGAGGAAACCGCCAATCAGTTGCGGCAGAACGGCTTCACGGTGGAACCAATCGAAGATCACCACCTGCCCGTCAGCATTGAAAAAGGGCGCCTCTGCCGTATCTCCGGCAAGGGCAGCGTATTGTACCGGCAAGAAAACGTAGACAATATCAGGGCACAGGACGCTTTGCAGACGGTGATTGACACCGTCAAAATGACTTCGGAATACATGGCGATTCTGGAAACCGCACCGCGGCTCAAAGCCAGCGGACTGGATGGCGACTACCGCGTCCTCGCGGACTTTGGTGACGCAGTGCTGGCGGGCCACCCCACCGAGCGCGGTGTCCAATTCGTGACTTGGGAGTGGGACTTCGACCGGGAGGGCGTCCATCACGGACATTATTTCCAGGATGACTATGATGCCGCCAAGCGGGATTTCGCCACACGCAGCGGGCTTGTTCAAAAAGGCGCCCTTTTTGAACCGGAGCAGCTTGCGGAGATCTACCGCGCGCTGGCGTTCGTCCGCGAACAGGATGAAAGCCTTTCCTTCGGACGGGATCGGGAGCTGGCGGAGCTGATGGAACAGGTCAGCGGACTGCTGCCCACGGATGCTCTGCGGCAGCGGGACGCGCCGGAGCGGGGCACCATGACAATGAAATAAATATCCACGCAGGCCGAGCATTTCTGCTCGGCCTTTTTATTTTAACGAGGAGGAAAAGATGATGGAAATTTACGGCACGATTCAATTCAAGCTCATCCTTCCGCACTTCCCCGGCTTTCAGCAGGAGCCGCTGCCGGAGCCTGTTTGCAGCCGCTCCCCGGAATGTGACGGCTGTCCCTACCCCCGCCACGGCTTTCTCTGCTGGGGCGCGGATGGAACCTGCTTGCGGACACGGATGAACAAAATCAACGGATTGGAGGAAAACACAAATGATGATTCAAGCAATTTTGAGTAATCCCAGTCACCCGGAATACGGCGTGGCGACCATCCCGTTCCCCATCCCCCACGACCAGTACACACACTGCATGGAGCTGTTGGGGGCATTGGAGATTGGCGATGCGGTCAAGGCGGACTGCAAGGTGACGAAGGTCGACAGCTTCTACACCGTCCTGAAACGAACGGAGATGCTCACGGTCAATGTGGAGGAACTGAACTACCTCGCCAAACGGTTGGACAGCTTCGACACCAGCGAGGCCGCGCAGTTTCTGGCGATGGCGCACAAGCTGGAGCTTTTTGAGCTGAAGGATCTCATCAACCTGACCTTCTGCTGCCAGCAGGCCACGGTCATTACAGACTTTTCCGACCTCGCCGCTGTTGGCCGTGACCACTACATGAACCTGCACGGCGGCAGCGCCAAAACAGAGGAATTGGACGCGCTGGACGGCGAGGAAACCGCTCGGCGGCTCATCGAAAGCGGCGGCGGCACGATCACGCCCTACGGCGTGGTCTACGACAACGGCATGAAACTGGAACAGGTCTACGACGGCCGGTTCTTCCCCTGCTATTACTATGGGCCGGATGTCATCACCGTTGCGGTGACCTCCAAAGTCGAGCCGGAGGACACGGAACACATCACATGGCTGTTCCTCCCCATGGTGCAGGAGGAGATCGACCGCGCCCTTCTTCGCGGGGGCATCACAGATCCCGTCGATGTCCGCCTGCGGCTGGAGGACAGCCAATTCCCCAACGAGGTGGATGTGCTGCTGGATATGGAGTGTGAAAACCTTTCTGACCTTAACGCATTGGCACAGGCCGCGGATAGCCTTTCCGATAGCGACATGAATAAGCTGGGGGCCGTGGTCATGCTGGCAGAGCCAAAGTCTGCGGCACAGATCAAAAACCTTGCGGAAAGTCTTGACCTCTTTGACTTTGCCCCCGGCGCACACTCTCCCGCCGAGTACGGCAAGTACATGATCCGCCAGTCCGGTCATTTCGACTATGACGAAAACCTCGATGCTTTTTATGACTATGAGAAGTATGGTGCGCAGCGGATGAATGAGGAGGATGGGATGTTCACCGACCGGGGCTACATCGCCTACAAGGGCTTTTTTCGCTTGGAAGAAGTAATGAACGGCGGTCAAAGCAACCGCATGGTGATGGGAGGGCTTTCACGATGATCATTCAGGCAGAACTGAAGTGTAAGCAGACCGGGTGTGAGGCAGATCCCTGTGCCGTGGCTGCATGGATTTCGAGAAATACGGTCAGGACTGCATGGAAAACGACTGCGTGACAAAAACAGAGTTCGGCCTGCTGCGCCGCTTTGACCCGCCGTTCCCGGTGCAGCAGCAGGAACAGAGGATGATGTAAGCAAAAGCGGCTCGATCCATTTGGATCAAGCCGCTTGCTAAGCAGATAAATCCGAATTGGTTTTATAGAGGCCTTTGCAAATACACCATATCTACAAGGTGTACACCACACTCATATATCGGGTGATCATA
>ENA-UEPH01002751-UEPH01002751.1-human-gut-metagenome-genome-assembly--contig:-NODE-2751-length-11845-cov-7.575289_pt1 | contig 11845 bp, 6 predicted proteins | sample MGYA00242891_ERZ507898 | MGnify/ENA primary metagenome ERZ507898 (study PRJEB26167, sample SAMN06115411) | human gut metagenome | host: Homo sapiens | place: China:Guizhou | collected 2014-10-15... | reverse complement strand
AATGTCCTAAGTGTGGCAACAATATTGTATTAAAAACATGTCCGTCTCATAGATGCGCGTCCTTTTGTCATGTAAAATTGTTCTTATGCTCATCGGAATCCTGAAAATCTCCAAAATTGAAAAATTCATGAAATTTTCCTCCTTTTGTGTCGTCTTATAAGTATAAGCAACACCAAAGGAGGTTTTTTTCATGCCGAACAAACGACGCTTCTTTGCCGCGCTGCTGACTGCGCTGTCGCTTCTTTCTGCTTGGGCCTTAGCAGAGATCGATTTAAAACCGTATGAAATCGAAAGCGACCGTTTCACCCCTGTCGAAATTCTTGCGCCGGATATGTATCTGGTTCTGCAAGACGGCTCTTTGAACGGTGTCAAACAGCCGACGGCACTGGTTCTGCTCGACCACGGGCAAAAGGTATTCGAGCAGCGCCTTCCGGAAGAACCCTCTGACGGCCCTCATACCTTTTACTCACTCTTTGTTGCGGATGAAAAACGTTACGGCTTGAGAATCTTTGACACCAGCACCTATGTTGCTCGCTTCCAACTCTTGGAAAACGGCACGCTGACCCAAGGTTTTTCCATTGAAGGTTATCCTCACTTTGAGCCTCTGCCTGACTGCCTGTGCAGGCTGCATCGGCAGGACGGCATGTGTTTTGTCGAGCGCTTCGATTGGAACGGCATTCTGCTCTCCTCCACGCCCGTTTCCGAAATTGAACCTACGCCCTATTCGGGCTTCACGGTGCTGGATGACAAAAGCATCGCCTATATCGCGTGGGATATCAACGTTTCGCAAGATCAGTACAGGTTATATCATCTGCGCGTCTCCCACGACGGCAAGCTGCTTTCCTCTGTCCCCATTTCCCTGCCGAATGAAGTTTTCTCTCCAATGGGCGCATTTTCGCCCAATGGCGGCATCCTGTCTTATACGGACGCCAAACTCGCAGGGCTTCGTGAACCATATTTCAGCTTTCTTGCCTGTTCGGATACGGACGGCAATCTGCGCTTCACCAAAAGTCTGAAAGCCAAAAATATCAACCTCTCCGTCACTCAAGCCGTTCTGCGAAACGACGGTTCAGCCACGATTTATGGCACTGCTGAACGATCCTCCAAAAAACTTTTCCGCGTATTCAAGCTGGAGCTGGACGCATCCGGTCAGATTCTCTCCCGCGATGTACGTGATTTCGCCACCCGCGCAGACTATCAGTACACCGTCAAGCTTGATCCTCTCAGCAACGCATATGTCGTCACAGAAGATGAAAACCGCATCGCTATCGTACCGTTTGAAGACTTGCCCGTGCTTGATGACATCGAATTTATGCTGGAATAAAGGAGGAAGTTTTCATGAAAACAAAACTTTTCGCGCTGCTGACTGCGCTGTCGCTCGTTTCCGCCCCGGCTTTCGCCGAAATCGACCTGACGCCTTATGAACTGCCCAGCGAATACGGTTCGTCCGTTCAGGTCATCTCGCCCACGCTGACGCTTGTGCTCACCGACAAATCCTATGGCCGCAACAACGAAAACACCCTGCCGACCTCCATCACGCTCTACGATGAAGGAAAAATCGGTCTGCAAATCGAACTGCCGGATTACGCAGAGGATGGCACACGCCAGCTGTATGATCTTTTTGCCGCCAGCCCCACCCGGTATGGGCTGATTACCTCTGTACCAAGCAGCGAAGGCGAGCGTCCCATCCGTTTTCAGCTTCTGCTGGTCAACGGTCTCACCGACGGCCTTGTTTTAAACAGTCAGCGGGGCAATTACGCATTTTCCGCCGATTCGATTTGCAACCGCCGCAACGAAGGCAACGCGCATTTCATCGACCGCTATTATTGGGAAAGCGGCCAAATCAGCTCAGTTTTCGTTGAAGCAGATATCATTTGGCCGTATACCTACGCCTTTTCGGATGACGGCTGTCTCTCCTTTATCGCCGACTGCGACGACGGCCTGCATTTCCGCCGCTATTCGCCAGACGGATCTCTGCTGACCGACCTGCACGCCCCCGTTCCGGATGTGCTCGTCATTCCGAAGGGATTTTTTGCTGCCGATGGCAGCATGCTTGGCCAATACAGCATTGGTGAACCCTATTCTTCCTCCGCTCTGCTGCGCACGGATGAAACCGATGCGCTCCTCTGGTCAAAGACGCTCAGCGCACCTCAAACCATTGTCACCGTAACTGAAGCGCAGTTTCTTTCCAACCGTGAAACGGTGCTGATAGGCACAGCCATCGCCAAATCGCGCAAGTTGTTCACGCTTTTCAAGCTTCACGTGGATGCACGGGGCAACATTACCGCCTGCGACATCCGCGATTTCACCACCCGCGCCGCCGAACTCTTCACCGCCAAAACCGATACGCTCGGCAACCTCTATGCTGTCACCGAAGATACACAAGCATACCCCATCGCCGTCGTTCCCTTTGAGGATCTGCCCGCGCATGACGACCCCGGCCTTGTGCTGGAATAAAGGAGGCTGGCTTTTCATGAAACACTCTATTTTTGCCGCCCTTTTCGCGCTGTTTATGCTCGTTTCCGCCCCAGCTTTCGCCGAAATCGACCTGACGCCTTACGAAGTTACGGATGATGCCATGTCGCGTCTCACGCTCATTCAACCCGGTTTGGTGCTCGTCCGCCACGACAGCGGGATGAGCGACGGCCAATTTCCAACCTCTATCGAATTGATCGAAAACGGCCAAACCGTATTCAGCAAAACCTTTGACGATAACGGCGAATGGAAGCTGTTTTCCACTTTTCTCATGAATGCCAACTGCTATGGTTATATGCTGGCTGATCACGGCAGTCCCATGCTCGGCGTGCAGTACGTTCGTCTGGCCAACGGTGGGCCTTCTCCACTGCTTCAGTTGATGGATAACCGCTATCGAACCGTTTTGATGGATTACGGCATCTGCATTCTGAATGAAACGTCCGCCCCAGCCATCGAGCTTTTGGATTGGGAGGGCAGGCTGAAACTCAGCTACCCGCTCGATCGTGAAAAGCGTTTCACCCTGCCCGCCGCAACGCTCCTGCCCAACGGCACGCTGCGCGTCGTGACCATCGACCGCGTGGTCAATACGCCCGAATCCGTCACGGGCACCGTTGCGGATATGATGCTCCGCACCTTCTCATCCGACGGCCGCCTGCTTTCCGAGGCGGGCATTCAATCGCCCTATATCGGCGGATTCAACGATACGATTGAGTTCGACGCGAACGGCGGCCTGATCGTCTGCACCGCGCCATCCGAAGATTACACCGTCGAGCAGATCACCCGCTTTGACGCGGAAAACCGCGTGCTCTATCAGAAAACGCTCAGCGCGCCCAAAACCATCGTCAGCGTAACCGACGCTTTCCCCTCTGCCGACGGTTCGGTCACGCTTTACGGCACGGCAATGGCCAATTCCCGCAAGCTGTTCACCCTCTATCGGCTCGACCTGGACGCACAGGGGAATATCGCCGCAGTCGATATTCGCGATTTCACCACCCGCGTCGGATATCTGTATAACGTTCGCGCGGACGCACAAGGGCATATTTACGCCATCGCATGCGATTATAAAAAACCCATCGCCGTCGTTCCGTTTGAGGATCTGCCCGCGCATGACGATCCGGGGCTTATATTGGAATAAGCTCAAAAAACAGGGTGTTCCGGCAACCCGGAACACCCTGTTTCTTTATACCTTTTTGGGGGCTTAATACATTTCCTTGACTTCGACGTCCTTGTAGCGCGACATGCCCGTACCGGCCGGAATGAGCTTGCCGATGATGACATTCTCCTTCAGGCCGACGAGCGGATCTTCCTTGCCCTTGATTGCGGCTTCGGTCAGCACGCGCGTCGTCTCCTGGAAGGAGGCGGCGGAGAGGAAGGACTCGGTCGCCAGCGCCGCCTTGGTGATGCCCAGCAGGATACGCTTGGCCACAGCCGGACGGCCGCCGTTCATGATGGTCTTTTCGTTCTCCTTCTCGAAGTGGAAGATATCCACCATCGAGCCGGGCAGCATGCTGGTGTCGCCCGCGTCCTCGACGCGAACCTTGCGCAGCATCTGATGGACGATAACCTCGATGTGCTTGTCGCCGATGCCGACGCCCTGGAGGCGGTAAACCATCAGAACTTCCTTGAGCAGGTGTTCCTGAACGGCCTTCACGCCGAGAATGCGCAGCAGATCGTGCGGGTTGATCTGGCCTTCGGTCAGCTCGTCGCCCGCCACAACGCGGTCGCCTTCCTTCACCTTCAGGCGGCTGCCGTAGGCGATCGGATAGGCTTTCATCGTGCCGTCGTCGCTGGTGATGATCATTTCGCGCTTCTTCTTGTTCTCGCCCAGGGAGATCGTGCCGGAGATCTCGGCCAGCATGGCCTCGCGCTTCGGCTTGCGCGCCTCGAACAGCTCTTCAACGCGCGGAAGACCCTGCGTGATATCCTTTTCGGAAGCAACGCCGCCGGTATGGAAGGTACGCATCGTCAGCTGCGTGCCCGGTTCGCCGATGGCCTGCGCGGCAACGATGCCGACGGCCTCGCCGATGTTCACATAGCCGCCGTGCGCCAAATCCTGGCCATAGCACTTGACGCACACGCCGGTTTCGTTGCGGCAGGTCAGCACGGAACGGATCTGCACGGCCTTGATGCCGGCCTCCACAATCTTGTTGCCCTGCTCGTAAGAAATCATCTCGTTGCACGCCGTGATGACGCTTCCATCCCGCGGATCGATGACGTCCTCCGCCGCGACGCGGCCAACGATGCGATCCAGAAGCGTTTCGATCGGGTCTTTCTCCGAACCGATGGCGGTCACGGTGATGCCGCGGATCTTCTCGTGGCGGCTGGCGAAGCAGTCGCGCTCGCGGACAATAACCTCCTGGGAAACGTCCACCAGACGGCGGGTCAGATAGCCAGAGTCCGCGGTACGCAGAGCGGTATCGGACAGCGCCTTACGGCTGCCGTGAGAGCTCTGGAAGAATTCCAGAACCGTCAGGCCTTCGCGGAAGTTTGCCTTAACCGGCATTTCCAGCGGGCGGCCGGTCGGGGACGCCATCATGCCGCGCATGCCGGCGAGCTGGGAAACCTGAGAAATGGAACCACGAGCGCCGGAATCCGTCATCATGCGGATCGGGTTGAACTCGTCCATGTGGTCCATGATCTTGCTCTTGACGTCGTCCGTCGTTCTGCTCCAGACCTTGACGACGCGCTCGTAGCGCTCTTCGTCGGTGAGCAGGCCGCGCTTGAACTGCTTTTCAATCGCGCGGACTTCCTTTTCGGAAGCTTCCAGAATCGGCTTCTTCTCCGGCGGCACGATAACGTCGGCCACGGCCACGGTGACAGCGCCGATGGTGGAATACTTGTAGCCCATCGCCTTGACGTTGTCCAGCACGCGGGCGGTCTCCGCCACGCCGTGCTTGCGGAAACACATATCGACGATCTGACCCAGCTGCTTCTTGCCGACCTTCATGTCGATTTCCAGCGCAAACATGTCGTCAAGCGTTTTGCGCCGCTTGAAGCCCATATCCTGCGGCACGTTGCTGTTGAGAATCAGACGGCCCAGGCAGGTGTCGATGCGCTTGTAATACATGTAGTCGCGGTTGCCGCCGGTGATGTGATGCTCCGCCAGATATTCCGCCGTGGGCTCGGTATAATTATCCATACCCGGCGCCCACTTGCGCGCGATACGCACGTTGATGCGGCTCTGGAGGCCGATCTGTCCGCAGAGGTAGGCCATCATGGCCTCGTCCTCGTTGGCAAAGCAGCGGCCCTCGCCCTTCGCGCCCGGACGGATGCAGCTCAGGTAGTAGCAGCCGATAACCATATCCTGCGACGGAGAGATGACCGGCTTGCCGTCCTGCGGCTTCAAAATGTTGTTGGCGCACAACATCAGGAAACGTGCCTCGGCCTGCGCCTCCATGGAGAGCGGCACGTGAACGGCCATCTGGTCGCCGTCGAAGTCCGCGTTAAACGCGGTACAGGCGAGCGGATGCAGCTTCATGGCCTTGCCCTCAACGAGGATCGGCTCAAACGCCTGAATACCCAGGCGGTGCAGCGTCGGGGCGCGGTTGAGCAGAACCGGATGCTCCTTGATGACGCTTTCGAGGATATCCCACACGCGGGTTTCGCCGCGGTCCACCATGCGCTTGGCGCTCTTGACGTTGTGAACGATGCCGGTGTTGACCAGCCGCTCCATGACGAACGGCTTGAACAGTTCCAGCGCCATGCCCTTCGGCAGGCCGCACTGATGCAGCTTGAGTTCCGGGCCGACGACGATAACGGAACGGCCGGAGTAGTCAACGCGCTTGCCCAGCAGGTTCTGGCGGAAACGGCCCTGTTTGCCGCGCAGGAAGTCGGAAAGGGACTTGAGCGCGCGGTTGCCGGGACCCGTGACCGGACGGCCGCGGCGGCCGTTATCGATCAGCGCGTCCACCGCTTCCTGAAGCATGCGCTTCTCGTTGCGGACGATGATGTCCGGCGCGCCCAGTTCCAGCAGGCGCTTGAGGCGATTGTTGCGGTTGATGACACGGCGGTAGAGGTCGTTCAGGTCGGAGGTCGCAAAGCGGCCGCCGTCCAGCTGAACCATCGGGCGCAGATCCGGCGGCATGACCGGGATGACTTCCAGAATCATCCACTCCGGCTTGTTGCCGCTGGAACGGAAGGCCTCGACAACCTCAAGGCGCTTGATGGCCTTGGCGCGCTTCTGGCCTTCGGTCTCGCGCTCGCGCTCCTTTTCGGTCAGCTCGGCGATCTCGGTGCGCAGCTGTTCGCTGAGCTGATCGAGATCGAGCTTCTGAAGCAGTTCGCGGATGGCCTCCGCGCCCATGCCCACGCGAAGCGGGGCCTTGCCCATCGCCACATCGGCGGTGTAGCTCGGCGCTGTAATCTGCTGGCGGTACTCCGTCTCGGTCAGAATGGTGTTCGGGCGCAGCGGGGTGCAGCCGGGATCGAGCACGATGTAAGAGGCGAAATAGAGCACCTTTTCCAGCGCGCGCGGGCTGATGTCAAGCAGCGTGCCCATGCGGCTCGGAATGCCCTTGAAATACCAGATATGGCTGACCGGGGCGGCCAGTTCGATGTGGCCCATGCGCTCGCGGCGAACCTTCGCGCGCGTCACTTCAACGCCGCACTTGTCGCAGACAATGCCCTTGTTGCGCACGCGCTTGTATTTGCCGCAGTTGCACTCCCAGTCCTTGGTCGGGCCAAAGATGCGCTCGCAGTATAGACCGTCGCGCTCCGGCTTAAGGGTGCGGTAGTTAATCGTTTCCGGCTTGCTGACCTCGCCGTGGGACCACGCGCGGATCTGCTCCGGGGAAGCCATGGAAATTTGAATGGAAGACAGGTTTGTCAGTTCCGACAAAGGGGTACACTCCCTTCTCTACTTCTATCAGGCCGCCGCCGCGCCCAAAGCGCGGCGGGGCATTGTTGCGTTCATGTCCCGGAAAAGACAATTACTTGTCATCCAGGTCGTCCAGGGAGATATCCTCGAAGCTGGGCACGTCGTCAAAGTCAAACACGTCGTCGTCGGTGTCGAAGTCGTCTCCGCCCTCGTCGCCTTCGGTGCCGTCGTCGTCGGTATCGGCTTCGTCGTCGCCGGTCGGGAGCGCGGCGCGTTCGCTTTCGCTCTCCTCGTTCTGGCTGCGGTCGTAGCCCTCGTCCTCGTCTTCAAGCTCCTTGATGACGATTTCGTTGTGGTCGCTGTCAAGCACCTTGACATCCAGGCACAGGCTTTCGAGTTCCTTGATGAGCACCTTGAAGGACTCCGGAACGCCCGGCGCGGGGATGTTCTTGCCCTTGACGATGGCCTCGTAGGCCTTCACGCGGCCCACGATATCATCGGACTTGACCGTCAGGATCTCCTGAAGCGTGTTGGCCGCGCCGTAAGCTTCCAGCGCCCAGACTTCCATCTCGCCGAAGCGCTGGCCGCCGAACTGCGCCTTGCCGCCCAGAGGCTGCTGGGTCACGAGGCTGTACGGGCCGGTGGAACGGGCGTGCATCTTATCGTCAACGAGGTGATGCAGCTTGAGGTAGTACATGTAGCCGACGGTAACGGGGTTGTCGAACTGGTCGCCCGTGCGGCCGTCGTAGAGGATGGTCTTGCCGTCGCGGCGCTTGCCGCCGGCTTCCAGAGCGTTCTGAATCTGCTCGAAGGACGCGCCGTCAAAGTCAGGCGTGGCCACGCGCCAGCCGAGCGCCTTGGCCGCCATGCCCAGGTGCATCTCCAAAACCTGACCCAGGTTCATACGGGACGGAACGCCCAGCGGGTTCAGCACGATTTGCAGCGGCGTGCCATCCGGCAGGAACGGCATGTCCTCCTGACGCAGCACGCGGGAAACAACGCCCTTGTTGCCGTGACGGCCTGCCATCTTGTCGCCGACGGAAATCTTACGCTTCTGAGCGATGTAGACGCGAACCATGCGGTTGACGCCCGGCGCCAGCTCGGCGTGATCCTTGCGGTCGAACACCTTCACATCGACGATGATGCCTTCCTCGCCGTGCGGCACCTTCAAAGAGGTATCGCGAACCTCGCGGGCCTTCTCGCCGAAGATGGCGCGCAGCAGGCGCTCCTCAGCGGTCAGCTCGGTCTCGCCCTTCGGGGTGACCTTGCCGACGAGGATATCGCCCGGATGCACTTCCGCGCCCACGCGGATGATGCCCTCGGCATCCAGATCGCGCAGCGCGTCGTCGCCGACGTTCGGCAGGTCGCGGGTGATTTCTTCCGCGCCCAGCTTGGTGTCACGCGCTTCGCACTCGTACTTCTCCAGGTGGATGGAGGTGAACACGTCGTTGCGAACCAGCTCTTCGGAGAGCAGAACCGCGTCTTCGTAGTTATAGCCTTCCCACGTCATGAAGCCGATCAGGATGTTGCGGCCCAGCGCGATTTCGCCGTGGTCGGTGGACGGGCCGTCCGCGATCACGTCGCCCTTCTTGATCTTCTCACCGGCGGAGACGATCGGGCGCTGGTTGATGCAGGTGCTCTGGTTGGAGCGCGCAAACTTGATGAGCTTGTAGGTGTGGGTCTCGTGCAGCTCGTCTTCGATGACGATCTGATCGGAAGAAACCTTCTTCACAAAGCCGTCTTCGCGGGCGCGCAGGCACACGCCGGAATCCTTGCCTGCCTTGTATTCGATACCGGTCGCAACGTAAGCGGCTTCCGGGCGAAGCAGCGGCACGGCCTGACGCTGCATGTTCGAGCCCATCAGGGCGCGGTTTGCGTCGTCATGGTCGAGGAACGGAATCATAGCCGTCGCGACAGAAATCACCTGGCGCGGGGAAACGTCGATATAATCCACGCGGCTCGGCTCGACGCTCTGAACGTCGGCGCGCACGCGCGCGGTGATGCGGTCGTTGACAAACGTGCCGTCCGGATTGAGCGGCTCCTTCGCCTGCGCGATGTAGCAGCCGTCCTCTTCGTCCGCCGCGAGATACACGATCTCGTCCAGCACGCGCGGCTTTTCGCCGCTGTGGTCGATCAGGCGGTACGGCGCTTCGATAAAGCCGTATTCGTTGATGCGGGCATAGGTCGCCAGCGAGCCGATCAGACCGATGTTCGGTCCTTCAGGCGTCTCAATCGGGCAGATACGCGCGTAGTGCGAATAGTGAACGTCTCGAACCTCGAAAGACGCGCGGTCGCGGTTCAGGCCGCCCGGGCCCAGCGCGGAAAGACGGCGCTTGTGGGTCAGCTCAGCCAGCGGGTTCGGCTGATCCATGAACTGGGACAGCTGGGAAGAACCGAAGAACTCCTTGATCGCGGCGGAAACCGGACGGATGTTGATCAGTTCCTGCGGCTTGACTTCGCTCTGGTTCTGCACGCTCATGCGCTCGCGAACCACGCGCTCCAAACGCGCCAGACCAATGCGGATCTGGTTCTGGAGCAGCTCGCCCACGGAGCGCAGGCGGCGGTTGCCGAGGTGATCGATGTCATCGGTCACGCCCACGCCATACGGCAGGTTCAGCAGATAGCTGATGGAAGCCACGATATCGTCGATGAGAATATGCTTCGGCATCAGAGCGGAAAGATTCTCGTGCAGCAGGCGGATCTTGGCCAGCTCGTCCATGCCCTCCTGCTCGGCGGTCTCAAGCAGCTGCTTGAGGGTCGGCAGGTGAACCATCTCGTTGATGCCGGACTTTTCGATTTCTTCCTCGCTCAGCCAGGCGGCCGCGTCCACAAAGTTGTTGCCGATGACGCGAACCACGCGATCCTCCAAACGGAGGTAGATGTCGTTCACGCCCGCGTCCTGAATCTTCTTGGCCAGCGGGTCGGTCTTGGCGGCCGGAATGCGCTCGCCCGCCGCAATCAGCACCTCGCCCGTGGCCGGGTCGATGATGTCCTGATCGACGACGTGGCCGCGAATGCGCGCGGCGATCGCCAGCTTCTTGTTATACTTGTAGCGGCCCACGCGCATCATATCATAGCGCTTGGGATCAAAGAAGGTCGCGTGCAGCAGCTTCTCGGCGGAATCGACCGTGCCGACTTCGCCCGGACGCAGGCGGCGATAGATATCCATCAGGCCGCTTTCCTTGCTCTTGACCTCGTTTCCGCTACGGGTGCGGCGCGTGCCGTCGTCGCCGCCGTCGCGCTGCATGGTGGCTTCGAGCTTCTCATCGTTGCCCAGCAGCTGGCGGATCTGCTCGTCGCTGCCATAACCCAACGCGCGCAGCAGGCTGGTCACCGGCAGCTTGCGGGCGCGGTCAACACGCACCCAGATCACGTCGTTGGAGTCGATTTCGTACTCCAGCCACGCGCCGCGGCTCGGAATCACCTGCGTGTCGAACAGATGCTTGCCGGCCTTGTCAATGCTCTCGCGATAATATACGCCGGGGCTGCGCACGAGCTGGCTGACGATGACGCGCTCGCCGCCGTTGATGATGAACGTGCCGTGTTCGGTCATCAGCGGGAAATCGCCCATGAAGACTTCGGATTCCTTCACTTCGCCCGTCTCGTTGTTGGTCAGGCGAACGAGCACCTTGAGCGCCGTCGCGTAGGTCATATCGCGCTCGCGGCATTCTTCCAGCGAATACTTCGGCGTTTTATCCAGCGCGTAATCGACGAACTCCAATTTCAGATTGCCGTTAAAGTCATAAATCGGAGAAACATCGTTGAGGACCTCGCGGAGATCCTCCTTGAGGAAACGCTCGTAAGAATTCTTCTGAACCTCGATCAGGTCGGGCATCTCCACCACTTCGTCAATGGTGGCAAAGCTCTTGCGAACCCGGCCCTTACCCATATTGACGTCGTGAACCCCGACGTACTTCATGATCTCAGCTTCCTCGCGCTCGTCGCGGACGGTAACCATGAATGCCATCACCCCTAACTTGTCTAAACCTGCAAAGGATATATGCGGCAACAGGCAATCGCTTTAAAACTGCCCATTGCCAAACAGCCTAAAGCGTTGTACAATGATATAGGCGAATGCCCGACTCTCAGGCACATCTTTGCCTATTGTGCATACTGATGCAATATAGTATTGTATTCCTTTTTAAAAGGTCTGTCAAGTGTTTCCGGCGATTTTATGCAAATTTCTTCTGATTTGTGTGATTTTTCGTCGGTTTTCTTTTTATTTTGGGCCAAATTCGGCTTATCACATCAGATAAAAGCGGAAGGAGCAGGGAACTCAGTTCCCTGCTGGGGCTTGGGGCAAAGCCCCAACATCCCTAATTGCGCAGTAAAACAAGCGGGAGTCAGGGAGCGAAACGTTATCTGACTCCTGCAAAGCTTTTTCCATTCGCTTTCATGCCTCCCTCTAAGAGGGAGGTGACACGCCGAAGGCGTGACGGAAAGAGTTCATACAAAAAGAGGACTCCCTTTCGGAAGTCCTCTCTGTATGATCGTGTTCGACCGGGTATCACTCAAGGATCTTGGTGACAACGCCGGAGCCGACGGTGCGGCCGC
>ENA-UEPH01002738-UEPH01002738.1-human-gut-metagenome-genome-assembly--contig:-NODE-2738-length-11900-cov-46.691026_pt1 | contig 11900 bp, 7 predicted proteins | sample MGYA00242891_ERZ507898 | MGnify/ENA primary metagenome ERZ507898 (study PRJEB26167, sample SAMN06115411) | human gut metagenome | host: Homo sapiens | place: China:Guizhou | collected 2014-10-15... | reverse complement strand
ACAGGGAGATCATCCTAAATACTGGAGAAATGCTTCACTTATGAAACACTTCTTATCGAACAGTAATGAATACGGACGTACATTTTCTTCTTCCAACTATTCCGACAAACTGTTCCGCGAATATTATGCTTATCCTTTTTATAAAGGAGTAACCGAAGGAGGATCACAGGCTTTGATGACTGCTTATAACGCCTACAACGGAACTCCGTGTATCATGCACCCCGTATTACGAAACATCGTCATGAAAGAATGGGGACTGAACGGTACGCTACTGACCGACGGAGGAGCATTCCGACTGCTGTTGAGCGACCATAAACGTTTTGACAACGACCGGGCAGCTGCGGCAGCTGCATGCATCAAAGCAGGTATTACGAAGTTTCTGGATGAATATAAGGATGCCGTATACGAAGCACTGCACCGAAAACTCATTAGTGTGGAAGATATAGAAAAAGCAATCCGAGGAAACCTCAGAATATCTCTCAAACTTGGTTTGCTGGACCATGCAGAAGACAATCCTTATGCAGCCATCGGTGTCACTGATACCATTGCTCCATGGAGCAAGCCGGAAGCCAAAGCACTAGTACGCGAAGCTACGCTTAAATCGATTGTCTTACTCAAAAATCAAGACCATTTGCTTCCACTTGACAGACATAAGATAAAGAAGATAGCAGTCATCGGACAACGTGCGACTGAGGTCCTGCAAGACTGGTATGCCGGCAAACCTTTTTATACAGTAAATGTACTTGATGCTATTCGCGAGGAAGCAGGTAACGATATTGAAGTACGATATGTAAAAACCAACCGAATGGACAGCGCACGCACGGTTGCAGCATGGGCAGATGTTGCCATTGTATGTGTCGGCAACCATCCTACCTGCAATGCCGGCTGGGAACAAGCTCCCGTCATAAGTGAAGGAAAAGAAGCCGTCGACCGCCAGTCGCTACAACTGGATCAAGAAGATTTGCTTTTACAAGTTGCTCAAACTAATCCCAATACAATTGGAGTATTGATCAGCAGCTTTCCTTATGCCATCAATCGAGCCAACCAGACAGTACCCGCTCTGCTTCATCTCACCCAATGCAGTCAGGAGTTGGGACATGCTGTAAGCGATGTTATATTCGGACATTATAATCCGGCAGGCAGACTAACCCAAACCTGGGTGAAAAATATCACCGACCTTCCTCACATGATGGATTACGATATTACTCACGGTCGGACATATATGTATTTTAAAGAAAAGCCATTATATCCTTTTGGTTATGGACTAAGCTATACCCGCTTTAATTACTCTGGAACAACTCTCAATGACCGTGTTATTGAACGTGGCGATACCTTAAGGGTATGCTTCAACCTGAAAAATTCCGGCGATATGAATGGTGATGAGGTTGTACAACTTTACGTTTCCGCACGAAAACATACGGACAAAGATCCTATCAAACAACTGAAAGCATTCCAGCGCATCAGTCTACGTAAAGGAGAAACGAAAAAAGTAGAGTTAACCGTCCCTTATACGGAGTTACAAGTATGGGATGAAAAGCAGAACCGTTTCATTCTTCCTGACAAAGAAATGACACTGGAAATAGGAGCCTCATCATCGGACATCCGTTTACGGACAACATTCCGAACAGAAGAATAAACCTCCAGCCAATTAATAACAGGAAGGAGTTGTACCACTACCACGATACAACTCCTTTTTTGATAGTTCAAAATTAGAAAACTCCAAGCTATACAGCCAAACTTACCATATTTAAATCGTTTTACTAGAGTGAAACGATAGCTTCACCTAAATGGAAATAACGTTTCACAGTAATGAAACGATAGACTCAGCCTAGTCAAACGTTATTTAGATATTCAATTCAGTCATTGTTATACCACACACAATTATCAGAAAGCCCCGAAGCACGCACTGTTACCTGATTCTCTCCCGACTGTAAAGGAACATTGTTCCATGTAGCCACACAAACCTCATCAGGCGTACATTTTCCCATACTTTTCCCATTCACAAATAACTCTACATCACCACAATTGCTAAACACCTGAATGTCAACCGATGAATTCGACTTATTCTGACAACGCTTCGATGCGATATACAGCACTTTTTCTTTCTTGTTCCAATTTGCTTTATAAAAATAAAAAGCATCTTTCTTAATCCTCCGATCGTATGTCACCAATCCCTTATCGTTTCGGCCAAAAGTCGTGCCTTCTTTTCGACCGGCCGCCGAGAAATCAAACATACACCAAACAAATTTACACCACAAAAACGGACGTGAAGCAAGCTGTTTCCAGTTTTCTATATGGTAATAAGTCTGCCAGTTTTCTGGATGCCACTGTCCCCACGGCTCTGGATGAATCAAGGAATCCGCCTGTTGAAACACATCCGCACCAGCACCGTATTCACTTATGCCCATACATCGCTGAGGATATGCCCGATGCTCCTTATCGATCCACTCACCCATCTCTTTACAATCGTCCCCATACCATCCGAAATAACGGTTGAATGCAATCAAGTCAGGTATTCCGTTCAAAGGATCTTCCTGGTTACTTGCCCCCGTTGTCGGTCGTGATATATCCCATTTTTTAGCCAACTTGTTCAGTTCTTCTGCCATAGGGTTTGGATTTTCCAGCCATCCCGGGTTGATTTCATTAAAAAGTCCCCATGTCAAAATACAAGGATGATTATAATACTGACAAATCAGTTCCACTAATTGCTGCTTTAAATTTTCTCTATACAGAGGATGGCTGACAAATACATTTACAAAAGGAATTTCAGCCCAGGCAATCAGTCCTCTCCTATCCATTAAATTATGCAACTGTTGTGCATGCGGATAATGCGCCAGTCGAACAGCAGTACATCCCATTTCCTGTATCAAGTTCAAATCCGATTCAAAATCTTCAGGACGAAAAGCCGATGCTCTTTCTGCACGGTCCTCATGATAATTGACTCCATGTATCGAATAGGGCTTACCATTTAAGAAAAAGCCTTTATCCGGATCTGCTGAATAAAACCGGAAGCCAACATGTTCTTCCCGACGATCAATCTCTTTACCACCTCTTTTCAGAACGACAACTCCGGTATATAAATATGGATTATTAACTCCATCCCACAAATGCGGATTATTAAGTTCCATCTTCACCAGGGCTTCCTTACCAGACACACTTGTTTCCTTACACAAAACAACTTTACGTTTCGCATCCAACAAAGAAAACTCAATAGAACAATCATTCAATGCCATTTCAGTTCCCGATAGCAATGCTTTCATTTCCAGTCCGGCATACTTTTCGGAAACATCACACTGAGTAAAGAAAACTCCAGATGAGCCATAAAATGTCGGATCAATACAAGCATCATCCGTATACAAAAGCTCCACACCACGATTCAGCCCACCCCATATATTAAAATCGCCGCATATCGGAGCTATTTCCATAGTTTGAGCATTACTCACCCTGATATCCAGTTTATGTTTTTCTCCTTTCCGAATCAGATGAGTCAGCTCTACGGTAAAAGAGGTATATCCACCTTTATGCTGAGCTACAAAATGATTATCCAAATACACATCAGCTACAGTCTGTGCAGCTTTTACGCGCAAGAAAACACGCTTAAAGTTCTCCGATGAAGGTACAACGATAAAACGTGAATAAGTTGACATTCCCCGATAATAATTCACATTACCAAACATCGCATCAGCAGCATTCCACGTATGCGGAAGATCAACCGTTACCTTATCCGCAGCCTGAGATTCATACCCGCGATTAAAAAACCATCCCCTATCTAATGACTCAACTTTCATTGCAGCCAGCTTCACCCCCGTAACACACCATAAAACAAGCAATATGCTCCACCTGATATTCCATCTGCCCATCTGTTTATCCTCCTTTATTACAATATATGATATTTTTCTATTTGTTCTATCCACAAGTCTGCCATCCGCTTATGTCCGGCAGGTGTCGGATGAATTCCGTCCCAAATCCAATAAGTATCCGGCAATTCCGGGTTTTCTTCCAGCAAACGGTGAAACATCGAAGCATATGGGATGAACACAGCTCCATAATCGGCTGCTATCTGTAAGGTTATTTTTCCCAGACGCTGTATCAGGCTATCCCGTAAAGCAAAATCTTCAGTCTTTTTCATATTTCCCGTACAAGCTGTAAATGGCTCACCCAATACAATCTTCACCTGCGGATTATCCTGACGCAGACTATCCAGTAAATTCCGATAAGTCTGTTCCCACAAAACAAAATCGAAAGCTCCATTGTCTTTTTTACCTAAATATTCATTCACATCATTCGTTCCTATCAAGACAGAAACTACATCAGCATGTATCGCAAGAGCATCTTCCTTCCACCGGGTCTTCAAATCATTTAATGTATTTCCGCTGATACCCCGGTTGAAGAACTGATATTCTTGCTCAGGATAATTACTTTGATAGTAAGAAGCACACAGATACATGTACCCACTTCCATAGATATGATTCATATCCCAATGATTGCGGACAGAAGAAGGTTGGGCACTTCCATCACTATTTCCCCAGTTGCCATCAGTAATGGAATCACCGATGAACAATATTTTAGGTCCTGCGGCCCAAAGATTACCCCCGCCAATTAACAGAAAAAATAACCAGACAAAAAATTTCATAGTAAAATAAGATTATAGATTTTATTATTAGATACCTACTTTATTCAACAAAAATAATGTTTTCTATGTACGTTAAATCATAAAAGAACAGGGAAATAAACAGGTTTGAAACATTTGAATACCCTATTGGAAACATTTTAGCTCGTGACAGGAAACAAAAGAACGGATGCAGAAAAACAAAATCATGTATCTTTGTAATCGAAGTCAAGTAAAGACTTAGTAACTTTTTAACTTTAATGAATTATGCGAAACATTGGTATCTTACTTTGCGCCTTAGCTTGTTCTCTATGCGAAACATTTGCTCAGGGTTATAAAAACCCGGTAATTCCCGGATTTCATCCTGATCCTAGCGTATGTAAAGCTGGCGATGACTATTATCTGGTAAACAGCAGTTTTCAATATTTTCCAGGAGTACCTCTCTTCCATAGTAAAGATTTGGTAAACTGGGAGCAGATAGGCAATTGCCTGACACGGGAATCACAACTTAACCTGAAAGGAGCCAATGGAGGAAGCGGTATCTTTGCTCCTACCATACGTTATCACGAAGGAGTATTCTACATGATTACGACCAATGTATCAGGCAAAGGTAATTTTCTGGTTCACACAACCGATCCCAAAGGAGAATGGTCGGAACCCGTATGGCTGGAACAAGGAGGAATCGACCCTTCTTTGTATTTCGAAAACGGTAAATGCTACATGGTAAGCAATCCGGACGGTTACATCAATCTGTGCGAAATAGATCCGATGACCGGAAAACAGCTCACACCTTCCAAAAAGATATGGAACGGAACCGGAGGACGTTATCCGGAAGGACCACATATTTATAAGAAAGACGGCTGGTATTACCTGCTCATTTCAGAAGGAGGAACAGAAGTAGCACATAGCATCACCATCGCACGCAGCCGTTACATTGACGGACCGTACGTAGGAAATCCGGCAAATCCGATTCTGACTCATGCTTGTCAGGCTGGAGAAACTAACCCTATCCAGGGTACAGGTCATGCCGATCTGGTAGAAGGTACAGACGGTTCATGGTGGATGGTTTGTCTTGCTTACCGTATCATGCCGGGATTCCATCATACCCTGGGACGTGAAACTTATCTGGCTCCCGTACGCTGGGACAAAGATGCATGGCCCGTCGTAAATGGAAATGGTACAATCCAGCTGGACATGAATGTTCCTACTCTTCCACTTCAGACAGTAAAACAAAAACCCGAAACCATCACTTTCGAGAACAAACAATTATCCCCCGAATGGATGTACCTGCAAAATCCCAATATGCAGAACTATGAATTCAAGAACGGAAATCTCCGTCTGAAAGCAACTCCGGTTTCTTTGAATGAGCAAAAGAGCCCGACTTTTGTTGCTATCCGACAAGAGCACTTCAATATGGAAGTCGCTACTTCTTTGGAGTTGAAAAATGCACAAGCGAATGATGAAGCTGGTATCAGTGTATATATGGAATACCACTCACACTACGATTTGTTCGTCCGTCAGAACAAGGATAAAAGCCGTTCGGTTGTCCTTCGCTACAAACTGGGAGAATTGGAACATATCGAAAAGGAGATGCCACTAAACAGTAAAGGAAACATAGAACTGAATATTAAATCGGACATAAACTTCTATTACTTCGGCTATACAGAAAACGGTATTTATCATGAGCTGGGAAAAATGAATACCCGTTACCTCAGCAGTGAAACAGCTGGAGGATTTACCGGAGTCGTACTCGGACTATATAGTGTATCTGCTTCCACACAATCGAAAGCGTATGCCGACTTCCGATACATAAAATATAAAGGAGAATAAACATGAGAAAACTATACCTGTATATATTAGGAATATTCCTGATTCTTCCTCTTGCCATACAGGCACAAACGGAAAAGAGAATCAAGATAGCTTGTGTAGGTAACAGCATTACCGAAGGATTTCTGTTGAAGAATCCTTCAGAAGAAAGTTATCCGGCTGCCCTTCAGAAATTACTGGGAAACAATTACGAAGTAGGCAACTTTGGCGTGACCGCCCATACATTGAGCCAGAAAGGAGATCTGCCTTATATGAAAACTACACGTTTTCAGGAAGCGCTGGATTTTCTGCCCAATATCGTAACCATCAAACTTGGAACCAATGATTCCAAGCCGCAGAACTGGCAGCATCGTGCTACATTCAAGGACGATCTGAACCTGTTGATCGATAAATTCCAGGCACTTGCATCACATCCTCACATCTACCTTTGTCTGCCTATTCCTTCTAACCGTAAAGAATGGGGCATCAACGACAGTATCATTGTAAACGGAATCATTCCATACATCCGGGAAGTTGCAGCCGAAAGAAGCTTACCCGTGATCGACCTCCATACAGCAATGCTTCCTTATTACCCACAACTCTACGTCGACGGAGTGCATCCAGACAAGTACGGAGCTGCTATTATTGCTGAAACATTGTATAAATGTATTACCGGAGAAGAACCTCATCCAACTCCAGGACGCAGTGACCAAACATTGTGGTACGACGAACCTGCTGCACAGTGGGAAGAAACTCTTCCGTTAGGCAACGGCAGACTGGGTATGATGCCCGACGGAGGAATCGTCAAAGAACATATTGTTCTGAATGAAATCAGCATGTGGAGTGGGTCGGAAGCCAATTATCTGAATCCCGACGCTTCCAAAAGCCTGCCCGAAATACGTCGGCTGTTGTTCGAAGGAAAGAACAAAGAAGCACAAGAACTGATGTATACCAGCTTTGTTCCTAAGAAACCGGAAAAAGGAGGAACGTATGGAGCCTTTCAGATGTTGGGCAATTTATTTTTGGAGCATCAGTACGGAGTACATGAAAAGGATGTTCCTGCTGATTACCACCGCTGGCTGGATTTAAGTAAGGGAATCGCATACACAACTTTCTCCCGCGGGAATGTAAATTATGTGCGCGAATACGTCGTTTCACGTGATAAAGATGTCATGCTGATACACCTGAAAGCAAACGTTCCTGGTTCCATCAATTTCAAAATGAATTTGAGCCGTCCGGAAAGAGGAAGCGTACGCAAACTGGCTGAAGGAAAACTGGAACTGTACGGCAGTCTGGACAGTGGTTCTTCGCAAACGGATGTCCGTTATGCTGCCATTGCCGGAATAACATGCAAGGGCAGGCAGACAAACCAGTCGACTGACGAACAGTCTATCACTGTACAAAATGCGGACGAAGCATGGATTGTAGTATCGGCAAAGACCTCCTTTCTGGCAGGAGAAATTTATGAAACGGAAGCAGACCGAATACTCAACGATGCATTGAAAAGCAATCTCTGCGAAACTGTATCGGAAGCAATCCTAAGTTACCAGGCTCTGTTCAACCGTGCAGGAATCCGTCTGCCCGAAAATGAAGCCGTTTCACATCTGACTACCGATCAGAGAATTGAAAGATTCCAGCAGCAGGACGATCCTTCGCTGGCAGCTCTTTACTATAATTACGGACGTTATTTGCTGATAAGCAGTACACGTCCGGGAAGCCTGCCTCCCAACTTGCAAGGACTTTGGGCTAACGAGCCGGGAACTCCCTGGAATGGCGACTATCATACGAACATCAATGTACAAATGAACCACTGGCCGGTAGAACAAGCTAATCTATCGGAACTATATCTACCACTGGTTGACTTAGTGAAACGCCTGGTTCCCAGTGGAGAAGAAAGTGCAAAAGCCTTTTACGGTCCGCAAGCAAAAGGCTGGGTACTCCACATGATGACCAATGTATGGAACTATACCGCTCCCGGAGAACACCCGTCATGGGGAGCAACGAATACCGGAGGAGCATGGCTTTGCACACACTTGTGGGAACATTATCTTTTCAGTGGCGACCGGAACTATCTGGCAGATATTTACCCGATTATGAAAGGAGCTTCAGAGTTTTTCTACTCTACCATGGTACGCGAGCCCAAACACGGATGGCTCGTTACAGCTCCCACTTCTTCACCCGAAAATGCTTTTTATCTACCGGGAAAAGACCGTACGCCTATCAGTGTATGTATGGGTCCGACAATGGATATCCAACTGGTACGTGAACTTTACACCAACGTGATAGAAGCTTCACATATTCTGCATACAGATACTGCTTATGCCGAAGCTTTGCAAGAGGCCATCGGGTTATTGCCACCTCACCAGATAAGCAAGAAAGGATACCTGATGGAATGGCTGGAAGATTACGAAGAAACGGATATTCATCACCGTCATGTATCTCACCTGTATGGTCTGCATCCGGGAAACCAGATTTCGGTTCTTAAAACTCCCGAGCTGGCAGAAGCCTGCCGGAAAACCTTAAACCGACGAGGGGACGAAGGTACAGGATGGAGTCGTGCATGGAAAATCAACTTCTGGGCACGACTAGGCGACGGCAACCGCGCATATAAGCTGTTCCGCAGCCTGCTTTACCCGGCATATACGGCTCAGAACCCCACACAACACGGAAGTGGAACATTCCCTAATCTCTTTTGCTCACACCCACCCTTTCAAATGGATGGCAACTGGGGGGGAACTTCAGGTATCAGCGAAATGCTGTTGCAAAGTCAAGATGGCTTCATCCACCTGCTTCCTGCCCTGCCTGATTCCTGGAAAGACGGAAGCTTTTACGGACTAAAAGTAAGAGGAGGTGCCACAGTCGATCTTGTATGGAAAAATGGAAAGCCGGTACAGGCAACCATCACCGGAGGATGGCAGAACAACCTGAAGATGAAATGGCCCAAAGGAGTCAAAAAAGTACTCCTCAACGATACAGCCTGTCGCACAGACTCTTTCATCCCGTTCACTGTAAAACAAGGAGAATGTATTACGTTCATATTCGAATAACTGATAAACAAACTATAACAACTAAAAAATAATTGACCATGAAAAACTTCAAGAAACTGGCACTGGCATCTGTGTTATGTACTGGTGTCTGCCTGACAGCAGGAGGACAAAAACCAGCTCCGGCTATTCCTTCCGATCCGGTTATCGAGGCACATATTCAGAAATGGCTGAAGAAAATGACACTCGAAGAAAAAATCGGCCAGATGTGTGAAATCACCATCGACGTAGTGAGTGACTTCGAAGCTAGCAAGAAAAACGGATTTACACTGAATCCTGCCATGCTCGACACTGTAATTGGTAAATATAAGGTAGGTTCATTGTTGAATGTTCCACTGAGTGTCGCACAGAAAAAGGAAAAATGGGCTGAAGCAATCAAACAGATTCAGGATTTGTCCATGAAGGAAATCGGCATACCTTGTATCTATGGTGTCGACCAGATTCACGGAACTACCTATACACTCGATGGAACCATGTTCCCGCAAGGCATCAATATGGGAGCAGCTTTCAATCGTGAACTGACAGAAAAGGCAGCAGCCATTTCGGCATACGAAACTAAAGCCGGCTGTATCCCCTGGACTTATGCTCCGGTAGTCGATTTGGGACGTGATCCACGCTGGTCGCGTATGTGGGAGAACTACGGAGAAGACTGTTACGTAAACGCTGAAATGGGTAAGGCTTCTGTCAGAGGTTTTCAGGGAAGTGATCCGAATCATATCGGCGAATATAATGTGGCAGCCTGCATGAAACATTACATGGGATATGGTGTTCCTGTTTCGGGTAAGGACCGTACACCTTCTTCTATCTCACGCAGTGATATGCGCGAAAAGCACTTCGCCCCGTTCCTTGCAGCTATCCGTCAGGGAGCACTGAGTGTAATGGTTAACTCAGGTGTAGACAATGGCATACCTTTCCATGCTAACCGTGAATTGCTGACCGAATGGCTGAAGGAAGATTTGAACTGGGACGGTATGATTGTAACCGACTGGGCAGATATCAACAATCTGTGTACACGCGACCATATTGCAGCAACCAAGAAAGAAGCTGTCAAGATTGCCATCAATGCCGGAATCGACATGTCGATGGTTCCCTACGAAGTAAGCTTCTGCGACTACCTGAAAGAACTGGTACAGGAAGGTGAAGTCCCCACTCCTAGCCCGCGGGCTGCTGCCGGTGTTTAAGCAGCATTACGGCTGGCTGAAGGCAATTTGGTATTCCGTGTTTCACGCCATTTCCGCATTTTGCAATGCCGGCATTGATTTAAACGGAGTGGAGCAGCCTTATTGCTCGCTCACTCATTATTATAATAACCCCGTTGTTAATTTTGTGATAATGTTTCTTATCGTTTTCGGCGGTATCGGCTTCATCACCTGGGATGATATGCGCCGAAACGGTTTTAAATTTAAAAAATACCGTTTGCAAAGCAAAATAGCTCTTTTAATGACGGCAATTTTGATTATTTTGCCCGCTCTTTATTTCTATATTTATGAATTTCACCGTGTTCGCTGGGATTGGATGAGCGAGGGCGGCAGAATTATGGCCTCTTTGTTTCAGGCGGTAACGCCCAGAACGGCGGGCTTCAACACAATTGATTTAAATATGATGAGCGATGTAAGCAAAATGATTATAATTGTGCTTATGCTTATCGGCGCATCACCCGGCTCAACGGCAGGCGGTATGAAAACAACCACGGTGGCCGTGCTTATAAGCTCTGCCTTTTCCGTGTTTAAAAAAAGAGAGGATCCAGAGGCGTTTCACCGCCGCCTTTCGGCAGATGTGGTTCGCAGCGCATCCGCCGTGCTTTCAATGTATGTTGCATTGTTTATGCTTGGCAGCATTATTATTTGCCAGCTTGAGGATGTGCCTATTATGCCCGCAATGTTTGAAACGGCATCGGCAATCGGCACGGTTGGCCTTTCGCTCGGTATAACTCCGGGGCTTTGCACGGTTTCAAAGGTTGTTTTGATAAGCTTAATGTATTTCGGCAGAGTCGGCGGCCTAACCTTGATTTTCGCCGCAGCGTCCGGAATTCAAAAAAAGCGTTCAAAGTATCCGCTTGAAAAGGTTGCGGTTGGCTAAGCGGTTAAAAGAAACCCAAATGTGCAGAAATCAGAGCGGCACGGCGGCTTTTGGCTTTTGCCGCATAAGCCGTTGCAGGCAATCGGTAATCGCTTGTCTGCCGCGCACGGAATGCCTTGCTTTTCCGGCGCCGGCGGCAGCATTTTTGCATTGATTATATTTTTTAAAGAGGATAAAACAATGAAATCTATTTTATTGGTAGGAGCAGGCCAATTCGGCATGCATCTTGCAAGAAAGCTTTATGATCTCGGCCATGAAATTATGGCGGTGGACACCAAAGAGGAGCGTGTGGATTCGGTTTTGCCCTATGCCGCAAGTGCTCAAATAGGCGATGCATCTTCTTATGATTTTCTTGAAACGCT
>ENA-UEPH01002712-UEPH01002712.1-human-gut-metagenome-genome-assembly--contig:-NODE-2712-length-12036-cov-12.108538_pt1 | contig 12036 bp, 13 predicted proteins | sample MGYA00242891_ERZ507898 | MGnify/ENA primary metagenome ERZ507898 (study PRJEB26167, sample SAMN06115411) | human gut metagenome | host: Homo sapiens | place: China:Guizhou | collected 2014-10-15... | reverse complement strand
AGAAGAAGAGCAACACGATGACAGCAAGCTGGGGCGGTCTCGGCATTATGTGGGGAAAGAACATTGCGACGGCATACATTCGTCCTCAGCGCTACACGAAGGAGTTTGTTGATGCCAATGAGTATTTTACACTCTCCTTCCTGCCGGAGGAGTACCGCAAGGCGCTGAGCGTGTGCGGAAGCGTATCCGGACGCGACGGGGACAAGTGGTCGGCTTCCGGTCTTCATCCGTACTATGTTGATGGAACGACGGCAGTCGAGGAGGCAAATCTGATTTTTGTATGCAAGAAACAGTATCATCAGGAGATGAAGCCGGAGTGCTTTGATGAGAAGGAAAATGACACGAAATGGTATCCGGAAAAGGACTACCACACGATGTATATGGGAGAGATCGTAAAGGTTCTCAGACGTGTATAAGGGGAAGGAGAAATCATGGGGAGTGCAGGCGAGGAAAAACAACACCAGAAAAACAGGCGTGAGATGCTGATTGAGGGGGATGTCCGAAAAGTAATTCCGCGCCTTGCAGTGCCGACGATCATCAGCATGATGATCAGTGCGATTTACAACATGGCGGATACTTTTTTTGTGAGCCAGCTTGGAACAAGTGCTTCCGGAGCAGTCGGGATCATCTTCTCGGCGATGGCGATCATTCAGGCGATTGCGTTTACGATCGGAATGGGAAGCGGAAACAAATATGGCGCGCTGTCTTGGAGGAGGAGATCAGAGAGAGGGCGAGATTGCTGTCTCAACGGCATTTTTTACGGGACTGATTATCGGAACTGCGCTTGGCATTTTCTGCCTGTTTCGGATCGATGAGATTGTTATGCTCCTCGGTTCGACGGAGACGATTAAACCGTATGCGGTGGAGTATGCGCGCTATATCTTCCTTGCGACCCCGTTTATGATGTGCTCGTTTATCATGAACAATCTCCTGCGTCTTCAGGGACTTGCCTCCCTCGCGATGATTGGAATCACGACAGGCGGAATCCTCAATATGGTTCTCGATCCGATTCTGATTTTCGGTTTTGGACTCGGAACTTCCGGAGCGGCGATTGCGACCGGATTTTCTCAGATTGTGAGCTTCTGTATCCTGCTCTATCAGTGCAACCGTGGCAAGGGCTGTCTCCCATCTGCTTTGCTTCCTTTTCAGCCTGAATGAGCGCCTTTGAAAAATTATTTCCGGCATACAGATTTCCACCACTTACTTTTGGCAGTGATGCAAGCTTATCTTCCACCCTATTTACCGCTGCTGTTACATCTATATCGAGTTTTTCAAAAATCTTCGAAATAAGGCTTTCGTCTATCTCAAGCAATCCTGCAAGTAAATGAATCTGTGCAAGCTCCTGATTATCATATTCCAGGGCTTTATCTTTCGCTTTTTCTATTACTTCAAGCGACTTTCTTGTATATTTGTCCATATCCATAATCATTTACCTCCTGACATATAAAAACTACTGTAATTCAAGATACACTTTCATTACAGTAGTTAACATAACATTTTTTGTTAGCACTGTCAAGAGGTGAGTGCTAATTTTTTTGATATTTTTTTCAAATCCCATATCTGAAAGTATTTCTCCACTTCTTCTTACAACCGTATGCTCATGGCTCTGCTCCTTTCTGCGGTGCGGCTCGCTCCGGCGCAAAATCTGGTCGATGTTCCGCTTGACGGTCTGCAACTCCGTGTACCGCTGCTTCTGTTCGTGGTAGGTGTTATACAGGCCGGATTTCTTGGAAACAAGCTGCTCGATCTCGGCCTGCAACGCTTTCCGGGCGGGCAGCTTGGTAATGCCATGCGCCTTGAAATACCGGGCGGCGGCTTCGGCTATGATAAAATCGCTCTCGTTTGCCTGCCGGTATGCGGCGCAGGCTTTCTCGGATTTCTGCGCTTTCAGCCCGTCGCGGGCGGGCTTGGTCTTGGCATAGGCAAGTACCTGTCGCTGCAACTCCTTTTTCCCTTGTAGCTTCGTTTCCAGTGCTTTCAGTTCGCCGCTGGTCTGGCGCATTTCCTGATAGGCGGTATCAACGGCGGCTTCTAACTGCTCCGGGGAAGTGAAGCCGTATTCCTGATACACATTCAGCGTCGCGGCCATCTGTTTGAGGTTGTGCATGGTCGCCCAGCGTTCATAGCCCCGGCCTTTCCCCTCGGCTTTCTTCTGCTCAATGTCCACAAGCCGCTGCACATTCGGGGCGGTTCGGGCGGCTCTGTCTGCCCGCAGTTGGTCTTGGATAGAGGGCGGGGTGCTGGATATAGCCGCGGCCTTTTCTGCGGCTCTGGCGGCGTTCTGCTCCAAAACGGCAAGGACAGCGGCGCGGTCAAAATCGTCGCCCAGCTTGCGGGCGGAAATGGGCTTTGTCCTGTCCGGCGTGAGGTAACTAAGCCGCCCCCGGCTCTCCTTGACGGTCACGCCCTCCCGCAGCAGCAGAGAGGAAAAATCCTCGAATGAGGCCGCCGCAGACAGCGCGGCGCGTATGGTCTGCCGCAGCTTCTCTTTGTTCGTTTCAAACTTGGTCTGCCGGGGCGTGATACCGCCTGCAATCATGGGGGCGTTCTGCTTGTCCAGCGCGGCCTGTCCCTTTTTCTGCGCCCAATACTCCCGGTCTGTGACGCGGTTCTTGCTGCCGTTCAAGAGGTCGATTTGGTAAAGCCCCTCCCGGTGGCACATCTCCATGACTTCGGACTTGAAGTAGCGCAAGGCCGCGTCGGTACAGCGGTGCTTGCACCCGGCTTTCGTGTCGGCTGGCCTGTCCATGTAGGGCAGGAACGGGACTTCCTCTATCCGCAGCGAATTGATAACGATATGCACATGGATATTGCCGCTGTGGTTATGCCCGTCCGGGTGGGTGCATACAAGGGCTTGGTGGCCGGGGAAATGCTCGGCGCAAAACTTCTCGCCCAATTCCTGCGCCCGGTCTACGGTCAGGCCGTTGTCCGGGCCGTCCCGTGGGTCAAAGCTGATGATATAGTGGTGACTTTTCACATCTTCCCGCCGTTGGTTTTTCTCATAGCGGAGATTTGCCCGCATACAGGCAACGGCAAAATCCTCCCCGCCGCAGTTCAGCGTGGACAGCCGGTAGTCCTCGCGGGGGATAAGCCTGCCGGTTTCATCAAGGACGGGCTTCATGGTAAACTCGTCATGCTCAAAAAGCAGGTATTGTTCGGCGGCTCCGTAGTCGGCGTTTTTAGAGTTGATATGCTTGAGTGTTGCCAACCGCGTCACCTACTTTCTGTAAGATTTCATACTTGAGGGCGGCAAGGTCGGCTATGGCGGCGCGTACCTCGCCGGACAGCGCATTGTAGGGTACGCCGTACTCGTTCAGATACCGGGCAATCTGGTTGAGGTTGCCGCCGATCCTGCCGTACTCGGCTGTGAGTTTCCCGACAGCGGAAAGCAGCTCGTCATTGACCGCCGACACATGGATAATTGGGCGTATGGCGGTGCGCCGTATCGCCTGCCGGAGAAATTCGGACTGGCTGATACCATAGGGCGCAAGCCGCGCTGTGAAGTCGGCGTATTCATCTTCGGACAGCCGGGTTTTCACAACGCGGCTGCGGTGGGGCGTGTTGTATCGCTTCGGCATGGGCTGTAAACCTCCTTTCACTTATCACAAAAAATAGGCTGGTCTGTTAGGTATTTCCGGGGCAGTTCTCGCAAAAAAACGGCCTGCCGAACGGAAATCTTTTTGCGGCGCAAGCCGCCATAGCAGGGTTTGGGGAAGGCACTCCCCAACAAGTTTCCCGCGAGGGACAAAACCGCAGAATTGCGGATTTTGGCACCGTGGTAGAAACTTGCTCTAAGACTGCCGCAGACTGCCCCTGTCTGGTTTTTCCGTACATAGAACGGACAGGACAGGGCTTGCGGCCCGCTGTGGGCGGCCTTTTTTCCTTTCGCCAATATGACGCCGGAACGGGGCTTTGCTGCCCGCTGGCTGCGGCTTTTTCCCTTTCCGCTAAAGATACATTTCAAAGGCCGCCAGCTACCCGCTGGACGGGGATTTTTCAAAATTTCTTTTGCCTTAGTAATCCGGGCAACAGGATTTTGGCAACCGGCGGGGCAGAGAATTTTTCCTTTCACTCCCCACACCACCGCTCTTAGAAATTTGCCAAACGGAGCAGGCAGTTTTTTCTGGCTTCACCTACCTACTACGGGTGATTTTCGATTTTGCCAAATGGACACAAAAAAAGCAGCAAATCTTTTTCAGACTTACTGCTTTCGCTGGCCGCTGGTGGGCGGCTGATATTCAGTTTTGAAAGTTCGGGTCAGGGTGCCCCGAAGATAAAAAAACAACAGTATTCAATTTATTAAATAATTTCCTGTCGATTCCCTTTAATCAATACAGTTTGACCGTCAGCCAATTCAATCAAATCGTTCTTCGATATATCTCCAAAAGGGCTCTCTTTTTCAGCGTGTGGTATCAACGGATTTGCTAAATATCCTAATCCATCGGAAAAATTTCCGGCAGCAATCATACTACCTGCGCTAATTCCCAGATACACCAATCCATTCTCTATTGCTTGCTTTAGGGGCTTCGAAAATCCTGTTCTGTTTATTTCGCTAAGAAGCGTATGGGCATTTCCTCCACAAAAAGCAATCATGTCATATTGAGTGAGTTCTTGAACACTCATTAAGCGAAACGGTACAGGTATGTCACTAATATAACTTGAATATGTTCTTTTATATCCATCGGAAAGTAAAAACGCAAGATTATATATAAGAATATTATTCATAGGTATTCCCATATTCATAAGGCGCTCCATACATACAATGATTCCTTCTCGCGCACCATCATTTCCAACTGCGGCGGATGGAACCAAAATCGCTTTTGTGTTAATCGGTTCTTTTCCGATACATTTCCAAAATAATACCATAGTCTTTTCGTTTAAGCCACTTGAAGTTAAGAACAGGGTTCTCATAAACTTAGTCCTCTTTTAATTTTTCAAATTTCTGATTCTATGTAAGATGATAAAACATCAATTCATACCGAAATAATCCCATAATGTTAGTTATTTTGTTTTTTTTCAATACAGCTTACCATTATTATCACTATTCCGCGAGTATTAGATGACCTTAAATTCAATCTCTCCTTCTTGTATCTAACAAATATATTCTACTACCCCTGTTGTTTTTACTTTCTAATATACTTTTATGGTTAACTCATTGAAATCTACTATCAACAAAATCCAGCATTAAATTCTCTTCTCAGATTTTCGCACTACCATGCACATTTTTATAGAAATTATCAATACTATCTATTTTTTGTACCATTAGAAGTATCAATCCTTGTTCTACATTTCTTATTGCTACTAGACTTTCGTAAAGATGTTCTGTTTTGCTTTTTCAATTTTTTATTCATTTTTTGAAGTTTTTTATATGCATCTTGAAACTTTTTTTTCTTTTCATCTGTCAATCCAATTTTGGAGTAATAATAAATATTCATCCACTGCTCGGCCGTGATTAACGTATATGAATTTGAAAGACTAATTCTATTGGCTTTTCCCAATCTTTTGATTTGCTCATTAGAAAATAAAATAGAAAGTCTCTCTTTAGCAGTCTCTCCTTTAATATTAGTGTAAAAAAAAGCCACTAAATCTTTATAATTTTGAAGATCATCACCACTCAATCTATCATCCCATAACTGCATATGAAGCATAACTGTATCAACATTAGGCGAAGGAAAAAAATCGCTCCTTTTAAAACTATGTGTAATTTCTACCTTATATTGTGCCTTTATTATAGCAGCACGAAAACCTTCATATTTTTGTAATGGAATACCGCAATTCTTTTTAGCTGCCTCTCTTTGAATTATGATATTTATATCTGATGGTGGATTTACATCGTCTGTTAATTTCCTAATAATATCCGCTGTTATCTGAAAAGGAATATTGGAGAATATTTTATATCTGCGATTTAAAGGCAACTTATATTTTAAAAAATCACCAAATATATATGTAACATTATCATGACTGTGATATCTTACTAAATTATTATATAATTCTTGATCATATTCAACTGCAACAACCTCTCCAGCATGCTGAGAAAGTACATCTGTTATTATCCCTTTTCCAGGACCAATTTCAATAACATAATCTGTTACATCAATATTTGACTTGCTTATTAAACGTTCTACCAACTTTTTATTAACCAAAAAATTTTGTGAATATCCAAGATTTTTCATCTAATCGCACCTCATTCTCTATTTATTTTCATAACTATATACGAGTAAGCCCTAACGTTGCATAAAAAACAGCCCCTGTAAAACGATATATAAGTAAAGTGCGCCAATAACCTATTCTTTCAAACACGATGAATGACCATTGTAATTTCTTAAAAAATGTACAATTACTTTAAAATATTATATATCTGATCTTTACCTGAATCATTTGCTCACTATTGTTGTATCTATTTTCTTGCATAGACCATTTTTTTTGGGCACATACCAGTCTCACGGAACGACTGTTGCACATTTTCTAAAACATAGAAGACAAAATATTTTTACTCTATAGAATTCTTTCAAAAAATATAATTACTATTTGTCGATGGCTTTATTATACTATGACCGCTTACTTATGGGAATAGATGAATTGTAAACTTGCTGGTGAAAATCGCTAATGACAGTCGGTGTTCGTTCTTTGCTTATCGGTCAAAGCGAAATTTGAACAGCGCGGCGATTAGCTTCTGTTTTATATGTTCCTCAACCTCGGCGCTGACTTTCCCGTGTACTTTGGAACAGTATCGGATATATCCGACGTAGTGGGAAAGAACGGTGTCGATTGCGTCCGGGTCGCCCTCATGCGCCTTGACGATTGTTTCATAGGGGAGAAGTTTACTCATAGCGTTTTCCCTCCATGAGCCGCCGGAGCCGCTTCAAGGCAAGCTGGATATGCCGCCCTGCTGTGCTGCGTGTCCGTCCGATATGTACGCCGATCACCCGCTGCGGCTGGCGCAGGAAATAGTAACGGAAAATTTCTTCCTGTGTCTGCTCTGGCAAAAGGGCAAGGGCGGCGGCGAGTTCCGCATGGTACAGAACGGCGGTCTGGCCGCAGGCGGTAAAAAGATATTCTTCAAGCTGCTCCGGCTCGGCAAGCTGGACAAACTTCTCATTCATCAGATAGTCAAGGGAAACTTCCCGTTCCCACCTCCGGCGCAGCTTCAAAATTATATCTATGGCGGCGTGACGAATGACAACCTTGCAAAAGGCGTTAAAGGTGTACTGGATATGCACTTTGTAGGCTTCATCTTCGGTCATGGAAATTCCCCCTCTCTGATAATAGTGCGGGGCGGCAGCACTCCTTGCTGTCGCCCCTTGATTGCCTACCAGCAAAGGCGGGCGGGGCTGTCAACGGCGGCGCGGTACGCGCCGTTCATCTTGACCGTTGACTGGCTCGGCTGGCTTTGCTATGACAATATAGTTATTTCCAGTGCTTTAATTGCGAAAGGTACAAATCAAACTGATTACGTCTGGTTTCTTCATCTGCGTTATCGGGATTTGGCATATTCGCAACCAGATAATCCAATAAAGATTCCTTGGATTGATATGCAAATTTCCCATTAGCATAGCACCATTTACAATAGTCCTCGTTATAGCTTCCGTCTGGTTCTCGGCTAATCAGACCATCTTCATTCAATGGCATTCCGCAACACTGACAAACAAGTTGCCGTGGAGAACCCAGAAGCGTATTGATTGACACATCAAAAACTCGTGATAACAGTTTTAAGGTATCTGTATTTGGCTGCGTTTCGCCTGTTTCCCAGCGACTAACCGCCTGTCGGGTAACTTGCACACGTTCAGCCAGTTGTTCTTGCGTAAGGTTGTTTTTCTCGCGTAAATTTTTAAGAATACCTTGTATTTCCATGCCCGTCCCTCCTAAAGGTTGTTTTTACTCATTATAACTTCAAAATGGGGTTTTAACAAGCAACTCGCTGTTGCTGCGGAATAGTGGGCTGCTGTCTATCAATTCTTATGTGTTACTTTATGGCACATGAGCATTGGCGCCGGGGTTGTCGTTGCCGTAACCTTCCAGCAGGTTGATAACGCCCCAGATACCGAGACCGGCACCGAGCGCGATAACGAGGGTCTGAAGAACGGTGATTGCCTGTTCAAAAAATGCCATATAGTTTGTTAGCCGGAATCTGATTAAAAAATAGGTTTGTCATGTTTCATAGGCATACAAAAGCCGGAACAATCTGCCGCCCGGTTTCCGGGGGCATGATTCCGGCTGTCCTCCTTTTTCATTATTTTTTCTTGCGATTGTCCGCTTTGTACGCCAATGGCCCATAGAGGGCAGGTGCGGCGAATAGATAAGATCACTCCCTTCTAAAGCGGAACGAAATTAAGCGCCCTTTGTGTCTACTTCATATACATCGCAGACCTCATTGGGCTTGAGTTTCAGCCTTGCGGACAAGAATGCTTCAATATCAAAAGCGTTCTTGTCATCCGCGTCGGCAGTGTACTTGAAATTGGGGTGCTTGGTGATGTCGTACTTATCCGAAAGGAAAGGACGCACACCGCGCAGCTGGAGGATACACTTGCCTCCATCCATAACAGCAAGCTCATCCTGGCTCATCAGCTCTTTCCCCAATTTTTGATAGTTGAGTGAATGGGAGGTTTCCCTCCCACGGCTCTCTCCGGTGTTGTAGGTGTCGATGGTTTCCTTGCCCAGCACGGCAGCCAGCTCTTTGAGGGTAGTCGGCTCTTTACCGCCCAGGAAGATGGATGTATCCATGTTACCGATGATGGTATCTGCGTTATCCTTATAGATCGCCTTGAGCTGACTCTGTGCCTGCAACACCAGACAGGCAGAGATTTCACGGCTTCGGATGGTGGCCACCAGCTTTTCCAGTTTCGGAATCTGCCCGATGTTAGCACACTCATCAATCAAACAGCGCACATGAACCGGAAGCCTGCCGCCATACACATCGTCGGCTTTTTCGCAGAGCAGATTGAAAAGCTGGGTATAACACATGGAGATCAGGAAGTTAAAGCTGTCATCCGTATCACTCATAATGAGGAACAGAGCAGTTTTCCTGTCTCCCAGAGTATCCAGCTCCAGCTCAGGGCAGCGATCTCTTAAATTACGCAACAACTGTTCCAATCGATCCATATTGCCTCCTGGCATCCTCAGGATAAAATCATGTACCGAATTATTATAACAAATTTTTTCTCCAAATAGAATAGGCAGAATCAGAAATATATCCTCTCCGGGCTCCCCCCTCTGTTCGGTCAGTACCCCTTTCACGGGTCCCACTCCGTAATGCCGCAAAAAATGGGCCCCTCCCTGTGTGGGGAGGGGCCGGTTTTACGGTTCCTGCTTTTCAGACTGCTCCGTTTTCCACTTCTTATACTTTCTCAGACCTGCCCATCCGCCCATGGCCGCGGCAGCAATCAAGATGACTAGGACCACCAGGTTGTAGGACATCCACACCAGCAGCTCCTGAGCGCCCCGGACAAAGCCCTCGCAGCTGGCCTTGAAGCCGGCGGTCATCCGCTGGCCGAGGGTAGAGCTCTCCCCCACCTCCTGGACCACCTTTCCTACCTCTTGCAGATAGATGGTAAAGGTAGAGTAGCTGATCAACGCATCGTAGCGGTTCAGGGTGGAGGACAACTGCTCGATCTGATACTCCACATCACCCAGGGCATTCTCCAGAGAGATGATATCCTCCATGGTGTCCGCCTGCTCCAGCAGGGCAAGCAGGCGCTCCTGCTTGGTCCGCTGTGTCTTCAACCGGGTCTCAGCGTCATAGTACCGCTCCCCCACGTCCTCGCTGCTCTCGCTGCTCTCCGTGATATAGCCCAGTGTCCCGGCGCTATTGAAAAAGTCGCTGTACCGCTCTGCCGGCACTCGGACGACGTACTCCCCCCAGCGGCTGGCACTGGCATCCCGGTAGCTCCCTCCGCGCACAGCGGCGGTTTCAAAATATCCCCCGCACTCCGACACCAGACGGTCCAGGGCCTGGACCGTCTGGTCGAACGGCTCCGTCTGGATGCTGAACTCCGCCCGGCGGACCAGTTTGGCTCCTGCGTTCTGATAGACGGAGCTATCCGTGCCCTGTTCGTCCGCGCTGGGCTCCATAGGAGCGGCCTCCCCGCCAAAGCCTATGTCCCAGCCGGAAGATATGTCCGCGCTGGAAGCCGTGTTTCCCGCAGCGGCCCCAGAGTCCTTGCCATTGTTTCCGCTGCCACAGCCTGCCAGCAGCAAAAACAGCAGAGTCAGCCCCGCGGCCAGTGTCTTTTTTCCTCTCATAACAGATCCCCCTTTTTCATTTCGTCTCGACTCTTTCGCGCGTCACTTCCCACCAAGGGGGAAGCCTTCCGCGTCCTCTAATTCTCTAGACGAAATCTGTGGGATCTGGTTCGGACTTTTTTTATTAAAATTTTATATCATGTCGCACAGCAGAGCGGCCCCTACCACTCCGGCGTCGTTGCCCAGTGCGGCCCGCTCCAGCCGGGTGGGCATGGATTTGTCATAGGAGCCCTTCTTTACCAGCTCCCGCAGGGGAGTCAGCAGCAGATCGTCGTCCGCGTTGCTGATGCCACCGCCCAGACAGATGATCTGGGGCTGTAAGATATTGACCAGATCGATTAGACCTATGGACAGCCCCTGGCGGTAATTCTCCAGCACCCGAAGGGCGGCGCCGTCCCCCTGTCTGGCCCCCTGGAAGGCGGTCCGCCCCTGGACCTTGGAGAGATCGCCGCCGCATAGCTCCCACAGAACACTGTGCCGGTCCTGCTCCATCGCCTGGCGGGTCATCCGAATGAGGGCGGTGGCCGAGCCATACTGCTCCCAGCAGCCGTGATTGCCGCAGCCGCAGGGGACACCGCCGGGCTGGATAATCATGTGGCCCGCCTCCATGCCCGAATTGGCATACCCGGTAAACAGCCTGCCTCCCGCCACCATACCGCTGCCGATTCCTGTGCCCAGGGTGACCACCACTGCCGGATCACAGCCTTTCGCGGCGCCGGCCCAGTACTCACCGATGGCCGCACAGTTGGCGTCGTTGCCCAAAAAGAACGGCACATCCCACTCCTGCTGGAACAACTGACGCACCGGCGTATCCCGGAAGGGCATATTGGCGGTCTGGACCACCACGCCGGTCCTGTTGTCCACCAGGCCCGGAAAGCCGGCTCCCACAGCTTGGATCTGATCCAGGGCCACCCCCTCCTCCCGGCATACCTCTACGGCCAGCCGGACCAGCTGGCGACACAGCCCCGCGCCATCTAGGGACTTGTCCACCGGCACCCCGGCTTTCCTCAGGATACTGCCCTCCCGGTCCACCAGACCGGCGACCAGGTTGGTCCCTCCTACATCGATACCCACATAGTACATGGTCACAGATCTCCCTCTTCCATCAGCTTTTCGAAGTGCCGGTCCATCCGGTTGGTCAGCTCCAGAGCGGCATTGTGGCCCATCTTGCGGTTGCGGTTGTTCATGGCCGCTACCTCGACAATACTGGCCAGGTTCCGGCCGGGCTTCACCGGGATAGTGGCCTCCGGCACCTTGACCCCCAAAATATCCGTCTGCACGGTATCCAGCCCCAGCCGGTCGTAGACCGCATGGTCGTCCCAGGGCTCCAGGTCGATGACCAGATCGATCTGCTGCTTGTCCTTGATAGCTCCCATACCGAATAGCCGGCGCACGTCGATGACTCCGATGCCCCGCAGCTCCATGTAGTGCCGGATCAGTTCGGGAGCAGTTGCCTCCACAGTTCCGTGGTTCGTCAGGCGGATCTCCACCGCGTCGTCCGCCACCAGGCGGTGGCCGCGCTTGATCAGCTCGATAGCTACCTCGCTCTTACCCACGCCCGACTCCCCCTGGAACAGAACACCCTCTCCATATACCTCCATCATGACTCCGGACCGAGTGATCTTGGGGGCCAGGCGGTCACATAGGCTGCCGATCAGGTTGCTCATGAAGGCGGAGGTCTGTGCCTTGGTGCGCAGCACCGTGCGGTCGTACTTTTCCGCCATCTCCATACACTCAGGGAAGGGCTCCATCCCACGAGTGACGATCAGGCCGGGGACCGGGTAAGACAGCAGCGCC
>ENA-UEPH01002706-UEPH01002706.1-human-gut-metagenome-genome-assembly--contig:-NODE-2706-length-12053-cov-6.450401_pt1 | contig 12053 bp, 10 predicted proteins | sample MGYA00242891_ERZ507898 | MGnify/ENA primary metagenome ERZ507898 (study PRJEB26167, sample SAMN06115411) | human gut metagenome | host: Homo sapiens | place: China:Guizhou | collected 2014-10-15... | reverse complement strand
ACTATCGGTGCTGAGTCGGAATTGGGAGTCGGTAGCCGTTTTTGGTTCAGGCATCCGTGTGCCGGATGATTTTATTTTTAGCATATTTCAAGAAATTTGTAGTAGATATTCCAGGTATTTCAACAGGAGATTGAAAAGACATGAATACGCCTTTTTTTGCGATTTTATCTGTTGATAAATCGCTAATATCTTCTCCTTCAAACACAACTTTTCCACTTACTTTTTTATATTCTGGATTATTCAAAATAACATTTGCAGTTGTAGATTTTCCGGCTCCATTTGGTCCCATTATTACATGAGTTTCTCCCTTATTAATCTTCAAATTCAATCCTTTTAGGATTTCCTTCTCTCCTGCTACAGCGTGCAAATCTTGTATATCTAATAAATTTTCCATTACAAATCCTTTCTACTAATTGGTCTTTTATTTTCTAGTAGTTTTGCCATTTTTTTAGCAATCTACTATATATCTTTTCCGTTTATAAAAATAATATTTGGTTTTCCTACCAAACAAATAGGATTATACTACATAATCGCAGTACAGTCAATAGTTTGACCGTATTTTATGTAATTCAAATTAAGTTCTAACAATGGTAAAGACATCACACAATTGTGATGCCTTTATTAGTCATTATATTATTTATCTGACATTTGTTCTAACTTTTTAAGAGATTTTTTTACGACTTTCCCCTCTTCTAATTGTTTTATTGATTCTTTTATTGCTTTTATATTACTTTCTGAATAAAATTTTTCTTTTGAATCTTCATTTTCTATATTCATTTTACTCACTCCTTAATGCTTCTACTGGGTCTTTTTTGCTTGCCATTTTGGCTGGTATTAGTCCTGCAAGTATTGTTAAGCCTAAGCTTATTAATACTAGTACGGTTGCTTGTGTTACTGAAACTGTTGCATGTACTGCAACTCCAGATAGTGCATATATTATGCTGTTTATTGGCAGTGTTAAGAGTAATGTTATTCCAACACCTATCATTCCAGATATTAAACCTATTATGAATGTTTCTGCATTGAATACTCTCGAAATGTCTTTTTTCGATGCTCCAATTGCTCTTAGTATTCCTATTTCTTTTGTTCTTTCTAATACTGAAATGTATGTGATTATTCCTATCATTATTGATGATACTACAAGCGATATGCTTACGAATGCAATTAATGCATAGCTTACGGCGTCTATTATGTTTGTTATTGAGCTCATCATTGCTCCGACTAAGTCTGTGTACGTTATTGTATTTTCTTCTTTTCCGTCGTCTCTTTGTTTTTTGTTGTAGTCCTCTATCGCTTTTGCTATTAGCTCTTTGCTTTCAAAAGTCTTTGGATATATCAATATTGATGATGGCTTATCTAAGTCGATTGCTCCTAATGTTTTTAGATTGTTTTCATAACTTGCATTCTGATTTTTTGTGTATGTGTCCATTACTTTTGCAATTTCTTCTGTTGACATTTTGCTTATTGCCATTTTTTGCTCGTTGCTTAGATTATTGAAATTGAATTCTGACTTTTCTCCTGATTTTGGAAACTCTAGTCCTGTGAATACATTGATATCTGAATTTTCTTTCTGCTCTTTAACAATGTCCGCTTCGTTTGTCTTATTTATAACGTATTCTTTTAAGTCTTTTAAATATCCTATTCCACCATTCATAGCTGTTGCAGTGCTTTGCTCGTTTTGTTTAATAATTCCTACAACATTTATATTCTCGGCATTTGCTATTTTTTCTTTCATAAAGTCATCATCTTCACTCTGGTCTATCCACAAATTTCCTTGTTTTTCATAATAATCAGAGTTTAATATTAATTTAAATGATAATTTTAATAATTCATCATATGAATATGTAGTCTCTTCTTCTTTGTCTACATTTTCTCCTTTTTTAGCCTTTTCCCACTGTTTTGATAATTCTTCTTGGTCTTTTAGTCCTAAAGTATATAGCACATAATCGTTTAATTCATTGTCTTCATTTACTATTAAAACAACTTCGTTATAGCTCTTGGGCCAACTTCCTGCAATTAAATCATATTGAGAATGAAGCAATTCTTCGTTGTCTAGCATTTCTGTCCAAGCATCGTTGTTCATAGTGCTAAATGAGCTAGATACCATTGCCATTGGAGAATTCTCTTGTGCCTCTCTCATGCTTCCCATTCCCATGCTGTACATTACAGTACTTGGATTTACTTGCACTACGCCATTAGATGTATCTTCTTTATATAAATTTAGATTTAAATTGTATCCATATTGAATAGCATTACTGTTTTTAGCAATCTCGTTATCTTCTTGCTCTAAGTAATGTTTAAGCTCTGTTAAATTATTATTTTCCATTTTATGAGATAGAGTCGAAATCATCTCAGACATGATATTTTTTGAATATATCTTGTCTTGTGGTCTATCTTCTTCATTATTGTTTTCGTCCATCATTTTTTCTATCATTGCAGACGTATCTATTGTAGACTCCTCAATTGTTATTGGGTATGATGATAGAGTATCTTCTTCTACCTTGTCAATGTAATTTTGTATTCCATTAGACAAAGCTAAAATTAACGCAATCCCTATTATTCCAATACTTCCAGCAAACGAAGTTAAAATAGTTCTGCCTTTTTTAGTCATTAAATTGTTCAAACTTAAATTTAAGGCAGTAAAAAATTTCATAGAAGTTCTGCGTTTTTCCTTTGATTTTTCAGCCTCCTTCTTTTCACTCGTATATGGATTAGAATCGTTCATAATAGTTCCATCAAGTATTCTAACAATTCTTGTAGAGTATTTCTCGGCAAGTTCTGGGTTATGCGTAACCATTATTACAAGCTTATCTTTCGATATTTTCTTCAATATTTCCATTACCTGTACAGAAGTCTGAGTATCCAAAGCACCAGTTGGTTCATCAGCCAAAATTATATCAGGATTATTTACCAATGCTCTAGCAATAGCAACTCTTTGCATTTGCCCTCCTGACAATTGGTTTGGCTTTTTATGTATTTGCTCCTTCAATCCCACATCTTCTAATGCTTTAATAGCCTTTTGTTTACGTTCTTTTTTACTTACACCAGATAAAGTTAGCGCCAATTCAACATTTGCAAGCACTGTTTGGTGTGGAATTAAATTGTAATTTTGAAAAACAAAACCAACAGAATAATTTCTGTAAGCATCCCAATCTCTATCCTTAAAATTCTTGGTAGACTTATTATTAATAATCAAATCTCCACTAGTATATCTGTCTAAACCTCCAATTATATTTAAAAGTGTGGTCTTACCTCCACCACTTTGCCCTAAAATAGATACAAACTCGCTCTCTCTAAATTCAATATTTATGTTTTTCAGTGCATGAACCGTTGTATCTCCAGATATATAATCTTTATTAATATTCTCTAACTTTAACATATTTACCTCTTTTCTCTATTCCCATTTATATCTTGTTTTCAAATTATAAAAAAGCTTATAATCTTTTTGCTCTCTTTGAATTCTTCCAACAACAATAAAAGGTTTTACATTCTGTTCCTTAGAAAATTTCCTTATCTTTTCTTCTGTCAAATTTTCACTTTCCACAAATTTTCTATATTCTTCTTCATTTATTAATGCATTACTTGCGAACTCATCAGCTTTTTCTTCCATGTTCGACTTTGAGTCGGCATAATCTATAAACTGATTTCCCGCAATATCCCCATTTAATAAATGCCCAATCTCATGAAATAATGTAAACCAGAATTCATCAGCAAATGCTCTTCTAATTGTCATTGAAAGTATTATTTTGTTATCATTTTTTCTTATAAAACCTTGTACTGGAGCTCCAGCAAAGTTTTTCACAACTTGAAATACAACTCCACATTCTGCAAATAATTCTTTTAATTTTTTTATTGCTTCATTTATTTCTAAAAACATACAGTCCTTAATTTTCTCTATATTATTCATTAATTTTTGTTCATCATATTCTTCATTTATTGTATTTTTCTCTGCTATTATGTCACATATTCTAAGCCATACATATAACACATAAACATTCGTTTCTAGAGTTTGCGATTTTCTAAAAGCAACTTGACTAGTAACCAAGTTATTAATATATGTCAAATTCTTTACATTGCATATATTTCTTAGCTCTATTATTCGTGCAAATACATCTTTTGTTTTATTCATCACATTTTGTTCTTCAGCATATTCTATAACTTTTTTTAATTTTTTTACTATTTCAACTTCATTTTCATCTATCTCTTCTTGCTCTTTATACTCAAGCATTTCTTTATCATAAATTCCTTGAAGATTTATCCAAAAACTTGTTGGAATTCCAAAGACATACTCTAGGCTTCTTGCAAATGATGGTGATATTCCTTTTTTACCATTTACAACTTCACTAACATGTTTTGGAGAAAAACCTGTTCTAATAGCAAGTTCTTCTTGGCTCATTTGTTTTTCTTCAAGAACCTCTTTTAGAGTTTCTCCAGGATGAATAATAAAATCAAGGGATAATCCATTCATTTTTTCCGCCATGATAATCTAACACTCCTTTTACATTTAATATTTTACAATTTTTTAAACTTTCTATATCTAATTCTGTATCAAGTGGTTCAACTACTATTCTATAATTTGCTGTTATTGATATTGCATAGCACTTATCTAAATTTCCTTCCAGTGGATGTGGCTTGCCTAATCCAACTCTTGTTAAATATTGATTAAAATTCTCTGTTGCCTCTAATTGGTTTAGTCTTAGCTTTATTTTTCTACCTATTTCAAGTCCAACCTTCTTTTGTAATATTCTTGGGTCACAAAGTACCCTTTGTACTTTGTCATCTTGATACTTTAATTGCAATATTTCACCTTCTTTTAAGTTAATTACCTATTAGGTAATATTATTTTAGCACATATATTTCCATTATGCAAGTGAAATCTGATTATATTTTATACATTTTTTTACATTTCATTACATCTCTCTGATAAGTTTCAAATAATTACGTACGGAAATCGATATCCCAGCATATACTATTAGCATGGAGGTGAATTTTGTGAATTATCAAAATTACGATGATTATATGAGAAATACATTAGGATTTTCTGGCATGAATCAATCTATGGGTATGCCTTATGGTGGTTGTGCTAACATGGGATGTACTGGTATGTGCCAAAATCCATATACAAACATGGCAAATTCTATGTGGCAAAATCAGTCCTGCAATCTAGAAAATCTATACCCAGATTCATATAAAGTTATATATCCAATGGTTGTTGCATCTTGTAGAAATGTTACAATGCCAATTGCAGAAGATACCATAGAAAGAATGGTTAGTGATATTTATGATAAAGCAGTTTCAAATACAAAAATTAGTGTTAGCCTTACAGTTGAAACTACTAACAGAGAAAGTTCTGAAGATAGACAAATGCCAAATAGACCACCAAGAAAGCCACGCAGAAATCCATTCTTGAATGATTTAATTAGAATTTTAATATTAAGAGAATTAATCGGCGGAGTACGTCCAAGATTTCCAGTACTTTAAGACTTTGAACATATAAAAAGACTAGTTCATATTTCACACATGAATTAGTCTTTTTTATTTATATTGTAATCTTTCGCTTATGGTTTACCACAAATTTGTAAATTTTTGCTCCGTCCCTAAATTGTACAATTTTGTACAATTTAGTTTTCTTTCATAGTCTTTGCTGTTTCTGCATTTTCTTTTGTATAGCCTAATAAAATATTTGTATTCTTTGAAGCAATTGTGTTCCAAATTTCATCGTATACTTCTTTCTTTTCTTTAGTTACAATGTTTATTGTTGCAATTGAAGTAACCTTTCCTTTTACGTCCATTATATTTATTGATTGACTTGTTTTAATTCCATTTGTTCTGTAATTCATTGCATACATCCAAATTACATCTCTATATTCTATTACCTTAAATCTTCCTTGAAAATTTATTATGTAATTTTTTGTTAGGTATAAGTGAGTTTTCTCATAATAGAAAGCATCAGTATCATTCATTTCATTATCTAATTTTTCTATTAAATCTTCATCCATTTTCTTTACGCTAATATTAAAATGAACTTTTTTTATTATTCCAGTTAACAATGAAGCAAGACCTATTATCAAACATATCATACAGCCAGTCATTTGTAATGAGCCCACATCTAAAAGTGCATCTTCTGACGCATCTAAATATACACTTCCAAAATAATTATCATAGTCTGCAACTGTTATCTTATAATTTTCATCTTCTATTGCATCATTATAAGCTTCTACTGCGAGTTCCTTTATTTCTCTTGTTGCAAGCTTTGTCATTCCCTCAATTTTTCCTGGATTCTCTGAAATATCTTCTCTGTTTAAAGAGTTGAAAGTTGAAGTTGGCATATATGCAACATACATATAATCTTCATCCATTACAATGTAATAGCTATTGTCATTTCCATCTTGTACCGCAAATTGGTATGGAACATGAGTTACATCAAGTTTTGCAATTTGATTTTCTTTTTCTTCATCGCTTAGTAATAATTCGCTAAAAGATTTTGCATTTTCACTAGTTTTATCAATTTCATAACCTCCCCATAGTCCTAATGCAATTCCAAACACTAAAATAATTATTCCAATTATGATAATTTTGTTAATATTCTTAATTTCTTTTAATACATTTTGATTTGTAAACTTTTTCATTTTTAATCCCCTTTTTATTAGTTATAATAAATTTATATCCTTTCCTAATGAATTCGTAAAAAAACACTAGCTTTTCAATTTATTGTTATACTTTCATCATATCAGTTAAATTTTTTCTAAACTCTTTTTGCTGTTAGTTATCATTTAAATTTTCTTGGCTAAATACATGCAATATTGTTGTTCCACTGTCAATTTCTATTTTGGCATACCTTAACTTTTTTATGTCATCAGGTGCATTTTCAACCATTCCTTCATACAAAATATCCTTGTTGTCCTTTATTACTTTAATATTCATTAGTCTTAGACTTCCTATGTTATCATATAACTTCATCATAGTCACATCCTTTTTCTAGAATATTATACAACAAACACACAAAAAATACTAGCCAATTTTTACATTCTAAATTATTTTTATTTTTCTTTATTGTTTCTCCCATATTCGCTCTTCCTATTTTACAATTTTCAAACCAAGATAAAACTTCTTACGAAGTTTTATCTTGGTTTGAATCTATGCGTTATTTACATAACGCATTTTTCTTATTTCTAATTTTTTACAAAATTAGAAAGTCCTAGCCAGACGCACAGGATATTTGCCGTTGAAGCTGATGAAGATGTCGAAGTCATTATTAAAAGTAACGTAATAGCCGCTGCTGCCGTTGTAAACAGTGGACGACCAATATGTTGCTTTTAATCCATATCCACTATAATTTGAAGGTTTTATTACTAATTGTCCTGCAAACATAGTCAAATCCTCTTTTGTAGGCGTCCTCCAATCTCCTGATGTTATACTTTTTGCATTTGTAAATGTGTATGTAGCGCTATTATTATAATCACTTAATGCCATTACATTAAACCTTGCATTTCCGCTTCCTCTTGCTGATAATACGTTCTTTGTTCCAAATGGGCCATTATAATTTGTTTTACTTACATAATATTCTTTTAGTCCTGTTACAGTAGATATTGTATAAGAATATCCTCCCCACGAGCCACTTCCTCCATTTTTGAAATCTGCAAAAATTATCCCATCTGGCGTTCCATCTCCGTCTGTATCTGCATAATAACCTACTCCCAAACCTTCTGTAAATGTCGGATTTTTTACAGTTACTGTATATGTTGCCGTTTTTTCATTATAGTTTGTACTCGCTGCACTCTTTACAGTTATTGTAGCACTTCCTGCACCAACTGATTTTACTATTATGGTATTTCCACTTACAGTTACTGTTGCTACTCCGGTATTTGATGACCATGCACTTATGCTTCCAGTACCACTTGCAGTAAATGAAGTGCTATTTGGACATGTTATTGTGCCACTGTATGAAGATAATGTTAAACTTCCATTTGCCTTATTTACCTTTACAGTTTCCGTTGTTGTTTGTGTTTTATATCCTGCTTTGCTTGCTCTTACTGTTACCGTAAATGACGAGGTGTTTGTTATTGTTGGCATTGTCGTACTATACGTGCCTCCATTTATAAAATACTCTAATTTTGCATCACTTGGATTTACGCTTACTTTTGTTAATGCGTTATGTGCTTTTCCATCATATGTTCCCGAATATGGTGTTGCACTTAAACTTATAGTCCCGTTTTGAACTGTTGCTGTGTAGGTTGCGGATTTTGCATTATAATTTGTTGCAGCTGCACTTGTTACTGTTATTGTTGCCTTTCCTGCTATTGTTCCCGGTTTTACAGTTACTGTGTTTCCACTTATACTTGCAGTTGCTATATTTGTGTTATTTGAAGATACACTCAATGTTCCTGTATTTCCGCTTACTGTAAAGCTTGTGTTATTGGGATATGCTATTGTTCCACTAGTTGCCGACAATGTTAAATTTCCATTTGCCTTATTTACCTTTACAGTTTCCGTTGTTGTTTGTGTTTTATATCCTGCTTTGCTTGCTTTTACTGTTACTGTAAATGATGATGTATTTGTTATTGTTGGCATTGTTTCACTATATGTATTTCCATCTAATGAATATTCCAATTTTGCATCACTTGGATTTACATCTACTTGTGTAATTGCATTGTGGGCTTGTCCATCATAAGTTCCTTCATATGGTGTTACTGATAAACTAATTGTGCCATTTTCTACTGTTGCTACATGTATTACTTTGTTCTCTGCATAATCTCCATTTGTTGCACTTTTTACTATAATATTTGCCTTTCCTGCTGTTGTTCCTGGCACTACTGTTATTGTATTTTTTTTGAGACTTGCTGTTGCAATATTCGGTGCATCAGATTCAACTGAAAGTTCTCCTCCCGAAACGTTATTGGTTACTGTAAATATTCCACTATTTGGATATGTATATGTTTCCTCATATGAAGATAATGTTAAATCTCCTGAAACTGCCACTCCTTCATACGTTATTTCTACGTCTCCGTTTCCCTTGTCTTTTAGCAAAAATTTATATTGGTCATTAACTATAATATATGCATTTTTATCATCTAGCTTTTCTGTTGAACTCAAATCATAATTTTTCTTTCCTGTACTTATTTGCTCCAAATAATTTTCTAAATTTACAGTTTTGCCTTCAACTTGAATATCTGCTTTTTCAAGTTCCAATGCTTCTTTTATTCCGGCTATTGTTTGCACCTTTTGCGTACTTTTTGCTTTATCAAATAAATTGTTATTTCCAATTACTAAGCTTACACTTACTCCTGCTAATATTAATAAAACCACTATGGTTACTACTAGCGAAATTATTGTAATTCCTCTTACTTCTTTTGTTTTCATATTTTTTTCGTCCTCCTAACTCATTATTAAGTTATATACTTAATGATAAGAGCTAAGTTGTTCTTTCTTTATATCAAGCTTATTCCAGCATATTCTCAATCAAAAATTTCTTAAATGTTTTTATTATAAAAAAATAAAGGATTACTCTTGATTTTATTTGCTCTTTTGGTATAATAAATGCAAAAAAGGATTCATTAAGTATATAACTTAACGAAAAAAAATAGTTGGTTTGTATTACTCTAACCCAACTATTTTAATTTTTATATTATTTTGCCAGCCTTCTTAGTCTTAATGCATTTAATGTTACTGTTAAACTGCTTATTAGCATTGCTAAGCTTGCTATCATTGGGTTTATTGTTATTCCCCATTTACTGAACAATCCCATTGCAATTGGTATCATTAAGCTATTATAGAAGAATGCCCAAAATAGATTTTGTTTTATGTTTCTTATTGTTTTTTTACTGATGTTTATTAGATTTAGTATGCTGTTCAAATCATTTCTGGTTAATATTACGTCAGACGAATCCATTGCTATATCTGTTCCACTATTTACACTAACACCTATGTTACTGCTTGCAAGTGCTGGACTGTCGTTTATTCCATCTCCACACATCATTACATATTTGCCTTCTACTTTCAGTTTTTTTACTACCTCCGTTTTTTCACGAGGCGTAACATTTGATATTACTGTAGTTATGCCTATTTCTTTAGCAATTTTTTCGGCTGTTTGTGTGTTATCTCCTGTTAACATTACAGTCTCTATTTTATTTTTATTCAGCTTACTTATTATTTCTTTTGAATTTTCTCTTACAATATCGTTTACACCGATAATTGCTGAAATTTCATTGTTTATCACAACATAAATTATGCTGTTTCCTTCTTTTGCAAGCTTTTCTTCGTCTTGTTTATGACTGTTTGTTATATCATATTTTTCTAATATTTTTGAATTGCCTAATATTACCTCATTTTCAGCTATCTTTCCAATTATTCCATAGCCACTTACATCTTTAAAATCTTTTACATCGAGTGTTTCAATTTTATTTTCGTTTAAGTAATCTTCAAAAGCCTTTCCTATTGGATGTGTCGACTTTTTCTCTAAGCTTCCAACTATTTGCATAAGTTCTTTTTCTTGCATTTTACTATAATTTATTATATGTGCTATTTTTAGCTTACCATATGTTAATGTTCCTGTTTTATCAAACACAACTGTCGTAGTCTTTTCGGCATTTTCTAATATTTCACTTTTCTTTACAAGTATTCCATTATTGGCACACACGCCTTCAGATACAACAATAGCAAGTGGAGTTGCCAGCCCCAAGCTACAAGGACATGCTACAACTAATATAGTTACAAACACATTTATCGCTATAGAAACAGTGTTTCCTAAAATTAGATATGCAATAAATGTAATTATTGCAATTAGTATAACTGCTGGCACAAAATATCCACTTACAGTATCAGCCACTTTTGCGATTGGAGCTTTGGTGTTAGTAGCCTCTATTACGAGTCTTACAATTTCAGAAATAGTCGATTCTTTTCCAATTTTTTCGGCTTCATATTCAATATACCCATCATAATTTATACTTCCGGCTATTACCTTGCTTCCTTCTGTTTTACTTGCCGGCTTGCTTTCTCCAGTAATAAAAGATTCGTCAAGATGTGCTTTTCCTGTTATTATTTTTCCATCAACCGCAATCTTTTCACCAGGTTTGCTTACGACGATATCACCTTTTTTTATTTCATCTATTGTAACCTTTTTTTCTTCTCCGTTTACTTTAATAACCGCTTCTTTAGGTGTTATTTGTACTAGTTTTTGAATTGCTTCTTTCGTCTTATCTTTGCTAATTCCATCAATATATCTTCCAAATTTGATGAAAAATATTACTATTGCAGCAGACTCAAAATATAAATTTTCTACATATTCATGATGTCCTTTTGCAATCATGTACATTCCATAAATACTATACAAAATGCTTGTAATAACACCCATTGCAACAAGTGTATCCATGTTTGGAGCCTTATGAATTAAGTTTTTAAAGCCACTTTTAATAATATCAAATCCATACACAACGAAAGCAATCGTTAGTGCAAGCAAAGTTCCAGCATAAATTAAAGGATGCATGTGCATATCTAAAAACGAAAAGTTTGGAAGACCAATCATGTGACCCATAGAAATATACATAAGAGCCACTGCTAAAACAGAAAATATTATAAATTTAACTTTTTCATTTTTATTTTGTTTCTTTTCACTATTTTCGTTATAAATGCCTAGGCTCTTAAAACCAGCTTCTTCAACAAATTCTTCAATTTTTTCCAAGTTTAAAATATTTTCATCATATTCAATTAGGGCATTTGCCATTACAAGATTTACTGTTGCACTTTTAATTCCATTTTGTTTATTTAAATATTTCTCCAATCCGTTAGAACACGCACTGCACGTCATCCCATCTATAGAAAGAACAACCTTTTTCAAAAAACTTCACCTCTTCTATTTTACATCAAATCCTATATTTTCAATTTTTTCTTTTATTTTTGATTCTTCTATTCCATCTTCTGCTTCAATCTTTACAGTTCCAGTCGTATGGTCTGCCTTTACACTCTTTATTCCATTCATATTTTTTCCTTCGGAAGCCATTCTACGCAACATTCCCGTCATAATATTCAGTCCACTGGCTTTTATATCCTTATCCTCT
>ENA-UEPH01002701-UEPH01002701.1-human-gut-metagenome-genome-assembly--contig:-NODE-2701-length-12088-cov-5.424278_pt1 | contig 12088 bp, 7 predicted proteins | sample MGYA00242891_ERZ507898 | MGnify/ENA primary metagenome ERZ507898 (study PRJEB26167, sample SAMN06115411) | human gut metagenome | host: Homo sapiens | place: China:Guizhou | collected 2014-10-15... | reverse complement strand
CTGGAAATTATGGAGAACGAGATTTACCGGCGTTTATATCAGGTGCTGGATGAATTACCCAAGCGGTGTAAGGAAGTGTTTAAATATTATCTGGAAGGGAAAAAAAATAAGGAGATTGCCGAATTGCTCCAGATTTCCGAGTTAACCGTGAAAACTCAAAAAAGAAATGCTATAAATTATATTCGTGAAAGACTAGGGGCCTTGTATGTTCTATATGCCTTATTTCGAGCTGGTTTCATGTGATCTGAAATTTTTTTAGAAAAAAAGTCGATTTTTTATACTCCTTTTTTTGTCTCTCGTCGTCTTTGGTGTAAAATAACCAGAATGATACATTACGACGAAAATATAATACAACTGATTCAACTCTATCTGGTGAGTGATTTGTCCGGGGAGGAAAAGAGGCTGTTGGAAACGTGGCTTCAACAAGATCCGTCTCACAAGGAATTGTTTGATCGTGTCTGTATGAATGGGGACGTGGCCCGGGATTTCGAGGCTTTTGAAAAAATAGATAAAGACATAGCTTGGAAGCATGTGAGTGGGATGGGAGGAATCAAGCCTACCGCTAAGAGTAAAGGAATGCATTGGTACAGATGGGTGGCTGCTGTTATGTTGCCTTTGATGATCGTTGCGGTTGGGTATTATATAGTGAATGACTCTGGGAAATCTCAACGGACGAAGTATAAAGTTACGGAAATCCAACCGGGGAAAAGCAAGGCAATTTTGCGTTTGGACAATAACCGGGTGATTGAACTGGCGGGAGAGGATGAGGTGCGTTTGGAGGTGGCGAAAGGAGTTGCCGTGAAGAATAACGCTTCCGGAGTCGTGTACCCGGAGCAAGTTGCCAATAAAGGAGAAACCGTGTATAATGTGTTGGAGGTTCCCCGGGGAGGAGAGTACACGATCACGCTTTCGGACGGGACAATGGTATATTTGAATTCCGGGAGTGAATTGCGTTATCCAGTTGCTTTTAATTCGGATGTGCGGGAAGTGTTTCTTTCGGGAGAGGGATTTTTTGAAGTGATAAAAGATACTGCACGTCCGTTTCTTGTAGTTACAGATGATTTAAAGATTAAAGTCTATGGAACATCTTTTAATGTAAACACGTACAATTTAGCGAATATTCAGACGGTTTTGGTCGAAGGTAAAATTGGAATTCAGGAAAAAAATAGTGATGTCGAATTCGCGGTAGAACCGGGACAATTGGCTCTTTATGACCGGGAGAAAGGGACGATGGAAATTCGTGACGTGGATGTGTTGTCTTACGTGGCGTGGAAAAATCAAGAGTTCGTGTTTGATGGCAAGAGTTTGGAAGATATTATGAATACCCTGTCCTTGTGGTATGACGTGGATGTGTTCTTCCAGACTGCTAGTTTGAAACAATTGCATTTCACGGGACACTTGGGACGTTACGAGGATATTTCTCATATTCTTGATGCGATATCCGGGGTGACACAGGTGAAGTTCTCGGTGAAAGGAAGGACGATTATCGTAATGGAATAAAAAGAATAGCGGAAAATGTTACGAGCATTTTCCGCCATCAATGATAATAGATCAATAGGCTGAAGTTACGAGCAGCGCCTATTGGAATTACTAACATTCAACTACAAAGGTATGGAAAAAATTCTATTATGCCTTCGGGTTTATCGACCTCATGGGCAAAAATTCTGGAAAACAATGAAACTCTTTACTTTATTGATGTGCTGTATCACGTTTTCTCTTTCAGCGAATTGTTTTGCACAACAACAGAAAGTCAGTTTGAATTTGCAGGAAGTGTCAATTAAAACTTTGTTCGGGGAGATTCAACGTCAAACCAAATTGCATTTTATTTACAACACGGAACAAGCGGCCCGTTTGGATAAATTGACCGTGAAAGCCGAGAATGAAAGCGTGAAAAACGTGTTGGATCGTGTGTTTGCGGGGACTGGATTCACGTATTCTTTTCGGGATGATATTATCATGGTGCGGTTCGAGGGAGAGAATCCGGCCCAACAGGAAAACAAGCAGATGGAGATTAAAGGAGTGGTGAAGGATAAAAACGGTGAACCTCTTCCGGGGGTAACCGTTCTTATCGTGGGAACCACATTGGGAAGTGCAACAGATGGGAACGGGGAGTTCTTGTTGAAAGTTCCTGTTCAGGATAGTGTGGCGCTACGTTTCTCGTTTGTCGGGATGAAAACGAAGGATGTGACTTTTAAGAACGGTCAGAAACCGTTAACGATCATTCTGGAAGATGAATCTGAAAGTTTGGGGGAGATCGTGGTTACCGGTTATCAGCAGATCGAGAAACGGAATTTGACGAGTTCGGTTGTTACCGTGAAAACCAGTGAATTGAAGACGATCGGGGCTTCCAGTATCGAGCAGATGCTGCAGGGTGTTGTTCCGGGACTTTCGGTTGTAAATACTTCAGCAGCACCGGGTGCGGCACCGAAAATCAGAATTCGTGGTACGGCGACCATTTCAGGTAATGCGGATCCGTTGTGGGTTTTGGATGGTGTGATTCTGGAGAATTCAGTCCCGGTGACGGCGGCAGATTTGAATAGTCCGGACGTGATGAATATGTTTAATTCCGTGATCGGTGGAATTAATCCGAATGATATTGAAAGTATCACGGTGTTGAAAGATGCATCGGCAACGGCGATTTATGGAACTCGTGCAGCTAACGGGGTTATTGTAGTGACTACTAAAAAAGGGAAAGCTGGTGATTTTAATTTATCTTATCAACATACTTCGACCGTGAGTATACGTCCGCATTATGATGATTTTGATTTATTGAATTCGAAAGAACGTGTTGCGTTAACTTGGGAAAATTATGAGGATGGCTTGTCTGTTTGGGGAGGAGCGTATGGAGACGGGGGACCAGGATTGGAAGGCTTACTAAATAGCTATGCTCTTGGACGAATGACCCGGGACGAGATGAATCTCTTGGCCAATAAATTAGAACAAGTAAATACAAATTGGTTTAAAGTTTTATTTCGGAATGCCTACACGCAAACACATAATTTGAGTGTTTCCGGGGGAACAGAGAAAATGAATTACTATGTTTCTTTGAACTATAACGGTGAAGAGGGGGTTGATAAAGCAAGTGATTACAAGAATTATGGTGGAATGGTAAAAATTAATACCGGATTATTTCAAGGAGTTAATTTAGGTGCGATTCTTCAAGTTGATCGTCGTGACCGAGAAATGTACCATTCGTCCATCGATTTGTTCAATTATGCCGTTCGTACGTCTAGAGCGGTACCTTTGCGAGAAGAAAACGGAGATTTGTATTACTATTTGGGGACGGTTTTGGGGAGAAGTACTAAATTTAATATCTTAAATGAATTGGCAAATACAAGTAATGAAAGTACACAAACAGATATGAAAGGTATTGTCAATTTATCTGTCAATTTGTATAAAGGTTTGAAATACGAGGGTTTGTTTAGTTATGCATCTTCTCATTCCACGGTTCGGGATCATGCCACGGAAAAGAGTGCTTATGTCGCAGATATCAGAGGGTATGCGTATGGAGAGGGGGCGGATGAGGATATAGAAAAATCTCCATTACCTTATGGTGGAGTGTATAATGAAACTACTTATGAGCAGCGTTCTTCATTGATTCGTAATAATTTGACATATAAAGCTACTTTAACGAATAATTTGTCTATAGATGTGTTATTAGGACAAGAATTTCGAAATACAAATTATAAAGGTTTGGTGTCAAATACATATGGATATTTTCATGACAGGGGTAATACTTTTTACGAACCAGCGTTGGGAAAATCAACGGGTATTTTGAAACGGAATAAAGTGACAAGAAGTTTAGTAGATCGTTCCAATATATCTTATTATGGTGTACTTTCCGCCATGTATGATAATCGTTACGTGTTGAATGCAAATATTCGTTTTGATGGCTCGAATCTTTTTGGTTCTAACCCGAAATACCGTTATTTACCTTTATGGTCCGTGTCGGGAAGATGGATTATAAGTAATGAATCCTTTTTAGAAAATTGCAATGAAATTAGTAATTTGGCTCTTCGTGCTTCTTATGGTCTACGTGGAAATATTGTGGAAGATAGTAGTCCTTCGATTATTGCTTCCGCTCTTCCTCCTAATCCGGTAACCGGCTTATTTGAAATGGAGATTCAGCAAGCTCCGAATCCAGACTTGAAATGGGAAACAACGGCATCATTTAATGTTGGATTGGAAGTTGGGTTGTTTGATAATCGGTTGGTGTTGGATATTGATTACTATTTGGATAAAAGTAAAGATTTGATCGCTTACAAAGAAGTTTCTTCAGTGTCTGGTTTTTCGGGTAAGTATGTGAATTATGCGGATGTACGTAACGAGGGGATAGATATCGGATTGAATGGAACGATTATTAAGATGAAAAATTGGCGATGGACAGTTGCTTTCAATATGGGGTATGTAAAAAATAAAGTGACTAAATCCACGAGTACGGCTCAAACGAAATACTTGGTACAGAGTGTTTATACTCCGGGTGAAGTGTATAAAGGAAAACCTGTAAATGGTATGTTCTCGTATCGGTTTGCAAGTTTGGATGATCAAGGAATGCCTCAATTTTATAATAAAGAGGGTAAGGTCGTGGGGGTTTCAGATGATGAAATTGTGAACTTTCCGTATGATCTTGCTAATTTGAAATACGAGGGAACTCGTGATCCGATGTTTTCCGGGGGGATAAATACCAGGATAGTTTATAAAAATTTGTCTTTATCCATGTTATTTGCTTTTGGATTGAAGAACGTGGTCCGTTTACCAGCTAGGGCTTATGTCACAAGTCCGTCTGCGGATGAGAATGCGAATAGTAGTATTAAAGACCGTTGGCGTCCGGGACGAGATAACACGGGGAAAACGATTCCAGCCTTGTCTGAAGGAACAGGTTATATTATGACTGCGGATGGGAATTTTTATGCTACAGATTGGTATAATTTGTCTGATCAAACTGTTGTACCTGGTGATTACCTGAGATTCCGCAATTTGATGTTAGAATATCAGTTGCCTGCACGTTGGATGGAAAAAGTTGTTGTCGGTGGACGCAAATTGGGTAATGTGACTCTGAAGTTCCAGGCGCAGAATATATTTGTGATTGCAGATAAGCGATTGAAAGGATACGATCCGGAAACAATTAATTACACTACAACTTCTTATGGCTCATTACCATTAGCCCCGACTTTTACTTTTGGGTTAAATGTCAACTTTTAATTGAGAAATTATGGAAAAGCGATATTTATATAAATTACTGCTAGTGAGTGTTAGTTCTTTCCTTTTGTCTTGTAATGGGTATCTGGAAGAAATACCACAGAATAAACAAAAACTATCTACCACGGATGATTATGATCAATTGTTGAATAATGCTTATTTAACAAAAGCGGTCCTTCCTTATATTGATGTTTTAACCGATGATATGGACTACATTGCAGCAGATCGAGATCCCAGGTTTGGGAATGTTGCGGATAGTTATTTGGGGGCATTTATGTGGGATGATAAAATTGAATCTACATTAACGAATGGCGATGAAACTTTTGGGACCTTTTATAATAGTGCTTATAATGCGAATGTTGTTATAGATAATATTGACGATGCTATTGGTTCCGTGCTAGATGAGCAAGTTGTCCGGAAAACTCGCAATCATATAAAGGGAGAGGCTTATGCGTTACGTGCATTTAGATATTTCTACTTGGTGAATATTTATGCGGCTCCTTATGATCCGGCAACATGTGCGGTTACTCCTGGTATTCCGATTAATCTAGAAACGACGGCAGATGATAAATCTTATCGACGTGAGTCTTTACAAAAAGTTTACGAGCAGATTGTGGATGATTTGAAAAAAGCAATTTCTTTAATGGAAGAAAATTCGATGGATTTAGCGAAATCCAGATTTTCTGCGATTGCAGCTAAGGCTTTATTAGCTAGAGTGTATCTTTATATGCAGGAATGGGATCTTGCCATAGAACTTGCGAAAGATGTGATTACGACTAATCCAGCTTTGTTCGATTTGCGTGCGGCTGGAGAAAATCCCGTGATATATACGGAATCCCGGTTGACAGAATGGACGGAAGAGAGTATTCCGGGAATCGGTTATTTAAGTGAAGAAAATACAAATGTTCTCTTCGTGAATGGTATTAATGAGCTCTACATGATATTAGGTGGTAATACGGCCCAATCTGTTTTTTATCCGAGTGAAACTTTGTATAGTTCTTATGAGACGGGTGATGTGCGGAGATACTATTTTATGAGACGTAACACTAGGAATCGGATTCGTTATATGAAGAATCGGTATTATCAATTGAGTTACCTTAATTTTGTTGTACAATTGAGTTCCGAGTATGGGTACACTCGTGTCATTCGTACAGAAGAAATGTATTTGATCCTGGCAGAAGCTTATGCTCATAAATCTGATGGGATTGGAACGGCTGTGGGATATTTGAATACGTTGCGCGAAACGAAGTTTAGAACGAAAGATTTTGAAACATCCGGGAGATTGCATCCGGAAAACTTCACGCAAGAAACTTTGCTAGAGACAATCTGGAATGAAAGAAGAAGGGAATTCTGTTTTGAAGAACAACGTTGGTTTGATCTTCGTCGTACAACACGCCCTGCAATGACACATTATGGTTTGGTCAAGGATCCGGCTGTTTTAGAAAAAGATGATCCTCGTTACGTGTTGCAAATTCCTCAAAAAGAATTGAACGTGAATCCTGAAATTGGTGCTAACCCTAGATAAAATCGATTTGGTATGAAAACTATATATGGTATATTAATATTAATCGGGTGGATGGTCATTGGATATGCATGTAGCGATGACGAAAATTTATCCCCGGAATTTGAGTATAATGGTCCAATTCCGGCCATTGCTGACGGGCCTTCGAATGCTCAAAAAATCTGTTATGATTTATACAAAAAATATGATTATCACGTGTATTATACGTTGAGTGGTGATGATGCTTTGCGTACAAATGTCGGAACAACTCAAATAAATATGTTTTATTATCTTCCGGAGGATACATTTCCTTTAGAACCGGGAGATGAATTGACATCAGAATCTTTTTTGAAGTTATTGAAAACATTTTATGCTTATTTGCCGGAAGAGATCGTTAAGACTTCCAATTTAAAGAGACAGGTACTAGTAAAAGCAAATCTTTGGAATGATGAATTAACAAATTACTATGGATTTTGGATACCGGAATATTATGCGATAGGATTTACCGATGAGGCGCAACAAGGAATTATCTATTGGGGAGATATGAATGATGAGATTGGGGTACAACCGGACGTTTGGAAATATAGTATCTGCCTTAGTTTTTTCAGGACGAGAACTTCACTCTATTTTTACAAAGATTTACCTCTTCTCACGGAGTTTTCACAAGTTTCTGCTGGAAAATATTTGAACGAAATGACTGTAGATGAACAAATTGATGCGATGGATAATCTGATGGATTGGGAAACTTACGAGTTAAACGTAGATCTTTTGATGAATTTAGGTTTTGTACATGCTTATCCTTTTATGATGGCTTCGACTAAAAGTTATCAAAATGAAGATATGGCAACGTATGCAACCTGGATTGCTTGCAATCCTCTTGAAGAGCGACAAGAGATTCTGGATGCTTATCCGTTAGTAAAAAGTAAGTATGAACTTACTCTTAAATATTATAAGAATAATCTCCAATTGGATTTGGAAGCTTTTAGTAAGTTCTGGTTAAATCTGGAGGTTGAATAACAAATGAAAGGTGTATGTATTCCCTGTTCCAGTGCGGTATTGCATGGGGACAGAACGGGATAACGTTTTGATGGAGCTTTTAGGTGATAAGTTTGAGAAATAAATCTTTAAAATAAAGTCGAATGAAGAGATTACTGTATGGATTAATTTGTTGTGGTTCGTTGATGGCGTGCCAGCAAGAGGTTGGCTACCGGATTAACGGATCAGTGCCCGGTACCCCGGATGGAATGAAAGTGTATTTGTTTGATCAGAATACACCTGTGGATTCTGCGCTGACGAAAGACGGTAAGTTTTTATTGCAGGGTAAGGTGGAGGTACCCGCACTTTACGGGGTGTTCATTGATTTAACCCCAGATGTGAATGTGGATTACCAGAAAGATTTGCGGGGATCGGATATTTTTGTTGATAATTCAGATATTCAGTATACCTGTGCATCAATAGATTCTCTGCCTTCTCGCTTTAATTTTCAGAGAAAGGTTGCCGGGAAAGTGACTGTCTCGGGATCGCCGACGCATGACTTGTACATGAAATACCGGAATGCGGTAAAGTCAAGTAATATGAAGAAAAGTGAGGCGTGGGATAAGTATTTGAAGACCTACCATATCCCCGCGGGAGAAGGAACTTTTAATACCCGGGAGGGGATTGCGTTAGTACGGCAAATGGATGCGGTACAAAAACAGATAGAACAAATTCAGCAGGATTTCATTAAAGCTAATCCCCAATCTCCGGTTGCGATAGAGGTTGCCCTGGGCTTGGTTTATGGCAAGCAAATGACTAAAAAAGAGATGGATCAACTTCTTCAAAGTATTGATACATCATTATGGAAGGCCCCGGCGTACAAGCAATTGAAAGAATCAACGGGAAATCTTTTACCCGTGGCAATCGGGGAGAAATATCTTGATATCGAGTTGATTGATGAAACTGGGAAAACGGTGCGACTGGCCGATTACGTGAAACCGGGACAATATAACATGGTCGAATTCTGGGCTTCTTGGTGCGGGCCATGTCGATACGAGATTCCCCATCTACGTCACGTGTACGAAGCGTATGGCAAGGATGGTTTGAACATGATCAGTGTCTCGATAGATAATAAAGACAAGGATTGGAAGGCCGCGTTGAAAGAGGAGAAAATGAATTGGACTCAATTATGTGATATGAAGGGATGGCAGGGTGAAGTTGTTTCGAAATACAAGGTCATGGGAGTTCCTTTTAGTTTGCTACTTGATGGCGAAGGAAAAGTAATAGCCCGTGAAGTAAGAGGATCGGAACTGGATGTTATCTTGATTGATCGTTTGGGAGATAAATTTAAAGAATAAAGCTTCTCGTAGATTATTATACAGTGAAAAACTCCTCCCTGTTTCTGTTGAAATCGGGGAGGAGTTTGTTTTTATTCTTTGTAATATATCCGTTTTACTCGGAACGAGATCCCCGTGAGAATTTCGTAAGGGATCGTGCCGAGTTTATCGGATAACTCTGTAACGGGAATATGCTTCCCGAAAATCTCGACTTCATCTCCTATCGTGGCGTTCGTGTCCGTGACATCGATCATGCAGGTGTCCATGCAGATATTGCCGATGATCGGGACTCGTTGATCTTTCACGTATACTTCCCCGATCCGGTTGCTAAGGTGGCGATTCAGACCGTCGGCATATCCCACTGGAATCACGGCGATGCGTGAAGGACGAGTGGTATAACTCCTGCGGCCGTAGCCGATGGATTGACCTTCGGGTACATCCCGGATGGATGATATGTAGGTTTTAAAACTGCTCACGGGTTGTAAGTTTGCGTGAGCGGCACTAATGCCATGTAGCCCGATCCCGAGACGAACCATGTCGAAATGGTATTGCGGGAAGCGTTCTATCCCGGCGGAGTTCAAGATATGGCGCCATATTTTATAGTCAAATCGGGCTTGGATACGCTCGGTCATGCGCTCGAACAGATGGATTTGCCCCAGCGTGAATTCGTCGTGGACGGATTCGTCACTCCCGGCAAGATGCGAGAACAAGGAGCGGATGTACACGGAACGTTCCGATCGGAAAAAATCGAGCAATCGCGGGATATCTTGTTCATCAAAACCGGATCGGTTCATCCCGGTATTTAATTTCACGTGTACGGGGAAACGTTTGATTCCGTGCTTGTTCAATGCTTGGTTGAAATCTTCGAGAATATCAAGGGCGTAGATTTCAGGTTCCAAATTGAACATGATCATGTTGTCGAAGGCCTCTCTTTCCGGGTTCATGACTGCGATGGGAATGGTAATCCCTGCCGCGCGTAATTCGATACCCTCGTCGGCAAAAGCGACCATGAGATAATCCACCCGGTGATATTGTAATAGGGAGGCGATTTCCCGAGAACCGCTTCCGTACGAGAACGCTTTTACCATGACGGCGATGTGGGCGTCCGTGAGGGAGCGGAAATGGTTCAGGTTGTGTACCATGGCATCCAGATCAACTTCGAGTATGGTGCCGTGTGATTGTTTTTGCAAGAATCCGGCGATATATTCGAACTGGAATACGCGGGCTCCTTTGATCAGGATAACTTGTTCTTTAAAGTTTTCCCTTTCTTCCTGACGGAGGAATTGTTCCGTGTCCTCGTAAAACCGGGAGTTATTCGGGAAATAGTGGCGATGTTCGCTAAGGTGTTGGCCGATACCGATAAACAAGGAGATATTTGCTTGACGGAGCATTTCGGCGATAGCGGGATACAAATTGCTACCTTCTTTTCCGGTATCCATGAAGTCCGACAGGATGACAACCCGTTCTTTGGAAGCGTCTTGTGTTGCCAGCGTGTTCAATGCCAACTGGAAAGAGGAGGGATCAGAATTGTAATAGTCGTTGACCAACGTGCAATTGTTTATGCCTTCTTTGATCTCCAATCGCATGGCAATGGCTGAAAGACGAGCCACCTTTTCCGTGATCTTTGACGGTTCCTGTTGTTTCAATAATAACACGCATACAGCGTTCATGCAGTTTTCGAAAGAAGCAATATCGGCAAACGGAATTTCGAGTACGAATGTTTTGTATTGATAGGTAACCTCAACTTCCCGGTGAATCGAATTCACGTTTAGTGTTTTCACTTGGACATTGGCCGTGTGGTTTTCTCCCCAGGTTAGGAACGAAGTGGTTGGCGGCACTTGAGTTTTGATGAAGTCAAGGGCTTCACCATCTTGCCCGATAATCCATTTGCAGGAAGAAAATAATAATGCTTTTTCGGCTAGTTTCTCTTGTTGGGAGGAGAAATTCTCCGCGTGAGCGTCTCCGAGGTGAGTGAAGATTCCCATGTTTGGGCGAATCATTTGTTGCAAGCGCTGCATTTCTCCTCTTTGGGAGATACCGGCTTCGATGATGGCTATGTCGGCTTTCGGGGCTATTCCCAATAGAGATAGGGGTACTCCCACCTGGGAGTTATAACTGCGGGGACTCCGGTAGACGAAATAGTCGTTGGCCAATAGTTGGTAGAGCCATTCTTTCACGACGGTTTTCCCGTTACTCCCGGTGATCCCGATGACTTCGGCTTGTACTTGTTGGCGATGGTAGGCTGCCAGTAGTTGCAGGGCGGCCAGAACATCGGGCACGATAATGAAATTCGCTTCCGCTAATTGACGGAACGAGTCCCGGAATTCGCTGATCACGAAAGCCCGAACCCCGTCAGCGTAAAGCGTGTGTATATAGTCATGAGCGTTGTGGTTATTCCCTTTTAAGGCAAAGAACAAGGTGTGAGCCGGATCAACAACAGAACGGCTGTCAATGCTGTATTCTGTAATTTCCACGGGTGTTCCGGCATGTAAAGTACCGTTAATGATTTCGGCAATCTCTTTCATAATGATTGAAAATTGAAAATTGAAAATTGAAAATGAAAGATTTACAATTTTCAATAGTGTTGTTTTTACAGAAACAAAGCTACGGATTTTAGGGGTTAGATTTACACGGGGAATGAAGAAAATTTCCAGCGAGGATTAATTGGCGTGTATTGGCTTGAATTGGCATGGGGTTACCGTTACGATGATAAATATGGATGTTTTTATTATTGTGGCGGATTTAGGGGAGGTCTAATAGAGTTTGGGGGGTGTTAAGGGAGAGATAAGGCACCACAAGCGTATGACAGACGTTTTGCCTACAGTTTATAGCCGTTTGGGGACTGTGTTTGGGCTGTAGAACGAATGTCGGAGACGGGGTTGTGAGAGCTTATTTCTCACTTATCACTCCTCATATTGGGTTTGATTTGAAAAATAAATATTGCTGATTTTTGATGTATATTATTATTCATAGTTTTGAATTTTATATAATTGAAAAAAATGCAAATAAACATATCGTTTTTTGATTTATTTTTTGTAATTTACACTGCACTAAGGAGGGTGATTATTTTCATTAC
>ENA-UEPH01002698-UEPH01002698.1-human-gut-metagenome-genome-assembly--contig:-NODE-2698-length-12102-cov-22.254470_pt1 | contig 12102 bp, 10 predicted proteins | sample MGYA00242891_ERZ507898 | MGnify/ENA primary metagenome ERZ507898 (study PRJEB26167, sample SAMN06115411) | human gut metagenome | host: Homo sapiens | place: China:Guizhou | collected 2014-10-15... | reverse complement strand
GCGTGTTTCGGAGCGCAACCGCCGCAAGGCGGCTCTTAGCGCGGAGATAACCCAAGAAGGGATACACCGTCGGCTCAAGCCAATCAGCGGATACTGCATATCCGCTGATTGGGAGCCTTCCTCGAAACAGGCTCGCTTGATCCGCCACCGGCGGCGCTTCGCCTGTTTCCCTGTGCCATTAAAATCCTAGGTTTTCAGAACTTTTATAAAGTTCTGAAAACTTGCTCAGCGGGGAGAAAAGACTTTTTTGACACGCTGAGTTAGAATCTGATGAGGAGGATCTCACCATGCGCGTCATCACCGGCTCCGCCAGGGGCCGCCGTCTGAAGGAATTAGAGGGGATGGAGACACGGCCCACCACCGACCGGGTGAAGGAAGGGCTGTTCAACGTCCTGCAATTTGATATTGAGGGCCGTAAGGTCCTGGACCTGTTTGCCGGCACCGGCCAGCTGGGCATCGAGTGCCTCAGCCGGGGCGCGGCTTCCGCTGTGTTTGTGGACCGACGGCCGGATGCGGCAGCTTTGACCCGCGAAAACCTGAAGCTCTGCGATCTGACGGACCGGAGCCGGGTAGTGGCCGGGGACTCCATGGAATTTCTCAAGGCCGCCCGGGAAAAATATGACCTGATCTTTCTGGACCCGCCCTATGAGACGGAACTGCTGGAGACGGCCATCGCCCATATTGCCCGCCATGACCTGCTGAACGTTCACGGCATGATGATCGCGGAGCATCCGGTGGACAAGGCCCTGCCGGCCCTGTCCGCACCCTACCGCATGGGCCGGACCTACCGGTACGGCAAAATCGCCGTCACCATCTACCACCGGGACGGAGACGAGGGGGCGCAGGTATGAGGATCGCAGTCTGTTCCGGCAGCTTTGACCCCATCACGCTGGGACACATGGATATTATTCGCCGCACGGCGGCCTGCTTCGATCAGGTGTATGTCTGCGTCAGCCCCAATGCAGAAAAGCGGGGCCAGATGTTCACCCCGGAGCAAAAGCTGAAGCTGGTGGAGGCGGCGGTTTTAGAGCTGCCCAACGTAACGGCGGAGCTGTACGGCGGCCTGCTGGCCGATTTCGCCACGGAGCGGAAGGCTACCGCCATTGTCCGGGGCATCCGGACCCAGAGCGATTTCGACACGGAATATCAGCAGGCCATGGTGAACCGGGGCCTGCATCCGGGCCTGGAAACGCTGCTGCTGCCTGCGGACCCGGCGTACATCTATTTGAGCTCCACCGTGGCAAGGGAGATGATCCATTATCATCAGCCCCTTGATAAGTACCTGCCCAAGGCGATCCTGCCCCTGATCCGGGACTGGACGGAACAACGATAAGGAGAATGCGTTATGGCTGAAAACGATGTAAACCGTTTAATTGATATGCTGTATGAACGGGTCGAGGACGCCAAGTCCCCCGCCCTGAAGCCCAACCTCAGCATGGTGGACCGGGACGAGGTGCTGGATCTGCTGGACGAGCTGCGGAACCAGCTTCCTGTGGAGCTGAAACGGGCTCAGGAGCTGCTGGCCGCCCGGGAAAAATTTGTGGACGAGGCCAAGCGGGACGTGGAGCGGATGATGCGTCAGGCGGATCTGGAGGCCAAGAGCAAGGTCTCTGACAGCGAGGTGCTCTATGCCGCCAAGGAGAAGGCCCGGAAGATCATTGCCGACGCGGAGGATCGCTCCCGCCAGCTCTGCCAGGTGGCAAATGAGTACGCAGAGGACGCTCTGGCCCGGACGGAGGAGGCTGTGCAGGCCGCACTGACCGAGGTGAAGCAGTCCCGGTCCGCATTCCGGGCCGCTTCCGCCGCCAAGCTTCAGGAACAGCGGGAAAAGCTGGAGGCAGAAAGAAAGACTGCGGAAGAGACGGAGAACTGACGGCTGAGACCGCTGATGTGTAAATCGGCGGAATACACAAACAGAGATCATAGTCGGTGTGGAAAAGATGGTTGACCATAACGGAGACTGTCTGCCGTAAAAAAGGGGATTTGCGGGAAAATTCGTTAAAAATGACGAAAAAGAACCTGCAACTTTTTCAAAGAACTCTATATTTAGCGCAACTTGCGTTCTGAAAAAGAATGACAACACAAGATATTGTGTTGTCATTCTTTTTGATTTTACGTAAACCAATCGGCAACGATGGAACAATTGTTTGAAAACGGTGAATTATTCCTGACTTTTGGCAAAAAGTGGCCTGTTTTCAAGGGTTTGCGTCGGAAAAAAATACTTGCAATCCCCCTTGAAATCGCTTATACTCAGGGTGTGTGGTGGGGAAAAGTGGGGAAGATGTGGATAACAGTGCCACATTGGACCACGAAAACCCAAAAAGTAGGGAAGGAGGGCACCGCTATGGCCAGACTCATGGGCAAGTCCAATAACACCATTGACTCCAAGGGCCGGCTGGTGATCCCCTCCAATATGCGGGAAGCACTGGGAGACCGGTTTTATATCACCATCGGCGCCCAGCACTGCCTGACCATTTACCCCGAGGCCAAGTGGAACCAGATGTCCGAGGATATGGACGAGTTGCCCTACACCGAGGCCCGGGCGCTGACGCTGCTGTATGCCAACGCTGTGGAGTGCGAGCCTGACGGTCAGGGCCGCGTTCTGATCCCCGCTGCCCTGCGGAACTACGCAAACCTGAAAAAAACCGCCACAATCGTTGGCATGAACGCCTTTGCCGAGATTTGGGATTCCGCCACCTGGACGGAGCGGGAACGCCAGATGCTGGAAGAGGACGATATGGCCGCCGCCATGGACGCCTTGGCGCGGGCCCGTCGGAATCGGAGCTGAGCTATGGAATTTACCCACAAGCCCGTTTTGCTGGCCGAGTGCATCGAAGCGCTGCATATCCGGCCGGAGGGGATTTATGTAGACGGCACACTGGGCCGTGCGGGGCACTCAAGAGAGATCGCCCAAAGGCTCACCACCGGCCGGCTGGTGTGCATTGACCGGGACCAGGCCGCTATCGACGCGGCCCAGGAGCGGCTGGCCCCCTGGATGGACCGGGTGACGCTGGTCCACAGCAATTTCGACCGGGTCAGCGAGATTTTGGCGGAGTTGGACATTCCCGGCGTGGACGGTATGTTATTTGATCTGGGAGTATCCTCTCCTCAGCTGGATGACGCGTCCCGTGGATTTTCCTATATGCATGACGCACCGCTGGACATGCGGATGGACGCCACCGCCCCTCTCACCGCTTATGATGTGGTAAACACCTGGAGCTACGAGGAACTGCGCCGTATTTTGTTTGAGTACGGCGAGGAGCGCTACGCCCCCGCCATTGCGAAAAAAATCGTACAGGCCCGGGAGACCGCGCCGGTACAAACTACATTGGAATTAGCGGAGCTGATCCGCTCTGCCATGCCTGCCGCCGCGCTCCGGGAGAAACAGCACCCGGCCAAGCGGAGCTTTCAGGCCATCCGCATTGCCGTCAACGGCGAGCTGGATGCCCTGCCGCCCATGCTCAGCGGAGCCATTGACCGTCTGAACCCCGGCGGCCGACTGGCCGTCATCACCTTCCATTCTCTGGAGGACCGCATTGTGAAGCGGGCCTTTCAGGATGCCGCCAAAGGCTGCACCTGTCCGCCGGAATTTCCGGTGTGCGTGTGCGGGAAAAAGCCCAGAGTGCGGTTGGTGACCCGGAAGCCCATCGTTTCGGGAGCGGCGGAGCTGGAAGAAAACAGCCGGGCCCGCAGCGCCAAGCTGCGGGTGGTAGAAAAATGTGATCCATTTGATATTTGACTTTTAAAAAGGGACAAGCCCTTTATTGTGTGTTGATTTTGTGGAAGGGAGGGACTCTGCAATGGCGTCAGCGGCCAGAGAATACCGTTATGCGCATCGGGAATTCAGCACAAACGGGAGTCTGGCCCGGGATCTGGACTGGGCGGTCCGGGAACGGGAATTGGAACATGCCGGCGAGGTCCCTCGCCACGAGCGGACACAGGCGGCTCCGAAGGTTTATCATAAGGAACAGGTTTTGGTGCGGGAGCGCCAGGCGATCCCCGTGCTATCTGTGTTGGGGGTAACGGCTGTGGCCGTGGCCGCGGTGATGCTGCTGCTGAGCTATGTGCAGCTGACCACCTTGGCCGCCGACACCGTGGCTCTGAAAAGCGAACTGACGGTCTTGCAGGCGGAAAATGTCAGCCTGACGGCCCAGCACGAGCAGATGTTTGATATGGCCACCGTCAAGGAAGTGGCGGCTGCCGCCGGAATGTCCAAGCCTACCAGCAGCCAGATCACCTATCTGGATCTGGACAGCGAGGACAGCGCCGTGGTCTACCGGACGGAGACCCCCAGCGTTTTCAGCCGGATCTTAAGCTCCTTGCATCATGGAGTCTACGCCGTGGTGGAATATTTCGACTGAACCTGAAATAAGTATGTTGTGACACAGCGGGGAGTGAGAAGCCGGCGTCTTCTTACTCCCCTTCTTTGCTGAATTGCCCCTGAAAGGAGAACTCTATGGCATCCAATCCCCGGAGAAAAAGCGACGCGGCCCGGCGGGCCAATCAGGTTATCCGCAGCCGGACGGTGCTGGTCATGCTGCTGTTGGGTATCGTGACCTTTGCAGTGCTGTTCTGGAAGCTCTATGACATCCAGATCCGCCAGCACAGCGTATTGCAGGAAAAAGCCATCGAGCAGCAGACCCGCAGCGCCGTGGTCAACGCCTCCCGAGGCACCGTTTATGACCGAAACCTCAACACGCTGGCCATCTCCGCCACGGCGGAGGACGTAAACATCTCTCCAATGCGGATCGCGGAGTTTGTGGAGAGCCAAAAGGAAAAGCAGGAGAAGGCCGCCAAGAAGGCGGCGGATAAGGGAGAGACTTACACAGCCCCTATTCTGCGGGATCAGGCCTACATCGCCAAGGGCCTCAGCCGCATTCTGGGCGTGGAACAGGAGACTCTGGAAACCCGGATGACCAAGACCAACTATGACTATTGGAACATCAAGAAGCGGGCGGATCAGACGGTTTCCGACGAAGTTCGCCGTTTCATCAACGGCGAGATCGACCCTGACGGCAATGAGGTGCCGGAATCGGATCGGGTAAAGCTTCAAGGCGTCTGGCTCCAGCCATCCTCCAAGCGGTACTACCTGTACGGATCTCTGGCTTCCGGCGTTCTGGGCTTTGTAAACTCCGACGGCGTGGGCAGTGTGGGTCTGGAGGCCAAGTACGACGATACCCTTACTGGTACTGCCGGGTATACCATCAGTGCCCGAAACGCCGCCGGCACGGAACTGATGTACAACTACGAGCAGATCTTCGATGCGGAAAACGGGCACAGTCTGGTGCTGACGCTGGATGCCAACGTCCAGATGAGTCTGGAAAACGGTCTGGAGAGTATGCTGAAAAAATACGGCGCCAAAAACGGCGGCACCGGCATCGTTATGGATGTGAACTCCGGAGCTATCGTGGCTATGGCGTCCTATCCCAACTACGATCTGAATGACTACGGCACGATTTTTGACGATGCCCTGAAGACCAAGCTGGATACGGAGCTTGCCAAGATCGACGCAAAGCGCTCCACCTATGAATCGGAGGAGGCGTATGCCGAGGCCCGGTCTGCGGCCATCAACAGCGCTGTTCAGTCCCAGTGGCGCAACAAGTGCATCGACTCCACCTACGAGCCGGGTTCCACCTATAAGCCCATTACGCTGGCGGCGGCGCTGGAGGAGGGCAAGGTGACGAAAAACTCCACCTTCTACTGCTCCGGCTCCACCCATGTGCAGGGCTGGAACAAGGCCATCTACTGTTCCAACCACAGCGGCCACGGTCAGCAGACCCTCATCGAGGCGGTGGGCCATTCCTGCAACCCTGCCTTTATCAGCATGGGCCTGTCCGTGGGAACGGAGACCTACTACAAGTATCTGAAATCTTTCGGCCTGATGGATAAGACCGGCATCGACATGATCGGTGAGGTGAAGGGCATTTTTCAGGATGAAAAGAGCTTCAACTCTCAGGTGGTGTCTCTGGCATCCTACTCTTTCGGCCAGACCTTCAACGTGACGCCCATCGAGTTGATCCGGGCTCAGGCGGCCTGCGTCAACGGCGGCTATCTCTATCAGCCCTACATTGTGGAGCAGGTGCTGGACGAGGACGGCAACGTTCTGTCCCAGCATGACTCTACTCCAGTGCGGCAGGTCATCAGCGAGGAGACCTCCGCCATTGTCCGGGAGGCGCTGGAATATGTGGTCTCCTCCGGCAGCGGCAAAAATGGCCGGGTGGCGGGCTACCGCATCGGCGGCAAGACCGGCACCGCCGATAAGACCGGCACCAAGACCAACGACAACCCAAAGGGCGACGTGGTGGTGTCCTTCATGTGCTTTGCCCCGGCAGACGATCCCAAGTACATCATGCTCCTGACTATGGACACCCCTCGCCGTGATACCGGCACCGCCGTGTACGGCGGTACCATGGTGGCTCCCGTGGCCGGTCAGATCATGGGCGAGATCCTGCCCGCACTGGGTATTGAACCGAATTACAGCGCCTCAGAGCTGGCGGGCGCCGATGCCGCCGTGCCCTATGTGGTGGGCAAGAGTGCAGCGGACGCGAAGGCAGCTTTGAAGGCGGCGGGCTTTGCCTGTACCACCGTGGGAAGTGGCGATACCGTGACGGACCAGACCCCGGCGGGCGGCGCCATCGTGCCCAATAATGCCTCCATCGTGCTCTATCTGGGCGTGGAGAAGCCAAATGCCCCCAGCACCGTCCCCAACGTGGTAGGTAAGACCCCGGCGGAGGCCAACAAGGCCCTGACCGATGCGGGCCTCATTATGAAGGTCACCGGCGCCACCAGCACCGGCGGCAGCACCGGCAGCGTCACCGCCATTTCCCAGAGCGCGGAGGCGGGGACGGAATTGGCTGCCGGCAGCGTGGTCACGGTGCGTTTCGGCGCGAAAACCACGGACTGACCGCCCCTTACCGCACTTTTTGCCAGGTTTATGACACCATTTTCGGTATGCTTTCCGGAAAAACCTGCTACAATAGCCAAGGAGTGCTTTGTATACAGCCGCCGACTGCCCTGCGAGGGGGGCGGTGGACTTTCGTGAAACAAGACCGATCAAATGGAGGAAAACGATATGAAACTGCGGGAACTGCTCAACGGCGTCCCTGTCGCGTCCTGCGCGGTGGATCTGGAAATGGAAATCACCGGCGTCAGCTATGATTCCCGGGCCACCCAGCCCGGAGACCTGTTCGTAGCCATGACCGGCTACGCCACAGACGGCCACAAGTATATCGCCACGGCGCTGGAAAAGGGCGCGGCGGCGGTGTTGTGCCAGAATTTGCCGGAGGGGGATGGCCCTTATATCCGAACGGCGGATTCCCGCCGTGCGCTGGCGGTGATCGGGGCTAACTGGTTCGGCCATCCCGCCGAGGAGATGACCATGATCGCCGTCACCGGCACCTGCGGCAAGACCACCACCACCTATCTGCTCAAGGCCATTCTGGAGCAGGCACGGGGGGCCAAGGTGGGCCTTATCGGTACCAATCAGAACATGATCGGGCAGGAGGTCATCCCTACGGATCGCACCACGCCGGAATCCTTTGAGGTCCAGCGGCTCTTCCGGGAGATGGCGGACGCCGGGTGCGCCTATGCGGTGATGGAGACCTCCTCCCACGCCCTGTGTCTGGACCGGGTCTACGGCGTTTACTATGCGGTGGGCATCTTCACCAATCTGACACAGGACCATCTGGATTTCCATGTAACGATGGAAAACTACTGCGATGCCAAGGCCATTTTGTTCCGAAACTGCGGCGTCGGCGTAGTGAACGGTGACGATCCGTGGACGCCCCGGCTGCTGAAGGATGCCACCTGTCAGGTGCGCACCTACGGCGTCAAGTCCGAGGCGGACCTCCGGGCGGAAAACGTGGTGCTGTCTGCTGACGGCATCGCCTTTGACGCGGTGACAAAAACCGAGCGGGTACCCATCCGGGTGAATATCCCCGGCGGCTTTATGGTGTATAATACGTTGGATGTGCTGGGGGCCGCACTGGCGCTGGGCGTTTCTTTAAAGGACAGCGCTGCTGTTCTGGCCAAGGTCCCCCATGTGCAGGGGCGGGTGGAGGTAGTCCCCACCCCCGGCAAGGACTATACCATCCTCATTGACTACGCCCACACGCCGGACAGCATGGTGAACGTGCTGCAAACGGTGAAGGAATTTGCCAAGGGCCGCACCGTGGCGGTGTTCGGCTGCGGCGGCGACCGTGACAAGACCAAGCGCCCCCGCATGGGCAAGGCGGCGGCGGACTGGTCCGATTTTGCCGTTGTCACCACCGACAATCCCCGGACCGAAGAACCTGCGGCCATCATCCGGGACATTCTGCCGGGCTTTGACGACAGCAACACCCCTTACGAAGTGGTGGAGGACCGGGTGGAGGCGATCCATTGGGCCATGGACCATGCCCAGAAGGACGATGTGATCGTTCTGTGCGGCAAGGGTCACGAGACCTATCAGGAAGTGAACCACCAGAAGTTCCACATGGATGAGCGGGAGATCGTGGCGGAGCACCTGAACAGCGGACGCTGAGGTCCGGCAGACTTTAGGCATCCCCATTTCACAAATACAGCCGCGTGTGGCGGCAAAAACACCGGCCGGATGTGTACCGGACGGTCAGCAAGAGAAAGGCCCTGACGGGGAAAGCTGTCAGGACCGGGATAAGGAGAAAGCATGAGTATCTATGTGACGTTACTGGCCGGCTGTGTGCTGACCATGATTCTGGGCAAATTCGTACTGGCGGAGCTGCGGAAGCTGAAGGCCGGACAGGAGATCCGGCAGGACGGCCCCACCTGGCACAATTCCAAGGCGGGCACCCCCACCATGGGCGGTATTGCCTTTATTCTGGGCAGCGGCATCGTGACCTTTGCCTGCGGCTGGCAGCAGATGCTGGCGGGGGACTTCGCCCATCTGTATGTGTACCTGTTCGCCCTGATCTTCGGGCTCATCGGTTTTGTGGATGACTACCGCAAGGTCCGCCAGCACCAGAACGAGGGCCTGACCGCCAAGCAGAAGTTTGTCTTACAGCTTCTGGCGGCGGTGGTGTTCCTGTGCCTGATGCGGTATGAGGGCCTTTTGACCAACGATCTCTATATCCCCTTCATCAACGTGACGCTGACAGTGAACTGGATCGTGTATCTGGTCTTCGCAGCCTTCGTCATCGTGGGCTGCGTCAACTCCGTGAACCTCACCGATGGCATCGACGGTCTGGCCTCCAGCGTCACCGCTGTGGTCATGGCGTTCTTCATGGGCGCCGCTATGATCTGGAAATTCACTACGCTGGGGATCTTTTCCTCCGCCCTGTGCGGCAGTCTGGTGGGCTTTTACGCCCTGTATAACCGCCATCCCGCCAAGTGCTTTATGGGAGACACCGGCAGCCTGTTTTTAGGCGGCGCGGTGGCGGCGCTGGCCTTTGCCTTTGATATGCCGCTGGTGCTGATTCCGGTGGGGATCATCTACATTCTGGAAACTTTGTCCGATATTATACAGGTTGGATACTTCAAGGTCACCCACGGCAAGCGGTTTTTCAAAATGGCCCCTCTGCATCACCATTTGGAGCGGTGCGGCTGGAGCGAGGTGAAGATCGTAACGGTCTTTGTGTCCATTACGGCAGTGTTCTGCCTGCTGGCGTATTGCGGCATCCGGGGCCGCTATCTGTAAACCGGTAAGACCTTGACTTGATTCGGAGAGAAAGGAGGAAACATCCATGACCCAGACACGGCCCCGCCGCCGTCCCCTGACCCATCAGGAGAAGCTGGCCCTTCAGGAGCGCAAGCAGCGCCGCCGGGAAAAAATGGAAGAGAGCCGGGAACTGGCCAAAGGTCCCATCGACCTGACCTTCTGTCTGCTGGTCATGCTGCTGACGGCCATCGGTCTGGTGATCCTCCTGTCTGCCAGCTTTCCCTCCGCCTATTATGAGAAAGCACCCTCCCGCCACAACCCGCTGTATTACTTTGAAAAGCAGGGCGTTTTCGCCGTGCTGGGCACGGCGGTGATGCTGCTGGTCAGTAAGTTCAACTACCAGCGGCTTCGCGGCGCGGGCAGAGCCTTGATCTATGTGTCCGTGATTTTTCTGATTCTGGTCATCATCCCCCACAACCCCATTGCGGTGACGGCCAAGGGCGCTACCCGCTGGCTAAAGATCGGCGTGCAGTTCCAGCCCTCGGAGATCGCCAAGGTGGCAATCATTACCTACTTTGCCGACAGCATTTCCCGAAAAAAGGACAAAATGCGCAGCTTCCGCTACGGCGTGCTACCCTACGCCTTTATTCTGGTGGTAGTGGCAGGCCTGGTGGCCGTTGAGCCCCACCTCTCCGGCGCGATCCTGATTTTGGGCGCGGGGGCGGCTATGATGCTGGTGGGCGGCATCAACTGGATCTGGGTAGGTACTGCCGCTGGCGCGGCGGTTGGCATGGTGTATGTGGCTTTATTTGTCATCGGCTATAACAAATCCCGCGTTATATACTGGCTGGACCCTTGGGCAGATGCCGCGGATAAGGGCTATCAGCTTTCCCAGAGCCTCATTACCATTGGCTCCGGCGGGTTGTGGGGACTGGGTCTTGGCAAGAGCCGGCAGAAGTTCCTGTTTCTGCCGGAGGAGCACAACGATTTCATTTTCTCCATCGCCTGCGAGGAATTGGGTCTGGTGGGCGCGGGGATCATCATGCTGCTGTTCGCGGCGCTGATCCTTCGAGGCTACTGGATCGCCCTCCACACCCGTGACCGGTTCGGCACGCTGTTGGCGGTGGGCTTTACCACGCAGCTGGCGGTACAGGTGTTTTTGAACATCAGCGTGGTGACGGGACTGCTCCCCACCACCGGCATTTCTCTGCCGTTTTTCAGCTACGGTGGCACCGCCCTGCTTATCCAGCTGGCGGAGATGGGCGTGATCCTGAGCGTATCCAGGCAAATGAAGCCAACAAAGGCAGGGTAAACACCTGCCTCAGCGTGTCGAAAAGATTTTTCGCCCCGCTGACACATTTTCAGAACTGTTAGTTCTGAAAATGTTGGATTTTAATGGCGCAGGGAAACAGGCGAAGCGCCGCCGGTGGCGGATCAAGCGAGCCCGTTTCGAGGAAGGCTCCCAATCAGCGGATATGAAGTATCCGCTGATTGGCTTGAGCCGACGGTGTATCCCTTCTTGGGTTATCTCCGCGCCAAGAGCCGCCTTGCGGCGGTTGCGCTCCGAAACGCGCCTGCGGACGCAGTCCCGCGCACACCCTTCACCCGCAAGGGGTATCCAGCATCCGTAAAGCGGCGGAGCCGCTAACGGCTGCCCTACCTTACCATCGCGGAGGATTTATCACTTTATCGACAGTCTCAGGCAGAGCGACACTCGGCCTGTATCTGAATCTATGATAGAAAGGAGCGCCGCCTATGGACAGGAAAACAGACCTCCGCCTGTGGGCGGTGCTTTTCTGGCTGGCGGCCTGGCAGATCGCGGCCATGGCGCTGGCGGCGGTCTATCCCCACGGTGAGCTGCTGCTGGCCTCTCCCGCTGATGTGCTGCTGCGGCTGGGGCAGCTGGCCGTTACCGCCGCCTTCTGGCGGACGGTGGCCTGGTCCGCCGTCCGGATCTTCGGCGGATTTCTGCTCGCCACGGTGTTGGCGGTCGCGCTGGCGGCACTGGCGGCGTGGAAACAGTGGTTCCGGGGGCTGATGGCCCCGCTGGTGGCGGCGGTCAAGGCGGTGCCGGTGGCGTCCTTCATCATTCTGGCGCTGGTGTGGCTCAACAGCCAGAGCCTGTCCCTGTTCATCTCGGCGCTGATGGTGCTCCCGCCGGTGTACCTAAATGTGCTGGAGGGCATCTGCCGCACGGACCGTCGGCTTCTGGAAATGGCCCGGGTGTTCCGCGTCCCCCTTGGGCGGCGGCTCCGGGGCATCTATCTGCCGCAGGTGATGCCCTATTTCCGCACGGCGGTATCTTTGGGCCTGGGCCTTTGCTGGAAAGCCGGGGCAGCGGCGGAGATCATCGGCTTGCCCGCCGGGTCCATGGGAGAGCGGCTATACACCGCCAAGGTCTACTTCCAGACGGCAGATCTGTTTGCATGGACCGTCACCATCGTGGCGGTGTCAGTGGTATTTGAGCGGCTGTTTTTGGCGCTGGTGGACCG
>ENA-UEPH01002695-UEPH01002695.1-human-gut-metagenome-genome-assembly--contig:-NODE-2695-length-12109-cov-4.344332_pt1 | contig 12109 bp, 7 predicted proteins | sample MGYA00242891_ERZ507898 | MGnify/ENA primary metagenome ERZ507898 (study PRJEB26167, sample SAMN06115411) | human gut metagenome | host: Homo sapiens | place: China:Guizhou | collected 2014-10-15... | reverse complement strand
CCTTCACGCAGAATGCCGACGCCGACCTGGACATCATGGTAGGCGCCACCTACGACAACATCCTGATGGTCGAAGGCGAAATGAAAGAGGTTTCGGAAGCCGAGATGCTTGAAGCGATCAAGTTTGCGCACGCCGAAATCAAAAAGCACTGCCAGGCCCAGATGGAATTGAGCAAGGAGCTGGGCAAAGACGTGAAGCGCACCTATTGCCACGAGACCAACGACGAGGCCCTTCGCGAGAAGGTGATCGCCGAAACCTACGACAAGGCTTACGCCATTGCCCGCGAACGTTCGGCCAAGCACGAGCGCAGCGACAAGTTCGATGCGCTGGAGGAGGAGTTCTGCGCACAGTTCTCCGAAGAGGAGCTTGCCGAGAAGCGCCCGCTCATCAAGCGTTACTTCCACGACGACGTATTGAAGAAAGCGATGCGCAACATGATCCTCGACGAGGGGATCCGCCTCGACGGTCGCTCGACCACCGAGATCCGCCCGATCTGGTGCGAAGTGGGTTACCTGCCCTGCGCGCACGGTTCGGCCATCTTCACCCGCGGCGAGACGCAGTCGCTGACGACCGTTACGCTCGGTACGAAGCTCGACGAAAAGCAGATCGACGACGTGTTGTTCAAAGGTTCGGAGCAATTCGTACTGCACTACAACTTCCCGCCGTTCTCCACCGGCGAGGCCCGTCCCGCACGCGGCCTCTCGCGCCGCGAGATCGGCCACGGCAACCTCGCCTGGCGCGCCCTCAAACCGATGGTTCCCGTCGGAGAGGAGAATCCCTACGCCGTACGCGTGGTGTCGGACATCCTCGAGTCGAACGGCTCGTCGTCGATGGCTACCGTCTGCGCCGGTACGCTCGCGCTGATGGATGCCGGCGTCAAGATCAAAAAACCGGTTTCGGGTATCGCGATGGGTCTGATCACCGACACGAAATCAGGAAAATATGCCGTGTTGTCGGACATCCTCGGCGATGAGGACCACCTCGGCGATATGGACTTCAAAGTGACTGGTACTAAGGACGGTATCACTGCCACCCAGATGGATATCAAGGTCGACGGCCTCTCGTACGAGGTGATGGCCAACGCATTGGAGCAGGCCAAACAGGGCCGCATGCACATTCTCGGCAAGATTCTTGAAGCTATGCCTGCACCGAGGGAGGACTACAAACCTTTCGTGCCGCGTATCGTCCAGATCACTATCCCGCAGGAGTTTATCGGCGCCGTGATCGGCCCGGGCGGCAAGGTGATCCAGGAGATCCAGAAGACCACCGGAACGACCATCACGATCACCGAGAAGGACAGCAAGGGTTTCGTGGACATCTTCGGCGAGAACAAGGAGGCGCTCGATGCTGCGCTCGACCGCATCAAGGGTATCGTAGCGATTCCGGAGGTAGGCGAAATTTATACGGGGAAAATCCGTTCGATCGTCGCTTTCGGCGCGTTTGTTGAGATCATGCCCGGTAAGGACGGCCTGCTGCACATCTCCGAGATCGGCAACAAGCGTTACGAGACGATGGAGGAGACCGGACTCAAGGAAGGCGACACGATCGAGGTGAAACTCATCGGGTTGGATCCCAAGAACGGCAAACTCAAACTCTCCCGCAAAGTGCTGCTTCCGGGCGGCGAAAAGTCCGAGGAGAAGGGCGAAGGCCGTCCTGAACGCCGCGAAGGCCACCACGCTCACCGCAGGGAGGAACGCAAATAGGGATAAACGATAGATTGTGAACCGAAAGCGCTGCAGCGCGCACACCGAAAAAAAATCGGAAAAGCTTGAGGTTTTCCAAAATATATTTCTATTTTTGTGGCTACCAATGCGATTAGTGCAAAACGAAAGAGAATACATATTTAATTAACTTTAAAACACTGATTATGAAAAGGTTTGTAAAAGTAAGCTTGATGCTCGCTTCTGCAGCGGTCCTGCTCTCCAGCTGTAACTGCTACAAGAAAATGGCAAAAAACGCTGACGATGTGAACATCACCTGCACGCCGACCGTGCTGTCGCTGAAGGGTAATACCGTTTCAGCCGATATCACCGTTACCTACCCCGCCGCCTACTTCAACAAGAAGGCGGTCCTGAAGGTGACCCCCGTTCTGGTATTCGAAGGCGGTGAAATCACCGGTACTCCGAAGTACGTTCAGGGCGAAAAGGTGAAAGACAACTACACCGTTATTGCCAAAAAACAGGGCGGCTCTTACACTCAGACCGTGACTTTCCCGTACGATTCTCGCGCTGACCTCTGCACGATGGAGCTTCGCGTGGAAGGTATGCGCAAGTTCACCACCGAAGTCTTTGATACCGGCGTGGCGCTGGCGGGTCATGTGGTCATGCTGCTGGTGTACGACTGGCGGCTGGCTCTGCTGAGCCTGTTGTTCACGCCCTTCTCCTACGTCTGCGCGGCATGGATGAAAAAGCCGGTCCAGCGGGCCGGTGCGGCCTACAAAAAGGCGGCGGGCGCACTGAGTGCCGCCACCCTCGACCGCGCCCAGAACGCCGTGACTTACCGCATCTACGGCTGCGAAGACGCCCGCGTGGAGCGGTACGAAGAGGCACTGGATACCTACGAAAAGACGGCAGTGAAGAACAACGTGTGGCAGTCGGCCCTGCCGCCGCTCTATCTGGCGGCGTCAGAGGCAGGCGTACTGTTCATTTTGTGGTTCGGCGCAAAGAATGTCCTCGGCACCGGCTGGCGTGTGTGGGACATCGCGGCTTTTACCACCTTCCTTTCCTGCTTCACCAAGCTGGTGGTCAAATCCTCCAAGGTGGCCAAGCTCTTCAACTCGGTGCAGAAGGCCGAAGTCTCCTGGAAGCGCATCAAACCTCTGATGAAGTCGCCGGAGCAGCTGGACGCGCTGGATGTCCCGGCGGCGGAAGATGTGACCCTCAGGAACCTCTCCTTCGCCTACGGCGACACCCCCATCTTCTCGGGTCTGAGTCTGACAGCCCATCCCGGCGACATCATCGGTGTCACCGGCCCGGTGGCCTGCGGCAAGTCCACCTTTGGCCGGGTCTTCCTCTGCGAGGCCCCCTATGAAGGCTCGGCGCAGTTTGGTAAAAAGGAGTTCTCCGCTCTGACCCCGCGTCAGATTTCGGCCACCGTCGGCTATCTGGGCCACGACCCGGAGCTGAGCGCCGACACGGTGCAGAACAATGTCCTCTGCGGCAGCAAGCAGGACGCTATGCCCTATCTCGCCGCTGCTGCGCTGAAAGGCGAGGTGCTGGCGATGGAGAACGGCCTCGATACCGTCATCGGCAGCAGCGGCACCCGTCTTTCCGGCGGACAGGCCCAGCGTCTGGCACTGGCCCGGACGCTGGCCCATCCGCGCCCTGTCCTCATCCTCGACGACCCGTTCTCGGCCCTCGACCGGGACACGGAGGATACGGTCTTTGCCGACCTGCAGGAATATGCCAAGGATAAGGTCGTCTTTCTCATCTCGCACCGCCTGTACCACTTCCCGCAGATGCAGAAGATCGTCTTTATGGATGGCGGAAAGACCACTGTCGGCACCCATGAGGAGCTTTTGGCGTCGGCCCCGGTCTACCGTCAGCTGTACGAAAGCCAGACAGGAGGGAAACAGCATGGAGAACAGGCGTAAAAATGGTGTGTCTGCGGCCATCCGGATGGCCGCCGTGACCCACCGCCTTCTCACAGCGGGGACCGTCCTGTGTGCGGCGGCATCGGTGGCGGCGTCTCTGGTGCCGCCGCTGCTGCTGGCCCGCATCATCGACGGGCTGACGGCCGGGCTTCCGCTGACATTCCCCGCGGTGCTTCTTTATTTCGGCAGTCTGGCGCTGGAAGGGATGCTCTCCTCGGCGCAGGAGAGCCTGCTGGTGCTCTTCGGACAGAAAATGACCCACGCCCTGCGCTCTGAAATGTCCCGGAAGCTGACCAGGCTTCCCGCCAGCACGCTGGCAGGGCAGAACCCCGGCGAGGTGGCCGCGCGCTTCTCGGGCGATGTGGATACGGTGGAGGCGCTGTTCACCTCCGGCATCATCAGCATGGCGGCGGACGCCTGCCGCATCCTCTCCATCATGGCGGTCATCGCCGTGAAGAATACCGGCCTTGCGCTGATCTTGCTGCTGGTGCTGCCGCTGTTCGCCGTGTTCACCCGCCATGTGCAGACGCGGATGCTGGCAGCTCAGCTGGATAACCGCCGGGCGGTCGCCGCTGTGTCCGGCCAGGTCCCGGAAACACTGCACAACATCCGCACCATCCGGGCTCTGGGTCTGGAAGACTACATGGAGCGCCGCTATGACCGGTGCATCGGCGAAAGCTATGCCGCAATGGAGCGGACGAATTTTTACGATGCGATCTATTCGCCCGTCGTGCTGGTGCTGAATGCCGCCGTGGTCGGCATCGTCATGCTCCTCTCGGCTTCCGGCAATGCGGCTGTCCTGACGTTGTTCGGAATGTCGGTCGGCACCTCGGTGGCCGTCATCAACTACATTTCCCGCATCTTTGCGCCCATCGAGAGCCTTGGCATGGAGATACAGACCATCCAGTCGGCGATGGCGGGCGTCAGGCGCATCGACGCCTTCCTTGACCAGCCGGAACGCACCATCCCCAAGGAGCGGGAGACCTCTGCCCGGGGTGATGTGGTGCTCTCTCATGTGACCTTCGGTTACGGCGAAAAGCACGTCTTGAACGATTTTTCCATGACCGTCAAGCAGGGCGAGCAGGTGACGCTGGTGGGCCGGACGGGTGCCGGAAAGAGCACAGTCTTCAAGCTGCTGCTGGGACTTTATCACCCGGAAGCCGGGTCGGTGACCATCGGCGGCGTGGATGTGGCGGACATCACGGACGCCGAGCGCCGCACCTGCATCGGCTGTGTGGAGCAGCATTTTGCCCGTGTGCCGGGTACGGTGCTGGAACAGATCACGCTGGGCGACCCCGGCATCACCGAAGAGATGGCAAGGAACGCCGCGAAGCTTGCCGGTCTGGATGCCGCCATCCAGACCCTGCCGGGCGGCTATGATACGGTGTGTACTGACGGGATGTTCTCACAAGGCGAGTGGCAGCTTCTGTCCATCGCCCGCGCCGCAGCGGCAGACCCTGCCGTGCTGCTGCTGGACGAGATAACGGCCAACCTCGATGCTGAGACCGAGGCCCGTGTCCTCGAAGCGCTTCGCCGCGCGTCCGAAGGACGCACGGTGCTCTCCGTCTCCCACCGCATCTATGAGAACCTCGGCGGCCGGACGGTAGAGGTCAGGACGCAAAACGCATAAGAAAAAGTGAAAAATGAAACAAGAAAAAGCTTACTATCATCTGCCCGGACTGTTCGAGTTCTACGAGCTGTACCGGGAGTTCCTGCCCCTGTTCCGGGCGCACAGAGAATACTTTTATGACTGGTGCGACATTGGCTCCATCTACGGCGCACCGGCCGACTGCGTCTGGGGCGGGGGACGGGCTGGCTTCGGGGAGCATGACCCCAAAGAAGTCCTTGCCCTGACGCGGGAATACGGCATCTCGGCGCGGCTGACCTTCAGCAACTCGCTCCTCCGGGAGGAACACCTTTCGGATAAAAAGTGCAACGCCCTCTGCGCCCTGTTTGAGCAGGAAAACCCGGTGCAGAGCGGCGTCATCGTCCACTCGGAGCTGCTGCTGGACTATCTGAAAACACACTATCCGCAGCTTTATTTCGTGTCCTCCACGACCAAGGTGCTGACAGAGTTTCAGCAGCTCCGGGCGGAGACGGCCCGGGAAGAGTTCCGCTATGTGGTGCCGGACTTCCGGCTGAACAAAGCCTTTGGAGAGCTGGACAGTCTGCCGCAGGCGCAGAAAGACAAGGTGGAATTTCTCTGCAACGAGTGTTGCTGGGTCGGATGCCGGGACAGAAAGCGCTGCTATGAGAATGTCAGCCGGAAAAATCTCGGCGAAGCCTGCCCTGACCACATCTGTCACGCACCGGGTGCGGAGGAAGGCTACCGCTTCTCGAAGGCGATGGAAAATCCGGAGTTTATCGGCATCAGGGACATTCGGGATGTCTATATGCCGATGGGATTTTCCAACTTCAAGATCGAGGGCCGGGGCTTGGGCAGTGCGCTGGTACTGGAATTTCTGCTCTACTACATGACAAAACCGGAATACCAGCTGCATGTCCGGGAGGCCATCTATCTGGACAATATGCTCGACCTGTTCTGAGGAGCCGCACGACGGCTGCGACGAGCCGGATGACACCGGGCAGAACGCCAGGAACGGCTATCGGAAAGGCGTGGGCTGATCAATAAAACAAGGGCTGCTGTACAACACGGTACAGCAGCCCTTTGCAGTTATTTCCGGCTCGTCAGTTTGTTCAAAAACATCACAGCCAGCACGATGACGCCGATGACCAGCACGATGCTCACCATCCCGATGACCATGATGGGCAGAGTCGTCATCCACGAAGTAAGATGCAGCATATCAGTCCCTCCTTTAGCTCAGCAGGGTCAGCAGCAGTCCGCCGGCGATGACAGAGGCTATCTGGCCCGAGACGTTGACACTGATGGAGTACATCAGCAGGAAATTCTGGTTGTCCTCAGCCAGGCCCATCTGGTTGACGACGCGCCCGCTCATCGGGAACGCAGAAATGCCTGCCGCGCCGATCATCGGGTTGATTTTTTTGCCCTCGGGCAGGAACAAATTCAACAGCTTGGCGAAGAAAACGCCGCCGGCGGTGTCAAAAATAAACGCGACCAGACCCAGCGCCAGGATCAGCAGTGTGTCGGGCCGGACGAATTTGTCGGCGGTCATCTGGCCGGCCACGGTCAGGCCCAGCACAATCGTGATAAGGTTCGCCAGTACGTTCTGTGCGGTCTCGGACAGAGCGTTCAGCACGCCGCACTCGCGCAGCAGGTTGCCGAACATGAGGAAGCCGACCAGCGCCACACTGGCGGGCGCGACAAGCCCGGCCAGCATAGTGACCACAATCGGGAACAAAATTTTGGTGGTTTTGCTGACGCTGCCCTTCTGGTACGGCATCCGAATCAGCCGCTCTTTTTTGGTCGTGCACAGGCGGATGACCGGCGGCTGCACGATGGGCACAAGCGCCATGTAGCTGTACGCCGCGACCATGATGGCACCCAGGTATTTGCTGCCCAGGGTGTTCGCCACGAAGATAGCCGTCGGGCCGTCCGCCGCGCCGATGACCGCGATGGACGCCGCGTCGGGCAGGTCAAAGAACAGCCCCGCCAGCACGAGTGTGACAAAAATGCCGAACTGCGCCGCCGCACCGAACAGCATGAGCCACGGCTTTTCCAGCAGCGGGCCGAAGTCGATCATGGCGCCGATGCCGATGAAAAGCAGCAGCGGGAACAGCTCGTTGGACATGCCCGCCTCAAACAGGGCCGAAATGGGGCCGACGGTCTCCCCCTGGGTGATGGCGCCCGACAGGGGCAGGTTGACCAGAATGGCACCAAAGCCCATGGGCAGCAGCAGGCTCGGCTCCATCTTTTTGGCGATGGCAAGGTAGATGAGCAATGCACCAATGCCCCACATCACCACCATCTGCCAAGTCAGGTTTCCAAAATTGGAAAACAGACTTGCGAATGTGTTCAGAAAGTTCATAGTTTTCTTGCCTCCTATTGTGCTCCGGTACGGTGACAAGAAAAAGAGACTCCTGCCACAGCACCTTGTCTGTGACAAAAGTCTCAAGCGAACACATGACATCGGGCATTTCTGCCGTGATGACGCTGCCATGCAGCAGTCTCCCGAAGAATAAGCCGGAACACTGCCCTTTACTCCCTTTTATCAGATGTATTAAAACAGAATATGGGAAAACTGTCAAGAAAAATACAGAAATCTTTTCTGTATCTTATGAGGGTCTTTCCGCTGTGGTTCACGCAAGCTGATTACAGCAAGGCCTTTCTGGAAGCTCACCGGGAGGCAATCACCCTGCACAAGGCGGCGAAAGCGGCCTTTGACGAAGCCGGGCTGCAAAAACTGCTGAAGGTCAAGGAGTTGGATGCAGAGTTCGCAGAACTTCTGACCAAATAGTGTTCACAAGCATAAACTCTTGAAATGCTTCTGTCATAATGTTACAATACATGCTAGATACGTTGGTATATATACTGTTCAAAAAGCTGCTGACAACAGGATGCGATCAAGGCTGCCATGAACTTCTTGAAACCTGTGCAATGGAAATAAAACGGAATGAGACCGTCTGGGGCGGAGAAAGATTGGATGAAATGAAAAACTCTGGAATGAGCGAAACCATGCGCTCCCTGACACGGAAAAGCGTCTGTGCGCTGCTGAGTCTGCTGCTGTTGCTGTCAGCCGTGCTCCCTGTGAAGGCTGTCGCAGAAACCGCCCCAATAAAGATCATCCGCGTCGGCTCGTTTGAGGACACCTTCAACTATTGCAACGAGAAGGGCGCAAGAAAGGGCTACGGCTACGAATTACTGCAGACCTTATCCGGCTATACAGGCTGGCAGTTCGAATATGTGACCTGCGACTGGTCAGACTGCTTCGAAAAGCTCAAAAACGACGAAATCGACACCATGGGCGGTATTTCTTATACGGAGGATCGCGCTGAGGAAATGCTGTTTTCGGACGAGCCGATGGGGGAAGAAAAATATTACCTCTACGTCGATCTTTCGCGTGCAGACATCTCCGCCTCCAACTTCAAAACGCTGAACGGCAAAAAGGTCGGTGTTCTGATGGGAACGGAACCGGAAGTGATGCTGACCGAATGGGAGGAAAAATACGGCCTGAAAACGCAGCACGTCAACATCTCCAACAACGAGGATGTGAAGCAAAAGCTGGCAAACCACGAGATCGACTGCTTTGTTTCGCTGGAAGAATCCTTATGGGCAGAGCTTGGCATCTCGACCATAACCCGCGTGGGAAAATCCAGCATCTACTATGTGCTCAACAAAGACCGTTCTGATCTCAAGGAAGAACTGGACAATGCGATGCGCGCGTTGGACGAAGCGGCTCCTTTTTATACGGCGGATCTGTGTAAAAAGTATTTCTCGCTGGATTATAAGCCCATCCTTACGGGTGAGGAAAAGGCGTGGCTCAAAGAGCACGGTGCGATCCGGATGGGCTTTCTGACGAGTGACAGCGGCGTCAGCACCTATGACCCTGCCACCGGGGAGATTACCGGGACAATCACGGATTATATTCAGTTTGCAACAGATTGTCTGGGAAATCAGGAGCTGGAATTCCACCTGGTCGGCTATGACGACAAAGAGGCGGAACTCAATGCGCTGAAATCAGGCGAGATCGACATGGTCTTCCATTTCGACCAGAGTCCCAATCTGGCTGAAGAATATCGCGTTGCCTGCACCAACACAACGTGGACCTCCAATATGATGGCGGTCACGAACAAACAGCTCTTTATCGAAAACGAAGTGAACCGCGTTGCCGTTCCCCAAAACAAGATTTCCCTAACAAGGTACATTGCGTTTTATTATCCGCAGTGGGAAATCGTGGACTGCGATACACAGGAGGATGCGATAAAACTGGTCAAGGACGGACAGGCAGACTGTTTTGTCACCGGGATCAGCAGTGAGGGAAATTACAGTAAGAAATACGGCTTTTACAGCGTTCCGCTGCCTAACCCTGCCAATTCCTGCTTTGCGGTCAATAGCGGAAACCGCAGCCTGCTGTCCATCCTGAACAAAACGATCAAGGCAATGCCAGCCAATATGCTTACCAGCTCTCTGGCGATGTATAAGAGCTCCTCGCGGAAGGTTACCCTGAGCGATTTTATAAAGGACAATTTCTTTATGGTTCTGCTGGTCAGCAGCATTGCGGTTGCAGTTGTTCTGCTCACGATTTTGAAGCTGCTCCAGAAGGCGCGTAAAGCCGAAGCTGCTGCAAGAAAAGCCGCAAACGATACGCAGGAACTGAATGCAAAATTGCAGGTCGCTGTGGAAAACGCGGAGAGTGCGAACCGCGCCAAATCCACCTTCCTGTTCAATATGTCGCATGATATCCGCACGCCCATGAACGCCATTATCGGCTATGCAGACCTTGCCTCCCGGCATCTGGACGACCCTGCAAAGCTGGAAAAATACATGGAGAACATTCAGGTGTGCGGACAGAACCTGCTGATGCTGCTGAACAACGTTCTGGATCTTGCCCGGATCGAGAATGACAAGACGGAGATGGAGTATTCTGTTTCGGATGTCGATAAGGATTTCCGCAATTGCATTGCCATGTTCCGGAATCAGGCAGACAGCAAGGGCCAGACGCTTACGGTGACAACACAGCTGCCGTATCCGTATATCTATGCGGATATTCCGCACCTGACGGAGGTCTGTACAAACCTCGTCAGCAACGCTGTCAAATACACGGGAGCCGGCGGCACGATCCACTGCGATGTCACGCAGAAGCCCGGCAAAAAAGAGGGCTGGTGCGATATGGTGGTCACGGTTGCCGATAACGGCATCGGGATGTCGCAGGAGTTCCAGAAGCATATCTTTGAACCCTTTGAACGGGAACGCACTTCCACCGTCAGCAAGGTGGAGGGCAGCGGCATTGGAATGGGCATTGTGAAAAAACTGGTTGAGCTGATGAGCGGCACCGTGGAAGTGGAGAGCAAGATCGGTGTTGGCTCCAAGTTTACTGTGACCATTCCCTGCCGCATTGCGTCCGGGGATGAAACACAGGCGAAACGAGAAACAAACCCTTCGGATCAAAAGTGCCTGTGCGGTACAAGGATCCTGCTGACCGAGGACAACGACCTCAATGCGGAGATCGCCGTCGAACTGCTGCGGGAAGAGGGCTGCACGGTAGACCGCGCCAAAGACGGCGTGGAATGTGTGGATATGCTGGAAAAGGCTGCGAACGGAACGTATCAGATGATCCTTATGGATATCCAGATGCCTGTGATGAACGGCTACGATGCGGCAAAGAAGATACGGAGGATGGATGACCCCCAAAAGGCGGGCATCCCTATCATCGCCATGACGGCAAATGCTTTTTCCGAAGATAAACAGGCAGCATTGGATGTCGGAATGAACGATCATATCGCAAAGCCGATCAATATGAGTGTTCTTGTGCCGACCCTGCGGAAATACCTTTGATGCGGACGGAAAGTCATCGCATATAAGAATGACCCATAAATAAATACCGCCGGGGAGCCTTCCCGTTTTTGGGAAGGCTCCCCGGCGGATTTTTGTTTATATCGCGGCGATTTTGGTTTACAAGGCAACAGACACCGCAGCCGATACCGAACAGCACGTGGAACGGCACACCGCAATGTGCGGTTTTCTTTATGGCGTTCTGCGGCTCTGCCTTAGTTGGGCGCGGTACTCGGCGGGGGTGATGCCGTACAGTGCGCGGAAACTCTTTAAAAAGCTGCTGTAATTTGCAAAACCGCTGGCGGTGCAGGCGTCCAGTACGCCGGTGCCGTCGGCGAGCTCGTTGCGGCAGTGCTGCATACGCAGGTTGGTCAGATACCCGTGTATACTTTCCAGCGTGTACTCTTTGAACACGCGGGACAGGTGCTCCCGGCTGGTGTAGGTGTACTTTGCCAGCTGGGCCACGGTCAGATGCGGGTCGGTGTAGTTGGCCTGAAGGTAAGCAACCGCCTTGGCGACGAGCAGACTGGTGGCCGAGGGCGGCGGGGCATTGTGCCGCCGGGTCACAACTTGGCTGATCAGCAAAATCAGCTCCGTGACTTCGCAGCATTGCACGGTATCGCGTATTTTTTCATCGAGATACACGGTCTGGGCCATCCGCTCCAGCAGACCGCGGAAGTCCCACTGCGGGACGGCGTAAGTGTCCAGAATAACAGGCTCGCCCGACCAGACATGCCGCGGCAGGCCGCTTTGCGCCCAGGCACGCTCCCCGATGCCGGGCGCTCTCTGCACGACGAGCCGCACCGAGGTCGTGTCCGTGATGTTGAACTTGCCGGAGTGGTACATCTCGCCCGGAAACAGTATCAGCTCCCCCAGTTGCAAATCGTAGACACTGCCGTCGACGGAGTAGCGCACGCTGCTGCCCGCCACCGGCAGTATCATCTCATAATACGGGTGGGAGTGAACCACCGACTGGACATTCTCCCGGTTTGTATACAGACCCACGACAACCTGACCGTCCTGCAGGGCGGCACTGGCATCCTCCTGCGTCAGAATGGAATCCACGTAATGCGGCATTTTTTGCAGGATCATGAGCGACTCCTCCT
>ENA-UEPH01002693-UEPH01002693.1-human-gut-metagenome-genome-assembly--contig:-NODE-2693-length-12118-cov-8.540238_pt1 | contig 12118 bp, 11 predicted proteins | sample MGYA00242891_ERZ507898 | MGnify/ENA primary metagenome ERZ507898 (study PRJEB26167, sample SAMN06115411) | human gut metagenome | host: Homo sapiens | place: China:Guizhou | collected 2014-10-15... | reverse complement strand
GGTGCGACGAAGTCTGCACCCTTCATGACGAACAGCGCGAGGATCGGCGTGAGCATGAGCGCGGCAAGCATGAGCATGCCCTGGAAGAAGTCCGTCCAGCACACGGCGTTGAAGCCGCCGAGGAACACATACACGAGGATGATGGCCGTGGCGATGATCATGGCCGTCTTGGCGCTCATGCCCGTGACGGTGTTGAACAGCGTGCCGCAGGCCGAAATGCTCGAGGCGCTGTAAACGCAGTAGACCACGACGAACACGATCGCCGAGATGATCTGCAGGCCCTTGTTCTTGGACAGGAAGCGGTTGGTGAGAAACTGCGGGATGGTGATCGAGTCGTTCGCGCGGATGGAGTACCGGCGCAGACGCGGCGCGACGAAGATCCACGCGCAGACCGTGCCGATGAGCAGGCCGACGGAGATCCACACCTTGCCGATGCCGTACAGATAGATCGAGCCGGGCAGGCCCATGAGCACCCACGCGCTCATGTCCGACGCGCCGGCAGACAGCGCCGCGACCCAGCCGCCCATGCTGCGGCCGCCGAGGAAGTACTCCTTCTCGCCCTCCTGATGGCGGTCACGGAAGAAGAAATACACGCCGACGCCGATGACCAGCGCGAAATACAGTAATATGGCGATCCATTCACCGCTCGAAGCAGTGCCCATGATGTTTTGCCCCTTTCATTAGGAAACCTTATATAATTTCCGTAAAAACAATATGTGTGTATGATACGCCACTTTCCCCACCGTGTCAACAATTTCTTCATACTTTTCGGGCAAAAAGCGGCGTTTCCCCTGCAATATCAGGGAAAATTTCTGCGCTTGACTTTTTGGAAACCGCGCGTATAATATAAGATAATCTTATTTTAAGCGATAAAGTTCGGACAAGGAGCGGGTACGTGTGACACTGCGGCAATATGAGGCGTTTTTAAAAACGGTGGAGTGCGCGAGCGTGTCGGCCGCGGCGCAGGCGCTGGGCGTGTCCCAGTCGGCGCTGACGCAGCTGCTGGCGGGGCTCGAGCGCGACTGCGGCTTTCCCCTGCTGGTGCGCAACCGCGGCGGCGTGCACCTGACCCCGGCGGGCAAGGCACTGCTGCCGGCCGTGCAGCAGGTGTGCGCAGCGGATGCGCACCTGCGCGGCCGCATCCAGGAGGTGCGCGAGCGCGCCGGCGGCACGATCCGCATTGCGACGTTCAAGAGCGTGGCGGTCAACTGGCTGCCGCCGATGATCAAGCAGTTTCAGGTGCAGCATCCGGAGGCGCGCTTCCGCCTGTTCGACGGGGCGTACGCCGAGGTGGACGCCTACGTGCGCAGCGGCACGGTGGACATGGGCTTCATCTCGCTGCCGAGCGAGCTGCCGGGCGAGATCGTGCCCGTGTGCAGCGACCGGCTGCTGGCCGTGCTGCCGGCGGGCCACCCGCTGGCGGCGTGCGAGGCCGTGCCCGTCGCGGCCTTCGGCACGGAACCGGTCGTGAGCCTGATCGACAGCACGAACCGCGACGCGCTGCGCGTGCTCGACGCCGCGCACGTGCACCCCGACATCCGCTTTCAGACGGCGGACGATTACGCCATGATCTCCATGGTCGAGAGCGGGCTGGGCATCTGCATCGCGCACGAGCTCGTGCTGCGCTCGGACCACCACAACGTCGTCGTGCGCCCGCTCGATCCCCCGGCGCACCGCACGATCGCCATGGCCATCCCGCCGGAGAGCGAGGGCAAGCCGCTCGTGCGCACGTTCGCCGCCTTTGTGCGCGCGTGGGCGCAGGCCAACCCGTGACGGGAAACGACCCGGCCCATATAAAAAAACCGGGGCGCTCCGACGGGAGCGTCCCGGTTTTTGTTTCTGGCGCTTATGCGTTCCAGGTCTTCGTCTGCTCACGCAGCCAGTCGGCCCACGGCTCGATGCCCTCGCCCTTGAGCGCGGAGATCGGGAACACCTGAATGTTCGGGTTGAGCTTCTTGACGCGCTCGATGCACTTGTCGAGGTCGAAGTTGAAGTACGGCGCAACGTCGATCTTGTTGACGAGCAGCACGTCGCAGATCGAGAACATGAGCGGGTACTTCAGCGGCTTGTCGTCGCCCTCCGGCACGGAAAGAATCATTGCGTTTTTAACTGCTCCAGTGCCAAATTCCGCCGGGCACACAAGATTGCCCACATTTTCAAGAATTGCAAGCTCAACGAAGTTGTCATTTGAATACCGTCCATGATAACACTTTCCGACTTAGTTCCCAATTCGTTAAACACGGAATCCAAAGCATCCTGCATCATAGACAACTGACCATTGATAGTCTTTGAAGCATTCTCAGACATATTATAGAACTTACCACCTGCGGAAGTTGCATCAATGAATGCCTGTTGAACCATTTCAGCGGAAACAGCACCTTTGGACATTTCATCTTTCAAAGTTGCGATAGATTTTCCGGTCTTTTCGGAGATAATCTGTAACGGGTTGAATCCAGCGTTTATCATTTGATTCAAATCCTGCCCCATAAGTTTACCCGCTGCTGACATCTGTGAGAATGCCAAAGTCAGCGAATTGAACTTACTGGATTCCCCCATAGAAATATCACTAATGGCTTTCAAGTATTTGATAGTGTCTTCTGCTTGTATGTTAAATCCAAGCATCATCTTTTCTGCTCCAACCATATCTGACATAGTAAGTGGAGAAATCTTAGCCAGCTCCTTGGTGGAGCTGGTCAGAATACCAGCCTGTATCGCGTTCAGCATATTCTGGATACCGGATTCCGCATCACGAAGCTGTTTCTCATAGAGAGGAATGTTGGTATTCTCCTTATTTTGCAGCTCCATCACCTTGGCGATGATGGATTCCATGGCGACATCGTCTTTCACAAGCTGCATGGTCTGGTTGACCACAAGATCTTCCAGCCACTGTTTACGGACAGTCTTTTTCTTGCAGCCCTTGTGCTTTTTGGCAGTAGCACATTTATAATAGCGGTGGACTTCTCCCGTCCGGCTCGTACCGCTCTCACCAAACATCAGTGCGCCACAGCAGCCGCAGAACAGCTTGGTGGTGAGCAGATAGTCGTCCTCTGCCTTGTCAAACAGCTTCTTGTCGCTGTCCTTGATCATCTGCTGGAACTCTGGACGGTTGTCCGTCTTGGCAGAGATGGCACGGTCGATATAGTGCTTGACGATGGTGATGCCGTTCTTCTCAGCATACGCCGTGCATTCACGAATCTGACCTTCAATGGATTCTTCACGCTGGTTGTCCGAGGAATAGCGAGCATAGATCACGGCGGTCATGGCGGGCACCTCCATTTTATACGTCATTGAACGGTAATACGTTCATTAAAGCAATGTTTCGTATAATGCATATGCCACAGTTTTGCCCTGATTGCAAGCCCAATGATTTATTTTCATGATTCCAACAGACAAATTGTCTTAAGATTATATTCCGAGCAAAATGTGAAGTCCAAGCCCGGCCACGCCGCACAGGCACATGGTCAGGATGGGATTCCACTTGAGCTTCCGTAGCACAAAAAATGCCGATGCAAAACTGCCGATGCCGATCCAGTCTACGTTGGCGAGCGTCTTTGCACTCTCTCCGAACACCACCATAGACAGTATAGAAAGACCTGCACCAAAGATAAGCGCTACAATGACCGGACGCAGGCAGGCCAGAACACTTTGCAGCAGAGAAATATCCTTGTATTTACGATAGATGTAGGATAGAAGTGAAACAAAGAACAGCGCCGGTGTAATGCAACCTAGTGTTGCAATGATGGCTCCGGGTACCTGCGCGATACGCAAACCAACAAAAGTTGCCGAGTTGACCGCAATGGGACCAGGGGTCATTTCTGCAATCGTGATGAGGTCAGTAAACTCCTGCATCGTCAGCCAGCCATGTTGTTCCACCACTTGGCTCTGGATCAGCGGCATGGCCGCATAGCCGCCGCCTACGCTGAACATACCCACCTGCAAAAAGCTGAGAAAAAGCTGTAAGTAGATCATTTTGCACCACCTTTTTTCCACTGGACCAGAGCCAGCACCACGCCGAATACTGCAGCGGCAAGGATGACCACCACCACATTGACATCAAACACCGTATTTGCGACAAACGCTGCGACCATCAGGACAATATACACCCATGAGCGGGTCTTCAGCACCTTGCCGCCGAGGTCGAATACAACATCCAGAATGACCGCCGCCACACCAGCCTGCATTCCCTTGAGTAACAACGCGATATAGCGATTGGTGGCAAAAGCATTGTAGAACACAGAAATGACTGAAAGAATGACCATAGGTGGGATGATGGTGCCCAACACTGCCACGATCATTCCAATCAAGCCTTCTACCTGCCAGCCTACCAGAATTGCAGCATTGACCGCGATTGCGCCCGGAGAGGACTGCGCCAACGCTGTCATATCCAGCATTTCCTGTTCATCGATCCAGTGCAGCTCATCTACAAATTTTTTCTTCATAAAGGTCACGATGACAAAGCCGCCGCCGAAGGTAAAGCTGCTAATGTACAGCGTACTCAAAAACAGCTTCCAAAGCCGTGCTAACCGTGTACCGTATGTTTTATTTTCATCCATACAAGTTTTCTTCTCCTTTTTTGATTTTCGGACAACTATATTTGTTTTCTTACTATTTCAAACAGCTTTTAACTGTTACTGCTTGCGAAAGCCCGTATTTTCCGGTATCCTTGTTTTAAGAACTGCGAAGCACGGAGGGAATCTCTATGAAACATAATACATTTCTCGTCAAGCCAGCGTCCAGCCTGTGCAATCTGCGTTGCCGGTACTGCTTTTATGACGATGTTTCCAACAGCCGAGCCTGCAAAAATATGGGACTGCTTTCCCATGAAATGGCAGGAGAACTGGTTGAAAAGGCTTTTGCAACCACAGAGGAAGGCGGCAGCGTCCATTTTCTGTTTCAGGGCGGCGAACCGACTCTTGCCGGGTTGGATTTCTTCCGGTTCTTTCTGGAAACGGAGCGTTCCATGCAGCGCAATATCTCTGTGTTCCACAGCATCCAGACCAATGGCATTTGTCTGGATGAAGAGTGGGCTTCCTTTTTCAAAGCCAACTCTTTCCTCGTAGGCCTCTCTCTGGACGGCACACAGGAGAACCATGATCTCTATCGGCTGGACGCAGCTGGGCAGGGCACATGGGATAAAGTAACTCATGCGCTTGCGCTGCTGGATGCCTACAGGGTCGAAACGAATCTGCTCTGTGTTGTAACCGGACAGCTGGCCAGAAAGCCGCAGCGAGCCTTCAAAAGCCTCTGCGAGTTGGGACAGCACAATCTGCAATTTATCCCATGTCTTGACCCACTTGATACGATTGGAGGGCAGGCATATTCTCTAACGCCGGAACTTTATGGTCGTTTTCTGTGCGGCGTCTTTGATACTTGGTATCAGCAGCTGCAACGAGGCAATTATATCAGCGTTCGCAATTTTGAGGACTATCTGCGTATCCTGCTGGGAATGCCGCCTACCTCCTGCGCTTCCTCCGGTTCCTGTGGGCATTATCTTACCGTAGAAGGTGACGGAAGCCTTTATCCCTGTGACTTTTATGTTCTGGATGAGTGGAAGCTGGGAAATCTGAGCCACTGTACCGTTGAAGATGCGCTTGATTCTCCCACAAGCCAGACATTTCTGGCACAGGGCCGCAAACGCCCGGCGGAATGCGCAGCATGTGCTTATCAGCTGCTCTGTCGGGGCGGATGCAAGCGAGATTGGGATGCCTCTGGAAGCAACCGCTTTTGCGCAGCGTATAAGCAGTTCTTTGCCTATGTGCTTCCGCGCCTGCATACTGCTGCACATTTTCTGGCACAACAAAACCGATAAAGAGATTCTCCCGGAGAGCAGTACTGCCTCCGGGAGAATCTTTATTTTACCTTTTTGATCTTCCGGATGGAATGGCCATCGTAGAGGATGGGCTTCATGACATAAGTGTAGTTCCGGTCATCGCATTCGCCGGTGGAAATCATCTCCATAAGCCGCAGCGCAAGCTGACGTCCCATCTCGAAGCCTTGCTCCACGGAGCAGGTAACATCCTCCTGCCGATAAGTTTCTTCGGAATAATCAAAACAGACCAGCGAATAATCTTCGGGTACAGTCTTCCCCATTTTCTGCAGGGTTTTCATGACCAGCCGATAGATGATGTAGTTGCAGCAGACGATAGCGGTGCATTTAGGGATGCTCTTCAGAAATCTTTCAATGGAACGGACATAGCTTTCGTTGTGGGCTTCGTCCGAAATACACCACTTGATGTAATCATCGTTCAGTTCCAAACCACGATTTCGCATCGCTTCCGCCATGCCTTGAAACTTTTCTACGCTCTGGTAGTTGTCGTACACGAAGATGCCTGCAATGTGGCTGTGTCCGGCATCCATCAGGCGTCCTATCAGCTGATGGGCACATTCGATGTCATTGATCGTTACGCGGGGGCAGCGCAAGTTCCGATAGAAGTTGTTGTAGAATATCACCGGGATCTTACGTCGGTAAAGCTCCTTGTAGCAGTCAAGATTTGGGCTGAGGATGCTCGATTTGACACCATCCACGATGAAACCGTGAAAATTCTGATGTACCACAGTCTCCAGACAGCGGCGTTCGTTGCAGAATTTGTTATCGGTCAGAAATACATGGAGGTCAACCTGCTCCTGCGTCAGAACACTGCGAACCCCTTCGATTAATCCCGAATTGGCACTTGTATCCTGTCCCTGCAGGACAAGGCCGATTTTATAAAGGGCATCATCTGTGTTCAAATCCCGCGTCATTACTTTTTCCCGGTGGAAATAAGTCCCACTTCCCTTGAGCTTGTACACGAGTCCTTCTGCTACCAACTGGTCGATGGCCACTCGTATCGTTTCCCGGCTGACGCCCAGCTTTCGGCAGAGTGCATTTTCCGAGGGCAGTCGTTGATTTCCAGAAAACTTGTTTTCGTCGATATAAGCCAGAAGCCAACGATATACCTGAGCAGATTTTTTCTCAGCAGCCGAGAGCATGGGCAAACGCTCCTTTTCAGTCGGTGATGGTGGGGCGGGTGCCTTCTGCGTGCTGTATCCAGTTCAGCAAGCGCTCACGAAGCTCCGCTTTGACGTCGGCGTATGCAGGATCTGCGACAACATTGTTCAGCTGCCACGGGTCTTTCTGCATATCATAGAGGAAGTCGTCCGCATACACATCAGATGCCGCAGCCTCGCCGCCATTGACACCGGGGGCATAGACAGAGTACATATAATCTGCCGTGCGGATGCAACGGCCGCAGCGGCTCTCCGAGATTTGGGCGTAGACCTCATTAGCTCTATTATGATTTTTCTTTTCCACAACGTCAAGCAGATTTTCGCCGATCATCTTGTCGCCGACATCCACGCCCGCCAAAGCCAACAGAGTCTTGGGGATGCTCTCGGTGCTGACCAGCTCGGTGACTTCCTTGCCGCCCTTGAACGGGCCGCCGCAGATGACCAGCGGCACATGCAGGCAGCCGTCGTGGCACGAGCGCTTATAGTCATCGTATCCGTTCAGATGGGCGTCGCGGTTGCGGGTCTTGAAATGAGAGCCATGGTCGGAAGCGTAAAGGATAACAGTATTCTCATACAGACCCTTTTCTTTCAGTTTTTCCACCAGCTTGCCGAGGTTCTCGTCGAGGCTTGCGCACTGTCCCAGATAATCCGGATACTCTTCTGCTGCATTGCCGCCCAGAGCCTTCAAGTCTTCGGGGAGGACAAAATCCGCAAATCGCTGCTTCGAGCCGTTGGGGCCTTCGTAGTGGTTGTGGTCATTCTGATGGTGCGGCTCAATTTGGGATACGGTCATGAAGAAGGGCTTTTCGCCGGTGTACTGGTCGAGGTAGTCCAGCGCGAACTGGTTGATGCAGTCAGCACGGTAGCCCTTAAAATCGATGCGGTTGTTGTTCTCGTCGAACACATAGCCGTCGTAGCCGTGGGAGGTAAATTCCAGCACATCGGCTGCACGCCAGTAGCCGGTGTAGCCGCCGCGCAGCTCCAACGGAACGGCTGTAATGGTATGGTCAATGGTCGGCTTCTTTTCCAGCTCGCCATCCGAGGCCAGATGCCACTTGCCGACATAGGCAGTTTCGTAGCCGGCATCTTTTTCCATATACTCGCCCAGAGTCTTGATATTCGAGGGCAGCATCAGGTTATTGCGGAAACAGCCTGTCTCAGTGGGGTATTTTCCGGTCTGGAACAGGGCGCGGCAAGGGCCGCACACCGGCTGGGGAGAGAAAGCATTGTCAAATTTTACGCCCTCCTCTGCCAGCTTGTCCAGATTGGGTGTGACGTTGAGCGGCTGGCCGAAGCAACCGCAGGTATCCCAGCGCTGCTGGTCACTGAAGTAGAAAATAATGTTATATGCCACGGTCTTTACCTCCTTTTACTGTTCCACTTTCGCGTTCTTCGTTTCCTTCATCTTGCCGCGCAGGATGCCGATGATAACCACCACGATTAGCGCGATAAAAATCCAGCAATACACACTGCTGAAGAAGATTTTGGGATTTCCATCCGAGATGAGCAGGGCGCGGCGGAAGTTCGTCTCGGTCATATTGCCCAGCACCATGCCCAGCAGCACAGGGACAGCGGGCAGCTCCAGCTTGCGCATGAACCACGCCATCACGCCGAACACCAGCGCAACGCTCAAATCAAAATAGCTGCTGTTCACCGAGTAAGCACCGGCGAAACAGAAAATCACGATGATGGGGGTCAAGATCTGCTGAGGGATGGAGACGACCTTTGCAAACAGGCTGGTCAGGTACTTGCCCTGCAGGAACATGAAGATGTTCACAAGGATAAGACCCAGCATGATGGCGTACATGATCGCACCATCCGTGGTAAAGAGCGAGAGGCCGGGGTTCAGGCCGTTGATCATCAGAGCGGACAGCATAATGGCCACGCAGCCGTCGCCGGGGATGCCCAGCGTCAGCAGGGGGATGAGGGTCGCACCGCAGACAGCGTTGTTGGCCGACTCCGCCGCCGCAACGCCCTCCACAGAACCGTGGCCGAACTCTTCCGGGTGTTTGGACATATTCTTTGCAGTGTTGTAGGAGAACCAAGAGGCTTCCGAAGCGCCCGTACCGGGCACAATGCCCACGCAGGAGCCGATGAGAGAGCCGATGAGCACCGGGCGGAGCATCCGCTTGTACTCATCCTTTGTAATCTTGCCGTCGTCGTTTCCGATCTTTCCGGCGTGGAGGTTCAGCTCGCTCCGCTTCAGCTCCGCCTTTCCGATGATTTCCACCAGTGCGAACAGGCCGATGAGGGTAACGGCAAGGTCGAGGCCCAGATACAGGCGGTGGACGCCGAAGGTAAAGCGGTCGTAGCTGGTCATGGGGTCTGCGCCCACGCAGGAGATGAGCAGGCCGAGGCAAGCGGCGATGATGCCCTTGACGAGGCTCTTGCCCGAAACGCCTGCGATGATGGTCATGCCGAACAGGCAGACCATGAAGTACTCCGCCGTGCCCAGCTGTGCCGAAATTTTGGCCACCTGCGGGCCGAGGAAGAGCAGCACCAGTGCAGAGAAGATGCCACCGAAGGTGGAGGCATACAGCGCGATTTTAAGAGCCGCCTTGGTGCGGCCCATCTTGGACAGTGGATGACCGTCCAGCATAGTAGCCGCCGCGTGGGGCGTGCCCGGGGTGTTGATGAGGATAGCCGACACCGAGCCGCCGTATCCACCCGCACAGTAGATACCCAGAAGGAACATCATGCCGGGAATGGCCTTCATGGTGTAGGTAACAGGCAGAAACAGGATGATGCAGAGGATGACACTCAGGCCAGGAATGGCGGCAAATACGCAGCCGATGAAGACGCCGAGGTTGATCCATATGATATTTTCAAGGGTAAAAAGCAGCCCGGAGGCCGGGCCGATAAAGTCAAACAAACCCATATTCTGCCTCCTCAGAAACTAACATTCAGCACGAAGTGGAACACGACCCAGATCAGCACCGCCATCGAGACGGTGATGGCGTAGTAGAGGGGCTTCTTGCAGCGGAAAAACAGCAGGAAGGCCAGCGCGCAGAACACGGCACCCACCACGAACAGACCTGTGATCTCCGCCAGCAGATAGGTGACCACCAGAATGAGGACGATGACCAGAGCTTTTGCTTCCACCAGAAGATTCAGCGTCTTCGTTTTGACCGGACGGTGCATCACCATATTGTATGCCTCCCGGCCCACCAGAAGGGCGCTCATGGCCAGCATGAGCCAGACCAGCATCGTCGGGAAGGCGCGGCCGTTCACAACGTCCTTTTCTGAGATCTGCACCTGCTGGGGCATGATGAGCAGCAGCACGATGCCTATGACCAGAAACAGAATGCCGCAGATCAGGTCAACGGGGTACTCGATGTTCTTCTCCTCGAGCTTCGCGCCCCATTCGTCCAGCCTTGTTTCGATGCGTTCTATCAGATTTTTCACCTGTTTCCACTCCTTTTTAAATATAAAAGCAGGGGACGGTGTCATCCCCTTCCCCTGCTTCAGCTTTTTTCGCTATGAGGGCCTGTTATCAGCCCGCCACGATGTCCTTATACTGCTCGACGATGCTCTTGACGTTCTCAATGTGAGCCTTCACATCGTCCTCGGTCATGGTATCGACTTCCAGCAGCATGGTGTCGTTCAGCCACTCGACCATCTCATCATCGGCGAGGATCTTATCATACAGCTCTTTCAGCTCGGCAACCTTTGCGGCGTCAGTACCTTTGCGAGCCATGACGAAGCAGCGGTTGCGGAAGTAGGGGTAGCCCTTGGAGCCAACGCCCTCAACGCCTGCGAAGGGGCCGTTTTCGATAGCCTTGTCATCGAATGCGCAAACCACATCAACGCCGCCCTGCTGGTAGGTCTCAAGAATCTGAGACTGGTGAGAGACCGCGAAGTTCGTTTCACCCTTAGCTACAGCCTGTGCAGCCTCCGCAGCGGACTGGTACGGAGTCAGTTTCAGCTGGTCGCCGGCACCCATAGAGCCGAACAGAGCCGCTGCCAGGAAAGCCTCGGAGCCGGTAGCGCCGTTAACGGCCACGGATACGGGGTTGTCTGCCTTGACATAGGCCTCCAGATCGTCCAGATTCTTGAGGTTCAGTGAAGAATCAGCGGACAGGACGAAGACGGAGGAGTACAAGTTCTCCACGAACTCGAAATCGTCATAACTGAACTGCAGCTTGGCCGGATCCAGAGTCTCGGTAATGGCGAACAGACCCTCACCGGCGAAGACCAGTTCCTTATCATTTGCCTTAGTACTGGACACCCAAGTGTTGACAGTAGCAGCATCGCCCTTGACGGCTTCAGCAACCAGTGTGATTTTATTATCAGAATAATCAGGGGACTTGGCAGCAGCCTTTTGGCTGACCATCGCTGCTACACCAGACGGTGCCCACGGGCAGGTAACTTTCCAGCTCTCCTGTTTGCTTCCGCAGCCGGTAAGCATCGACAAAGCAAGGACACCGGCGGTGACCAACGCCGCAATACGCTTTTTCATCATTTTACTCTCCTTTTTTGTTTTGCCTTTTCGTGTGGTAGCAAGCACTTCACCGTGCTTTTGTTACCAACAAGATAACATTTCAAGCAATTTCAAGTCAACAAATTTTTTTATTTTACAAAAAAAGTTGTCTGGTAAAAGAGCTAAATGACCACATCTGTATTTTGCTGTAGAAAACTTATTGTGCATATTGCACATCAGCTTGAATCATCTTTGTGCAGCTTAAATTCTTTCATGATGTAAAGTGTATCATATTCATAATAGAAGTCTTACTATTGTCTCCATTCATAAATAATTTCTTCGGAATCATTTTGACGTACTCTACGAACCATGATATTCTCTATCACAAATCCCACTGAACTTGTAGATTGATTGCAAATCTTCTGCAAAAGTGGTTGGTTATCACCGTGAGACCCACCACTTCCGTGAGGAAAAGTCCACGAAGAATTTACCGCCCCGCAACACACCCGATTCATTTTGCCGCCGATTCACTCGACAAAATCATCGCTGCGCTGCGTGGGCGGTATTTTTCTTTTTCACAAATAAAATCTTATGTAGTTGTACAGGTCTCTGAAATTTGTTTTTGGTTGTTGACTGTACAACATCAAAGTGTTATTCTTGTGCTTGAAAGAAGCAGAACGTAGTGTCTGCACTGCGCCCGGCTTTCTTCAT
>ENA-UEPH01002672-UEPH01002672.1-human-gut-metagenome-genome-assembly--contig:-NODE-2672-length-12237-cov-7.445806_pt1 | contig 12237 bp, 9 predicted proteins | sample MGYA00242891_ERZ507898 | MGnify/ENA primary metagenome ERZ507898 (study PRJEB26167, sample SAMN06115411) | human gut metagenome | host: Homo sapiens | place: China:Guizhou | collected 2014-10-15... | reverse complement strand
CTGCTGAGGAGAAGATCTACGAGGCTACCAACGCCCCCACCTCCCTTACCGAAAAGGCTCAGGAAGCCGCCCGCAATGTGGTGAAGATCATCAATAATTCTACCAATCCTCTGACGGTCATCCTCCGTAACCTGAAGGTGGATGCAGGGGATACAAACAAGAGCGCTGTGACCGTTTCCGGCACCGGCGATGTGACTCTGGAGCTGGATGGCAAGAATGAGCTGAAGGGCGGAAGCGCCAGCTCGAGAAAAGGCAACGGAATATGTGTGAGTGGAGGTTCGGATCAATATGGTAGTAGTCTTCCAGGAGGCAAGCTGACGATCCAGGGCAAGGAGGGCTCCTCTCTGTCTGCCACCGGTGGCTCAGACACTAAAAACGGCAGCGACGGCATCCGTGCTTATGAGCTGGAGCTGGTGGATGCAACGGTTACGGCCAACGGCGGCGTGGAGACCAAAAAGGATAGTAACATCAAAAATTCGAAGCTCATTGCAAATGGCGGCATTTGGACCAATGGAAAGTTCACTGTTGGAGAAGGCGGCGAGGTCATTGCCATTGGCAAGGATACGAAGACTACGGACGGAAAAGCCCAAGGTGGTAATGCTCTTGGCTTCTGGGACAGAGGCAGCGGCTATGAGGTCCAGAAAGGCGGTAAGCTGACGGCAATCGGCGGCAATGCAGAGTCGGAAAGTGGCGATGCCACGGGAGGCAATGCCCTCTGGGGAGAGTATGGCGGCATCGTGTCCGCCGGTGAGACTACGCTCATCGGCGGCAATGCCAAGTCGGGCACGGGCAAGGCCACCGGCGGCGATGCCATCAAGGGAAGCTGCAATTACTTTACGCAGGTCACGGTGAAGGAGGGCACCTTCACTGCCGCAGGTGGCAAGGCTGAGAACGCCACCAGCACAGCCGCCAATGGCAACAGCGTCAACATCACCCCGGTGATTGGCAATGACAGTAAGACCCAGTTGGAGGTTAAGGAGGGCGGCACCTTTGTCACCGCCAAGCCGGGCAACTCGGATGAGAATGGAAACGGCATCACCGGCAAGATCGAGATCAACACCGCTGGCGGCAAGATCGAAGAGGTCAAGAACGCCGAGGTAGTCAAGAAAGACGACGGCACGGTTGAGGTGGTCGGTGACCTGGTCGGCATTAAGCAGGACGGCCACAGCTACGAGCTGACGGCTAAGGTAGAGCCCACCTGCACCACCCCGGGCAAGCGGGTCTACACCTGCACTACCGAGGGCCATAAGGGCGAGACTTACGAAGAGACTATCGACGCACTGGGCCACCACTTTGTGGAGGGCGTCTGCACCCGCTGCGGCGCACCCGAGAGCAACGGCGGCTCCTCCGCTGTCACCCTGACCGTTACCGGGGCAGGGGCCTACGAGACCTCTATTGTCGACGGCCAGTATGTTGTGGCAGTGCCTGCTGAGACTGCCGTCCTTTCCGGCTGCCTGAGCAACCTGAAGGAGCTGAAGGCGCAGGGCGTGAACACCCTCGTGTTCCGCACCCAGCTCCGTGAGACCGTCCTGAACATCGACAGTATGCTGTCTCTGGGCGTGGACGACACCCTCTTTACGCTCACCCACAACGGTGAGGGCGCAAGCCTGACCATCGGCGGGTTCGAGCACAACGAGCTTATCCACTAAAACGCTATCCCCCCCTGCCCCCGGCACGTTCCGCATCGTGCCGGGGGCTTTTTGCATGATGCCGCCGCCTCCCGCATATATTGTACGGACAAATCTGAATGGGCGGGAGGCAAGGGTATGTTTGTGGTCACACTGAGTAAGGCAAGCGTCAAGAAGCTGGGCGTGGGGGCGATGTGCTGTGCGCTGGTGGTGTTCAGCGCCATGCTGGGGCGGTACATCAGCACCCGCTCGGTGGCTGTCGCGGCGGCAGGTAATAAAATCGAGAGTGCGCAGGACATCCAGACTTGGTTCACGGGCTACGGGCTGGACGTGGACGGCGCGTCCATCACCGCCGATAAGGTGAAGATCCCCCGCAAGTGGGACGACAGCTTTTCGGCCTTTAACGGGGTGGTGCAGCAGAGCGGCATGGACCTGACCCGCTACAAGGGCAAGACGGTGGAGAAGTGGACAGCGCTCATCCCGGCGGCCAGCCGGGGCGATGTGAGCAGCTACGGCGTGCTGCTGGTCTACAAGAAAAAGGCCGTGGGTGCGTATCTGTTGGAAAAGCCCTCCGGCACCGTCACCGGACTGAAAGACGCCCAGACCGCGATGGCCCTGCAGGAGGCCGAACAGGTGTCCGGCGAGGACTTCAGCGGGGACTGGGGCGAACGGCACGAGGATGAACTGACCGACGGGCAGGCTCAGCAGACCTCGGGCGAAGATTTCAGCGGCGACTGGGGAGAGCGCCACGATGGCGAGCTGGGCGCGGAGGGTCAGGCCCAGCAGACTTCCGGCGAGCCGGACGCTGCACAGGAGCAGCCCGTGCAGTATACCGACCTGCCGCTGGACGCCGAGGGCTACCCCGTCGAATAACCGTCATTCTGCACGAAAAAGTGCGGTGAAACAGAATAATTGTGCAGTAGTGGTATTTTTGCAGAAAGATTCTGTTAAATGTTACTAAAATTTTTGATAAAAAATCGGCAATATGAAAGGGTGAAAAAAGAACGACTAAGGTTTATAATAAAAGCAGACATCCAGCAGCCAGAAAGTTCGAGTGCTGCGTCCCGAGGGGCAGGGTGAGCTGCCCAGGAGGACCGGATGAAGTAAGGAGAAAATGATCATGAAGGAATTCCAGTACACCGTTAAGGATGCCTGCGGCATCCACGCCCGTCCCGCCGGTCTGCTCGTCAAGGTGGCCAAGGGCTTTGCCAGCACCGCCACCCTCGAGAAGGGCGGCAAGACCTGCGACCTGCGCAAGCTGATGGCCCTGATGGGCATGGGCGTCAAGCAGGGCGACACGGTCACCATCAAGGTGGAGGGCGACGACGAAGCCGCCTGCGCCGAAGCTATCCAGAAATTCCTGAGCGAGAACGTCTGATCGCCCAGTGTGATGAGAAGCCCTTGCGGGGAATGTCCTGCGGGGGCTTTTTGTTGCAGAACACAAAACAGCAAGAATAAGGAGAAATTGCAATGCAGGTAGGTACCGGTAAAAGCATCCTGAATGGCATTGCCATCGGAAAGCTGAAGATCTATAAGAAAAAAGATACCGTCATCTCTGCCGCCGAAGTGGCCGACACCGCCGCTGAAGAGGCCCGTTTTGAGGACGCCCGCGCCAAGGCCATCGACCAGCAGACCGCTCTGTACGAGAAGGCTCTGGCCGAGGCCGGCGAAGACATCGCCGAGGTGTTCAACATCCACGCCATGATGCTGGATGACGACGACTTCGTGGACGCCATCAAGGAGATCATCAACGGCCAGCGCAAGTGCGCTGAGTACGCCGTCAAGACCGCCGGCGACAATCAGGCCGCCGTATTTGCCGCCATGGATGACCCCTATTTGCAGGCCCGCAGCGCCGACGTCATCGACATTGCACAGGCCATCCTCGACATCCTGCAGGGCGTGGACAATGCTACTTTGCAGGGGACGGAGCCCAGCATCCTCGTGGCCGAGGACCTGGCCCCGTCCGAGACGGTCCGCATGGACAAGAGCCTGCTGCTGGGCTTCATCACCCGGGAGGGCAGCTCCAACAGCCACACCGCCATCCTCGCCCGCAGCATGAACATCCCCGCCCTCATCCAGTGCAAGGACATTCAGGACGACTGGGACGGCAAGATGGCGGTCGTGGACGGCTACAACGCCTGTGTCTACGTTGACCCCACCCCCGACCTGCTCAAGAGCCTGAAAAAGCGCCAGCAGGAAGACCAGAAAAAGCAGGCACTGCTGCAGGAGCTGAAGGGCAAGCCCAACACCACCCTCGACGGCAAGACCATCAACGTCTTTGCCAACATCGGCGGCATGGGCGACGTGGGCGCTGTGCAGCAGAACGACGCCGGCGGCGTCGGCCTCTTCCGCACCGAGTTCGTCTACCTCAACTGCAAGGACTTCCCGACGGAGGACTACCAGTTCGAGGCATACAAGCAGGTGCTCGAGAGCCTTGCACCCCGCAAGGTGGTCGTCCGCACCTGCGACATCGGCGCAGACAAGACCGTGGACTACATGAAGCTCGACCACGAGGAAAACCCCGCGCTGGGCTACCGCGCCATCCGCATCTGCCTGACCCGGAAGGACTTCTTCAAGACCCAGCTGCGCGCTCTGCTCCGCGCTTCCGCTTACGGCAACATGAGCATCATGTTCCCCATGATCACCAGCCTGCGGGAGCTGCAGGACGCCAAGGCCGTGCTGGACGAGTGCCGCGCGGAACTGCGGGCTGAGGGCAAGAAGTTCGACGAGAAGCTGGAGGTCGGCACCATGATCGAGACGCCCGCCGCTGTCCTCATCGCCGACGAGCTGGCCGAGGAGTGCGACTTCTTCTCCATCGGCACCAACGATCTGACCCAGTACACCTGCGCTCTGGACCGCCAGAACGCAAAGCTGGAGCCCTTCTTCAACCCGCACCACCCCGCTGTGCTCCGGGCCATCAAGATGACCATCGACGCGGGCCACCGCCACGGCATCTGGGTGGGCATCTGCGGTGAGCTGGGCGCAGACACTGCCCTCACCGAGACCTTCCTGCGGATGGGCGTGGACGAGCTGTCCATGAACGCCAAGAGCGTGCTGCCCGTGCGCAAGATCATCCGCAGCATCGACTTGAGCAAGCCTTCCGATAAGTAAGGAGCGCTTGACCCCAAAAACTCCGCCCCCGGCAGGGAACTTCCCCGCCGGGGGCTTTGCATACCCGAAAAATTTTACCGAAATACTTCAAAACCATAAAGTGCAGTGCTATACTGGTAGCATCGAAATACCTGCTGAGAGGGAATTTTATGACACAACTGCTCATCCGCCTGTTCGTCCGGCACCCGGACGATACCAAGAACGCCGCCGTCCGCACGGCCTACGGCAATCTGGCCAGCCTTGTGGGCATGGCCTGCAATCTCCTGCTCTGTCTGGGCAAGCTGGCGGCGGGGACGCTGTTCGGTTCCATCGCCATCATGGCCGACGCCCTGAACAACCTTTCGGACGCCTCGTCCAACGTGGTGAGCCTCGTGGGCTTCCGTCTGGCGGCCAAAGGCCCGGACGAAAAGCACCCCTACGGCCACGCCCGGTACGAGTATCTGGCGGGCCTTGTGGTCTGCGTCACCATCCTCGCCATCGGGCTTTCGCTGCTGAAAGAATCCGCGCTCAAAGTGCTGCACCCGACGGCAGTGGTGTTCAGCTGGCTCAGTGTGGGGGTGCTGGCGGCGTCCATCGGCGTCAAGCTCTGGATGAGCCGCTTCAACAAGACCATCGGCCAGCGCATCAACTCCGAGACTCTGATGGCCACCGCCGCCGACAGCCGGAACGACGTGCTGACCACCAGCGCCGTGCTCCTGTCCACCGTCCTCTCCCACCTGACAGGCTGGGACGTGCTGGACGGCCTCATGGGCGTGGCAGTGGCGGCGTTCATCCTCTGGTCGGGCTGGGGGCTTATGATGGACACTCTCAGCCCCCTGCTGGGCGAGAGCCCCTCGCCGGAGCTGGTGGAGCACATCGAGCACACCGTCATGAGCTACCCGGGGGTGCTGGGCGTCCACGATCTGATGGTCCACGACTACGGCCCGGGGCATCAGTTCGCCTCGCTCCACATCGAGTTCCCCGCCGAGGCCGACCCGCTGGAAGCCCACGACATCATCGACAACATCGAGCGGGATTTTCTGAAAAAAGACCACTTACAGGTCACCATCCACTACGACCCCATCGTGACGTCGGACGCCGCCGTAGGCGTCCTGCGGAGCCGTTTGATGGAAAAAGCCCGCCAGATGGACCCTCGTCTGTCCATCCATGACCTGCGCATCGTGCCGGGGGACAGCCACACCAACGTGCTGTTCGACCTCGTGTTCCCGGCGGGCTACACCGGCGACAAGGACGCGCGGCTGGCCGAGATGTGCAATTTCGTCAAGGAGCAGGACCCGGGATACTGCTGTATGGTGAAGGTGGAGCAGAGCTATGCCTCCGCTCTGCCGGAAGAGGATCAATAAGAAAAAGAGGGAAAGTATTATGCTGAACGAGACTTACCGCGCCATGCTGGGCCACAAGAGCGTCATCCGCGAGACTTTCATGTACGGCAAACAGCGCGCTGCCGAGATCGGCTATGAGAACGTGTTCGACTACTCGCTGGGCAACCCCAGCGTCCCCTGCCCGGACAAGTTCACCAAAGCCATGCAGACCCTGCTGGCCGAGGAAGAGCCTGTCGCCCTCCACGGCTACTGCCCCAGTCAGGGCGACCCGGGCTTCCGCACCGCCGTGGCGGCCCATCTGGCAAAGACCTTCGGCCTGCCCTATGAGCAGAAGGATATTTTCCCCACCACCGGTGCGGCGGGCGCTATCGCCCACGCCGTCCGCGCTGTGACAAAGCCCGGCGACGAGGTGCTGACCTTCGCCCCCTACTTCCCCGAGTACGGCCCCTATGTGGAGGGGACCGGCGCTGTGCTCAAGGTCGTGCCGCCTCAGGCACCGGCGTTCCAGCCGAATCTCGACGCCTTTGAAGAGATGCTGACTGAGAACGTCACCTGCGTCCTCATCAACACCCCGAACAACCCCACCGGCGTCGTCTACTCCGCCGAGACCCTGAGCCGTCTGGCCGACATCCTGACCGAGAAGAGCAAGGCTTTCGGCCACAACATCTTCCTCGTCAGCGACGAGCCCTACCGTGACATCGCCTTCGACGGCAAAAAGGTGCCGTATCCGGCAGCGTTCTACCCCCACACCCTGACCTGCTTCTCCTTCTCCAAGAGCCTGAGCCTGCCCGGCGAACGTCTGGGCTATGTGGCCGTCCGGCCCGGCTGCGAGGGCGAAGACGTGCTGGTGGACATGATGGCCCAGATCTCCCGTTTCACCGGCCACAACTGCCCGCCCAGCATCATCCAGAAAGCCACTGCCGAGTGCCTCGACGTCACCAGCGATCTGTCCGTCTACGAGACGAACATGAACCTGCTGTACGATAAGCTCACCGAGCTGGGCTTTGAGGTGGAGCGCCCCGGCGGCACATTTTATATCTTCCCGAAGGCGCTGGAAGAGGACGCCAACGCCTTCTGCCTCAAGGCCCGGGAGTTCGATCTGCTGCTGGTCCCCAGCGACACCTTCGGCGTCAAGGGCTATGTCCGCTTTGCCTACTGCATCGACACCGAGAAGGTGAAGCGCAGCCTGTCCGCACTGGAAAAGCTGGCCGCAGCCTATAAAACCTCTCAGTCTCGCTGACGCTCGCCGGCTCTCCTGTTTCAGGAGAGCCAAATCGGACTAGCTTATGAAAAAGAGGTACTAAAATGCATCCGCTCCCCGAATATCCCCGCCCGAGTATGCGCCGGGACAGCTACGTCAACCTGAACGGCCCGTGGGACTACGCCATCACCCAGAGCTCGGAGTTCCCGGCAAAGTGGGACGGCGCTATCCTCGTGCCCTATTCGCCCGAGGCGAAAGCCTCCGGCGTGAGCCGGACACTGCAGCCCGGCCAGTGGCTCCACTACCACCGTACCTTCACGCCCCCGGCGGGCGAGGGCGGGCGCGTCCTGCTCCACTTCGGGGCTGTGGACTACGCCTGCGCGGTGGAGGTCAATGGCCGTCTGGCCGGGGGACACCGGGGCGGCTACTGGCCCTTCACGCTGGACATCACCGACCTGCTCCGCCCGCAGGGCCGCAACACCCTCTGGGTGGCCGTGCAGGACCCCACCGGCACCGGAACGCAGGCGAGGGGAAAGCAGACTCTCCGGCCCGGCGGGATGTTCTACCCGGCCCAGAGCGGCATCTGGCAGACGGTGTGGCTGGAACGGGTGCCGGAAAATTACATTGATGCGTTGACCGTTATCCCGGACTACGACGCCCGGACGGTGACGGTGAAAGTCCATACCTCGAAGCCCGGCGGCGCGGTGAACCTCTGGGCCGTGGTGCGGGCCGGCGGCGTGACCATCGCCGAGGACTGGGGCAGCGACGAGGCCGACCGGGACGGCGAAGTGACCCTGAACATCGCCGAAGAGCATTTCTTCCCGTGGAGCCCCGACAGCCCCTTCCTCTATGATCTGACGGTTGGCACGACCCAGGGCGAAGAAGAGGGCTTCGACACCGTCCACAGCTATTTCGCCCTCCGCAAGTGGGAGTGCAAAGAGGACGCAAAAGGCATCCGGCGGTTTTTCCTCAATGACAAGCCCATCCTGCTCAACGGCCTGCTGGACCAGGGCTATTGGCCCGACGGCCTTTACACCCCGCCCTCCGACGCGGCTGTGGAGCACGAACTGCACACCGTGCGGGAGCTGGGCTTCAACCTGCTGCGCAAGCACGCCAAAATCGAGCCGGAGCGCTGGTACTACCACTGCGATAAGCTGGGCATCATCGTCTGGCAGGATATGGTCAACGGCGGCGGGGCCTACCCGATGTGGTACGTCACCTACCTGACCAACGCCTTACAGCCCCTGATGCGCCGCGCCCCGGACGGGAAGCTGCTGTGGGGCTTTCTGGGCCGGCGCAGCGCCCACAGCCGGGAGGAGTACGCCCGGGAGCTGGCCGACACGGTAGCCGCGCTGGGTCGGCACCCCTGCATCGGGTGCTGGGTGCCGTTCAACGAGGGGTGGGGGCAGTTCGATGCGCGGAAAGCCACCGAGACCCTCCGCGCCCTCGACCCGTCCCGTCCGGTGGACGAGGCCAGCGGCTGGTTCGACCGGGGCGGGGGAGATGTGCATTCCATCCACAACTACTTCTATCCGCTCCGCATCCGCCCGAAGGTGCGCACGGTGGCCCTCAGCGAGTACGGCGGCATTGCATGGCCCATGCCCGGCCATGAGCCGCCCCGGAAGACCTACGGCTACGGCACGGCCAGAAGCCGGGCAGAGCTGACCGAGCGCTACTGCGATCTGCAGCGCAAGACGATTCTCCCGCAGCTGAAAAAGGGCCTGTCGGCGCTGGTGTACACCCAGCTGACCGACGTGGAGGACGAGGTGAACGGCCTGTTCACCTATGACCGTACGGCCATCAAACCCGATGCCGCCGCCGTCCGCGCCGTCAACGAGGCGCTGGAAGCGGAGTTTGAAAAGGCAGTAAAAGCATGAACGGGCTCTCGGCCATTTGTCCCTGTGCAGGCAGAGCATTTTGCTGTTTTTCACGGCTCCTGATTGGCTAAAATGTCGAAAATAATACCATATATTGACAATCCTGTAAAAATGCACTATACTGAACCCATCGAGGAAGACCACAAAGTCCTTGTATATGAAAATGTTCGAGGTAACAGCATATTTGCGATATGCAATTCAACGCTGCTGCTGTTGCGTTAAAAAGTTGAATTGCTATAAAACAGGTATTACAGGCACACGGCCTGTAATGATAAACATTATATGTTCGCGCATGTAGTGATTTATCTCACATAGTCTGGGGGCGAGGTTCCGCAAGGGGCCTCGCCCTTGGGCTTTTTATAGGCGCTGGGCTATTGACATTGGAGAGCGATTCATCTATAATCAAGGTGCGGAACCCTTCGGAGATGATGCGGCAATTCTGACGGATTTGAGTCTTTATTCGGATGAAAAGGGACTTGCAACAGATGTGAGGGATGGAAGTGCGCTGTTTAACTGATAATGAATGCTTTATTAATCGGTAAGTGAACGGAAAGGCTTTGCAGGTTATATGAATACCGAATTTGACCAAACGGGGCTTGACCGTAAACGATAAAAACATAATACAGCATAGGAGGAATAAGGGAAAATTGACTGCAAAAAGGAACAAAAAAGAAAAGAAAGGAGAGACAGTATATGCCAATATGTATTGAGGTAAGCGGGGATTATGCCTGCTTTTCAAGACCGGAGATGAAGGTTGAACGCGTGAGTTACGATGTAATAACACCGTCTGCGGCACGCGGCATACTGGAAGCAGTTATGTGGCATCCGGGAATGCGTTATGTAATTGACAGGATTCATGTGTGCGCACCGATCCGGTTCACAAACATTCGACGAAATGAAGTGAAGGATGTTATCAGCGCGCGAAACGTCAAAGCGGAGATGAATAGCCGAAGCGGCGATCTGTATATTGCAGCATCGGAATCCATTCAACAGCGCGCTGCGATGGTGTTGAGAGATGTGCATTATGTTATTGAAGCTCATTTTGAAATGACTGAGAATGCTGCGCCGAGCGACAATCCCGGTAAATTTTGCGACATGCTGAGAAGGAGGGTTGAAAAAGGCAAGTGTTACCATCAGCCCTACCTCGGAACACGTGAATTTCCTGCAAAGGTAGTAAAATGCGTTGAGATGCCGCCCTGTCCGCCGGAACTTGCGGGAGAACGGGATCTTGGCTGGATGCTTTTGGATTTGGATTATTCGGATAAAGAAAACATCAAGCCCGTGTTCTTTCGCGCAAAGCTTATTGACGGCGTATTGACCGTGCCGGCAATGGATTCGGCGGAGGTGACAGGATGATATTGCAGGCATTGACGAGCCTTTATGAGGCACTTGCCCCAAAAGGCGAAGTACCCAAAGAAGGCTGGAGCCGAGAAAAAATCAGCTTCGCACTTGGAATAGATGAGAACGGGGATTTGCTGCGAATCACTCCTCTTTTCAAACCGGGTGATATGCCGAAGGGAAAAAAGAAGGAAGAAAAGAAGTATATATGTCAAAGGGATCAGAGAAGAACTTGAAATTGACAACGACAGAGGATATTGAAATATTTAAGGCATTGCTTAATGCTAAAAACGATGCATGGATAAAGAAATGAAAAACATATTAGAGGATAAAATTTATATTTATGACATTAAACGTGTAATAGAAAAAAATGATTTACATTGTTTCGATAACAGTAGTATACTCGTAACAGGTGGATTAGGTTTGATTTGTTCATCTGTTGTGGATATCTTGATTGAATATAATATAAGTTCAAATGCAAATTTGATAATATATATTGCAGACATAAATCAAACTGGTTTTTCAGAAAGATATGGCAGTGTGAGTTGCGTAAAGTATGTTGAATATGATGCAACAAAGCCCATTGATTTCAACTTTAAGGTGGATTATATTATCCATGGCGCAGGCGTTGCATCACCAGAACTTTTTGTAGCAAAGCCAGTAGAAACTATGCTCTCGAATTTTAATGGAGCATTAAATTTATTGGAGTATGCCAAGGATAATAATGTAAAGCGTATGCTATATATTTCATCAAGTGAGGTGTATGGCTCCAAAAGTACTGAGGAGGCATTTGAGGAAAGCCAATTTGGAACAGTGGATATAAATTCCATACGATCGTCATATTCTGAAGCCAAAAGGGCATCAGAAGTACTGTGTAAGTCATACTCATCTGAATATGATGTAGACACAGTTATTGTCAGACCCGGTCATATCTATGGGCCAACTGCATCTCCTAAAGATAAGAGAATTTCTTCTGACTTTTCATATCGTGCAGCACAAGGTAGAGATCTAGAGATGAAAAGTTCGGGACTTCAAAGGCGTTCCTATTGCTATTCTTTGGATTGTGCTGCTGCTATTCTTGTTGTTTTAATAAATGGTGAAAAAGGTGAATCCTATAATATTGGTCATGATGAGGTCACAAGCATCAGGAAAATGGCACAAATTTTAGCTGAAGCTGGAAATGTCAACTTGAAAATAAAAGAACCAACGGAAGCCGATTTAAAGCAGTTCAACCCAATGAATAATTCATCATTGAACAATGAGAAGATAAAAGACATTGGATATACTGATACTTTTTCTGTTCGGGAAGGCTTGACACATACGGTTGAAATTTTAAAAAAATTATAAACCATTTTTCTAGTAAATTGTATTTCTGTAACCTATATTGAGGTGTTTTTTTCATCTTCAAACAGATGTAAGGTAAAAAATACAAAAAGGTTTAAAGGAGAAATATAATGAAAGAATTTGTGAAAAAAATTTTTTTGTTCGATTTCAATAAATATTTCAAAAGAAGAGAATTGTATTTTTGTACAAATTCTAAGATAATGAAGGCTTTTTTATTGTTGTGGTTAAAGAAGCAGCATGAAAGAATGAGTGCAGATATTGCGATAGACATCAATTTGAGAAAAAATCAATTTCTGGGAACACCGATATTCAATCCACATGGGATAAATGGAATAGTAATTTCGCAAAATGCTGTAATAGGCAAAAACTGTTTCATCTCTCATCAGGTTACAATAGGAAATAGCATGGGAAAGGCT
>ENA-UEPH01002661-UEPH01002661.1-human-gut-metagenome-genome-assembly--contig:-NODE-2661-length-12277-cov-36.346311_pt1 | contig 12277 bp, 17 predicted proteins | sample MGYA00242891_ERZ507898 | MGnify/ENA primary metagenome ERZ507898 (study PRJEB26167, sample SAMN06115411) | human gut metagenome | host: Homo sapiens | place: China:Guizhou | collected 2014-10-15... | reverse complement strand
TTCTGTATAGATTAGCAAAGGTGTATGCATAAAGGGAAATTAACAAATGTTAATCCCCCAAGAATTACAACTGAGCCAAAAGGAGTTAATGAGTGTTGCTGCCAAGATTGCCGACAATCTAACCTTCGCAGATGATGTCTCCGATGAGGATGTAAAGCATAAACCTATACTTGCTGAGTACATTGAAACGGAGAGTGGAAAGAAGTCTAACAGCCTCCAACTTCTTGCAGCGTTGGCGATGTACAGAAAAACGAACTCTATTCTGATTGTAGCTAAATTGGATAGGCTGTCAAGAAATGTCTAAAGGATGTAGGTTTCAGATTACACAAGTCAAGAGGTTACTTGTCAGAGCAGGGTTGATCGTGAAGTCGCTTTAATAGGCAGGACAAATTTAGAGCAAGGTCAATCTTATATACCTCAATCCGAATTTGTCCTACCTAAAAAACAGCCGGAGAAATAATGGCAGTCTTTATAAATAGACAAGCCAAGGCATTATTGTCATTATCAATAGCATTAAAAATAAAATATAGAGCAATATTTGTAGTATATGGTTCGGGCATTTCTTTTTAACAAAAGCCGATACTATATTTATGTGTAACAAAATATGAATGGTAAGCAGAATGACCAAAACAATTCCTGCCCACAAATGAATTTCGCCCCAATCATGCCTTCCCAAGCCCAACAATTGTGAACTCCATGGAGTAGCACCTTGAAATTTGACAGCATGGCGAGAAGGAATGACTATTTCCAATATGAAGCCACTTATACTTACCAATGCCATTGCTATCAACATAACAAAGTCTATGACAATGTTAAGTAGCATTTTGTTCTTTATAAACATCATTCTTTATGATTGTTGTCCGTGACATTCATGATGGTGTTCATGGGATGAGCAGCCTACTCCCGAATCAGTAAGTTTCCCGTTTAAGTAGTCGGTAGCGACATCCAAAATATTACCGGAACACCCCCTTATAACTTTGATGTGGTGGGTTGTAAGTACATTTAAAGCACCTTGCCCCATATTCCCTGCCAACATGACGCTGACTCCCATGTTTTCTAATTCTCCTGCGATATTGGATTTACATCCGCATCCTTGTGGGGAAGGAATAGTCTCGCTGCTTAGAATCTGATTGTCTTGCCCTACTGTCAAGATTGTGTAATACTCACAGTGACCGAAATGGTTGTCAACTACATTCTCTTTTGTCGGAATTGCAATTTTCATCATAATCTCATTCTTATTAATGTTAATATTACTAATGCTTATGTCGTTGGAGTGGCAGATGGGACATTCCATTTTGCGGATTTTAAGTGTAGGATTGATATTATTGAATACCAAACCGCATACTCCGCAACGGAACCATTCACTATCAGTGTACGCTACTCCACCTTCTATCATTATAACAACACCACGAACCAGTGCTTGGGCAATCTTCTGACGCGCGCTGGTATATATTCGGCTAAGAGTCGGACGTGATACCCCCATTGAAACAGATGCCTCTTGTTGAGTCTTCATTTCATAATCACATAACCGTATTGCTTCATACTCTTCAAAATGCAAGAATATAGTATCCTTGCGACTACTGTTTGAAGCTATAGGTTTAAAGCCTGCAACAGAAGGTATGTTATTGACTTTACGGATGTTTTTTGGACGTGGTGACATTAAATATTTATTGTTTTCGACTGCAAAGATAATGAACAAATGTTCATAACGCAACAGTAAATCGTTTTTTAACACAACAGATAAAGAGTTATATATATCAAGAAAATAGCTCTCTTGCTGTTTCAATATGCAGGAAATTCAGTTAGATTTTGTACACAATGAAATCATTCGTCATTATAATGAAGTGGATGCATCAGGGGCTCCGGATTCACTTCAGAATGCACAGAAAAAGTTTTCTCTCTTTGTGATTATATGTTTCTATATGATGTCTTTCATCTATATTTTCTGTATTGTGCGAACCATCTTTTTGCCTATTTTGTTGCATTACCAGTATTAAACCTTAAAATTGAAAAGATATGGATAAGGAAGAAAAGAAGAAAAAGACGGAGCAAAAGGATGAACTGATGGAAAATGACCGGCGCTATCCTGTTGAACAAGTGTCCAATACCGGTGAACCCACCAAGAAGGAAGTGAAGGCGGCGGTAAAAGAATTGAATCCGGACCTGAACAGTCTGGGCAGTAGAGGATAATTTAAAACTGAAAAGAAAATGGATATAGCCGAAAAAATTGAAGATGCCAAGCAGTCGGACGCATTGTTGCTGATTGTATTCTATACAGACTGGTCGCCTCATTATGAATGGATTGAGCCGTTACTTCATGAATTTGAAACGCCGGTCAATATTATCAGAGTAAATATGGAGGGCGACAAGAAAGTGGCCGATGCCTATAACATAGAAACAGCTCCCGGTTTCGTACTTCAGCGAAAAGACAGAATACTGTGGAAAAAGACAGGAGAGGTGTTTCCCGGAGAATTGAAGGATGTGATTGAAATGTTCAAGAATTGATGCCCGAATATCAGTATAGGTTAAAAAAGTTCCGTTACTATGAAGTAGCGGGATTTTTTTTCTTGTAGGCGGTTTTGTACAATGAAAAACATATCGTACCTTTGCACGATAATTGATTAAAATTAAAGAATATATGTTCAGAAGTCATACTTGCGGAGAGTTGCGACTCTCCGATGCAGGCAAAAGTGTAACGTTGGCCGGCTGGGTACAGCGTGCACGTAAAATGGGAGGAATGACCTTCGTCGACCTTCGTGACCGTTATGGTATTACTCAGCTGGTGTTCAATACGGAAGTGAATGCCGAACTTTGTGAACGCGCTAACCATTTGGGGCGTGAATTTGTGATTCAGGTGACCGGTGAAGTGAATGAGCGTTCAAATAAGAATACGAATATTCCTACCGGCGAAATAGAAATTATCGTATCGGAACTGAACGTTCTTAACAGTGCACTTACTCCTCCTTTCACTATTGAAGACAATAGTGACGGTGGCGATGATATTCGCATGAAATACCGCTATCTGGATTTGCGACGCAGTTGTGTCCGTCAGAATTTGGAATTACGCCATAGAATGACGATGGAAGTACGCCGCTATTTGGACAGCAAAGGTTTTCTTGAGATAGAAACACCCATGTTGGTCGGTTCTACTCCTGAAGGGGCTCGTGACTTTGTGGTTCCTTCACGCATGAATCCGGGACAGTTCTATGCATTGCCTCAGTCACCGCAGACATTGAAACAGTTATTGATGGTATCAGGTATGGACCGCTATTTCCAGATTGTGAAATGTTTTCGTGATGAAGACCTTCGTGCCGACCGTCAGCCTGAGTTTACTCAGATAGACTGTGAGATGAGCTTTGTGGAGCAGGAAGATATCATTTCTACCTTTGAAGGAATGGCCAAACATTTATTCAAGGAATTGCGTGGTGTTGAGCTTACCGAGCCGTTTATCCGTATGCCGTGGGCAGATGCTATGAAATATTACGGTAGCGATAAACCTGATTTGCGTTTCGGAATGAAATTTGTGGAACTGATGGATATTCTGAAAGGCCACGGCTTTTCTGTATTCGATGATGCTGCATATATTGGTGGTATTTGTGCAGAGGGTGCTGCCGTTTATACCCGTAAACAGCTTGACCAGTTGACCGATTTCGTCAAGAGACCGCAAATTGGCGCAAAAGGTATGGTATATGCTCGCGTAGAAGCTGATGGAAATGTAAAATCAAGCGTAGATAAATTCTATTCACAAGAAGTGCTGCAGCAAATGAAAGAAGCTTTCGGAGCTAAGCCGGGTGATTTGATTCTGATTCTGAGTGGTGACGATGCCATGAAGACTCGTAAACAGTTGTGCGAACTTCGTTTGGAAATGGGACGTCAATTAGGTTTGCGTGACAAGAATAAGTTTGCTTGTCTGTGGGTTATTGACTTCCCGATGTTTGAGTGGAGCGAAGAAGAAAACCGCTTGATGGCAATGCACCATCCGTTTACTCATCCGAAAGATGAAGATATTCCTTTGTTGGATACAGATCCGGCAGCCGTTCGTGCAGATGCATACGATATGGTTGTGAATGGTGTAGAAGTAGGAGGGGGATCTATTCGTATCCATGACTCTCAGTTGCAGGCCAAGATGTTCGAGATTCTGGGCTTTACACCCGAAAAGGCACAAGAGCAGTTTGGCTTCCTGATGAATGCATTTAAATATGGTGCTCCTCCTCATGGTGGTTTGGCATACGGTCTCGACCGTTGGGTATCGCTGTTTGCCGGCCTTGACAGTATCCGTGACTGCATTGCGTTCCCGAAGAATAACAGTGGGCGTGATGTGATGCTGGATGCTCCTGCTGCTTTGGATCAAAAACAGTTGGATGAGTTGAATCTGGTTATCGATATCAAAGAATAAAGTGATAGATACATAAAAGGGAGTGTGCCAAAACTACGGCCTATCCCATCGTCAGCTGTAGGGGCAGGGTTTGCCTGCCCGAAGGCACAAAGCAAACTGTTTTCGGGCGAGCGAAAACCTCGCCCCTACGACTAAATGATGGCATTATCCACGTTTTGACACAACTCCTTTTTTATATTGCCTTTCGATAAGTCTTACCAAGTTGTTCCCTGAAATACTCCGCTTTCATTGTAAGGGACCAAATAACCGTTCATGGTCAACGTATTTCCGGAGAAGTTCGGGTTGATGGTTACACTGGCCTGATTGGTACCACCGGTTAACACGATAGAGACTGTGGCTGATACGGCAATACCGTTAATGCCGTAGTTGTAATAAATATTGCCATCCTTGTCCTGGCGCATACTTATACCGTTTACGCTTCCTTGTACAGTGACACCGCCCAAACCGTTCGGGCTCCAGTTATACACAAAGTTAGTGAAGGCGGTCTGAATAATTCCTTGTCCGTCGTTTACCTCCACATAGTTGGTGTTTGAGGACACAAAACGCATAATACCGTTACGGAATACTACGTTATCAGCTTCCAAAACAAAGGAACCGTTTTTCAAGGCATCGATAGCTTTCATGAAAGACACGGAATCTTGCTGTGCTTCCAAGGCCTTCTTTTCCTGACGTTCTTTTTTCCATGCTTCGCGTTTGGCATCTTCTCTTTGTTTTCTGGTTTGTGCATTTGTTACTCCGCTGAAGCAAACAAGTAACAATGCTGCTAAGAATAATACTTTTTTCATAATTAAAGCTGTTTTGTTAATCAATATATCTTTTAGATAATCTGATAACAAAACAGCTTCAATCGCAATTTGTTTAACGAATATGTGAATTTATATAACGATAACGTTTCTACTGTTTTTCTACTTATTCATCTTTTAGTCAACAAATCGTTTGGTCAATTTGTCAAATTCGTCTATTCTGCGGTCTCTGAGGAATGGCCACCAGCGGCGAACTTCTTCGCTTCGTGTAATGTCTACCTCCGTTACTATATTTTCCTCTTTCATGTTGTCGGCTTGTGCCAGTATTTCACCTTGAGGACCTGCTACAAAGCTATTTCCCCAAAACCGGATTCCGTTTGTTTGTTTCGAAGGGTCAGGCTCATGCCCTACGCGATTGACGGCTATTACAGGTAATCCGTTGGCTACGGCATGTCCTCGTTGGGAAATTACCCATGCTTCCAGTTGGCGAGCTTTTTCTTCCGGGGTATCTGTGCTTTCCCAACCGATAGCAGTGGGATAGATAAGAATTTCAGCACCTTTCAAGGTCATCAGACGCGCTCCTTCAGGATACCATTGATCCCAGCAAACTTGTACACCCAATTTTCCTATTGAAGTTTGAATAGGTTCGAAACCTAAATCCCCCGGAGTGAAATAGAATTTTTCATAATATGCCGGATCGTCCGGAATATGCATTTTTCTATACTTCCCGGCAATACTTCCGTCTTTATCGAATACAACGGCCGTGTTATGGTAAAGTCCCGGAGCACGTTTCTCAAATAAGGAAGTGACCAGTACGATGCCATTGGCGGATGCAATTCCACTATAGAATTCGGTGGAAGGACCGGGAATCGTTTCTGCCAGGTCAAACAGAGAGGTATTTTCTGTCTGACAGAAATAAAGCGTATTGTGCAATTCCTGCAACACCACTAGCTCTGCGCCCTTGGATGCCACATCTTCTATACTGTGTTTCAGTTTATCCATGTTTTCAGCCGTATTGCCTGTACAAGACTGCTGAATGAGTCCTACTTTAATTGTTCTTCTCATATTATATACGTCTATATTGATATACACCTTCAGGATATTGCATGGTGACGCAATGAAGCGAGCCATGTTGTTTGATCAATGCTGTGCAATCCACACCGACAATCTCTCTTCCGGGAAAAGCTTTTTCCAATACTTCTTTTGCAAGAGTATCATTATGAGGCTGATTGTATGTGGGAAGCAGAACAGCTTCATTCATAATCAGGAAATTGGCATAGGTTGCCGGCAGCCGTTCTCCATTTATATCATAAATGGCATCGGCCATAGGGAGGGGAAGTAAGCGATAGGGATTTCCCTCCGGTGTCCGGAAAGCTTTCAGTTCTTCTTCCATTGCCACCAGCTCTTCATAATGCTCGTCTTTTTTGTCTGTGCACTGCACATATACGATGGTATCGTCAGGACAGAAACGTGCCAGCGTGTCGATATGACTGTCTGTATCATCGCCGGCCAAATAACCGTGCTTCAGCCATAACACCTGTTTCAAGTTGAATGTTTCTTTCAGATATTGTTCTGTTTCTTCCTTCGTTTTCTCGTTTCGGTTGTAGGACAACAAGCACTTTTCTGTGGTAAGGAGTGTGCCTTTTCCATCACTTTCTATCGAACCTCCTTCCAAAATGAAATTTCTTTGGTATACATATTCTCCTGTCAATGTTTTGCAGCGATAATATAGATTGGAGTTTATCATATTATCATAATTGGCAGCGTACTTCATTCCCCAACCGTTAAAACAGAAATCCAGTAAGAGCGGTTCTCCGTTCTCTTTCAGCATGGTAATAAAGGCGTGGTCGCGTGCCCATGTATCGTTAGTCTTCACGGCCGAAACGGTGAGATTCTTCACATTGCATCCGTGCTCATAGATTCTGTCTCCGATTCGATGAGGTTCCGGGGCTACTACCAGCAAAGGCTGACGTTTTAAAATTTCGTAAGCTATATTAAGGAAGCAAGCATCTACTTCTTCCAACATATAGGCCCAATCAGTGTCTATATGGGGCCATGTCAATTGTATCAGGCTCTGTTTGTGCCATTCTGCCGGCAAATAAGTTTTCTTCATATTCTTTAATTTTACCCGACAAAGATAGGAAATAAAAATGAGCTACTCACTTTTCGAAGCGAGGTGATTTTAGAAAAACTTGGTGCTATATCATGCTCTTTCATTTAATCTCTAAGTAGAGCCATAGTCTCCCTTACCCGATTCATCGTAAATCGGGTATTTTTTTATTGCTGTATGTCAGAAAGTTATTCTTTTATCCCAATCTAATTATCTCATTGTTTTTCTCTCTGCAGGCTTCGGTAGCCAATGTGATGCCGGTGTTGTAGGAATATGCTGACACAATATCAGGCTTGCGTTCGTTGGCCTGTACAGTGCTGCGCTTGGCTTTGCCATCCACACAGATTATCTCCTTATCTCCGTCTGCCTTGGACAGCCTTCGGTGGAAAGACTTCGCAAACTCCTGCATCCTGTTGGCAAGTGCCGAATTATCGATACCGTGCTCCACGCGGCAGAGAGTCGCCTCGGATGGGACACCGTTCTTCAACATAGGTCGTACAAAGAAACCGCTGGTTCGGTGGGCATAGCCATTTATGATAACCGTGTGAAGATAGAAAACCCCGGAACTTTTCCGCCCAACTGGGATACGGAAAAATGGAATCAGAGCATGAATCGAAACCACAAAATCCATTATTGGTAAATGTCCTGTACAAGCAAAAAGTTTTGGAAAGTTGGGGACGTGGCATTGGGCTGATGATGTCTGAATGTCGTAAAGCCGGATTACCCGAACCGGAATATAAAATATGGGCAGATAATGCGGCTTCAAGGTGTGTTTGACCTGCCGCATCGAAAGAAATGCACATTGAAAAACTGTGCCGCCTTGTGGGATTCGATGAAAGGCAGACCGAAACACTCGTCAAGGGAAAGCCTTTGGAGTATGCAGGGAAACTCTACTCGGAGGAACACGGACGGAGATTTACGACCGAAAAAGTCAGGCTTTCAAGTGTTGAAAGCCCTGACGGATGGGGCAAACTGGTTCTTGCTATTGCTAGAAAGCCCATTGCCGAGTGGTTCAAAGAGTAATTCGACAAGCTATGGCAGAGCATACACCGATCTATACAGTCGCAAAGGAAAGGCAGGGGAATGAAGATATAACCATTTTATCTTGCCGGGAAACAATAAAAAAGTGTTGTTCATAATGCCTTATGAATGGCACTTTTTATATATTTGCACACAAAATAAGGATAGAGCAAATAAAAGTAAATACAGAATCGTAAAATTATGTAGATATGGATATAAGCCTTTTACTTATAATACTCATTTTCTTGCTTGATATAGCCGTACTATAAGTATTGTACGCACAAAAAGCACACAAGGAAGCAGAATATTATATGTCTTGATTGTTTTATTACTTCCTGTTATTGGAATTTCAATATATTATTTAATTCGTGAATAGTATGGAAAGATTTATCTATTTGATAATCAATTTCTCAATATGGATTATTGTGGTATGGACTATTGTACCTATCATTATCGATGATCTTACCATTGATTCAATAATAGCTCGTTTAGGTTTGGGATCTGCTTGCATCGCTAATTTGTTTCAGAAAAAAAAGAAAATCAATATATCACTCTTTATTGTATCAATAGTCTTAATTATTACTGCAACTATTATAAGAATCTATTAATATGAGAACTATAGAATTAAGCATAAAAAAACGTATGAAAAGAATGAATCTGACCGCTTTGTTGTTAGGTGGTGTCTGTTTGTTATGCCAACCACTCCAAGCCCAGCAGAGCATTGATGCTTGTGACGGTCGTACTTATAAAGTAGGCGACACGCTCCGTATTGGCGAACCATTGCTATCGGGCTATCTATTTGTTAAGCAACTAAACGCCAACAATCAATTTGATAAGCTGAATCCGAAAAACTCAACCGGACGGACTGCCGTCATTACCGACATACCTGCTTACCAGCCTAAACTCTATCAACAGTTCGGCATTTACCAACAGCCGGAAACGCCCCAAATAGTCTTTGCCGAACAGGGCGATTTCAAGATTGGCGTATATCTAAACATGGCTTTAACCAAAGGAAACATCATGTCCGGACATCATGTTTCCCATATGGATGGAGCTGTCGACCTTACCCCGGCTATCTTGTTCGCCTACACACATAAACTTTACGGCAAACCTATCGACACAGCATCAGTCGAGACCTATGCCTCTCTCTGTGCTCCCCAACAGTATGCAGAAGCAGCCAATGACCCGTTTGCATTGGAAGAACTTCGTACAACATATCGGAAAGAACTGGAACAAGCTGTGGCAAAGGCAGATTTCAATAAGGTTTTCCGTATCAAATGTTTGTCGGAACTTCAAATGTACGACATCAATCAACAGCGTTTCCCGCTTTCGGGCTTAACGTGTGTCAATGTGGAAACCAAGCAGAATAGGGAATTGTCCCAACAAGGTTATTGCTTATGGGGAACTTGTGCCTTTCATTTCACTAATGCTCCGTCATTTGCCACCTTACCTTGTGACAAATCCATTGCTCAAGGCATCTATACCATGCGTAAAATGACCTCGGCGACCTTACCGCCAACGGCTACCCTATATGTATATGTACGCATCCTCCAACAGCCGGTATCACTTCCCGATAAACGTACCATGGTGATGCGTCCCGGAACATCATTCGATTTCGAGTGGTCAACACTCCGTAAAGCATACGGTCAAAAAGCTTTGAACATGGAGATTATACAAACAGACGGTTATTATAATGTCTTCCCTTATAACATACAAGAAGTGACATACAATTATCTTGGTACACAAATGTTGCCTAAAAAGTAGCGCAATGAGCAATATGCAGGCATATAAAGCAAGGGGTTGTAAAAGAAGAAAAGACATTTCAGAAATTTGATTGTAATAAATGAGCTATGCCTTCGGTGGGGTAACTCGCTGGGGTTGTTAAATTGTTATCCCTATTTCTTAAATAATTCGATAAAAGTTTATTTATCAATTGGTTAAATCCAATCGAGAAAAGTCTAAAATAAACACATAGCGAAAAAGTAAATTTGGGCAAAGCGTAGCGAATTAGCTGATAGAGCGTTCGTTACGCTTTGTTTGTCTATGGGGCAGAGCCAACGAAATACCACCTCGAAGCCAAACGGTGCAGAAGTTCAGTTACCACTTCGTTACTCCCGTAACGGGTGCAGATTTCTTGCTAAAAGGTTATGTTTCTGCGTTTTGCGCAGATTTACATAGCTGTCGGTAACTCACTAATAACTAATTTTGTAACCAAAAAAAGGAGTGAGTTATGCGAAGTACATTCAAGGTATTATTTTACGTGAAGAAAGGCAGCGAGAAGCCTAACGGCAACCTGCCTCTGATGTGCCGTATCACGGTGGATGGCGAGATTAAACAGTTCAGTTGCAAGATGGACGTTCCCCCACGCTTGTGGGAAGTGAAGAACAGCCGTGCTTCGGGCAAGAGCGTCGAAGCGCAGAAAATCAACCTTGCGGTGGATAAAATCCGTGTTGAGGTAAACCGCCGCTACCAAGAACAGATGCAGACGGACGGTTATGTTACCGCCGCCAAACTCAAAGACGCCTATCTCGGTATCGGCGTCAAGCAGGAAACTTTGCTGAAGCTGTTCGAGCAGCACAACGCCGAGTTCGAGAAGAAAGTCGGGCACAGCAGGGCGCAGGGTACATTTACCCGTTATCGGACGGTCTGCAACCATATTCGGGAGTTTTTGCCCCATACCTACAAGCGAGAGGATATTCCGTTAAAGGAACTCAATCTTACGTTTATCAACGATTTCGAGTATTTTTTGCGCACGGAGAAAAAATGCCGCACATACACATTACGCTCGTCCCCATCGTCAAGGGAGAGAGCAAGCGCAGGAAAAGGGAAGAACAGACGAAGAAGCGATACCGCAAGAAACCGATTGACACCGTGAGGCTGTGCGCAGACGATATTATGACACGGTTGAAATTGAAGTCCTACCAAGATACCTATGCCGAAGCGATGGCGAAATACGGGCTGCAAAGAGGCATAGACGGCTCGAAAGCTCGCCACAAGTCCACGCAGCAGTATTATCGGGATATACAGAAACTCGCCGATAACCTCAAAGCGGAAGTGGTGGATTTGCAACAGCAGAAAGAAACGGCGCAGGAGGAACTAAGACGGGCGAAAAAAGAAATACAGACAGAGAAGCTGAAAGGGACGGCAACCACCGCAGCTGCCAACATCGCCGAGAGCCTCGGTTCTCTTTTCGGTAACAACAAGGTAAAGACGCTGAAAGGGGAGAACACCGCCCTGCATAGGGAAGTAGCCGACCACGAGGAAACCATTGAAGCCCTGCAAGACAGAATACAGACCATGCAGGCAGACCACAGCCGGGAGATACGGGAAATGCAACAGAAGCACGGCAGGGAGATAGCGGACAAGGACACAAGGCACAAGCAGGAAATATCGTTTCTGAAAACGGTAATCGCAAAGGCGGCATGGTTTCCCTACCTGCGTGAAATGTTGCACATTGAAAAACTGTGCCGACTCGTGGGATTCGATGAAAGGCAGACCGAAACACTCGTCAAGGGAAAGCCTTTGGAGTATGCAGGGAAACTCTACTCGGAGGAACACGGACGGAGATTTACGACCGAAAAAGTCAGGCTTTCAAGTGTTGAAAGCCCTGACGGATGGGGCAAACTGGTTCTTGCTATTGCTAGAAAGCCCATTGCCGAGTGGTTCAAAGAGTAATTCGACAAGCTATGGCAGAGCATACACCGATCTATACAGTCGCAAAGGAAAGGTAGGGGAATGAAGATATAACCGTTTTATCTTGTTGGAAAAAAGAGCCGTTCATAATACTTACGAATTGCTTTTTCACTATATTTGCAGTTAAATAAACAGAAGTTTTAATTCCTATTATTGACATCATGAAGAAGATATTTAAAGTTTTTAGTTTGAGCATATTAGGCTTATTGCTCTTAACTGTATTAGCCCTATTGTTAGTACGTTATGTATTCAACAGACAATTAAATGAACCCTTAGGAAAGGATAAGATAGAACTATTAAAGAACGCTGGTAAGT
>ENA-UEPH01002658-UEPH01002658.1-human-gut-metagenome-genome-assembly--contig:-NODE-2658-length-12285-cov-4.705111_pt1 | contig 12285 bp, 11 predicted proteins | sample MGYA00242891_ERZ507898 | MGnify/ENA primary metagenome ERZ507898 (study PRJEB26167, sample SAMN06115411) | human gut metagenome | host: Homo sapiens | place: China:Guizhou | collected 2014-10-15... | reverse complement strand
GAACACGCACAGGTAGATGAACGCGAAAAGGCTCAGGTTATCGGCGAGGGCTTGTAAATTCAAATGTTCCATACTTGTCGTTTTACTGGCCGGGAAAGCCCGGCGGAAATTCCGCCGGGTTCTGCCGCCCTGTTACTTTTTCGTTTTGGCCGCCGGTTTCTCCGGAGCTTCCGGCTCGGGCTGCTTCACCAGCTCATCGAGCATCATGCGCTCCGAAGTGGTGAGTTTGTTTTCCTCCCAGAGCGCATCGGCCCCGGCCTCCGAAAGAAACGGCTTGAGTTCGACATCCGACGTGTCCACCTTGTTCATATCGTCGAGGAATGAAGCGACAGCCGTCTTGTCGTTACCTTCGGCAATCCTTCCGGTGTTCGGGTCGATCTCGATTCCGTACTTCTTCATCGCCGTGCGCATCTTCTCGTCGCGCATTTCGAGGTTGTATTTGGCAACCTTCATCACCTCGAGCAACCCTTTGCGCTCATCGTGAGAAATGCTTCCGGAACTGATTTTGCCCAAAAGCTGGGTCAGTGCTACAAGTTCGATCTTTTTCATCTTTTTGAGTTTTTAGGATTACGCTTCGATTACTGATTCAGGCTGTTCGGTCATCGTCAGCGCGATGGCGTCCATCTTCTGCATGAACGGAGTGAGGATCGCCTGCGCCTGCGAGAAGTACTCCACATCCGCGCTGATCTGCATCTTGCCGTCCGCGTACTGGTTGAACGACGCTTTGACTTCTCCGTTCTCGGTGATCTGGCCGCCCGTGTAGGAAGCGACCACGGCATTGGTCATCGTTACCTCCGCCGAAACTTCGGCCGAACCTACGCTTGCCTTGATAAGCCGCTGAATCGTTTGTGCGGTGATCTTGTTCTCGTTGATAATTGCATTTACTGTTGACATAATTGAAAGATTTTATTGGTTGATAACAAATTAGATGTTCCTTGCCTGTATCTGGAAGGTTCCGGTCTGGTCGAGCAGTTCGCCGAATCCGAGTTTGATGTATGAGTTCACGACGCCGGTCGGATAATTGTCCAACTGAAATTCCCCGTTATGCCATGCGAATTGCTCGATTTCCAGCACATAGTCCCGGCTTTCCCCGGCAGCCAAAACAATCATCGAAACCCTGTTTCCCGTTGTGGCATCCAATACGAGGGGCGTCCCTTTTTCGACCGTCCCCCAGAATGATACCACCTCTACTTCTTGCAGCGTGGTGTATCTTACTTCGTGTTCTGCGATATTGGTGATCGTCACCTTGACATACGCATACTGAGTACCGTGGAACAGCAACGGAGAGGATGTAAAGTTGCTGAACGGATAGAAAGTGTATTTTGCACCGTCGGTATTTATCCCGGTCATCTTGGCCGAAATCAGGATCGAGTTGAAGATATTAAGCGGAACCGGATTTATGAACGTGCTGTTGTGATACACCACCAGCGGATCGACTTCCAGATCGCTGATGTTCCATTCGTCCTGATTCGTCCATGTGGACTTCTTTTTGCTCAGCACGAAGAGCATGTATTTGTGGTGCGTTCCTGCTCCGATTTCGAAGAAGTCCACGGTAATACTATTGCCGCCCTCGCCGATGGTCTTGTCGCAAGTGATTAATTTACCCTCGGTAGCGGTCAATGAGGTAAGCAAGGCAAAACCCCAGTAATAGTATTGAATCCCTTTCATGTTCAGCGCCGAAACATTCGTCTTGCTGCTTGCTGGGATTTGCTCGAAAGTGAACGTGCGGGTGGTATAACCCGTATCGGACATATTGACGCTGACGGTTCCCGTACAACCCGAACTGAGGCAGGGCCGCGCGGTGTGCTCGTAACCGCCGAAATCGGTCAGTCTGTACGGACTGAGCCGTCCGCCGACGGGTTTGTCCCGCGTCCAGTTCAAAGCCGTATCCACGGGCAAAGTGAGTTCCGGGATGTTGATCCCGAAATTCTGCTTGATGTTGGCCGGCCAGTCCGTATTCGGATCGGTAGACTGAGCCTGCGAATCGATGGGTTTGTAGTAGGAGAACATGTTTACCTTATCCTCCAGGCAAAGCCCTCCTACGTCTGTTTTCGACGATCCGAGCGTGCGGCGCACGAGGTCGATTGAAATATTCGTTTTTCCGAGTGCCATATTCTTATGCTGTTGCTAATGAGGTTACGCCGCCCGTAGCGACAAGGTTTCCGTTCACGCGCAGTGCGCCGTTGTATACGTCGATGGTTATTCCGCCGAGTACGAGCTTGGTGGCAGTCAATGTATTTGCAGTCCAATTCACCGTTGAAAGATTAGCGTTGACTGTCGTATAGAGTTCGCATGAACGATTCCACGAAGTTCTATTGGCATCCGAGCTCATTGCAAACACCCGCATATCATGCCGGTCCACCCCGATAGCCGTTGCACCACCGGCGTCACTACCCGAGTACGCGTCACAGATCAACCAGTTCTTGTAGTGGCTATTCCCGTTGACCGGAGTATTCATCATTAGACAGCCAAACCGCTCTTTGCCAAAATAACCTGGTCCTTGCTGACCTCCACTACCCGTATAGCGAGCGAAAAGTTTATCGGCCGACCCGGAAAGATCGCCCACAAAGGTCGGTGCGGTGACAGTACCGGCAGCGGTGATGTTCTTCGCGGCCCAATCCACAGTCGAGAGGTTGGCGTTTTTCTCATCCCAAATTTTTACCCATCCTCCGTTATGCAAGGTTCCAGAAGTCACCCGTTTATAGTACAGCGTATTGTCATTGAACGGAACTGCCAGATCGGTATAATACCCGGCGCTGTTCCCGTGGTTAAAGCGCAGGATGTGCCACCATGCCGTCGTGGGTGTGTCGTTTATTTTTGCTGCTGCTCCGGCAGTACCTGCCAGGTTAAAATAATTTATACCATTCCAGCCATAGGTCATCTCGCTATTCGAGTTTAGCCGGTTGTTCGTCACACTAAGCGACACGTTCGCCGAGCCGTCCATCGATACATTGCCAGAAGCCGAGCCGGTGAGGGTGAGGGTGCGCGCTGTCGCCCATTTGCTGGCCGATACCGCATTGGCAGTCTTTAGGAGATAGTTATCCGGCTTGAAATTACCGGAGTGGTAAACGGTGTAATCACTACCCGGATCTACCGGACGATAGATCAGGGCATTATTAGTATGGACGAACAAAATACTCGTAACGCCGGTATTTGTTTGTTCAAACTGAAGCTGAGGATATGCCCCTGTTTGGCATTTCATTATGCCGGAAGTGAAACCATTGGCAACAGTTAAGCTTCCGGTTATGGTTTTATTGCCTGTTAACGGCAGGTAATTGTCCGGATTGAAGTTTCCGGAGTGCCACAAATTGACAAATGCTTGCCACTCTCCGTTTACCATCCTTCTGATCTGGAACACATCCTGATCATGGCAATTGTAAAGTTCGGTCATATAATTGGAAGTCTGCCCGAATTTTATAAAAGGCCCGTTAAAATTACCTCCGGCAGAACTTCCACTATAGCCTGCGCCTATTTCATTGCTATTATCATTTACACCTCCCATCCCCAGATAAGGGAATTTGCTATCAGGGTTGAAGTTGCCCGAATGGTAAAGGATAAATTGAGTTCCAGCCGTGTTGATAAATCGGGGAGCTGCATCGTTATTTATAATTAATGACGGAGAAATTGTTCCGTTGGCATATTGCATAAAGGCACCGTTAAGTCCTTGTGCTACTACCCCAAAATAGCCGCTTACCGTAGAGCCGTTCATCATGTACTTTGTACAGGCTTGAAGGCTCGAACCTGTTATGATTAGAGGCGCAGAATTACCTGTATTTGTAAGTGTCCCCCCGGATAGTGGCAGGTATGTGTTGCCGATGGCTCCGAGAAACGAAGCGGAGATCGTGAACGGATAACCGTCCGGGGTGATTGCGCCGGTCAGGGCCTGTTTGAGCAGGTCGTAATCCAATCCGCCGCCACCGCCGCCCGAAGATGGGCCGGTAGCATAAGCGCTGATGCCTGCAACGCTGAGAAAGTCCAGCTTTGCCGAGATCACCCGCACACCGTTTACCGTTTTTAGCTCGAAGGCTTCATCCCAAACGGACTTATCCAGCTTGGACGAGGGATTGAAGTTGCCGGAATGGTATATTATTCCGTCGTTGGTGCCATTGTACCTCCATTTCAGATCGTTGCCATGCCGAAAAAGCAGCCTCTCTGAATTATCCGCTGTTGCGCGAAAAGTTAACTGAGGGTATGCACCGCTATTCGCCAGGATGAACGAGCCGATAGTGATTACATTACCGGTTAGGGTGCCTCCGCTCAAAGCCAGCGCCCCGACCTCGGCGGCAGTATAGGTCGGCTTCGAGGCCGCTTTAGCCCACGGGTATACGTCAGAGGCCGGAAGAGATGTAGGTGCACCGGACACGTCCGCCCACCGGGTCGGGTAATACTCCGGTTTTCCGGTGATCTGATCCCACGACGAAGCCCCGGCGATGGACGAGACCGGCACGTTTACAAAATGCGTCCCGTTGTACTTGAGAATGTCCCCGGAGGCAAGATTAGTCACTGCTACGTCCACCAGATCGACCAACGCACCGGAGAACCCGCCGGAGAGGGAGCCGTCCGCATAGGCTGTGATGCCTTTGAGCCCGAGAATATCGTACTTGACTTTCAGCGCCGGTGTGCCGTCCACCGTGACCACTTCGAATACGGCATCCCATGTTGGCTTAGGCAGATAGTTGCCCGCTACAACGTCATCGGTCAGATCGGAGAGTTTCGTTGGCCGGCCCGTCACTAATTCCCAACTCGTCGGGTAAACCGTAGGCTTGCCGGAAAGGTTGGCCCAGGTCAGATAACTTGAAATATCGCTTGCCTTGAGGTAACTGTTTGCGGTCAGGTATTGTGCAAGGGCCGCAGTATCGAGACCGACCAGATCGGCGAGCGGCTTTGCAGACCAATGTGTGGCCCCGGCCAGTTGTACCATCACCCGGTCGGCGGTAGGTACCTCGTCGGCCCACTGCCCGACGTTGACCAACTCTCCAAGGGAACCGGATGCACCGCCCCCGGAGGTGGAACCCAGGCCGTAAGCGCTGATGCCTTTGAGGCCCGCAATATCCAACTTCACGTTCAATACCCGCACGCCGTTAACCGTAGTCACCTCGAATACCTCGTCCCAGACGGATTTCAGCAGATAATTGCCCAGGCTCGATGCTTTGGCGAAATTCTGTCCGAGCACCCATTCCTTCGTAGCGTACAGGGCCAACCCGTCGCTGCCGATGAATCCTTGTGCGGCAACCCATGCCTGCGTCGCGTATTTGTTGGCGGTCAGGTATTCAGCAAGCTGTGTTTCATTCAACCCGAAACCCAAATCTCCACGTAGCGACACTTTCCCGGCCAATATGGAAAAATAGGCCGGGTCGAACGCGGCGATACCGAGACGGGAATCCGAAGCTACCGGTAAATCGTCCTCCGTAAATACGCTCCCCGCGTCGATCTCCGCGCCGGAAGTCATCGACAGGAATAGGTGCCGGTTACGAATCACCGCGTCCAGAATACCCACACCGTCGGAACCATGTCCGTCGGCCACGGACAAAACGAACCGTGCGCGGTTCAGGTACGAAAGATCGGGATCGGTAGATTCCGTATTTTGTATGAATGTCGTCACAAGCCTCATAGGTTGATGCCTCCGATTTTACAGCCCATCAAATAGATTACATCGGTCATTGCTATTGCTACCTTCCCGGTTTCCCGCTCTGTTAGTTTCACTTCGATTTTGAGCAGTCCGGGGTATATTTTACTGGTAAAAGCAGCGGGAACGGTTACGGTCAGTTCCGAGGTTCCTACGCGGTTCACGATCAGATACCCGCCCTCGTTCGTACTCATCGTGAGAATACGTCCGCGCGAAGCGTTGTACAGGATCGCTGTAATGTCGTACCCGGTGATGTCCACCGGTACGTCTGCATTGTCCTCGTATGCGGCGAAACCAACTGTTATAGTCTCCCCCTGATAGAAATTATTACCCGTTGCCATGTCTTAAAGAATCATCCCGCCCCGGATCGAGGGGCATTTTACCAATGGTTTGTACTCCGGGAAATCCTCCCGGTGCGCCTCGATATGCCGGATTGCTTTGCCCAAAAGAGCATTGGCACTGTTCAGCGCACTATCCATCGCCAATTCCCGCTGTTTGTCCGTTGCGGCATTCGCATGGTTCGCATAAGGAAGCATCGCGCCGGTGTTGCCTATCGGTGTCGATACCTCCGGGATCACGTCGTGCCGGACAAAATACGCGAGGGCCGGTTTGAGGTAAGTGTTTACGAACTCCGGATATCTCCCTTCGGTCATCACGTTATACATTTCGCCGAACGCGGGACGGATGTAGCGCTCCTGCGCCGCCTCGATTTTCGTCTCCTTGATAATCCCCGGCGTGATCTGCTCCACACTGGAGAATGCCAGGTCGATAACCTCGTTACTCGTTATCAGTACCATTTTTCGACTGTTTTAGGTTTGCCAGGAAAACCTGCTGTTTCGGGTCGTTCTCGTCGTAATCCAGCCCGTCAGCCTTGCGTGCCTCCCACACCATCATGTACGAGGGTTTCAGGGTTATGGGGGGCCGGTTGATGATTTGCAGCGATGAGGTGTCTATTCCGGCCATATTTTCCAATACTTCCCGGATCGGCTCCATCAGTTCGGCCTGTTCGCCGAGAATCACCGTATTCAGTGCGATTTCATACTCATGCAGGATACGGTCAGAATTAAATCCCGACGTCCAGTCCAATCCGCTCAGTGACCGGAACCACGAATGAGCAACAACAATATCTGTTGTAGACTGCTCGTGCAGTGCCTGCCAGTCTCCCTCGTTCGACGAAGTGATCGGAATGAATTTCGACCCATCCTCGCCTCCGCTGTTTTTTACCAGGAACAATACCTGTCCCGGTTTCCCCGCAAACTTATTTTGTGCCGCTTCGGCGATCTGTTTGGCCTCTTCCTCGTTGTTCACATCGCTGTCGAGGGTCATCACACCCGAAAGCTGAAACGAGTTGTCCAGACGGCTGATATTCCATTTGTCCGTCTTGTAGGCGATGGCCGACACATTCAACCCGGCGATATAGGGCGGCACGCCGTAGTTCTCGAACATCGGCTCATAATCTTTGTAGTGGATAATCGAGCGCAGCGTACCGTCCGGGGCTTCGTCGAACTGAGGATAAAGCGGCAAGGTGGGCGCTTGCATCGGTGTGTATTCCCGCCAGTTGTGACAGAGGATAATGTGTGATTTGTCTTTCGACAGGCGACATTTGGTCGCATCCTGATGGTAGAATGAGACGAACGAGCATTTGCGGTTGGTTACGATTTCAAGAAAAGCATTCCCGAACAGGGCTTTGTCGAATGCCAGCTTGTTGAGCACCTGCCGCAGCGTTTCGCCTGTCCCGTTGGCCGCCTCCACGATCATTTCCAACTCCGGTCGGTTTTCATCGAAGGAAAACCCTTTGCCGGAGATATAATCCGCTTTGTCGTTGATGATCCGCCGGTGCGCCGTCGAACGCCGTGCAAGGATGGAAAGGGCATAGGGAAACATATTGTCGGTTCCCCACCTCCAGCAGTTACCCGTGGCGGCCATCGTCGAACCTATCGAAACGAACGGATCGACCCGGTTTTCGGTCACGAAGGCTTTAACGGTCTTGTTCGTCTGTTTTTGCTTTCTCATCGCTCGAAACGCTTACTCCTTTGAACAATACTACATCGTGCAGGTATTTCAGGTCTTTTTGTGTGCAGCGGGACAGGACAAACCGAGCCCCGTCCGTCCGTTTGTAGGGCGGTGCCGCCGCCACGATTTCGGCGTTTTCATAGCCGGGTCTAATGCTGTATTTCTTTGCCATAGTTTCGGTTTTTAAAGAAAGGGAAGCCGCATGGACTTCCCTTTCATGCAACATGATGGATGGGAAGATTTACGCTCCCGGCGCTGCGGTGAACAGCGCGTCCGTGTCACCCGAGTAAATGCGCGATTTCTCAGTGTGGTCGCAGGTCAGCGTCACTTCGTCGCCATTGGCATCCGAGAACTTTTTACCCGTGGTGCCGGTAGACTGTGAGATACGCAGCGGACGTTCCAGTTTCACGTCCTCGCCATAGCCCACCACGAACGCATCGCCGTTGGGGGTAATCACTACGGCCACCAGACCGCAGTACGAAGCGTCGATGATCTCCTGCACGGCTTTGCGCGAGGCGGCGTTCATCGTCGGCAGCTTGAATACGAGTGACTTGGTGATGACCACCGAGCCGTTCTCGCGCTTGGTGTCCTCCTTGAACTCCGCCTCATCTTCGAGGAACTCGTACTTGCTGAATGCTGACTGAGCGGCGAGCGTGATCGCCGAATAGGCGTCACTGTCGGCATCGAGGGTCGCACCCTTGAAATTTTCCTTTTCGATCAGGCCGATGGTCAGCACACCGCCCGAAGTCTTTTTGCACACTTTCGTGTAACCTGTAAGAATTGACATAATTTTTGTTTGAGGTTGGTTTATTCAGTAATAGTTACGGCACAGGTCGCGGTTTTTGCTCCGTCCACCGTTTTCACCGTAATGGTAGCCGATCCTGCCGCCACACCGGTGACCTTACCCGTTGCATCGACGGTCGCTTTGGTGTCGTCCGAAGAGCTCCAGATCACGGTTTTGTTGCCTGCATCATCGGGAGAAACGGTAGCGATCAGCGTAGCGGTAGCGTCTTTAGCGACCGACAGCGTGTTTTTGTCCAGCGTCACCCCCGTAACGGCCACAGGCAGCGCGATGACAATCAGCTCGGGAAGCAGGTAGTCGCATCCGGCCATGAAGATCGCACGCTGGCGGTTCTCCATCTCGTCGGGGTTGTACCACATCCGCACCTCGGTACCGGGGAAATCGGACGTGTTGACGGCCATTGCCAGGTTGCGGCGATCCGTCAGGATGGCGAACGACTGCGGCATGTCGGCCATAGTGGGCAGATACCCGGCCAGTTTCACGTCCACCAACGGAATGCCTTTGTATTTCAGGCCGGGGCGTCCGTTTTGCTTGGCGGCATAGGCCGATTCCAGCACCACGGCGTCGAGTGATTCCTCGTAGTTCTGGTAAACGTCCGAAGTGACCAGATAAACGAGGTTACCCTGGTCTTTGAACTGTTTGAGCACGAGGGGCGCATTGTCCAACAGGTTTTTCAGCACCGCTTCGGCAGCGTCCGGGGTCGCCATCGACGGACACGCGATAGATTTCACGTCATCCTCGCCGGTGCCGATGTCGGCTTTGATCCGCTTGAGGAAGCCGTCGAAGGAGTTGAAGCCCGATTCGCGCGAGGTGTCGCCGCACCACATCGTCACGCGGATTGCTTCGGCGATGGCCTCTTTGAACAGCGCGGTTTCGGCGGCTTCCAATTCGGTACCGGACAGGTCGTCGAGATTCACGTCCGAGCGGTTCGTAATCAGCTCGTAGATCATCGAGAAGTAATCCGAGGCAGAGTAACCCATCTCGCTTTTTACCTTCGACAAATTGATCGTTTTCTGGAATTTGTCGGCGATTGCCCCTCCGTCCCAGCCTTTCTTGTACGCTTTCAGTACGTCTACGGCCCGTTTCCAGAAATTGAGCGTAGTGGGAACCGGCATGTTGTACATGATCTTCACGCCGAGGTCGGCCGCATCCGGGCCGGTGAGCATCGGACGGAAGAAAATTTGCTCCAACTCACGTCCTTCGTAAGTTTTAGGATTTTTGATTACTTTTCCCATGATTCAGAATTATTTGAAGTTTTTGACGTCGTTTTCGTAAGCGGCGGCGTTACCTTTGAGCGATTCACCCGCAGGATCGGGATCTTCGCGGTCTTTGGTTTTCGTCGGCGCGGCTTTGAGTTTGTCGATCTCGGATTGCTTGTCTGTTACCTGCTGTTTCAGGTTCGCAATCTCGGTATCCTTGTCGGTGACCGACTGTTTGAGGTTTGCGATCTCCGCGTCTTTTCCGGCGGCATTATCCGTCAGGTCGGCAATCTTCTTGTCCCGCGCCTCCATTTCGTTGTTGATGCGCTCCAGTTCGGCATCGGTGATCTCCATCTCCGCGTCCTTTTCCAGTCCGAAGAAGTTGAGAATCCCTTTCCAACTCTCTTTCAGTTTGATTTTCATGTTATTGTCGTTTTTGATTTGTTTGTCCGCCGGAATATCCGGCAATTTCAGGTTATGGATCGAAGTAGCGTCGAGGTTCGTGATGCCCGATGACTTGGTGATATTATCCACCAAACCCGCCTCTTTGGCCTCTTCGGGGGTCAACCATTCACCGACTTTCATCAGAGCGGTGAAATCCTCGGCAGACCTACCGGAGCGGTTCGCATAGATACCCGCAATAAGCTCGTCCGTCTTGTTCAGCATGCGGATGGCCTCCTCCAACTCGGCGGAGTTTCCCTCTGCGTAGGCACTGGCCCGGTGGATCAGGTACAGGGAGTTTTCCGAGATATTGCGCCGTCCGGACGAGGCAGCCTGTGCGATGATGGTAGCGGCAGAGGCCACATAGCCGTAGCAGTTGGTCGTAACGGTGGCTTTGAGCCCCGACAGGGTGTCGTGGATCAGCAAAGCGTCGTTAACGCTGCCGCCCAGAGAGCGGATGTTAACCGTGATGGCCGGGGATTTGATGTCTTTGAGTTCTCCTACCGACTTTTTGAACTTGTCGTAGGTGGCAACCCGCTCGTCTGGGTTGTCGAACTGCCACCATTCGGGAATGCCGATGATTCCCTCGATGTCGATAATGACTTCGGTGGCTTTATTGGTGATCTTGATCTCTCCGAGTGAGTGCATAAAACTGGGTTTTGCTTACAAGTAGAATAAGCAACCCGTTTTGACCACCTGAAATGAAAAAAAATGAAAATATTTTTTGAAGGCAATAAAACAGCCCGTCAGAAATGACGGGCTGTTTCGCTATAATTCATCTAAAGGATCAGCGTCCATTTGGTTTACATGACGCTTCGTTAATACATCATCCATATAGCACAACCGAATCACATTTTTTGAACTCGATAATGATATAGTGTGTTTGCGATCTGATATATTCATTGAGCCGTTACATAAACTTGTGCCTTGCCCATATTTGTCATTTAAATCATCCCACAATTTACAATAGTCATTGCCTCGATCATCAAACGGCAGAATAGTGATGGTACTTGCGAAGAAAAGATTATCGACAAAGCCAAACTCTATATCTTCGCATAGATATCCTGAGAAAGCAGGGGTTTGTACGATAATTTTATTGTTAGAGGATCGAATGGAGGTGATTTCAATATCGACTTTTGATTTTAAAATGACTTCGGCATCCTCTTTAGATGTACCAAATTTAATACCCCAAAAGGAATTGGGAATAGGTGCTTTAGTGAAATTCTGAGGAATGGGAGGTTCTTCGGCATTGTTATGTAGATGATATAATGTCACCTTTAAATACCCTCCCATATTATCAGCCCACACGGACTTCCACATTCTACTGAACGAATACCCTGATCTAAATCTTGCCTCTTCATCGTCAGAAAATCCTCTATTTCCTAACGAATCAGGACCGTACATGCGTGCAAGGTCGTTGATGAAATTTATAAATTTACGAATCGATGTTGTATTCCGAGCTTTAAACTTGAGTGTATAATTTTTGTCTTTTCGAAAATAGATAACTTGGACAGAATCAAAAATATCTAATTCAGGCTGCTCCAACTTTAGCAGATAATATTCTATCTCTTGGTCTGAGTCCTCAGAAACTTCAGAGCTAATGCATCTCGGAGAATATTTAAAAATATCGTGAATGTCGATATTAAACCAATCTTCAAGCTTTTTTGTTGAAACGTTTACGTTCTGCTCTTCCCATTGTCCCAATTTTTCCGGAGTGCTTGATAGCTCGGAATCAGTGCAATGGTTTTTACTTGCTGCGATCAAAACTATCATTAAAACGACGATAATTATAAAAATCACCATATAGTTCAAGTTTTAATGGTGGGTATCAGATTCGCTTAAACTATTTTGTCTAATGTCTTTACATAGGTGTCGAAATCTATTATTTCGTCCTCACAAAAACTGCCGATTTCAACCCCGTTTCGTGTACATGTATACAAACCGTTAGAATTAATTGCTTTAATTCTCATTTGTGTCTCAGTTTTGATTTCAACCACCAATTGTCCAATGGCATAATGCATATTTTCTTTGGGTTGGAGTGTAGATGCAGGTTCTGATAAATCGTCTAATATCTGTTTCTTCAATACATTAAACTCATCCTCAGTAATTGCTCCGCTATCCAATAATTCTTTAGCCTCTTTGATCTGCTGAACTGAATTTTTTGATGCTATATTTTTCAGTTCTTTTGTCTGTTCTTTTTGAAG
>ENA-UEPH01002656-UEPH01002656.1-human-gut-metagenome-genome-assembly--contig:-NODE-2656-length-12290-cov-11.521166_pt1 | contig 12290 bp, 6 predicted proteins | sample MGYA00242891_ERZ507898 | MGnify/ENA primary metagenome ERZ507898 (study PRJEB26167, sample SAMN06115411) | human gut metagenome | host: Homo sapiens | place: China:Guizhou | collected 2014-10-15... | reverse complement strand
GATCGCATTGCTTTCTCGGGCTACCCCTTAAGGGGTTTTTGTTATGCCTTGGTATTCTTGCTACCCGTAAACGGGTCTACGAATTCCTTGATGCTTATCTGGTCGGCTATTTGGTCCTCTTGCAGTTGATTTTGGATGTAAGCTTTAATTGCTTTTTTGTTTCGCCCTACTGTATCTACGAAATACCCTCTGGCCCAGAAATGTCTGTTTCCATACTTGTACTTGAGATTTGCGTGTCGGTCGAATATCATCAGGCTGCTTTTTCCCTTTAGATACCCCATGATCTGCGATACGCTATACTTTGGAGGGATACTGATTAGCATATGGATATGATCCGGACACGCATTTGCTTCTATAATCTCTACTCCCTTTTGTTGGCATAATTTTCTTATGATTACACCTATGTCCGCTCGAATTTCCCGATAGATTTCCATCCTTCGATACTTAGGCGCAAATACTACATGGTATTGACACCGCCAACTGGTATGTTCTAAACTACTGATATCTGGATTTTTCATGAATCAGTCTCCTTGTTTTTGTGAATTTGGTCGGCAAACCTTTCATTCACTCTAACTTGGAGACTTTTTCTTGTCTACTCCGCCCCTCGCTATAAGCTCTTTTTCTCCCCCGGCATAGCCGGGGGTTGCCTTTGTCAAGACAATAGCGAGAAAGTCCAGAAAAATCAACGTTTTCCGGACTCTCTTTGGCGTTTCAGGGTGCGTATTATACCAGCTTTTTGGGCGGCGATGGACGTATTGCTTTAGGCTGTTCCACACTAAGTCCCTGCATGAGCCAGGTAAACTGCTCCCAGGTCAATTTTTGTACTTCGGCCGCTGTACGGGGCCACTGGTATCTGCCGTTGGATAACTGCTTGCTCAACAGAATGAAGCCATCCGGTTCCCACAGCAGCGCTTTCAGTTGGCTCCGGCTTTTGCCGCAAAACAGGAACAAGCTGCTGTCTGTGGGATCCATCTGATAGTTCTGCTGCACAAGAGCCGCAAGCTCCCGGATCCCTTTGCGCATATCTGTGCGTCCACAAACGATGTATACATTCTTTGCCTGCGTGATGTCGCCTAACATGATGACAGTCCTCGGACGATGGCTATAACCATATCGCTGCTTACTCCGTGCATGCTGATGGAGATACCGTCTTTCTGTATCGTGACTTCCTGAGCAGGCGTACAGCGGGAAGCTTGCGGCTCGATTTGCAGTGGAACCACTGCCTGTGTAACCATGATCTCTCCCGCAAGCTCATTTCGCAGACTCCTCTGCCAACGCATGAACGTGCTGTAGCTGATCCCATGCTCCCGGCACCATTGCCGCTTTGGCATACCGCTTCCGTTGCACGCTTTTATGATTTCGATACATCTCTCTTTTTTCAGGGTTTGAAACTTGTCCGGCATTTCTGAGACCTCCTTGAGACTTTTGGTACCGATGAATCTTTTGATACCTCGGTCTCAAAATTATCTCATCTCTACATTGATCTTGCCAGACGGTGGATTATGAGGCGCTTACGGACAAGCGCCCGAGCATCTGCTCGGGCGCTTGCTGCATGCGTTGGATTCTTTAAATGGCCTTTGTGCCAACAAGTGTATTGCCAGAATAGGCGTACACAAGAACAGAAACACTGCTATCAATATAGGTATCTTCCGTTGTATTGAACACAATGCAGTTTGTACCGCCCTTGACAACGATGGCGTATCCGCCCTCGTTGTAGCTGAGTGCATCCGTATCAATGCCCTTATTCGCTGCAGTGCGTCTATCATAGGCATGGAAGCTTTTGAGTGCTTCGGTGGCACTTGCATCCTTGTTCAGCGCAATCAGATACTTCAGACCGTTGGAGACATTCCAAGCTTCATCCCAATTGCTCGGGATCTTAGCAACATCAGCCTCATCCCACGCTTCGCCGTCCAGCGTCCGATAGGTAGCTGCAACATTCAATACCAGCTTGTAAGTATAGCCGGACGCATCATCAATGGCGATGAAGAATTCGTCTGCTCCGGCGTTCTGGGTGACACTGATAGTCTTGCCGTTCAAACAATTGCCAACGATATACTTGTCCGCCTGCTGATAGGAAGTATTCAATTCGGCCGCCTTTTGGCTCTTGGAAGTACCGGGAGCAAAAGCGACGTCGGCAGAGTCTTTGGTAGACTTAATTACAGCATTGGTTGTGCAGTTCGTAACATTAATCGTACCAGATTCATCAAGGCTCTCAATGTAGGCAGAGTTGCCGTACAGGAAACCGACAGAACTTGTACCGGTGATCGTACCGTTGTTCGTGCAGTTGATGAAGTTCATTGTAGTGCTGATATTGAGGCACGGGCCGGAACCAATGAGCACACCGGTGCAGGTGCCGGCGTTCTGAAGATTGACATTTACTGTGATATCTTTGAAGTTATAGGTCGCCGGATCGCCATTGGCCGTGTAGATTGCATTGATCACCACAAAGCCAAAGTTATTGCTGTTGGCCTTGGTCAGTTCGGATGTGCTGGTAAAGGTGAGATTTTCGAAGTCCGCGCCGTAGCTCGTGCCCCAGTCAGCGCAGGAGAGCAGGCTGGTAGCCAGCTCCCCCATCGTCACATGGATATTCTTGAAAGCGGCATGTCCGGAAAGTCCAGCAACATTAAAGAGAGCAGCAAATTTTCCGGAAGTGCGGGCACTGGAGAGTTCCTGGTTGCCGCCATCGTATACACCGGCAAATTTCGTGACCTCATCACCGGCGGCAACCGCAATATCTGCAGTCTGCTTGAAGCAATAGGGTGCGCCATTGAGCTGATCGATGGCCTTGAACTGCTTGGATGTTGCAATCAGGAACGGATCTTCCGCCGTACCGGTGCCGCCGTCAAAGAGCGCAACGACTTCATATTTGTCATCTTCGAGCTTCTTTGCCGCATAGCCCGGGGCGACAAAGTTGGTGCCTGCGCCCTCAGCGGCACAGTTGGCGGGATTGAATTTTACAAATGTGCCGCCGGTGACGGTGATCTTGGCAGTGCCCTCTGTGCGGTGCTTGTCATAGCAGTTCAGTACGAATTCGTCAGCCTTGGCTGTGTCGGGATACTTCTGCTGAATGGAATAAGCACCGCCCTTAACGGTCAATTCACCTTGATACACATACACGGCATGGATGTTGCCGACAAAGGTACCATTCTCAATGGTGAGCGTTGCACCATCCTGCACATCGACTGCATAGCAGTCATTTTCCTTGGCTTTGAGTGTGCCGTTGCCAGTAATGGTCAAATCGCCGCCGGCGCGGACGGAAAGCAGCGACCAATCAGCCGCGCGCTTTTCCCACAGGTCATTTGTGTTGCTGATGGTCTTGCCATTCAAGTCGAGCTTGACGGCCTTTGTAACAATGACAGTTTCAGAGATGTCAACATCCTTCAGCAGCTTCACTTCGCCGCCTACGGCAACAGCCTCCTGCAGCGTCAGATAGTTCTTTCCGTTGATGGAAGCGGCAGCCTGAGCGGGATCGGCAGAACCACAAACGGTGCACTTGTGATCCTCCCCATAGGTATGCTCAGCCTTGCCGCTGACGACATTGTGTCCGCAGGTAGCGGCATGCCAGTGATAGGTATCGTCATAGCTCCAGGCATCCGCGTAGCTGTGGCTGTGGCTGCTGCCGCCGCCACCGCCGGAGCTGCTGCCGCCGGAGGAAGAGCTGCTGCCGGTGGTGGAGCTGCTGCCGCCGCTGACGGTGCTGTCCTTGCCGTTCTTGTCGGTGACGGTGATCTTGCTGTCACCGCTGTTCTTGACATCGGTGTCCTTGGTCTGAACGGTGATGTCCTGATTGGACTCCACCTTCTTCACGGTGCCGTTGCCGGTGACGCTGGTATCCTCCGCATGGTTCTCCACGTTCTTGATAGTGGTGCCATTGCCGGCGTTGACATTTGCGCCGGGGGCATTCTCGCTCATGATGACGTTGTCGATCTTGGCGCCGTTCTTGGTCTCAACTGCGCTCTTTTCACCGTCCAGCGTCACATTGTCCGCGGAGGCGTTGTCCAGAATGACCTTGGAGTTGCCGCCGCTGACTGTGATGTCATCGATGTTCTCGCTGCCCTTAACGGTCACTTCGATGTCATTGGTGGGCACGAGCAGCTTGTCCACGCTGCCGGTGACGGTCACATCGTCCGCCACAACGAGGACGATACCCTTGCCGTCGGCATTGACCGTCTCGCCGGCCTTGTCCGCATAGGTGCCGATGGAGCGGTCAAGGATCGTGACGGTGGCCGCACGGGTGATGTTGTTCTGAGGAGCCAGCTGGTCGGCAGTCACGCCGCCCACAACGCCCGCCTCGATCAGAGCAGCCAGCATACCCCGAGCATAGGACGCCACCTGCGCGGCGTCTGCATATTTCGTCAGATCGGGGTTTTCGATGGGCTCGATACCCAGAGCGCGGCCCAGCATGACCATGGCGCGCTCACGGGTGATGGGCGCGTTGGGGGTCACGGTACCGTTGAGGTTGCCCTTGAGGATACCGGCCGCCGCACAGCGGTTGATGGCGTCGTAATGCCAGGCATCAGGGGTATTGTCGGCAAAGCCCGCGTTTTCTGCGGCGGGCAGTTTCAGGAGTCTTGCGAGAATTGCTGCGAAGTGGGCGCAGGTGAGCTGCCCGTTGGGGTTGAACTTACCGTTATTGCCCTGAATGATGCCGTGGCCGCTCCAACGGTCGATGGATGCCTCGGCCCAGTGTCCCGCGATATCGCCGTAAGTCGGCTCTACCGCACTTGCGCCTACCGTGAGTAGACTGACTGACATGGCAAACGCAAGAAAGATTGATAACAGTTTGCGTTTCATCTTTTTTTCTATCCTCCTAAGAATGTATATATATTTCCGCGGCTCCCCGCGGTTGAGTACCTATTATAATTAGTGTGTCGGCTTCTCCGGCCGCCCTGCTAAGATCGCCGTACATTGGCTCAGCGGCCTGCCTGCGCAGACGGGGCAACCGCAGCGCTGTTTTCCTGTACGGCTGCTGATAACCGATTTCCACGCATGGCCGTTTTCACACAGCCACCATGCCTTCCGGCTGCTGCCGGGCGTCACCTGCTGCGGCGTGAAACTGCCGTTAAGGGTCGGATGCCACTGCGATGCGATCACCGGCTCCTTGGTCTCCAGATCATTAAATCCCGGCAGGACCTTGCGGTTGGTGCAGTACGGGCAATCGCTCTCCCTGTTCACACGGTGGGCGATGACCGCACAGAAGGAATGTCCTCTGTCACAGAGCCACCACACGCGGCGATTGGAATATGCGCTCACCGCCTCCGGCGTCAGCGCGCCGTTCTTTTTCCGATCCCACTGTTCAGCAAGCTGCGGATGCAGCGAAGCGAGATCATTGAATCCGGACAGGACCTTTTGTCCCGCGCAGAACGGACAGCCTGCGTTTGATGTGACGCGGCTGGCAACGCTCGCCTGCCAGCTATGTCCTTTCGGGCACCTCCACCAGACCTTCCGATGCGCTCCCGGCATGACCTGCGTCGGCAGCAGCGGAGAATTCTTTTCCGTGTCCCAGTCCGAAAGCAGATCAGGGAATTTTGCCGCCAGAGAGTTTTCCTTCGGCAGAACAGTGCGGCCCGCGCAGACGGGACAGCCCGTTCCCCGCGTGCGGATTCTGACTTCGGAACGATAGGAATGGCCTTGGGAGCATCGCCACCATACCTTTTGATGGCTTCCGTAGGTCACATCCTTCGGCGTGAGCGGCGCATTGCGTTCATCGTCCCATTGTGCCAGCAGGTGAGTTTGTTCATGCCCGGCGCAGAAATCGTACAGAGACGGATGAATCGCTGCTCACCTCCCGCAGAATACTTGTCCGCCTGCAATACAGGCGGAAGGGTCTTTTAAGCTGATTGTGTATCCGGCACAGTGGATAAAAAAGTACAGGTTGCCGACCACAGCGACATACACAAAATTTACACCTTTACCATAGCACTCCCCCAACAGAATAGCAATAGGCCAGCGGCTTAAATCCGACTAAAAAAGCGTACTTTTTTATCCACGCTTCTTCTCTGTCTGCGTTTTCTTAACGGTTTCTTTACACACGTCATCCTGCGCCCAGAGCAAAAAGCTCCGGTGGGTGACGCCCAGCAGTTTTCCTGCCGCCCGCGCGGACAGCTCGCCGCGCTCCCAACGCGCTTTGACTTCGCCGAATCCCTCCGGCAGCGCCTTGCGGGGTCTGCCGAATTTCACGCCGCGCGCCTTCGCTGCGGCGATTCCTTCCGCCTGCCGCTGATGAATGAACTCGCGCTCTGTCTGCGCCACATAGGATAGCAGCTGCAGCACGATGTCCGCGATCAGCGTTCCGGTGAGGTCACGATTCCGCCGCGTGTCAAGCAGAGGCATATCCAGCACAACGATTGCCGCACCCTTTTCCTTTGTGATGACGCGCCATTGCTCCAAAATTTCCTCATAGTTTCTGCCGAGACGGTCGATGCTCTTGATCACAAGTGTGTCGCCGTCTTTCAGTTTGCGCAGCAGCCGTTGGTAGCTGCGGCGGTCAAAATCCTTGCCGGACTGCTTGTCCACGAAAATCGCCCGGTCCGTTAACCCGAATTCCCGCAGGGCAATGAGTTGACGCAGTTCATTCTGTTCCTTGGTCGAAACTCTTGCATAACCGTATTCCATGTGCTGACCTCCCAATTTATCGGTGGATAAATTGTAAGCCAGGTGCCGGCCACATGGGCGATATAGTGTTGCAAACTCTCCTCCGTTTTTCGCGTAGAGTCCACGCATAGCGCGTGGACTCTACGTTCTATACGGTGATATTCTCTCATTTTCGCGGACAACCTACAATCCGCCGCTGTGTTTGACGCCGCATTCAAAAACTTACACGCAGTTTTTGTTGTCTGCGTATTATGTCCTCATACTTACTTGACCTTGGAAACGCGAATACCCATTGCCCCCTGCGGCGGGTCACATGATCCGCCATCCCCTCGTTTTATATGCGCCCCGGTTCGACGCTCACTGCCCCAACATGACAGTAACGGAACGTTTCACAACGTTCCGTTACGCTTATCTTCCCCGGCCTTTCGGCCGGGGAAGATTCTTATAAGAGGTCTTGATCTCACTTTTCCGCGTACAGCCGCCACAGGAACGCGGCGATCTGCGCTCTCGTGCAGTCGTTGGCGGAGCCGAACAGCCCACCACCGATGCCGCCGGTGATGCCGTGCTCCTTGGCCCACGCCACCGCCTGCGCATAGTAAGCGTCCGCCGCTACGTCGCTGAACCCGGCGCTGCCGTTCACAGCGGGGCTGCCCGCCGCGCGGTACAGGAACGCCGCGGACTGAGCGCGGGTGCAGGCGGCGTCAGGACTGAACAGGCCATCGCCCGTACCGCCGGTGATGCCGTTTTCAATGGCCCACGCCACCGCCTTGGCGTAATAGCTGCCTGCGGAAACATCCGCAAAGCTGACCGTGCCCTTCGGCGCGGGAGAACCGGCGGCCCGCCACAGGAACGTGACGATCTGGGCCCGGGTGCAGTTCAGATTGGGACTGAAGGTGGTATCCGTAGTGCCCTGGGTGACCTCGCGCTTGAGCATCCACTCCACCGCGTCCACGTAGTAGGCGCTGTTTGCCACGTCCGCAAAGGGATTCACCCAGGAGAAGGTAGGCTCCACCGTGACCTTGTCGGCGGGCATCTCAAAGGTAAACGTGCCGTCGCCGTTGTCCTTGACGGTCAGCTGCTTGCCCTTGGAATCCCGGACGATCACCTCGTCCACCTCGTAATGGCGGTCCGGCTTCACGGTGATAGTCACCTTGTCGCCCTTGGCCGCGCTGGTCTTGGAGAAGGAAACGGAGCCGTCAGGATCCTTGCTCACCTCCGCCTTGACGGGGTGGGTGGAGGGTCTGGAGCTGCCGCCACCGCTGGAGGGGCGGGTGCTGACGGTCAGCTTGCCGTCCTCATAGCGGATGGTGTAGTTGCCGGAGGCCGCCGCGCCGCCGGCAAGGATCTTAACCTCGCCGGTCTTGGTTATGTCGGGGGCGATCTCGTTGCCGTCCGCGTCAACGTACTTCACCGTCGGCTGGGTCGTCAGCTTCTCCTCGCCCACCAGACCGGAAACGGTATAGCTATCCTCGCCCAAGGTGGGGGCCTTGTCGCCCACATAGGCGGTCTGATCCTTGGCCTTGACGGTGATGACCGCCTTGCCGATGACAAACGTATAGGTCTTATTTGCGGTCGTTCCGTCCGCCCACTGGGTATTGGCGGTGTCCTTCAAGGCCACTGTGACGGAATAGCCCGTCTCGTTGGCGTTGGTCTGCTTGTTGCCGGTGATGGTGTAAGCGCCATCCTCCGCCAGAGCGTAGGTCTGCTCCGTGCCGTTGTAGGTGAAGACCGTGGCATCCGCCGTGGGAATGGTAATCGGCTTCTTCTCCACCGTCAGGGTGCAGGTCGCTGTTGCTTGCTCGTAGTCCGCGGTCTCCGCTGCCGTTGCCGTGATAACGGTACTGCCCGCCTTGAGAATGGTGACCTTGCCGGTGCCGTCCACGGTGGCAACCGCAGGCGCGCTGCTCTCGTAGGTCACGGTGCTGCCCTCGGCAGCGCCGACCGCGCCAGCGGAGAAATCCGGGTCGCCATAGGTCTTGCTTACGGCAGACGGAATGCTTTCAAAGCGGAAGTCGCTCTGAGCCAGCTTATTCGCCACCGTATAGGTACCGGCGTGGAAGTCGATGGTGTAGTTTTCGTTCAACGCCAAATTACCCTGCGTGATGGAATAGCTGCCCGCGGCATCCGAATGCGCTTTGGTCTCCAGCGTGCCGGTGAACACGTCACCGGCGGCCAGTTCCGGAGTATAGGTGTAGGTCAGTTCCTCCAGGGCCTGGCCCACACGGGAGGTCTTGTTCTCCGCCGTTACGGTGATGGCCAGCTTTTCGATCTTGACAGCGATGCTCTGAGTCTCTACATCCAGATGATTCTTGTCACCCACGACCTTGTAGGAAACGGTATAAGTCCCTGCTTCCTTGCCCGTGGGCGGAGTTTCGGTGTAGTTCGTGCCGTCCAGACTGTACTGCACCGTGCCGGTGCTGCTGGTAGGCAGAGTCCCAAGCAGCGCCTGCTCCTCGCCGTTGTAGACTAAATCGGTCTTGGCAGCCGGATCGGTCACAGCCCCGGCGGCCTGAGAGATCGAGGGCCTGATGTAGGTGAAGCACTCACGGTAATTTTCGCCGCCAGACGTCGGCGTAAAGACCGCCCTATACACCTTTGTATTACCGACTTCCGGGATTTCATCCATGCCGTCGCCGTCAAATTTCCATGTGCCGGGTACGATTGTTACCTTGCTGCTATTATAGTAGACCGTAGTGGAAGAGACAGGGATATCTTTTACCTTGGTGCCGTAAGACGCCGTGGCCGTCATCCGATCTTCTCCGATAATTCTCAGCGTTACGGGATTGATGGGGAAGCGTACTGTAATCTCGCCCGTATAGTTGCCGGTGCCGGTAATGATGATTTTCGCCTGAGAATCCGGCCCCAACTTGGTGGCGTTGATGTTATTCGCATAAGCAACGGCGTAATCCGTCCCCGCCGTCAGCGTATTGCCATCCAGCACAACAGATGTTACCGCCGGCTTCTTCTCGCCGCCATCATAAACTTGTTCGCTTTGGTCCCTCGTGACTGCGGCGCCCTCAATGGATTTCGGGCTGATGGTAAACTCCGCCGTGCCGGTGTGGATCTCGGTGTCTGTCTCATATTGCACCTTCACGGTGTAATCGCCCGCGTCGGTAGGCCGCTTGCTTGACGTGGTGCCGTCCTTCGTGTTCGTGTAGGTGACGGTCACGGCGGGATCGGTAAGCTCCACGCCGATCGGCAGACCGTTTACCTGCAATTCCTTCGCGGCTTCTCCGAAGGTCCAGTCGTCCATGGTAACGGTAATATCATTGGCTGTGGGCTTTTCTTGCAGAGTCAGCGTGATCCCTACCGGAATAACCTTGTAGTTTCGACTGGTCACATTAACGGTTACATATGCTCGCATACCTACGAGATGCTGGCCATCGGCTTCATGGTAATCGTTAAAATTTCACCGTTTAACGCAGTATTAGTCAAATCCACATAGTCGGATTGAGAAGTAATGCCAAAAGCAGCGAGTGCCAGAGAGTCACCGTGGCGAACTTTATTCTTCGTCAGTTCCTGACTCAAATCCACTGTAAAGGTTTGGGAAACAGAAGAAGGATGCATGTTGTTTACCGCTACGGGAACCGTTCCGTTGTATTGAGTTGCCTGCTGGATAGTCAAGCCCAATTCGCTGGTAGCCGCATTGGTGGTATCCGTATCATTAAATACCGCTTCGATGATGTAGTCGCCCGCATCAGTTGGGTTTTCGTTCAGCTTTTCACCCTTGATATAGGTATTACCCTCGTTTTTTGTGGCAGTATACCAGTTAAACTCTGCAATATCACTGTATGTACCGCCGGAAATCGTCAAACGGTCAGAAGCCGGGTTGGCAAGCTGGGTGCCGTCGAATGTTTTGCCATACGGATAACCTTGCCAGCTTCGGATCGTCGGCGTCGCCTTGGTGATCTTAAAGCCGCGGATCACGGTCTGGCCCTCTACCGTGATGCTGGCCGTGTAGGAGCCCGGCAGGGTGGGCGCGGTCGTGCCGAGATCCTTGCCGGTCACGCTGTTCTGATAATAGATTTCGATTGTCGAGGCCTTCGGGCCGCGCCAGGCGGGCTGTTTGCTGGCTTCTACCGATGCGTTATTCCAACGATCGCCGTACGTTGTGTTTTCGACTTTAAGCCGCACAGAACCGCCGTTATACTCATCGCTGCCAGGGGCGGTCACCGGACAGTTTGGAGCGGTGCATTTTGCCTTGATCATCTCGGTCGTTGCGGTGAACTGCCAGTTGTGGTCGTGGCCGTTGAAACGGAGCGTTCCGTCGTCCTTTTTTGTGAACGAGTACCCCTTGTCCTTCACGTCGGAGGAGAAGATCTTATCATAGTCCTCCCCCACCCCGCCGGTGGCGATGTCCGCGCTGGCTTCACCCTGCGTGGAGATGCCGATTTTGGACGCGGCGTCCAGGGTTCCTTCGACGGTGATGGTCTTGCCCGTGGACAAGAACACATTGTAATCGAGGGTGCCAACAAGTGTGCCGTTGTTATAGACGTTTTTATAGTTGCCGGTGACGCTTACCTTACCGCTGACGGTGAAGGCGCCGGGGCAAGTGTCGCCGAAATTGTTTTTGTAATCGCACAGATACACACCGTAGCCAGCGTTGCCAGTAATGGAGCCGCCGGACATGATAAACTCGCCGCCGTTCACATACACACCGCTGCTGTTACCGTAAAGGCTGCTGTTGCCCGAGATCTCGCCGCCGGACATATTAAATACGGCGCGGGATGAGTCGGCATAGGTAGGGGCAACGTACACACCGCCTCCGCCGGAATAGCCCATGTTGCCAGTGATCTTGCCACCGTACATATTGAAAACGGAGTACGTCGCGACATAGACACCCGCGCCGAATGTAGTGCCGTCGTTATAATTACCATCGGTTTGGTTGCCGGTGATGCTGCCGCCGTACATGTTGAAGGTGCCGTATTGCACATACACGCCGCAGCCGCTTGCATCGGTTTTGTGGGTGATTTGGCCGACCTCATTGCCGGTATGGCAGTCGGTCAGGGTGAAGGTGACACCGCTATTGACCTGAATTGCTTCCTGGCCGTCCGCGCCGGTGATGCTGTAGCCGTTCAGGCAGAGCACCACGCCGTCCGCGGGCTTCCATGCTTCGTTTTCGGTAAGCGTCACATTGTCGGTCAGGTAGTAGTTACCGGCCTTGTCGATGCCAGTCAGTTCCGTCGCCGTGTTGATTGCCGTCCAGCCCTCATGGGTATGGCTGGACAAGTCCTCATTCGCCGCCAGTGCGACTTGTTCGGTCGTCCACTCCAGAATGGCGATCATCTTCTCCGCACCGGTGAGGGCGGACTGCTGGTCCTCCGTCAGGGCGTCGTAGGCCTCATAGGCTTCGGACGCAGCAAGGCAGGCGCTCTCCCGCGCCTCGCCGTCCATGCCGTCCAGCGCCTTCGCGTCAGGCAGAGCGTCGATCATCGCCTGCACGGTGGCCACGGCCCCGTCCTGTTTCGAGGCAGAGTCCTCCTGCTGTTCTTCCTGTTCCGCGGGCTGGCTCTCCTGCTTCGCTTCCGCAGACTGGCTCTCCTGCTCGGGGGCCGCAGGCTGATTCTCCTGCTTCGCTCCCCCGTTTACCGAGTCTGCCGCTTCCTTCACGGCCGGGGGCGTCTGCGCCGTCCCCTCCGTCTCCTCTGCCAGCGCCGCCGTGGGCAGCAGCGTCAGGCACAGGGCCAGCGCCATGA
>ENA-UEPH01002654-UEPH01002654.1-human-gut-metagenome-genome-assembly--contig:-NODE-2654-length-12299-cov-3.855916_pt1 | contig 12299 bp, 10 predicted proteins | sample MGYA00242891_ERZ507898 | MGnify/ENA primary metagenome ERZ507898 (study PRJEB26167, sample SAMN06115411) | human gut metagenome | host: Homo sapiens | place: China:Guizhou | collected 2014-10-15... | reverse complement strand
AAATTTGAACTTGGCTTATATCTATCGACAAAGAGAATGCTGATCCTCGGAATTGAATCTTCCTGCCCCGCAAGACCTTCTCCATGGGCCACGCCCAGGATAAGCGGTACTATGTGGAGGCCCGGAAGATCAAGTAAGAAGTCGTTTCCACAGATACAGACAGCGCCGCAGGCTTTTGCCTGCGGCGCTGTTTCTTCTGAAACCTGGCAAAAGCCGCGGGACCGCCGCGGCTTTTGGGGAGAGCGTCTTTTTAGAATAGGCTCCTCCGCCTCCGGAACTTCTGGGTAGCTTCATACGCGAAACAGGGCAGGGCGAGGGACAGAATTGTGATGGCCGACAGGAGCAGGACTGCGTACAGCAATGAGCTTCTGCTCAAAAACAGGATGTCCAGCATACGATGCTCCTTTCTGGTGCTGTTGGGGGGATTGCCCAAACAATTCATTCCACCCCCTCTGTGCTGCGTATAAATGCACCGCATTCTGTTAAAAAAGAAAGAAGATTTGTGAAATTTTACATGACGCCGGGCATTCGTTCAAAAGGCAGAATCCCGGTCGATCACGTTCCACTGAGAGACGGAGATTGTTTGACCATCCCCGCACTCCAGCTGCACTTCCAAATGAGAATAAAGGCTGGCGGGGATCTGCCAGCGGAACAGGGCGAAGGTCCGGCCGTCCCGGATCCGCCGGACGCCGATCTGCTGCCGCTCCTCGGCCACTCCGGTGCCGGTGGGATACAGAAACAAAACCACCTGATCCACCGTGTGCTCCCGGCCGTCCTGGAAGGTGACCGCCACGTTCACGGTGCTGTCTGGCGGAAACAGATACCAGCCGAAGTCGCTTTTGGCGATCTCCTGCCCGGCCGCATCATAGAAATAGACGCCTGTAATCTGCGGATCCTCCGGCGGCGGCCAGCCGTCCTGATGCGCGCTGTAAAGGATCCAGCCCAGCGCCGCCAGCAGCGCCAGGCAGAGGAGCCCTGCCGCCAGCGTCAGCCGCTTCCACCGCCGCAGAGGGACGGGCGGCGCTGTTTCTCTTTCCACTTGAAGGTCTGTCCCCAAAATCTCCGAGAGCGCCCGCCGATTTTCCGGAGAGGGAACAGAGGTTCCCATCTCCCACTTGGATACCGCCTGCCGGCTCACGCCCAGCCGCTCCGCCAGAGCCTCCTGGCTCATGCCCAAGCGATCCCGGCCTTCCCGAATCGCCTTGCTCATGTCCATGACGCACCGCCTCCCGCTCCGCTGCTCTCAGCATAGCAGGTTTTTCCGGTTGCGTCCACCAACTTTCCGCAACCGTCCGGTTGCGGGCGATTCGTTGTTTCTACTTGGGGAGGGATGTGCTATACTGGACCCAGACAGCGGGCGGAGGCCCGCGGGAGGTGGTGCGATGAAGACTTTGACGCTGGAGGCCCCGGCCAAGATCAACCTGACTCTGGATATTCTGGGGCGGCGTACAGACGGCTATCACGACATGCGGATGGTGATGCAGGCCGTGTCCCTGGGGGACACCGTGACGGTGGCAGAGGCGGCGGGCGGCTTTTCCTTGCTGACAGAGGGCATCTCCCTTCCGGCGGGGAAGGTCACTTTGGAGCAGCGGGCGGCGGATGCCTTTTTCCACAGGCTGGGCCGCCCGGTGCCGGGGCTGGAGGTACGCCTTGCCAAGCGGGTCCCGGCTTATGCGGGGCTTGGGGGCGGCAGTGCGGATGTGGCGGCGGTGCTGCGGTGCCTGCGGACCCTGTACGCCCCGGATCTGCCGCGGCAGGCGCTGGAGGAGATCGGGCTGGCAGTGGGCAGCGATGTGCCCTTCTGCGTCCGGGGCGGCACATGTCTTGCAGAGGGACGGGGTGAGATCTTGACGGACCTGCCGCCTCTGCCGGACTGTGCCATCGTACTGTGCAAGCCGGACTTCGGCCTGCCCACACCGGAGCTGTTTGCCCGGCTGGACGGGGCGGACCTGGGCCCCCGGCCGGATACGGCGGCCATGGCAGCGGCGTTGGCCCGGGGCGATCTGGCCGCCGCGGCCGCCTGCCTTGGAAATGTTTTTGAGCGGGTGCTGACGGAGGAGGAAGGGGAGGAGATCCGCTCCATCAAGGAAGCCCTGCTGCGACACAGTGCTCTGGGCGCGGCCATGAGCGGTTCCGGCCCCACGGTGTTCGGCCTGTTTGATGACCGGCAGAAGGCGGTCCGGGCAAAGGAGGCACTGGAGGGACGTTACCGGCAGACGTATCTGGCCGCGCCGGTAAAAATATTGGAAAAGATGGAATAAAATCCGGAATTTCCGTCCATGATGGGGGAAACGGGCCCCATGGGGCTACATAGCAAAGGACGGAAAACGGATATGAAAACAGCTGCAAAGCGTGAGCGAAAGACTCTGCGGATCGTGGAACTGGCCCTGCGGATTCTGATTGGGGAGGGCGCCGGACAGAACTGGTGGTGTGTGGTGTTTCCACCCCTGTGCACCGCTGCCTCCGCGGACGTGCCGGAGACGGCCCTGGCCGCTGGCCTGACGGAAGACCAGGTCAGCCTGATGACGGAGGAGGATGGCGGCTACCAGCTGAAATTCAAGGCCGTGGAGCTGTGGGAGCGCCTGAAGGCGGCGCTGGAGTGAGCGGGAGCCGCCCTTGACATGGCCCGCTGGGAACGGTATCATAAGGGCCGGGACCGGACTTTCCTGCGGCCCCACGGCGGGGAGCGGCGGATGGCCGGATGCTCCGCACTTTCCAGCGGGGAGGAGACGGCGGCATGAGAGAGGCGGAACTGAATCGGCAGCGGGTGGTGTTCACACCGCAGGAGGCGGCGCGCCTGCCTCAGGACCGGCCCTATGCGGCGTACATCTGCCACTATGACTGGGCGGAGGGAGAGCACGCCACACTGATGCACTGCCACGAGCGCTTGGCGGAGGTGTTGCTGATCCTGAAGGGCAGCGGCCGGTACACCGTCGATCTCCGCCGGTACGAGGTGGCAGCCGGAGATGTGGTGCTGTGCAGCGGCGGCGCCCTCCACGACGAATTCCCCCAGGCAGACCAGCCGTATCAGACCCTGTGCGTGGCCATCGGGAACTTGGCGCTGGCGGACCTGCCGCCATACAGCCTGCTTTCCCCGGACCGCTGCCCCCTGTTTCACCAGCCGGAGCAGTTTGCGGACCTGAAGGAGCTCTTCTGCCTGATGGACCGGTATGCAGCGGAGCGGGAGCCGGGCTTCCAGGAGCTGTGCCAGCACCTGATGCTGGCGTCGCTGGAGCTGGTCCGGCGGATGGCGGCGGGGCGGAAGGAGGATCTCGTCACCCGGGAGGACTCCACCTTCGGCCGTGTGGCCAGATACATCGACCGCCATTATGCGGAGGACCTCTCCATCGAGCAGCTGGCCCGCCAGTTTTATCTGAGTCCCTATCATCTGTCCCATATCTTCCGGCAGAAGACGGGATACAGCCTCAAGCAGTATGTCCTGCGCCGCCGGATCGGGGAGGCTCAGATGCGGCTGGTGAACGCGCAGGACAGCGTCCAGACCATCTCCGAGGCGGTGGGATTCGCGGACGCCAGCTACTTCTCACGCATCTTTTCAAAATACGTCGGCCTCACGCCCACGGAGTACCGGAAATTCCGGATCGGGCCGTGAGACCGCAGAAAAGTCCGGAAAAAAGACCTGCGGAGGGAACCGTGCCGTTCCCCCCGCAGGTTTGTCTATTTCATTCCGTCAGGTATATTTGTATACTTTGTCCAGCATCCTAAGCAGAAGACGGATGAATAGGGAGGAGATCCAGATGAAACGGACATGGAGGAAGAAGATCGGCGCAGTTGTGGCCCTGCTGGCCGCCGTGGCAGTGCTGGGTACCGGCTGCGGCGCGGACGCCGCCGGGGCTGTGGAGTCCCGGACCAGGGAGACGAGGGCTCTGGGCCTGCTGCTGTCTAGGGAGGATACGTTTTTGTCGGAGCTGAAGGCGGACATCGAAGCGGAGGCCGCCGCCCAGGGCTACGCGGTGCGGTATTACAACGCGGGCAACGACCCGGAGACCCAGCTGCGCCAGGTCCACGAGGCCCTGGCAGAAGGCGTGGAGACCCTGCTGGTGAACCTTGCAGACGGGGAGGACTCCGAAAAGGTGGCAGACATCGTGGGCGACGCAGGGGTCGTGCTGCTGAACCGAGCGCCGGGGACGGCGATCCTGAACGAGCGGATGGTGTTTGTGGGCATGGACGAGGCCGGGAGCGGCGCCCTCCAGGGGCACGCCCTGGCGGAGTATTTCTGGGAGACGGACCACGGGACGGATATCCGCTATCTGCTGTTCCAGGGGATGCCCGGCCAGGAGAATACAGATGCCCGCTCCGGCACCGCCGTGCAGAGCCTGCTGGACGACGGCTTCTGCCCCATCGCCGCGGCAGATTACCAGGTCTGCGGCTTCAGCCGGGAGCGGGCCCGCCAAGCCATGGCGGCCCTGCTGGAGCAGGGCGTGGACTTTGACTGCGTCATCTGCGACAACGATGAAATGGCCCTGGGAGTCATCGAGGCGCTGGAGGCCGCCGGCTGGGATCCGGGCGCGGCGCCCATCGTCAGCGTGGACCACACGGCGGAGGGGGCCGCCGCCCTGGAGAGCGGCAAGCTCTATATGACGGTGGACCAGAATCCGGAGGACCAGGCCCGGGCGGCGGTGGCGGCAGCCGTCAATCTGGCCCGGGGTCGGGCTTATGACGACGGGCTCCGGGAGCTGCTGGGGAACGACTGCACGGACCCGGAGCAGCCCTTTGTACTCCGGGTTCCTGTGGAGGCGGTGACCACTTGACGTACTGCCTTGCTTTGCCGGAGTGCAGAAAAGCCTGTGTTCTTTCTGAACACAGGCTTTTTCAGCCCAGAGGGTACTGCGGGACGGGCGCCCCGGCATGGCATCAGACAGGGAACGGATGCGGAACGCGGGCTGCACAGCATGGATTCCGCACTTGAACGGGCATATCCCGAATCGGCATGCGCGATGAAAGGCGGGTGCGCAAAACCAGCTGCAAACTCCCACTCTGCTCCGCGTGCGGATACCATCCGAAAAAATTTCAGATTTTTTCACGCTTGCTCTTGACTTTGAGTGTACTCCAGGTGCTATCCTATAAACGTGTCGGATGACCGATGCGCAATACCATGGCTGCCGGGGGGCTGAAGAGATGCATGAGGAATTTCAAACGGTCCTGCGGGAGCACCTGGCCCGCTATCCGCTGATGGAGCCCCAGGACTGCGCCAAGCTGGCCTATCAGAGTACGTTCGGCCCAGCCCATGCAGCGGGGGAACGGGGAGATGTCCTCCGGCAGCTGCTGGGGGAGTGCAGCGCCCTTCCCGCAGACCGGGAGGCCCGGCCGCCGGAGCGGATCGGGAACGGTTTGTGCCGCGTTCATTTGGCGGGGACGGGGGATTGGACGCTGGCTGCGCCGCTCCTGGCGGATCTACTGCTTCTGACGGCGGCGGAGCACCACGGGACGGCGGCGGACCTGGAGGAATGCCTGACCGCGGCGGAGGCGCTGCCCCTGCCCGGTATGGCGGACTGGCTGGCGGTGTACCGCCGTCAGGGCTGTCCGCCCGTCCACCACTCGCCGGCCTACCGGGAGGCGTATGATCCCCACTACCGGGTCCTGCGGACAGCATACGGCGGGTACTTCCCGGCACTGCTGGCGGCGGCCCGGCTGGCGCGGAGCGGCAGACCAGCCGTCGTGGCCATTGACGGCCGCTGCGGCAGCGGCAAGAGCGGCCTGGGAGACCTGATGGGGCGGCTTCTTCCCTGCAACGTGGTCCACATGGACGACTATTATCTCCCACCGGACCGCCGGGCAGAGAACTGGGAGCAGATCCCGGCTGGAAATATGGACCTGGCCCGCTTCCTGCAGGAGGTTCTGGAACCGGCAGGGGTCGGAGCACCGATCCGCTGCCGCCCGTATGACTGCCGGAGCGGCACGCTGAGGGAGGGGACAACGCTTCCGGCCCGGCCCCTCACTGTGGTGGAGGGAAGCTACTCCCAGCACCCGCTGCTGTCGGCCCGCTATGATCTGCGGCTGTTTCTCACCTGTGCGCCGGAGGAGCAGCGCCGCCGCCTGGAGCGGCGGGAGGGCGCCCACTTCGCCGCCTATGAGAGCCGGTGGATGCCCCTGGAGGAGCGGTATATCCGCCAATGCGGCCCGGAGAAGGGCTGCCAGCTGGTGATCGACACCACCGAATTTTTCCCCTGATGAGGGGAAAGCCCTGAAAAGCGCCCGGCCAGAAGGCCGGTATTCACAGCCCTGCAGACTCCGTAAAAAAAGCCAGAAGGCTGGTGCGGCGCCAGAAGGCGGCGCGAAAAGACTTTTTGAGAAGGAGTTTAACCCCATGAAACACAGCAATTTCAAAACAAATGTCCATAACCTGGTCCTGGCGGCCATGTTCCTGGCCCTGGCGCTGGTACTGCCCTTCCTCACCGGACAGATCCCCCAGATCGGCGGGATGCTGCTGCCCATGCACCTGCCCGTGTTCCTCTGCGGCCTGATCTGCGGCTGGCGGTATGGCGCGGTGGTGGGATTCGTGGCCCCACTGATGCGGATGGCGCTCTTCGGAATGCCGCCGCTGGTGGCCGCTGTGGCCATGGCCTTTGAGCTGGCGGCTTACGGTGGCATCGCGGGCTTTTTGTACAATCGGTCCCGCTGGCAGTGTGTGGTGGCCCTGTACCGTGCTCTGCTGGCTGCTATGGTGGGCGGCCGGATCGTCTGGGCTGCGGTGCGGGTGGTGATGACCGGCGTGGCCAGCGTGCCCTTCACCTGGCAGATCTTCCTGACCGAGGCGCTGGTGAACGCCATTCCCGGCATCATCCTCCAGCTGGTGTTCATTCCCGTCCTGATGGTGGCTCTGGACCGCACCGGCATGGTCCGCTTCCGCCGGGAGCAGGCCGGTACCCAGGCCGCCGGAAACTGACTGATCGGCGGCTTCTTTCGCAGGCAGAGCAGGCCCCCAGCGGACCGGACACGTTCCGGTCCGCCGGGGGCTTTCACATGCCTTGCCGCCCGCCGGCTCACCGGAGCCCTCCAAGCTGGGGAGCCGGCTCTGCGCTGCCGGGAATGTCTGGCGCGGCGCCCGGATCGTTCCAGCATATTTTGCCGGATGCACTGCGGCCCAATAGATGCGGCTGATGTGCCAGGTATTTCCAGTCATCTGGAAAATCCGGAAAGCCCTTGCGTGGCTCTGCCCCGCTGTGTTAGGATGTGAACCGTGCTTTTGAGGCCGGATTTTCCGCTGCCTGCTTGGCTTTTTGACAGAATCCGCAATGATTTGGCAGAATTTCTACATCTGGGAAGGCCCCTTTTCGGACCGGACGGAGAGTGCCCGCTTCAAAGCGCCGATACCTACAAACCAATCGGGAGGAATCTACACACATGAAGCGAGAACTTGTTACCGGACTGCTGACTCTGAGCCTGCTGGCCTCCATGCTGCCGGCCAATGCCCAGGCGGCGGAGGGGATGTTTGGTGCGTCTGCCGCCGGGCAGGTCCAGACCATGACGGAGGGGGCCGGGGAGGACGGCGTCCAAACGGAAAACACCGCGGATATCGACGGCACCCAGTATGCCACCCTGGCGGAGGCGGTGGCCCAGGCGGAAGAGGGCGCCACCATCCGGCTGCTCCGAGACGTGGAGCTGGACGCCTCCGGCCTGGTCAACGGCCAGGGAGCGCTGACGCTGTCCAAGGACTTGACTCTGGACGGCAGCGGCCATACCATCCGGGCGAAGGCGGGCACATTTTCTGTCTCCGGCGACAATGGCACCGGCCCCAGCCTCCTCAATCTTCAGGATGGCGCCGAGGTGACGCTGCGGGATGTGACCCTTGACGGCGGCAGTGCCGCCAAGCACGGCCTGAACATCTACCACGCCGGAATGGTGACCCTGGAGAACGTGGAGATCTCCAACTGCCGCTGGTACGCCCTGGTGGTCAATGGCACGGAGCTGTCCGTGGACGGCCTGACCACCTCCGGAAACCAGTGGGGCGTCAACATCGACCGGGGCAGCCGCGTCACCTTTGCGAACGCTGCTATTGCCGAGGGGGATTCCATTGTCTTTGAGGGGCAGGATGCCTCCGGCAGCCTGACCGTGGAGAGCGGCAGCTATCAGAACATCAAGACGCAGGGCGGCTCCACTGGCGGAACCATCGCCATCAACGGCGGCACCGTGGGCAGCGTAGTCAACGACACCGCGGCGGAGATCACCATCTCCGGCGGCACTGTGACCGGTCAGGTGGCCAACAGCGGCTCCGGCAGCATTTCTGTCACCGGCGGCAGCTTTGCCACTGCAGAGCTGGAGGATTTCATTGACCCGGACCGGACGATCATCCTGACCCTGGAGCTCGGCGAGGGCGCCGCCGGCGCGGCCGCCATGGCAGCCACCAGCGGCGCAGCCGTGGGGACGCTTCCCACGCCGGAGCGGAGCGGCTACGCCTTCGCGGGCTGGTACACCGCCGCCGACGGCGGCACTGCAGTTACTGCCGATACCGTCTTCGACGCAAACACAACCCTGTACGCCCGGTGGACTGAGAAGTCCGAGGACGGCGAGCATCTCATTACTGTGGACCGGGTCACCGGCGGCTCCCTGGAGGTGAGTGCCGGTCGGGCCGACGAGGGTGAGACGGTGACCATCACCGCGGCGCCGGATGACGGATACGAGCTGAAGAAGCTGACTGTCACCGACAGCCAGGACGGCGCAGTCCGGGTCCAGAACGCGGGGGAGGGACGCTATACCTTCGTCATGCCCGGCGGCGGGGTGACCGTGTCCGCGTCCTTCGTCCGTTCCGGGGAGCAGACGGAGCTGCCCTTCACAGATGTGGACAGCGGCGCGTACTATTACGATGCGGTCCGGTGGGCTGTGGAGCAGGGGATCGCCTCCGGTGTCACCGGAACGGCCTTCGCCCCGGGCCGCGGATGCACACGGGCCCAGCTTGTGACCTTCCTGTGGCGGGCAAACGGCTCTCCTGAGCCGTCCGAAAAGGAGAATCCCTTCACGGATGTGAGCCCCGACAGCTACTACTATAAGGCAGTTCTGTGGGCTGTGGAGCAGGGCATCACCTCCGGCGTCACCAAGACTGCCTTTGCCCCGGACCGGGTTTGCACCCGCGCTCAGGCGGCGGTGCTGCTGTGGCGGGCCGAGGGCTCTCCCGCAGCATCCGGGACGCATGACTTCCGGGACGTGGCGGAAGGTGCGTACTATACGGACGCGGTGGCCTGGGCCGTGGAGAGCGGTGTGACCCAGGGCACCACTTCCACTACCTTTGAGCCCGGCACGACCTGCACCCGGGCGCAGATCATGACCTTCCTCCACCGCGCCATGGCGTGACAGAGAGGGCCCCAGGACAGATGCAGGCAGGTCCGGCTGAATCGCCCGGCCAGGACGCAGCCCATGTCAAACGGCGGGCCGCGCGGAGATTCTCCGTGCGGCCCGCCGCTCTGCGTTTCAAGGAACTTAAAAAAATAAGGAGAATCCGCAGCATCTCTGGAATTTTTCCGTCTGTTGGGATAGAATGGAATCACCATTCCGGAAACTGCCGACAATGGAGGGACGAATGATGAAGAAGCTGTTTTCTTTGACGCTGGCTATGGTGACGGCTCTGGGGCTGATGCTGCCGGCGTCCGCCGCAGAGGAGACCACAGACGAGGCCCTGGCCAGGGTGACCCAGGCCGTAAAGGCGGCCCTGGATCTGGACACGGATGCCTATGACGAATTTCAGGGCAGCTGGTATGAGGACGGTCTGACCGGTGCCTGGGATCTGTACTGGTCGACCGAGTTGGAGGAGGAACTGTCCATTTCCGCTCTGGATGACGGGACCGTAATCAGCTACGATCTGGGTCTGCCGTACACCGCCTCCAACAGCGGGGATTTCCCGGTCTTTCCCCAGGGGGATGAGGCCGCGGCCGCCCGGGCCGCCGGGGACTTTTTGGACAAGGTCCTGCGGGAGGGGGAGAGCGTGAAGCTGGAAGAGCCCCGCGGCATGGATATTCTGGGCGGGGACAGCTACCGCTACTCCGGAGTGATCCTGCTGAACGGCCTGCCCTCGCCGCTGACCTATTCCATCACTGTGGATGCGGCGGACAACCGGGTCCGGTCTTTCCACCGGACCACGGCGGAGGACACCTTCCTGGGAGACGTCCCCTCTGCCGCCGCTGCGGTGCGCCGCGACCAGGCTGCCAAACTCCTGACGGATACCCTGGAGCTGAAGCTGGAATACGTGCGGGAGGCGGGCGGCACGTCGGCCGTGCTCCGGTATCTGCCGGTGGATACGGACACCTTTTATGTAGACGCCGCCACAGGAGCGCTTTTGAATCTGACGGAGCTGGAGGACCAGATGGGCGGCTGGGGCGCCGGAGGCAGTGCCGACAACACCGCGGCTGCGGAGAGCGAGGACAGCGGCCTCAGCCCGGCGGAGCAGGCGGGCATCGCCCAGATGGAGGGCGTCCGGTCCTCCGCGTTCCTGGACCAGAGCCTGCGGGCAGAGCCGGTCTACGGCCTGACGGAGTACGCCCTGTCTTCCGCCGCCTACCGTCTGGCGGAACAGGAGGGGAAGGAGGATCAGGTCCTCTGCGTCCTGTCCTATGTGCGGCCCGGAGAGGAGGACAGCTGTTCCCGCACCATCACAGTGGATGCCCGCACCGGCGCGGTCCAGGAGGTATTCTCCTACGCACCCGGAATGGAGGAGGGGGAGACACCGGCCCTGACCCAGGCGGAGGCGCAGGTCAAAGCGGAGACGTTCCTGTCCGCCCTCTGCGGCGGGCGGTGGAGTGCCCTGACACTCTATGACGGCCGGGACAACACGGAGGACCGGCGTCCGTACTACACCTTCACATACGTCCAGCAGGTAGGCGGCATTCCCTTCCCGGAGAACCGCTATACCGTGGCCATCGACAGCGGAGACGGGTCCGTGTACCGGCTGGATTATCAGTACGATGAGGATGTGACATTCGCCAGCTCCGCCGGTATCGTGGGTGAGACGGCGGCCCTGGTCGCCTGGGCGGGGACCTATGACACGGTCCTGGCCTACCGTCTGGTGCCCCGCCCTCTGGAGAGCGGCGACGAGACGGAAGCCCGGCTGATGGAGCTGGGGCTTACCCACTTCTACGAGCTGCGGCTGACCTACGCTCTGGAGCGGGAGGAGCGGTATCTGGGCATTGACGCCGCCACCGGCAAACCGGCGGCGCCGGAGTCCGGGGATACCGCCATCACCTATACGGACCTGTCGGGCTCCGGGGTGAAAGCCGATGTGGAGAAGCTGGCCCGCTATGGCGTGGGCTATGACGGGGGCCGCTTCCGGCCGGACAAACAGCTGACCCAGTGGGATCTGGTGGCCCTGTTGGCCAGCCTGGAGGGATACTGTATCGACCCGGAGACAGCGGATGAGAGCACGCGGGACACCGTCTATTCCGTGGCCTACCGGATGGGTATTCTGCCCCGGGGAACCCGGGATGAAGGCAGGGCCGTCACCCGCGGGCAGGCAGTGAAATGTCTGCTGGACTGCGCAGGTTATGGTCCAGCCGCCCGGCTTCAGGGCATCTACACCTGCACATACAGCGACGCTGCCGCCATCCCGGAGGCAGACCTGGGCTATGCGGCCATCGCCCAGGCGCTGGGCATGGTCCGGGGAAGCTATCAGGGGGACCGGACAGCCACCCGGGGCGAGCTGGCCGCCATGCTCTGCCGCCTGCTGGAGCGGCAGGGAGCAAACGTGGGCGCCTGAACGGGCCCGCCGGATGATGGAATTTGGGAGGAATTACACATGAAAAACGTATTCGGCTATCCGGAGTTTGACGCGGAGGGCGAGGAAATCCTCTGTACCTACGACAACGCATACAGCGATATGCTGATGGACATCCGGGTCTACCGGATGGAACCCGGCCGGAAGAGAGGCTTTTGCCGACGGGGCGAGGAGACCGCGGTGCTGCTTCTGTCCGGAACCGTGACCTTCGGCTGGGAGGGCCGGACGGAGACGGTCAGCCGCAGAGACGTGTTCACTGACGGCCCCTATGCCCTCCATGCCTGCGCCGGGGAGGAGATCACCGTGGAGGCGCAGACAGACGCGGAGATCCTGGTCCAGTGCACGAAGAATGACACAGCGTTCTCCGGCAGGCTGTACCGGCCGGAGGACGCCCCCTGGGTCTACTCCTGCGTGGGCAAGTTCGGCAATGTGGCCAAGCGCCGGGTAAACACCATCTTTGACAAGGATATCGCCCCCTGGTCCAATATGGTGCTGGGCGAGGTGCTGAACGACCGGGGGAACTGGTCCGGCTATCTGCCCCACCGGCACCCCCAGCCGGAGTGCTATTACTTCAAGTTCGACC